>OGIG01000047.1_pt1 | contig 111465 bp, 104 predicted proteins | sample 1571601 | NCBI WGS metagenome assembly OGIG01 (sample SAMEA2581953, study PRJEB24529) | metagenome | biome: Human gut stool | place: China | collected 2011 | reverse complement strand
CAAGTCGATTGTGCCATTCAAATATGCGTTTTCAACGCATGGGCACAATCTCTGGCAAAGGGCTGACGCTGCATGTCAAGTTTTCATATAAAACTTGACATAATCAATATTGATCTCAATACTTTCCACATTCAAAAATATTTTGTCTTATTTTAGCCTGTATCCGATTCTGAATACTGTCTGTATGTTGTCGTTCAGATCCAGTTTCCTCCTAAGTCTCTGAATGTGATTGTCCAAGGTTCTGGTCTCGCCGGTGTACTCCTCCTCCCATACGGACTCATACAGATAACACCGGGAAAGAGCCACATTCTTATGCTGCAGCAGCACCACCAGAAGATCAAATTCCTTCATGGTCAGCTCCACCGGCACGCCCTTAAGAAGAACTGTCCTTGATGAAGTATTTACTACGATATCCTTATATGTGTACTCGTCAGTCTGTCTTCCGGCACGTCTCAACACACTCTCCACTCTGGCAAGAAGCTCACCAATCTGGAAGGGCTTTGCCAGGTAATCGTCGGCTCCCATACGAAGTCCCTTTATTCTGTCCTGCACCTGCCCCATGGCAGAGATAATAATGACCGGCGTATCCGTAGGCTTGATAAATTCCAGAAGCTCATATCCGTTTATCTCCGGAAGCATAAGATCAAGAAGCACCAGATCATACTGTCTCTGCTCGAACATGTCCGCTCCTTCCTTGCCGGTGGAGGCAGAGTAACAGTCATACATTTCCTGCCTTAAGGTATTTGCAATTAAATTATTAATAGCCTCATCATCCTCAACTATCAATATCTTTTTCATAAAATTCTCCTTACAATCTCAGAACATCAGCCCATTTGAAATCTGATGGCACCATCCCTTTATCTGATGGCATAGTACTCTAATTTGAGGTTTATTATATCACAGTTTTGTGTCAAAGTTGTAAAAAAGAGCAATACATGTTACCTCTGGTAACATGTATTGCTCTTTTTATATCAACCTGCCAGCCTTATGCTGCCGCAGCTGTCTGTTTCTTCTCCACAACCCTGTTGAATACAAGAATTGCCACAACTACTGCAATTCCTATCACATCAGTGAGAAGTGCAGGATGAATAAGCATAAGTCCGCCTGCCGCAATAACAATACGGGTGATCATGTGCATTCTTGCGAAGCAGTAGCCCTCAAGAGCTGATGCTACGGCAAATACACCTATGAAAGCTGTTATGGCAATCTGCACAACCCGAAGCGGTGTTGTATCTATCAGCAGCATTGCCGGTGTGTAGCAGAACATATAAGGAACTATAAATACAGCAATAGCAAGCTTAGATGCATTGAATGCTGTCTTCATAGGCTTACTCTTGGCAATAGCAGAGCCCGCATAAGCTGCAAGGGCAACCGGTGGAGTAATATCTGCCACAATACCAAAGTAAAATACGAAGAAATGTGCTGCCATTGTAGGAACACCCATTCTGATAAGGATAGGAGCTGTTGTAGCAGCCATGATACAGTAATTTGCGGTTGTAGGAACACCCATACCAAGAACTATGCAGCAAAGCATTGTAAGAATAAGGGCAATTATAAGCTTGTCACCTGCAATTCCCACAATGGCATTGATAAGATCATTCGCAAGACCTGTCATGGTGATGGTTCCGGCGATTATACCGGCAACACCGCAGGCAGCACCTACAGTAATGGTACTCTTACCACCTGCAACCAGTGCATCCAATACCTTGTGTGGTGTGATCCTGTTCTCCTTGTCGAATAAACTCACCACGATAGACAATACAATGGCATAGCTGGCAGCCTTCTGCATTGTCATATAATTTCCTGATACCCATACGACCAGCATAACTAGCGGCAGAAGAAGATATATCTTCTTAAGAAGGTGACTCATCTTAGGCAGCTTCTCCTTTGGAATACCACTTAAGTTAAGTCTCTTGGCCTCAAGATGTACCGATATAAAAATTCCTGTGAAATAAAGTACGGCAGGAAGTATCGCCCTTCCGATTATGCTTGAATAGGGCACACCCACAAAGTCTGCCATAAGGAATGCTGCTGCACCCATGATAGGCGGCATTATCTGTCCACCGGTTGATGAGGCGGCCTCAACTGCTCCGGCAAATTCCGGATCATATCCGGTCTTCTTCATCATTGGGATAGTAACAGATCCTGTTGTAACCGTATTTCCAACAGATGAGCCTGAAACCATACCGCAGAGAGCTGATGATATTACGGCAACCTTGGCAGGTCCGCCTGCAAATCTTCCTGCAACGCAGTTGGCAAGCTCTATGAAGAAGTTTGATATTCCTGTTCTCTCAAGAAACGCACCGAATATTATGAACACCACTATATACTTGGAGCACACGTTTACCGGTGTGGAGAATATCCCCTCCTTGGTATAGAACAGGTTACGGATAAAGTATCTGAGTCTTAAGAAAAAGTCCGGATTGGTAAGTCCGTATATCATTGCGTAAAGTATGAAGAAGCCTGCCACAATAAGGATAGGCATACCAACGCAACGTCTTGTAACCTCTATAAGAGCAAGTATTCCCACAACACCTATGGCGATCTGATACCACTCAAATCTTGTACCCTGATTTACGATTGTTTCTGCGTTAAATGTGAAGTAAAAGAATGCCGCTGATCCAACCACCATCATAACTATGTCGTACCATGGCATATAATTTACCTTCTGAGTTCCCTTCTTCGCCGGGTAGATAAGAAATCCCATAAGGATTATCATTCCCATAAAAGATGTAAGTCTTATCTCCTCAAGAAAGGTTGCAAATAATGTTACATATATACACCACAGAGAAAATGCTGCAAGTATAACAGATATAACCGTCTTAGGCTTGCCCACCCATACTCTGGTGTTGGACTCTCTGTCATACTTTCTCATGACTGTGTCGATATCCTCATGGATGGAATTGTCCTTCTCATCCACAAATGCATCGTAGTCATTTAATTTACTTTCTTCTTCAAGATCAAACTGGAGCTCCTGATTTTGAAGGTCTTTTTCTAATTCTTTTCTTGTCTTGCCGCCCACAGCTTCACCTCCTAATTATTATCTGAGCTGTCAGAAGCCTCACTAAAAGTATTTTCTGGCTCTGTTTTGGCAGAACTCTCATCAGTATTCACAGTTATACCATGCTCTGCATAGTATCTTGCTGCCCCCTTATGGAATGGCAATGTCTGTACGCTGGTGGCATTCTCCACAGAAAGCTCTGAGCCCTTGGCATTTTCCTGGGTAATCTCGTCTGCGTGATCAAACAAAGCAGCTGTAAGCTTGTATACTGTATCCTCATCTGCATCTACCGACACGATAAGCACAGCTTTTACGGTGATAGTCTCTACATCCTCATCCTGTCCCGGATAGGTTCCCGCAGGTATAGTAAGAGGTTCATAGTATGAACACTCCTCCATTATCCTGTCTCTGACCTCGCCGTTTATATTTACCAGATATACTCCGTTTGTAGTTGCAAGCTCTGTTATGGCAGAGGTAGGTGCTCCGGCAACTATGAATGCCGCATCTATCCTTCCATCCTTAAGAGCTTCCTTTGAATCTTCAAATGACTGGTACTGTGGATTGATATCATTTATACCAAGCCCCGCTCCCTCTAAAACATCAAGAGCATTGAAATATACACCGGAGCCACTGGCACCGATAGATACATCCTTACCCTTAAGATCACTTACCGTCTTGATATCGGGATCCATTGTGAATAGCTGCACGGTCTCATTGTACAGAGCACCAAGCACCCTGAAATCATGAGTGGCACCATCTTCCTCAAAGGATCTTGTTCCGTTCCATGCATATGTCATTACGTCAGATTGGGCAAACCCAAGCTGGTAATCTCCATCCTGCACACTCTGTATATTAACCTTGGAACCACCTGTAGACACAGCGGTTACGCGAACACCGGCGTAATCCCTCATATATTGAGCAAGTACGCCGCCGTAAGCATAGTAAGTTCCTGCTGTTCCACCGGTTCCAAACATCATTCTTTTCTTTCCACCGCCACAACCTGACAGACAGGTTACAACCATGGACATCACCGCAATCAGCACAGTGATCTTCTTAAGAACCGATTTCTTCATCTATTCCTCCTATAAACTTCCAAACCATACATTTGCAAATGTATGTTATCCGCCATACTACTTTAAGCTGGCAGGATTGATCTTCTTGGTAGCGATGTCATTCTTTAACATCTCAACAAACTCTTCCTTGGAAACTGTTGTTGACTTCTGCTCACCGTGAAGCCTGTATGAAACTGTTCCGTCTGCTGCCTCGTTCTTACCAAGAACAACAAGGTAAGGAACCTTCTCCATCTGAGCCTCTCTTATACGATAACCAAGCTTCTCTGCACGCTCGTCGATCTCAACTCTGATGCCATTGTCATCAAGGTAATCATAGAGACCGTGTGCGTATGCATTTAACTCCTCGTCCTCGTTCTTGACAGGTAATATCTTAGCCTGTACAGGTGAAAGCCAAAGAGGAAGATTTCCCTTTGTCTCCTCAAGGATGTATGCCATAAATCTGTCTAATGAACCAAGGATAGCTCTGTGAAGAACTACAGGTGTCTTCTTTGTTCCGTCCTTATCAATGTAAGTAAGGTTGAATTTGGCAGGGAGACAGAAGTCAAGCTGGCATGTTGAAAGTGTATATTCATTTCCGATAGCCGGCTTAACATTTACGTCAAGCTTAGGTCCGTAGAATGCAGCCTCACCGATTTCCTCTGTGTACTCGATTCCGATATCGTTAAGAACCTTTCTTAAAGCGTCCTCTGCTTTGTTCCACATCTCATCATCCTGGTGATACTTAACCTTGTCCTCAGGATCTCTAAGTGACAGTACGCAACGGTAATCTGTAATATTGAAGTCCTTGTAGGTGTCAAATATAAGTGATACAACCTTTGCAAATTCATCCTCGATCTGCTCAGGTGTTACGAATATGTGAGCGTCGTTCTGGCAGAAATGTCTGCCTCGCTCTATTCCCTTAAGTGTACCACTTGCCTCAAATCTGAAGTCGTGGGCGATCTCACCTATACGTATAGGAAGATCCTTATATGAATGCATTCTGTTAGCATATATCATCATGTGGTGTGGGCAGTTCATAGGGCGAAGTACGAATGACTCACCCTCAACATCCATTGCAGGGAACATGTTATCCTTGTAGTGATCCCAGTGACCTGATGTCTTGTAGAGATTAACTGTGCCTACGCAAGGTGTCATTACATGGAGGTAGCCAAGTTTTCTCTCCTTTGCCTTGATATAGTTCTCAAGCTCCTGCCAGATTGTATATCCCTTTGGAAGGAACATAGGAAGTCCACGTCCTACAAGATCATCTGACATGAAGAGCTTCATCTCCTTGCCGATCTTTCTGTGGTCACGCTCCTTAGCCTCCTCAAGAAGCTTAAGGTGCTCTTCAAGCTCCTCTGCTGTTGGGAAGCACACACCATATATTCTCTGCATTATATGGTTATTTGCATCGCCCTTCCAGTAAACGCCTGAATACTTAACAAGCTTGAAATTCTTACAGAGCTTTGTATTGTCTACGTGTGGTCCACGACAGAGATCTGTGAAATCACCCTGATCGTAAACTGTTATATTTCCATCCTCAAGACCGCTTATAAGGTCAAGCTTATATTCATCATCAGCAAATAATTCAAGAGCCTCGGCCTTTGAGATCTCTCTTCTGTATATCTTCTTGCCTTCCTTGCAGACCTTCTTCATTTCCTTCTCGATGGCTGCAATAGCGTCATCATTTATAACCGCATCACCGAGGTCAATGTCATAGTAAAAGCCTTCCTTTACTACAGGGCCTACCCAGAACTTAGCATTTGGATATAAATGCTTTACTGCCTGTGCCATAACATGGGCACATGAATGATTAAGAGTATTCAGTCTCTCATCTGCTTTAAAATCTACCATTTCTTTATCTCCTTTTTTATTTTTTATCTACTGAAAAAATACGGAAACAGCAGCTATTAAAAGTTACCTTTGGCAAGGCTGCTGCTATGTAACGATATCAATGACATCCTTACAATAAAAAAATCCCCTATACATACAACAAAGTATGTATAAGGGACGAATATACTTAACTATCCGCGGTTCCACCCTTTTTCTTCCAAATGGAAACACTTTCTTTACGATTATAACGGTATCACCGGGTCTGATTGGGACCGCTCGGAGATGGTCTTCCCTTGCCTTGCTTCTGGGGCACTTCCAGCATATGTGTCCCTCTCTGGAGAAGCCTGTGACAGGTACTTTTCTCTTCAACGCATTGTCTAAAGTTTATTTCAAAAAACTTACTGTGTCAAGAAGAAAATTTTACAAAAAACCAATCAAAAATTTTATAAAAGCCCCATCATATTCTGAGTATGGATTATTCAAAAGTATGCCATACCCCTGTATTTATAATACTGCCTTGTAATCCCTCTGGAACTTCTCAATACCCTGATCAGTTAAAGGATGTTTTGTCATCTGTTCAATAACTGAGTATGGAACTGTTGCAATGTCTGCACCTGCAAGAGCACAATCTGTAACATGAATAGGGTTACGAACTGACGCACAGATGATCTCTGTATCAAGTGCATAATTTTTAAATATTGTCACGATATCCCGGATAAGGTTCACACCTGTTGTGCTGATATCGTCAAGTCTTCCAAGGAATGGTGAAACATATGTTGCACCTGCTCTTGCTGCAAGAAGAGCCTGGTTAGCTGTGAAGATAAGAGTTACATTTGTCTTGATACCCTCTGATGAAAGTACCTTGACAGCCTTAAGTCCTTCAACTGTCATAGGGATCTTAACTACCATGTTAGGATGGATCGCTGCGATCTCTCTTCCTTCCCTGATCATGCCCTCTGCGTCAACAGTTGTAGCCTTAACCTCGCCGCTTATAGGTCCGTCAACGATAGTTGTTATCTCCTTGATAACCTCGTTGAAATCTCTTCCTTCCTTGGCAATAAGTGATGGATTTGTGGTCACTCCACATATAACACCCATGTCATTTGCCTTTCTGATATCCTCTACATTAGCTGTATCAATAAAAAACTTCATAGTACTTCCCTTCCTTTCTACTGTATTTGTATTTTTGTATCTATATTTGAATGGCCTTGTATAAGGCTCATATCTGACCATAATTATTATTTGCTTCTATTCATTTACCTTTGATCGGTTATCTATGATCTCTTGTCCCTATCTTATTGTCTTTGATCATTTGTCTTTTATGCAAGGGCTTCCTCAACTTCTTTTCTGTATGGAATAGATGGAACTGCACCCTCTCTTGTTACTGCAATGGACGAAGCCTTGGCACTCATCCTTAAGATGTCCGGAATTTTCATTCCGTCTATGATACCTGCAAGGAAATAACCTGTAAATGTGTCTCCTGCTGCAGTTGTATCTACTGCCTTAACCTTGAAGATCGGCTGATGATATCTCTCATCCTTGTCTGCATATATAGCACCGTCACCGCCCAGGGTAAGCACGATCTTAGCTTCCGGATAAAGCTCAACCACCTTATCTATTATTTGCCCCGGATCTGTGTAGCCTGTTATCTGCTCGCCTTCAACCTCATTCATCAGGAAATAACTGATCTTGCTCATATCAACTGCGTCAAGCTTCTCGTTAAAAGGTGATGGATTTAATGCTATCTGCATACCCTTCTCATAAGCCTTGTCCACAATGTAAGGAATCATATTCACCTCATTCTGGAGAAGCAGGATATCTCCGGCTTCAAAATTTTCAAGCACCTCGTCAACATACGCTTCCGTAAGCTTGTCATTGGCCCCTGCAAATAAAAGTATGCAGTTCTGGGCGTTCTTGTCGATCTGTATTATGGTGTGTCCTGTCTTACCTTCTACCTTCTTTATATAGTCGTAGTTTACGCCATACTCCTTACAAGCTTCAATAAATGGCTGTCCGTCCTTGCCGATCATACCGCCATGATAAACTTCTGCACCTGCCTTGGCAAGAGCTATTGACTGGTTCATGCCCTTTCCTCCGAGGAATATGTTCATTCCTGTGGTTGCCTGGGTCTCACCGGGTTTTATGATATGATCTACATTGTATACATAGTCTAAATTCATAGAACCTATATTTAAAACCTTCATACCTTTGCTTACCTCCTTCGGGTCCATAAGCCGGTCTCCCGGCCTATGCCCTATGTCACTATACCCTTTTTATTAACCGTTGTCGATTGTTATAAGTGTTACGTTCATTGACGCCAACATTGAAAGTGCTGATTTCCTGAATAAGGATCGTGCAACTTCATTTGGTGTGAAACCCATTTCATTTATGTATTCATTATAACATTTAACTAATATATGTTAATTTCTTTTTCGTTGCTTTTAGGTTTTTTTGATGCTTTTTCAGCATAAACTATAAGTTTCTTTGGGCATTATACACAAAACCACCCGTAGATTTATGTTCCACAGACGGTTTTTCCTATCCGCCTATTGACATTTCAGACAGTATTGGTATAATGTCGGAAGTCGGACGGTATACCAATATTTGTATACCTTGCAAGGTGTTCTGAGGGATCTCAGGATTCCCGGATGGACGTGAATATTCATGAGCCAGATAAGATGTTTCTTATCCGGCTCTTTTTTATTTTAAAGGAGACATACTTATGGATTTACTAAAAGACAACCTGAAAAAACTATATTTCCGCTTTCTTATTCCATCACTGGGAAGTGCTATGGTCATGTCTATATATACACTGACGGACGCCATAGTCATAGGAAAAGGCGTAGGATCTGACGCACTGGCGGCACTCAGCATAACAACGCCGCTGCTGTGTATCCTCATGTCAACAGGTATACTGTTTGGCGTGGGCGGATCGGTGCAGATGAGTGTTCACAGGGGAAGCGGCAACAACGTTAGGGCAAATCAGAGCTTCACCCTGTCCCTGATACTCATCTCCTGCATTACATTGATATTGTGGCTTCTGTACGGAACCGGTATGTCAGGACTGTTACATTTAATGGGTGCAAATGAAACCCTGTTCCCATATGCCATGTCCTACATGCACTACATCAATATATTCCTGCCGGTGGCTGTATTCTCCAACTTCATAGCCATCTTCATCAGGGCAGACGGCGATCCGAATCGTGCCATGGCAGGGGTTCTTGCCGGTGGAATTGTTAATATCGTTCTGGATATAGTCATGGTATTCCCTCTTCAGATGGGTATAGGTGGTGCGGCTCTCGCTTCGGTTATCGGTATGACCATACAGGTTATTGTGGGCGGAACCCATTTTCTCTCAAAGAAGAACGGTCTTAAGCCTGCCAGACCGGAAAAGTGGCTTACCGGCATGAAGAATATTATGGTAAGCGGTATCCCAAGCTTCTTTAATGAATTTGCAAATGGATTTATAGTCATGCTCTTTAACATACAGATACTTAAGTACTGTGGGGAAAATGCCCTGTCCATATACAGTGTCATTTCCAACTGTGTAATACTGTTCAACTCACTGTTCACCGGTGTAGGGCAGTCGGTGCAGCCTATAATCTCCACTAACTACGGAGCAGGGAATGCAGAACGAATAAAAGCCATCAAAAGGATGGCTTATATCACGGTGATCATAATGGGAGCTGTATTCTCCTTAAGCGGTATACTCTTCCCGGTTACTGTATGTAGGATATTCATAAAGATGGATCCAACCCTTTCAGCCATTGCCGGATATGGCGTAAGAGGATATTTCTTCGCGTTCCTGCCATTTGGCATTAACCTGCTTACCTCCTACTATCTCCAGGCAATATTAAGCTCAGGAAAGAGCCTTTGCATATCACTGCTCAGGAATATCATATTAAGCAGTGTGTGTATCCTGATATTTCCGTTATTTGCAGGGGCGAACAGCCTGTGGTTCGTAATGCCGGTGGTCGAGGTCATTGTATTATGCCTTTGCCTTTACTTCCTCCGCACGCCGCTTGAAGATCCTCGGAAATGATGTAAATATCACTATGGTGGTAATGACTCCAGCCACAAGATCCGCAATGCCCTCTGAGAGATACACGCCCTTATAGCCCAGGAAATGGGTGAGGGCGAAGCACAGAGGGATGAGGATTATAACCTTTCTCGTAACGGCCAGTATCAGAGCTGATCTTGCCTGCCCCAAGGCAACATTTATATTCTGCAGGGTCATCTGCACGAAGAACATAATAGAACCCATAAGGAACATAGGGCAGTAATGCTTCACAATAGCGGTCACGCTTTCACTGGCGGAGAACAGATGGGCATACATCTCCGGCACTGCCAATGATAATGACCACACAGACAATGCGAATATGAACGCGATTATAGTCACATATCTGATACCCTTTGTAAGTCTCTCGGCATTTCCCCTTCCATAATTATAACTGACAAATGGCTGCATACCGTTTCCCAGTCCGTTTAAGGGCAGTGAGATAAGCTGCAGGGCACTGAGCATAACCGTGAGAGCCGCCGTGTAGTCTTTATTTCCCCCTGTGGCACGATTAAGGTTGATGTTGAACACTATCTGTATGGCACATTCGGTGATGGTCATTACAAAGGGTGTAAATCCAAGGGACACTATGTCAATTATTCTTTCGGTCTTCAATCTCATGTCCTCCACCCGGAAGTGGAACAGACTCTTTTCCGTGAAGAAGAACCATATTATACATACACAGGAACAGAACTGTGAAATAACTGTTGCAAGGCTTGAACCGCTTACTCCCATATTAAGGGTGAATATGAATATTGGGTCAAGAACTATATTTATCACTGCTCCAAGAAGCACCGAACCCATGGCTATAAAGGAATATCCCTGGGTCTGGATAAATGGGTTAAGTCCCTGTGCCAGCATAACGAATATGGTGCCTGCCGAATATATCCTGAGATAGGACACGGCAAAGTCCACCGCACTCTCAGGACATCCGAACAACACCACTATCTCCCTTGAGAATATAAGGGTTATGGCACCTATGACTGCGCCCATTATGAACAGCATAACTGACGCTGTATTAAATATCTTATTTGCCTCAGGGAAATTATCTTCTCCCATCTTAATGCCCGCTCTTGGGGCACCGCCAAGACCTACCAGATTGGCACATGCCTGTATTATCAACGTGATCGGAAGGACTATGCCCAGTGCCGCCAGGGCGTCCATACCCGATTCGGCTATCCTTGACACATACATCCTGTCTACTATGTTATATAAGAAGGTTATGAGCTGTGCGATGACAGCAGGTACAGCCAGACGAAAAACCAAGGGAAGTATCTTTCCCCGGTCTAATTCCTCTGTAATATCCTTCTTTTGTTTATTCTTACTCATCTTGTTACTACTCCTCTACTCCCAGACACCGCTTAAGTGCCGGAAGATAACTGGTTTCAAGCTTGCTGAGCCTGACCTTTCTGTGGGTTATATATAATTTACAGTCTCCTGAAGTATCTTCTTAAGCTTCTGGGCTGCCACGCTCATAGGTCTTCTTGCGTCATATATCATGCACACATACCGCTCCGGTATCTCATCTGCAAGGTGTATCTGAACTATCTCCTGCTGCCTTAGTGCCGCCTCTGCCATCTCCCCGGGGACAAATGCCAGTCCCAGCTCACTCTTCACCAGTGAAAGGATCTGCCCTGTAGTGGCAACCTCCATATCCGGTCTCATGGTAACACCCTGAGCTGAAAATAGCTGATGATAGAACTTATATGTGGTGGTCTGCTCTCCAAGACTTATAAACGGATATTTCTCCAGATCCTCAAGGCTCTTCCTGCCATTTGCAAGTCCGTCAAAGGTCCTTCCCCCTACCAGTATGTCCCTAAAAGGCTTAAGCCGCACTTCCTTTAAAGGCTCCTCAAGCTTCACCGGGGTCGTTGCCAGAGCAAAATCCACCTCACCGCTTCTCACAGATCTGATGGCGTCGGGAGTTGAATGACTTGATATCTTAAGCCTTACTCCCGGATAATCCATATGAAATTTCTTAAGCTTGTCAAGAAGGAATATGTTCAATGCCGTCTCGCTTGCACCGATGGATACATTTCCATGTTCAAGCCCAAGACTGTCGGAAAGCTCTTCCTCCGCAAGCTGCAACTGCTTCACAGCGGCGGAAACTCTCACATACAAACGCTCACCCTCAGGAGTCAGATACACTCCACGGTTTGTCCGCACAAACAGGGTACAGTTGATCTCATGCTCAAGACAGTTTATGGCTCTGGTGATATTAGGCTGGCTGTTGTTAAGGGCACGGGCTGCTTTGGTGAAGTTACCATATCTCGCCACATAGTAAAATATTCTGTAGTATTCAAAATTGACGTTCATTATATCCTCTGTTATATCAAAAAACTATAATAATCATATCAATGATATCTTTTACTTATCTTCAATATAAAATTATAATCATTATGTTGTGAGAATACAACTTAAAGGTAACTTTTAATGGTCTGATTTTTAAGGAGATGATTTTATGTCTTTGGTATTACCAAGAGAAGAAGAGGTTGAAAATATATTTTCAAGAATACTTTCATCTGACAGAAGCTGTGAACGACTTGTAGAAACCTTTTATAATCATCTGTGTGATGATGAACGATATATCGATCCCGACCCGCGTCATTTCGCTGAGGTCATTTTAAATGCCTATAAAAACGGTGATGTAAGTGCCCTGCTCCTTGAGATATGCGGCCGCAGCATGTTTGATCTGTTAAAGGAGGCGTACCTTATCCCAAGGCGTTTCCATGGCAAATCAGGAATAAATCCGGTCCTGCTCACCGACCCGGAGGGCAATCTTTTGGAGGACAAAAAGAGCCTTGCCACCAAGCATGAATTTAAGAAATTCCGGGAAATATATGACTCACATACATCTGTTCCCCGGTCAAATCTCTATCTTGCCGACGGCTACACCCTTGTGCGTTATTACACCACCGGCATGGACATCTGTGAGAAAAAGGAGGACAGGGAACGGGGTATACTTGTGCTCTACGCCCTTCCCGACACCAAGAAGCTCAATCTTACGGAGGCTCAGGCATATGATGTTATATGGTCTACCTTCCATGAGATACAGAAGGAAGCATTTTCAGCCATTGTCTACTACGGACAGGAAACTGGAACAGGCAATGACAAATCCTTTGATGAATTGGGCGTGCTGCTTCCTATACACCAGTTTGAGTCCAAAATGCGTGAACATATCAGTGTGATCGACGGTCTGGTACTGGCATGTCGTGAAAATATGCTGAAAAAAGCCGGTGCAGACAGCTTTGATCTTTAATAGCTTTGAGGTGTTTAATATGAAAGCTGCAAATAACAATAAAACGGATATTAAAAAAAATCATATGGATGTCCTGTGGCATGAATATGCTGACAGATCCGACACCACCCCTATAAGCCGGGCAAGTCTTTCGGCAAAGTCCTCTGTCGTAGGCAGGGTTGGCATAATGATGTTGTCCTGCGGTACAGGAGCCTGGCGAGTCCGAAGCTCCATGAATACCCTGTCAGAACTTATGGGTATGACGTGTACTGTAGATATCGGTCTTATGTCCATTAACTACACCTGTTTTGACGGCAACGACAGCTTCAGCCAGTCCCTTTGCCTTACCAATACCGGTGTAAATACCTCACAGCTTAACCGTCTCGAGAAATTTGTGGGCAAATTCTCCACAAAGGAGATCAGCCAGAGCTGTGAAGCCATACACTCTGCCCTGGATGATATAGAAAAGATACACGGACTTTATACTCCTGTTACCCTTGCCGTTGCCGCCGCCCTGGCGTGTGGTGCATTCACTTTCCTTTTGGGAGGAGGCATTGTGGAGATGTTTTGTGCATTTGCAGGGGCAGGAATAGGTAATTACATACGGTGCAAATTATCCAAGCACCATTTTACACTGTTTCTCTGTATAATCGCATCGGTTTCAGCTGCCTGCCTTACATACACGGCACTGTTAAAGCTGTTGGAGCTGGCCTTCTCGGTGAATTTCCAGCACGAGGCCGGATACATCTGTTCAATGCTGTTTGTGATCCCTGGATTTCCTTTCATCACCAGCGGCATTGACCTTGCCAAGCTGGATATGCGTTCGGGAACAGAACGTCTTGCCTATTCATTTATAATAGTTACCGTTGCAACTATGACTGCTTGGATACTTGCCATGTTACTGGGATTAAAACCTATTCCTTTTCTCCCCCTTGACCTTGCCCTGTGGCAGTGGATACTGTTGCGTTTACTGGCAAGCTTCTGTGGCGTGTTCGGATTTTCCATCATGTTTAACAGTCCCGTAAAGCTTGCAGCAGCCGCAGGTATCATTGGTGCCGTATCCAATACCCTTCGTCTGGAGCTTATTGATATATCTGCCCTGCCACCGGCTGCCGCCGCATTTATCGGTGCATTTGTTGCAGGAATATCAGCCTCTACCCTTAAGGGCGTGGCAGGTTATCCGAGGATATCCATAACCGTGCCGTCCATTGTAATAATGGTGCCCGGCTTATACCTGTACAAGGGCTTCTATAATCTTGGAATAATGAACCTTACCTCAGCAGCCTCATGGCTTGCGTCGGCACTGCTGATAATACTTGCATTGCCCCTTGGACTTATATTTGCAAGGATAGCAACAGACAAAACCTTCAGATATTGTACATGATATGGCTGGCTTCCCGGTAAAAATCGTGTATAATGTCTATCAGTAGATCAAAAGATGTTTAATTATTGGAGGAAATATGAGTTTTTCACGTTTTCATTATCACCCAACCAGACAAATGTCAGAATCCCTGCTGACCGCTGCCATACTTTCGGTATCCGGCGGTCTGCAGGATGTGTATACATATGTTTCGAGAGGGCATGTATTCGCAAATGCCCAGACCGGAAATATCGTTCTTATGAGCCAGGATCTGTTCAGCGGAGATTTCGGAAAAGTTATCCACTATTTTGTCCCTGTGCTGTTCTTTTCACTGGGAGTTGCCGCTGCCACATTTATAAGACAGAAATTACAGGACTTTAACAAGCTTCACTGGAGACAGATTGTAGTTATACTTGAGATTGTCCTGCTCTTCTCTGTGGGCTTCATGCCTGAGAAGCTGAACCTTATCGCTAACGCCATGGTTTCATTTTCATGCGCCATGCAGGTTCAGTCCTTTAGAAAAGTAAACAATTATGCATTTGCCAGTACCATGTGTATCGGAAATATCCGAAGCGGCATGGAGGCACTGTGCTCATACCACCAGACCCACAATATACAGACACTGTACAAGTCATTCCATTACTTTGGAATAATACTCCTGTTCGCTTTAGGTGCAGGATTTGGAAGTATCTGTATACCGGTTCTTGGTATGCACACCATATGGATCTCATGCCTCCTCCTGTCCGTCAGCTTCCTTATAATGTTCATACAGGAAGAGGAACAGGAGAAAGACCAGTAAGCTCTGCTTACGAGACTAATGCTCGTAACACAGATTGATCAGATATAATTTTATCGTTTGTCCATAACACATATCTTATTGGAAATATTCTTCACAGCAGGAATATTTCCAATAATTTTATATATAGGTATCATAACCTTCATGCCCTCAACAAGGCTCACATCTTCTATATTTCTAAAGCCTGCGATCACATCCTGAAGAGCCTTTCCGTTCTTTACCCCCCAAGTGAACTTGGCACTGCTGCCCTCTATGGATTTCTCCTTGATATGCTTCGCCATGAATGGTGACATGGTTTCCACAAGAACATGAGCATTAGCGAAATTCTCATGTATGATATCAAACATCTGCTTCACGTCATCCTCGTTAAGGTACATTGTAAGTCCTTCTATTATAACTAACACAGGCTCACCATTATACTCTATATCCTCCACATAGGAGCTGTCCATTGCGGACTTGGCGATCTGATATACTGGTCCGTTTTCCTCCATGAACATTTCTCTTACATGCATGGTCTCAGGCAGATCTATGTTATACCATCTGCTATATTTTCCCTTCATGCGATAACATCTGGTGTCAAGGCCGCAGGCAATATTAACCACTATAGCGTTCTTGTTCTTATTTAAGAACTCGCCTACCAGCTTATCAAGGATTATGGTCCTTGCAACAACTCCGCTGCTCATTGCAGTGTCTGTATCTGCCTTGGAAAAATCATAGTCAAGGCTTGCCACTATATCTACTGCTTTCTCATCATAGATATGATGATCCTTTTTCTGTGACTCCTTTGCCCTTGCATATAATGTCTGGAGCATAGTCTCCGGAACTCCCTGTACACTTACCTTTGTCTTCTTGTCCATTTTCATCAAACCTCTCTTACATTTATGATTTATAATTAATTTTTATTAACATTGGTTTCAAGTATCATCAACTGCCTTATTCGTCAAAGATAACATCTGATATGTTTTGTTATGTTGCAAAAAAAGAGTTCCACAGCTTTTAACCGTGGAACTCATTAAGCTCTTTTATTAACTTTTCTGTTCCGCCTGTGGCATACACCCCAAGCTTCTTCGTCAGATACAAACTATATTCCATGTCATAATTTCCTTTCAGGATCTCCAGACAGCCATCAAGTCTTGTTCTCGCCAGTATCCTGATGAGCTCCTTATCCGGCTCCTCATTCATCCGGCTTCTGTAGAAGGTCGTCACTGCCTGCCCCATCATTGCCTCAATCCTTTTGTGCCAGCCCTCGTAGCAGCTTCCCTGTGCCTTTTCCATTATTATTATGGCTTCCTTCCTGTGTTCCAGGATGAAGCTCATCATAAGCACATCAATATCGGCACCCTTCTCAGGAGCTTCAAGCTCCATGCCCATGTACTCCGCCATGAGGCTTTCATACCGGGCGATCAGTGGTTCAAGGATTGCCTTTAGAAGTGCTTCCTTGTTCTCGTAATGAAAATACAGGGCTCCGGTGGTAACTCCGGCATTTCTGCAGATGATCCTGAGACTTGCCTTTCCATACCCCTTCTCGTAAAACTCTTCCAGAGCGGCTTTCTTTATTTTTTCTACTGTCTTTTTCTCTTCATCTATCATAACATGTGTTATGTTAGTTCAATCTAACTCTTTTGTCAAGTCTGCAAATAATCTTTTATCCCCAGACTTCCTCTGCGATCTCCTTATCCTTGCTATGCTATAATGTACACGCATCACTGAAAGCACCGAACCACATGGTGTGGCAAATCCCATAGGATAAAGTGTATCCGGGAAGTACATGGATGTAAGATATGCCCCGGGGATACGGACAAATTCTATGGACAACACATTGTGGAGGAATGAGATCCCCGAAAGCCCATAAGCACAGAAATATCCGCTGAAACAGAAATGTATTCCTGCAATAGGACAGTCAACTATATATGATCTGAGATACATAACAGTCTCTGAAACAGCTTCCGTTGGTGTTGACATTGCTGCAACAACAGGCTTCACCAGCACCAGAAGTATGCCTGTGAGCACCACCGACAAGCCCATGAACATGGTCACAGTATTTCCCACTGTCAGGGACGCAACCCAGTCCTCTACATCCGAAACGGACGCTCCCGAGCTGAACCTCTGGCCATCCTGCCAGTCTCCGGTTCCTGCCATTTCAGCAAGCAGGGTACCACTGTCACCTATGCCTGATGAAGCAGATGTACAGAATGGAATGACGGTCTTTCCTGTGAAATCATTACCCTTTACAAAATTATTTACAGGCCATGCTGCTATTCCCCACCAGATTGGATAGCCAATATAAACGGTATTATATTTCATTCACTGGATTTTCCAATATTTTTGGCACGAAACGGTGAAAATAGCACAAATTGTAGCTTATATCATGGAATTTTATTCCATATGGGACTATAATCAGCATATCACGATGTATCCACAGGCAATGTATTCTCACATGCCTCACCGGATCATCATACATTTTATCTTATTAGCATTAACATGAAAGGGATCTTATTATGTTAGTTTTACTGCGACCGGTACTGGAGCTTGCCGTGATCATTCCGGGGATTTTTCTTGCATATCTCCCAGTAAAGTCATATCTGAAGCAGCCACCATTGAGACTGCTCTGCGTACTCCTGCCGCTTTTTATATGTCTTTCATTTGCAGGGGGAATGGTATGTCTCCACTTTAACATATCAACCGCACCGGTTATGGCGTTGCTGGTATTTGTCGCCATAATGATATATATACATACTCTGCACATTACGCTATGGATGTCTATAAGCGTAGCACTGGCAGTGTGTGCAGTATTTGCCTGTGTCAACAGCATGTCAAGAGCCATCAATGCCCTGTTCACTGCCGACCTCACTTCCAAGGAAGCCGGGCTGTGTTTCTCCATAGGTGCAGGACTGATCTACAATCTCATATGCTGGATCTTCACCATATCGGCATATTACCCGGCTACCCATGCCGCAAGGAACATGGTGGAGGACGAGAACTTCGCCCAGACCTGGTACGTGTTCTGGATCCTGCCTGTATTATTTATCGCACTGAATATCTTCATGGTGCCAAGATATAGAAGCACCCTGTACACTGGACGTATCCTTAAGGGCTACATAGTCATAAGTCTTACACTGCTTGCGCTGCTGGTGCTGTTTTACGCAATGTTCCTTATGCTTGCAAAGAACATCAACAGGAACGCCAAGCTGGCACAGGAAAATCATTTCTTCTCCATGCAGCAGGAGCGTTACGACAACCTTCGTTCGTCCATCGAGGAGGCAAGGCAGGCGAGACATGATATGCGTCACTATTTCAACCAGTTATCAGCCATGGCTGAGGAAGGGGATCTGGAGCATATTAAATCATATCTGGCAAATGCCACCAAAAGGATTCCAAACCTTGATATGCACTTCTGCGACAACAGGGCTGCTGACAGTGTTATCGGCTATTACTGTACCCTGGCAAAGCAGGAAAATATTCCATTTGAAACCAAGATAGATCTACCGGAGACACTTACGGCAGACGAGATAGATATATGTATCATCCTCTCCAATCTGTTGGAAAATGCTCTCGAAGCCAGCCTCCGCACCTCGGAGGAAAAACGCCGTATCTGTTTGGAAGCCTATGTCCATGCCGACAGGCTCACCCTCATACAGGTCAAGAACAGCTTTGACGGCGAGCTTCATGAGAGAAACGACATATTCCAGTCATCCAAGAGAAAAGGAAATGGCGTAGGGATCCAATCCATACGCCATATAGCTGATAAAAACAACGGTGCCTGCTCCTTCACCCATGAAAATGGGATATTCACTGCCAAGGTCATGATCCGGGGATAGGTCATGACCTGCGGCAGTCAATTTATCTGAGACATGGCTATTTCATTTACCGTCTGCTGTTATCTCTTCTCTTTTTTTCTAATATTAAGTAGGCTACTGTTCCTGCCACCAGAATAAACAGTACAACTATTATACTGATCCACAGACCATAATTGGTTTTCTCATCGGCCTTGGTGTTTTCGGCTGCGGCGGAAGCAGCTATCTCTTCGCTTCCAACATTATCCTCCGTCAATTCCTGAGTATCGCCTTCGGTCTGCTGTTCGCTGGTTTCAACCTTTTTACTGTCATCAACCTGTTCACTGCTGTCCTCAGTCTGCTGTTCAGTGCTATCTTCCTGCTTGTTATTGTCACCTGTCTGTGGGGTACTTCCCACCGGCATTTTTACATTTCCACCCGGTTTCTGGTTATTGCCACCAGGCTGCCCATTGTTGCCACCAGGCTGATCGTTATTGCCGCCCGGCTGGTCGTTGTTGCCACCCGGCTGTTTATTATCATCGTCAGCACTTGTTGTAAGATTTATATGGAGCTTAAATTCTGTATCGCCATAATTCTCCATCCTGACGGTAACTGTAATGACAGCTTCCTTTCCTGCCATACTCTTATCTGTGAACTTCTTAACCTTGTATGTCAGAGTTCCATTAGAGTTGATTTTGCAGTTATCCAGGATTGAATTTCTGTCATTTACAGAAACACCATATACACTTGTTCCCTTGTCCTCAGGCAATAAACCTGCAACATCTATCCTCTCCTGTGATGAACCCTTCTTGTACTCATATGAAGCCTTCTCAGATGAAAGCTCAGGTGCTGCAGCCTTTGTGATATTAAGCTTAGCCTTAAGATTCAGGGCTGATGAGTAAGCCTCATTTTCAGGATAGAAGTCAACACTTATGAGTTTTCCGTTATCACCACAGCCGTATACCTGCTTCTTATTGTCATCCTCTGACTGGGAGAGGTTAAATGTTCCCTTCACTTCCTCGCCTGATTCTGCAATGATACTTCCTGATATCTTACAATCCTCAAGACTTGTTCCATACACCTCGGATATGATTATATCCCCATTTGCAGAAGTCTTTATCTTTGAGGTCTTAAGCTTTTGATCTGCAAATTCCGTACTATTTCCATATCTGTCATGTAAGCAGTAAAGTATGATATATCCTTTATTGGCCTCCAGCCCTTCAAAGCTGATATTTGCAGCAACGCCGGCCTCCACGGGAACTGACTTTGTGTCCCCCGGCTCCAACACTACTGTAACATTCTCTGTTCCCGGATCCTCTACTAAAACATATTCTATACTTCCTGTTTCATTTGACTTGATACTTACGTTAAGGCTGTCATACCTGTGGGAGAACCATGTGATACCTGTCAACTCAGGTGCTGTAGTATCAATCTTAACCTCTATGGTCTTCTCCTCTGACACAGCCCCGGTTTCGATCTCCATCAGATAATATGATATCTGCACCGGCTCTCCTGTGCCATCATCTTCGGATACCATAAAACTGTCTGTGAAATCTTTTTCATAATCATATGGAGCGTCCTGCTTTCTGCAGATCCTGTATCCATCGGGTGCTGAAACCTTTACCGGGCTTGAAGTCCAGTTGTAGTCTGAAAGCTTAGCCTCTGCTGTTATATTTTTATTGGTGATCTTAAATGTGATCGTCCTTGTTCCTGTGTAATTGCCGGCTCCGCTCACCTTGATCTCTGCCTGGTTCTGCCTTGTGGTTATTGTTCTGTTATTACTGTAACCATCTATCACATAATCCACGCCCTCAGTAAGCTTTACTTCTTTGTCCTTAAGCACGATATCTGCTGATCCCGGTGTTATATCAAAGCCTGTGAAATACTGTTCTTTACAGCTTCCTGATATACCTGCCGCCTCCAAAGATTTCCTGTTAATGGTAAAATCAGCTTCATTTACAGCTTCTGAATAGCTTTCTGTTTCAGCTAATGTGATCCTTACTGTATATTCTCCTGCCTGGGTTGGGACAGATGTACTGTAAGTCTCATCATCCTCTCCCTTCACCTTATATTCTATTAATGCTTCTGTCTGCTTATTGTTTGTTGCAAATGTCGGTGCATTTGCCTTATCTCCATAGGTCCAGTCCTTTATGTTCAGATTGGTTATGGTTCCTGCCTGCTTGTTATTAATGGTAAATGTCTTTGTGTAATCCTTATCGGCTGCTGCTCCATTCTTTATGGTTGCTTTAAGCTTAAAGGTTCCCGGCTTGCTTACGGTAAGAATATCATTTTTTACATTTGCGTCTGTGATACCCTTGTCTTCAATACTCCATACTATAGTTCTGTTTGTTGCATATGCAGGAGTTACTGAAACAGCGGATACCAGATCATGGCTTCCGAAGCCATATGCTGACCTGCCTAAGGTAATGTCTGTAACAGCCCTGAACACAGGTTCCCAGCTTACGCTCTTATCCTTATCCAGATTAATTGTCTTGTCTTCGTAGGTCATCTGGCCAAGGCTTACTGATATGTCCTGTGTGCCGTTAAGGGTTGTATCTGCCTTAAATGTTCCTGTTGCCTTGCCATTGCTTACCTTCATTGAAGCGGTTCCGATATATGCACTGCTTCCTTGACCAAGAAATACTCTTGCTGTTGATGTGCCATCGGCAAGGGCAGGATCTTCAATGGTAATGCCAACACTGTAATGGTGGACTATATGATTCTTATCAATATCCGTAGCCGGATTGATCTCTCCGCTTACATCCACTGCACCGCCGGTTACAGATACACTTCCGGTCTTCTTCACATCATTGTTATATATACCACCCATTCCCAGGTTGCCGTTTACCTTTACATTACCTCCTATGATAGAGATATCTCCGCAGCCGCCTGCTCCGTCTGTATTTCCATTCCATCCGGCACCTATTCCTGCACCTTTTCCTGCACCTTTTCCATTTCCGGTGGCTGTGACATTTCCTCCAGTTATAAGGATGGAGTCTACCTGTCCGTTACAGCCTCCGCCGATACCTGCAGAACCGTCTCCACCGGTTGCTGTTACATTACCTCCACGTATCTCTATCTTTCCTTTAGCTCCATTTCCTGAGCCACCAATTCCCGCCGCTGACTCTTCGGTTATACCGCACCACTTGTAAGTACCTCCTATGGCTTCAACGGTACCACCTCTGATGATTATGGTCCCAAAGCTCTTCTCCGTTCCATACTTTGTTTCACCTTGATTATTATGCAGTCTGCCTGTTGATGCAGCTCCTATTCCTGCGGCTCCTCCATGGAAGTCGCCGCCAACAGCTTTCAGACTTCCGGTACTCTTCGCAGTAATGTTAAGGGTACATCCCTCGTTCACTTCGATTCCGGCTCCACCTGTTCCGCCTTGCACATAGCTGCTGCCTTCAAGTGTCAGGTTAAGGATTGCTCCATTTTCAAGAGTAATTCCTGCATAATCCCAGTCATTGTATCCCTTATCATCAGTCCTGCATCTGTTTATGGTTACATCCCTTATAGTCAGATTAACTGTAGTACCGCTTATTATAATACCTTTTTTGCACGCCTCTACGTTATCCTTGGTAGTGAATTTACCTGTGAGTATGGTGTCATTGTAGCTTCCCACATTTTTTCGATTGACCACAAAGCAATATCCTTTATAATCAAACTTGGTCAATGGAAGCTGATCAAGAGATATAACACTTCCGCTTGCATATACAACCGGCACTTCCTCTTCTCCTGCCTGGGCTTCAATAGCGTCATTGCCTGTTGCTATCTGTACCTCTTCGTAGTCATAGTTCTCATCAACTGCCTCATTTGCAGATACCGGGATAAATCCTCCCAGGGTAGAACCTGCCATTATTCCTGACATGACAAATGCCACCATCCGTTTTCTTACTTTGTGAAACACTCTTTGTCTTTTTTGCTTTAATATTCCCATACTGATCTCCTCTCTTATTCCTTGAAATATCACTTTGCTTCTTAAGCACCCTGATCACATCACTAAATATAATATGATGCGACCCTGCGGCTTTTTCCTTGCTAACATTATATTTTAAGTTATTCATTTTCCAAGACAGTTGGCACGAAAGGGATAAAAATGACACGAATTGTACTCCAAAGCCATGGCAATTTTAAAGAGACGACTATATAATTAATATGGGTTGTTGTTTTAACGCCTAATCTTAGAGATACGAGGTATCTGCCATGAGAATTGCTATTGTTGATGACATTGCAGAAGAACGAAAATTATTACTCAAACGGCTGGTGTCCCAGCTTGATATCCATAAGGTCCAGGCTGATATACTGGAATATGACTGCGGCGAAAGCTTTCTCGCTGCCGCAGACGGATTGAAATTTGACGTGGTATTTCTTGATATATATATGTCCGGGGTAAATGGGATTGCGACAGCGAAGAAGCTCCGGGAAAGGGACCGGGAATGTCTGCTGATATTCACCACCACTTCCATAGATCACGCACTGGAGGGATTTCATGTCCGTGCCATACAATATCTTGTTAAGCCTTACACATCAAGAGATATTGCTGAGCTTACAAATGAGATCCTTGCAAGAATACCAAAACCTGACAAATATATAGATGTAAAAGTACACGGAAGTGATATAAGACTTCATTTTAAAGATATAGTTTATGCAGAGCATTTTTCTCACATGATACATATTCACACCACCGCAGGAAAAGACCTTGCCACAAGGCAGTCATTTGGCAATTTCACGGCATATTTTAAAGACGAACCTCGCTTTTTTATATGCAGTCGTGGTGTGATCATCAACATGGAACATGCCAGAGATTTTGACGGAAAGTCCTTCGTTACGGACGCCGGAGATCTTGTGTCCGTCAACAGGGAGCTGGTGAAGACCGCCAGACAGACCTTTATGGAATTTCTCCTCAGGTCCTGTAAAATATGAAAATTCCTCATTCCTTCATAACATTTGACCCATTCTTGAATAAATCATCAAAAAAAACGGCTCCAGCCCTGCATTTATAAGGGTTGAAGCCGGTTTTTTGATAACTTATTTTGTCCTATAGCTCTATAGCTCCTACATTCAAGATTTTTCCTATAGATCTACAGACAGTCATTTCCGATTGTATATTCTGTCTTATTCCTCGTAAGGAAGAACTGCTCCGTCATAGGTGTCGTTGATGTACTTCTTCACGTCATCTGACTTAAGAACATCTACAAGAGCCTTTATTGCCTCGTTGTTCCCATTGCCTTCCTTAACTGCGATAACATTTACATATGTCTTTGCTGCCTCAGAATCACTTGTCTCATATGCAAGTGCGTCCTTGCTTACTGAGAAACCTGCCTGTAATGCATAGTTACCATTTAATACTACGAATGATGTCTCATCAACTACTCTTGCAACCTGTGCTGCTTCAAGCTCAACGATCTCTATGTTGTGTGGGTTCTCTTCAATATCATTTACAGTAGCGTTGATACCTGCGCCATCCTTAAGCTTGATGATGCCGTTGTCCTGTAACAGAAGGAGAGCTCTTGCCTCGTTTGTTGTATCATTAGGAACTGCGATCGTATCACCATCTGCTATATCATCAAGGCTCTTCTTTGTGCCCGGATATATACCGAATGGCTCATAATGGATCTTGCCTGCAATCACAAGGTGTGTTCCCTTTTCCTCATTAAAGCTGTTAAGGTATGGCTCATGCTGGAAGTAGTTTGCGTCAAACTCTCCGCTTTCAACAACCTCATTTGGCTTTACATAGTCATCAAATATTGTAACCTCAAGATCGTATCCCTTTTCCTTGAGAGCGGTCTTAGCATACTCAAGAATTTCTGCGTGTGGTGTTGCAGAAGCTGCTACCTTGATAGTCTTGTTCTCTGCTGAATCCTTCTTGCTGTCACCCTTTGATGAACCGCATCCTGCAAGCATGCTCACTGATAATGCTCCTACAAGTGCTGCTGCAAATAACTTTCTTAATGTCTTCTTCATTGTTAATACCTCTCTTTCTTCCTCTTAAATTTCTTTTAAATGACCACCGTGTGTGTGATATTATTTGTGGTCATTTATAATTTTTATATTCAGATGTACGCTGTATGAATGGCATCCATCAAAATATTCTGTATCACCTTATCTTCTTCTGTCTAACTTATTTGCGATCAACATTCCTACCGACTGGAATATCTGTACTATAACTATCAGAAGTATGACTGTAACTATCATAATGTCTGTCTGGTATCTGTAATATCCGTATCTGACGGCGATATCTCCAAGACCTCCTCCACCTACGGCTCCTGCCATAGCTGAGTATCCGAGGATCGTACCTATTGCAATAGTAGCTCCGGTGATCAGTGATGTTCTTGCTTCCACAAGAAGCACCTTGAATATGATCCTCATATTTCCGGCTCCCATGGCTGTTACAGCTTCAATAACTCCGCTGTCAACCTCCTTAAGTGATGACTCCACCATTCTTGCTATAAAAGGAATAGCCGCTACAGTAAGCGGAACTATTGTTGCTGTTGATCCGTAGCTCTTACCAAGGATAAATCTTGTAAATGGTATGAGCAGGATAAGCAGGATCAGGAATGGGATACTTCTCACGATATTGGCAATTATATCCAGGATCTTATAAAGCACTGCATTTGGCTTGAGTCCATCCTTATCGCTGACACACAGCAGCACACCCATAGGCAGTCCGAATATATATCCGCATACTGTTGAGACCACTGTCATATATAAGGTTTCAAGTATTCCGTTTAATATCATCTCTCTGACCTGTTCAGTCCACATGACTACCACCTCCCGCTTCTGTATCACTTATTTCTTCAAGCTCAAGTCCCTTGTCCTTCATGTATGCCTTCATTTCCTCTATATGCTCTGAGCCCTTTGAGAACTCCAGTATCATCTCGCCCTTGGCAACTCCGCCCACATTCTTGGTGGAAGCCTTTAAGATATTTACCGGTTCCCTGAAGGTCAGTATCATATTGGCAATTACAGGTTCAAATGCTGAATTTTCGCTGTAAACTATACGGACTCTTGTGCCGTTCTGTATGCGGTCCGCCACTGCCGGCTGCGCCTGGGAGTCAGAACCGTCATCCTTGCTGAACAGCTCCCTTGCCACCTCTGACTTAGGATGATTGAATATATCTATTGTATTTCCTGACTCTACTACCTGTCCGTCTTTCATGATGGCAACTCTGTTACAGATTTCACGGACCACCGCCATCTGATGAGTTATCACCACTATTGTTATTCCAAACCTATTATTAATATCCTTAAGCAGTTCAAGGATCGATGATGTGGTCTGAGGATCAAGTGCACTTGTTGCCTCATCACATAACAGTATCTGTGGATCCGATGCCAGTGCCCTTGCTATGGCTACTCTCTGCTTCTGGCCACCTGAAAGCTGTGACGGATATGCCTTCGCCCTGTCCTTAAGTCCTACTATATCTAAAAGCTCATATGCTTTTTTCTTCGCCTCGGATTTTGATTTTCCCTGGATAAATAACGGAAAGCATACATTATCAAGTACTGACTTCTGCATGAGAAGGTTGAAATGCTGGAATATCATTCCGATATGCTCTCTCTGCTTTCTAAGCTCCTTCTGCGTCAGCTTACTTAAATCCTTATCCTGAACTATTACCTTTCCTTCTGTCGGAACCTCAATATGGTTGATACATCTTACCAGTGTACTCTTACCTGCTCCCGACATTCCTATAATGCCGTATATATCTCCGGCTTCTATGTCAAGAGTCACATTCTTAAGCGCTTCTATGACACCACCATCTGTCTGAAATGTTTTTGAAACATTTTCCAACTGAATGATTCCCATGTTTCCTCACCTCTTCTATAACAGATCAGCCTATTGATGCCGCCCGTTTTCCGGGTGTAAATGGCTGATATTCTTCGCGTTTTTATTGCCTACCTTTTTGATATGTTTAACATATTGTTGCATTATAAGCACTTTTATATCACCCGTCAATAAGTTTTTAACTTTAACAGGTTATATGCTGAGCCTATAACGTCAAAAAAACAGGCAATCTATCATTATCCTGCCTGTTTTTCTGTTAAAATTTACTATTATATTGTGATATATTACCAATACATTTACGCATGACGTATTTTTTAATTATTCTGCCACACATTTATAGCTTCCAGATTATCTTCAGTCCTATAATCGCCCATGGCATCATCCATGTCCTCACTCACGCCGTCACTCACCTCGACACTCATGCCATCACTCCTCCTCAAATATCTCCTCCATTTCCTGAACAGCCTCATAATATCTGTTCATCCACTCAGTCATCTTATCTATATGTTCGCTGTCAGCCTCCGCCTTTTCTATGTCGTGAGGCCACTCGTCCCCCACATCAATTCCCTGCTGCAGGAGCCAGTTGTCTGCACACTCAAAGCGGCACACCCTGCCATCATCACTTTCGATAGTTATCAGTACAAGCAGCGGTTCACCGGGCATACGTTCCTCGCAGCCATAATCTGCCTCATCTATCCTTGTCACTGTCCACATAGTCTTCCTCCGGAATATTTTGCAATATATACTTGGAACGATCACTTCCTTCTATAATTATACCTGAATATGATGTTTAATCAATGTATTTTGACACCCTGTTTTTCGAGGAAATTAATTGGCACTTTTGCACAAGGTTTTAATATATGTATCCTTGAATTATTGTGCTATTTAGTATATAATGAGCATGTGTTTGATGAACTGTCAAAAGGTACACCTTTTGACAGTTTTTTTCGTTTAATACCTGACAACAAACGGCTCTCATCTCCATAAAAAAAGAGACTCCATCAACCATCGAATGAAATGGCAGAGTTGTTTCAGAGAAATAAATCTACTATTTCCATACACATCAGTAAAATATATGAAGAAGGCGAATTGTCGCCAACGGGAACTGTTTCAAAATGTGCAACAGTTCAAATGAAAGGCACTCGTTCCGTAGAACGAAAGGATAATCCCACAGACGCACGAAACCCTCTCGACCATGATGGTCGGGAGGGTATTTTCTATATTCACAAACGGGAAGTTGTCTATTATCTGATACAAGCTTTGGCAGTATAGGATTCAACGTCAATCTTAACCACATTTACTGCACTTGCCATCTTATCGTCGATCTCATGTTCTTCGCCAGTCTGTACTTTCATAAGAACACCAAGTGCTTTACATTTTTCTTTTATGTCTTTAATGATCATTGCTTTACCTCGACACATAACGCTCTCATACTCTGCTCCATATTTGCAAGGTATATCCGCTGTAATAAGAGATTCACCTCTATCAATTTCTACAAATACATTCCTGTTTTCTTTGAGACACTCCAGCTTGTGTCCTTCTTTCGCACAATGCACATAAAATGTCAGCTTTCCCTTTTCCATTTGGTAGCCATAATGCAATGGTACAATATAAGGGAATTCACCGTCAAACATTCCTAAATGCATATATCTTGCTGACGCAATAATTGTCTCGATTTTATCAATGTCGGTAATCTCTCTATCTTTCCTTCGCATAGTTTTTTACTCCTTTCAAATTCCGTTTTCTCAGTTTCAAAAACTAGAATTTTATCTGATTTATATGAACAATTCACATTCTTTTCTGACTGAGCAAGCCATTTTAATTGCCATACCCGCAACTACCGTCATAAAGCCACTTACCTTCCGAGCATCCGTCATATGCCAAACTCCTTTGCAAGTACCGCGTCGACTTCATCTGCAGAATATACCTTTTCTGCTTTGATGGAATCAACACCCTTCTGGAGTTCTGCATCAAGTTCTTCTCTGGTCATTGCACCAACAGCTAATGGCTTAGAAGAAGGAAGTTTCAATTCAAACGGCATACCCTTTTTCAGTACGATCTGACTATAAAGCATCTGAATTGCACTGGATGGAGAAATGCCAAGCTGAGAAAGAATGCTCTCAGCATTATCCTTGAGATTCGTATCTATTCTTGCATAAACAACGGATGTATTTGCCATAATATCGCCTCCTTTTTCTTTATTATATTCGTCTTTGCTTGCAATCGCAAGCATTTGCATAAATTATTTTGTGACGAAACTTTGAATTTATTACGTCTCTTAAGGCAGAAAGGAATATTTATGGGATTTTTATCAGGACTGCCGGTCCATGCTTATAAGTAATTCTTTTATTGCATATATTGCGACAACAGATAATGGAATCGACATTTTACAAATTGTTCATACTCCAAAATCTACCAGTTGATTAAAATTTGTCGAAGTCCTCCTGAGTCGCCACTTCCTTATATCCTTTATAATCATCGTTCCCTAGTGTCAACCCTACTTTATGGACCAGCTCTCACAAAGCCATTTCCGAGCATAAAAAGAAAGGCTTTCCAAGAGCAAACCGTACTCATTAACGATAGCTCCCTGAAAAGCCTTTAATTTACCACATTATTCTTACTTGCCAGAAAAGTATATTTTATCACTTTTATCGAGTTGCCGCCATCCTTCCATGTTTCCTTTGGATGCAAATGTATCTCTGATATCATGGCTTTCCTCCTAATTTTTTTACATGTATTTTTACGATCAAAAAAGAAGGTATATTGCAACATTCTTTTTTACTACTAAATATTATGAACGACTCTTATTTCTATGATACTTATATAAATTTACAGTGTCTTTTTAGGTACAAACTCAATCTTAAGAGCCATTCCCATTCCATCTGCTAACCTTTATACTGTTTTAATGTCTTCATAATTTCCCCATCCTTTCCTTAAAATCTGCTCTACGCTCTTTCGCCAGCTTGATTTCTTCTGATGGTGTCTTTTGTGTCTTCTTAATAAAGCTGTTTGTTAGTATTATCTTTCCCTCATAGTAAAAGAAATATAATACTCTGGTTATATTATTACCAGCTTTGCATCTTATCTCAAATATTCCACCTTCTCCGGCGGACACTGTGCAACCTCCGGATTCTCTTTCTTAGACTTGTTATAGTTCTCGCCCATGCCCAGACCACACATCCGCTTCACCTGTGCAATATAGGAAGTATGCACATTCACACCATACTTGTTCTTCACATATTCCTGCATGTAACTTCTCCCTTCCTCTTTCAAGTATGTCCTATTATAACAAATTCTGCGTAATACGATTACTTTTGTTTATTTTTTGGCATAACAAAAAGACGCATAATCTTTTTTTACGGGATTTTGTTGCAAGTACTTGTTCTAAGACAACCGGATTCCTTATCAATTAATTCATACCAGTCAGCATTTATACGAAAAAAAGCTGTCGCTTCAATGAATTTCAATCATTAAAGCGACAGCCTTAACTCTACTAATACCCAAATATCAGAACATCTGCCAGATCAGGTTGCCGGATGGATCAAGAGCCTGAATCCGATAGGTATGGGCTTTTAGGTCTGCAGACAGACGGGCAAGATACCCGTCCTTTTTCCAGGTGATATAAATGCGGTTATACATCTGTTCATCCGGTATTTTTGCAAATTGCAAAGCATTTTCTGCCTGAGCAGAGATCTGCGCTGCAGGCTTTGTACGGATTTCCATTTCCGCATCAAATCCAAATGCCGGAAATTCTTTCCGGAATTTCAACATTTCAAGCTGCTTTTTTACGACCTCCTTTTCAAGGCCTGACTGTATATCTTTTTGTGTAAAATTCGTCCGGTTAATCTCTTTATGTCCACCTGCACCTGCACGCTTCACTGCCTCATAATCATTAGATCCGGCAAACAGATCCAGATACCAGACCTGAGGTTTTCCGGGCATAAATATCTGTAATGCTCTGGCCAATAACAATGCCTGCTCATTTTCACCAAGTGCATTATAATACGTCGTATTTACCTGATAATACATCTTTTTATTACCATGAAGATCCTTTACAAAACCACCACGCTCCACAAGCAGCCGGATCAAATCTTCAATCCTGTCGTCCGGCAACAATCCGGCAAGATCCATTACCGGTATTCCATCATGGCATCCAAGCATATTCACAGTATAAATATGCTCTTTTATCTGTTCCTTTGCCCACTGCTCCAGATAAGTGCCATCGCCTCTGTAAAGAGCATCCAGGATCAACCCCGGAAGGAAAAAGTCATACGTCAGATAGCCCTTTTGTGCTATCAGCTCATACTTTTTCTCTTTATATCCGGCATGAATCTCCGGAAGAAGGCGGATTCCATATGGGTTTGCAAGCTTATGGATCTGTTCAAGAAATTCCCATGTCTCCGGTTCATTTAAGAAATTGGCACGCCCCGGTGCTTTCGGGGCATATGCAAATGCATCCAGACGGATTATCTTTGCTCCGTAACCTGCCAGTTTTTTTATAGTTTCACGATAAAAGTCCCAAACCTTTTCTGATTTAATATTGAGATCCATTTGTCCTAAATATCTGGTATGATAATCATCCGTATCCCGAATCTCCTGATAAAATGTATTCCAGTATGGAATCCGGCTGCCATCTGCCATTTCAACCATCAACAGAGGCAATCCCGGTTTGCGGAAGAACATCGGATCCAGATACTTCTGATCCGGTTGTATATAGCCGTCTTCTGTCATTTCTCCGCAGTTTTTCCAGAATGTATTCCAGTCAATAAAAAAGTCACGATATTCCGATCGACTGCCATGCTCCAACAGATCCTGGAACTGTGGCGACTGTACAGACGCATGGTTTAAAACAAAATCCAGCTTCAGATCAATATTCTGTCTGCCCAACCGTAATAATGCCTTTTCAGAATGAAATGTCTCCTCAAGATCATAGTCGATTACAGAAAAACCACGATCCAGATCAGAATGGTAAATACTCGGTAGTATATATATTGAGGAAAATGCATCTGCAAATCCATCTCTTTCAAATAAATCCGCAACCGCTTCCAGATCTCCGCCAAGACTGTCCGGATACAGATTCAGCATTGGACCATTTTCCATTTTATTTATATCTGTCATATTTTTTTCTTCTATCCTCATATTCTACAGCCTCCTGTTCACTTACTATTCCGTATAAATCCTGCCATGCATATCCTGAATGATATCTGCCCGCTCCAGTCCATCATTGATCTTTTTCTGTTCAATTCTTAATACTCTGGCTACAAAGGGACTGTCAATGGCAGTGTCACGATTCCTCTTTTTTCGGTTTTCAAGTGTTTCTTCCGGCGTGCTGATCAATAAAACCGATACATCCACCCCCTGCAGGTATGTACTGTTTCCATGTGTCCATTCAAGGATCAGAATATCTGTATCTGATACAGCCCTGCGATCATACCAGATATCATCCGGGGTTCTTCCCATATGACGTAGCAGCAGTTGTGAGGTTCCTCCATGAAACTGCATGAGAAGATTCGACACAGCTTCATAATCCAGTTCCTGATCCGTACCCAGATAGTCTGTAAGAGCCTTGTCTCCATACTTCTGATATATGGATAACCACTGCATGTCCTCCTGTTCTTCTGCATCCCTTCCGGCTTTTTGAAGCTCTAATAGTTTTTCTTTTACTTCATCTGTATATAGCCTTTCCGTTATAAGTCCATTTAATCCGGACATACGAAATCTCGCAATTCGTTCTGCATCATTATACATGGGAATCCGATGCGGATAATTGTCCCCGCTTATAATAAGTGATTTCTTTCCCTGTTTTTCAAACATATTTTGAAGTAAGAAAGCCATTCCGGTCTTACCAACACCAGAACCTCCGGATACCGATATGACTGTTTTTTTCTCTTTTCTTTCTTTTGTTTTTTCCCGGATCAACGGAAATAATCGTTCTGCGTTTCTGATCTGTTCCTGTGCCAGATCCAATACTGTAATTTCTTTCGTATCCATCTGTCCGTCACCTCATTTCTGATCACCTTATATATCTTTTACTCTATTGTTTTTGCCAAACTCCCCGATCTCTGCAAACAGAAACCGGGGAGTCCTATTTATTTATTCTTATTCTACTGCATCAAGCAGGATCTGATAGCTTGGATAATTACCGGATACTATCGTAAACGGCATACCAAGCTCCATCAAAGCAGCTCCTGAATAAACAGTACCTGTTTTCTTATCCCGATAAGAACGTTCCGGCGCAAGCCCTCTCAATCGAATATAAAATACAGGATGATTACCATGTGTATTTAATAAAACAGCTCCTACAACTGCATGTTTTTTTTCTTCATCGACAGACATCCATGCTCCATATTCCGCCTCAAACGGATTACTTAATCTGTAATAATCCCCTTTTAAAATAACCGGTGCTACTTCATGATAGGTTTTGATCTGTTCACGAACTGCCGTCTTATCTTCCTCAGATAACTTTCCAAGATCCAGTTCATATCCGAATGCACCTGTCATGGCAACTACACCTCTGGTATTCATATCCGTCACTCTGCCGGTCTGATGATTCGGCACCGCAGATACATGGGCTCCCATCGTTGATAAAGGATAAGCAAACGATGTACCGTACTGGATACGGATACGATCAACTGCATCTGTATTATCACTGCACCATATCTGTGGTGTATAATACATCATACCCATATCAAACCTTCCGCCACCGCCGGAGCAGCCTTCCCATAACATATCCGGAAATGCCTGCGTCAGGCGTTCCAGCAGGTCATATACACCAAGCATATAGTCATACATTACATTTCCCTGCCATACCATACTGTCGGAATATATATCACATAAGCTTCGATTCATATCCCATTTCACATAATTGATATCGCCCTGCCTGAGGACAGCTGCAATCTGTTCATAGATATGATCCACCACCTCTGGATTTGCAAAATCAAGTACAAGCTGATTTCTGCCATGTACCGGATGTTTACCGGGAACCTGAATTGCCCACTCCGGATGTCTTCTATAAAGATCACTGTTTTCTGAAACCATCTCCGGCTCTATCCAGATACCAAACTGAACACCTTTGTCATGAACACGTTTTGTCAGCTCCGTAAGAGAACAGCCCAGCTTATCTTCATTTACAATCCAGTCACCAAGGGATGAATTATCATCATCTCTTGTGCCAAACCAGCCATCATCCATGACCAGAAGCTCCACACCAAGTGCTGCAGCCTGCTCCGCAAGATTAACGATTGCATCACCATTAAAATCAAAATAACAGGCTTCCCAGCTATTTACAAGAACCGGACGGATCTGATCTTTATATTTCCCGCGACAGATATGCTCTCTCACCAAATGATGCATCTGATTGGATAGCTGTTCCATTCCATACGCTGAATATGACAGAACTGCTTCCGGGGCGTAAAATGTCTGCTCCGGCTTTAGTTGATAGGAAAAGAAATCCTCCTGAAGACCCATAACCAGACGGATCTGGTCATACTGATCTAATTCAACGCTTCCCTCAAAGCTTCCACTGTACACCAGTGATACACCATAACAGGCTCCGGCGGTCTCTGTTGTGCCGTGTTCCGCAAGGATCATATATGGATTATACTGATGTCCGGACGTACCACGATTACTTCCAATTACCTGTCTGCCATGTTTTACCGGTGTCCGCTGCATATTCCGTTCCATTGCATGCCGGCCATAAAATGTCAATACATCATAATCTCCATACAAAAGATCAAGACATGCGCTGGAAAGCTTCTCCAGATAGATTTCATTCTTTCCAACATTTGTAACTTTTACACTTCTGGTTATTACATCGCAGTCAGGTAACACGCCATATAATAATGTTACCTCTACACCGACTCTTTCATCCTTCAGATATATGCACAGGGTCTGTGCAGCTTCAGAATGTGCTGCCGGAAGTCCCGGAAGATCATACTTACCATCCTGAATCTGATATCCTGTATAGCGAAGATCAAGTGCCATACAGCCATTTGCTTCACGGATCTTTCCTGCCGTTGTTCTGTAATCACCGGTTCCAAGAACAGGGAATTCCTGAGGAAGTGCATCCAGGGAATAAGTTCGATCGTTTCCAAGATCATATGGATTTCCTGAAAAACCTCGATCATAGTAAGTCAGTATATAATCCATTTCCGAATCCAAGCGCTTTCCGTAATACAGATGAAGCAAATAATCATGTGTGTCGGCCATCATCTGGTAAGTGGTATGATCCGTATGGAGAGAAAATATTCTTTTCTCTTTGTTATATATAATAGCCATAAATTAAGCCTCCTTTTATTTTACTGCTCCGTTTGCCACACCTGATATGATCTGTTTCTGACAAATAATATAGAAGATCAGAATCGGAAGTAACGCTAACAGATAAGATGCAAAAGCCAGATTGTAATTTGTTCCAAACTGAGTCTGGAAATTCAACTGCGCAAGCGGAAGTGTATTCTGATCACCGGACATAATTACAAGCGGTGTCATAACGTCATTCCATGTGCCAAGGGCTGTAAGTATCGCAACCGTTGCATGCATTGGTTTCATATTCGGGAAGATGATCTTCCAGTAAGTCGTCCATGTAGTGGCTCCGTCAACACAAGCTGCCTCTTCCAGTTCAAGCGGAAGATTATTCAGATATCCTGCATATAACATTGTGTTCATCGGAAGATAAAATACTGTATAAAGCAACACCACACCAAGCATATTTGCCAGTCCCATTTTTGCTGTCTGTTTTACAAGCGGCATCATCAAAATAGCAAATGGCACGAACATACCACTGACAAGATAAAGATAAATTCCATTATAGATCCGATTCTTTTTCTTGCTTCGTCCAAGTACATAACCGATCAGGGAATGTATTACGATCGATAATGCGATAGTTGCCAGTGTGATAAATAAACTGTTACCGAGAGAATGCCAGAAATCTGTTACCTCCATAGCTTCCTTAAAATTACTCAGACTCCAGTGCTGTGGAAGAGATAAGATTCCATGGATATCATTTGTCATCTCAGATGGCTGCTTAAATGCGATCATAACCGTCATATATAATGGGAACAGGATGGTTACAAGACCAAGGATCAACAGAATCGTAACCCCGATATTATATCGTTCTTTTCCTGTCTTAATCCCCTTTTCTTTATATTCTTTTCTGATCTGTCTCTGCGATTTTTTCATAACTGTTCCTCCTTCTTACCCAGGAAACGCATCTGTAATACAGATATCACTACGATTACTATAAAGAACACGACTGCATTTGCACTCTGGAATCCAAACTGTCCGCCACTCATACCATTGTTGTAGATCAGGTAGGAAATGGATTCTGTGCTCTGCGCAGGACCACCCTTTGTCAACGACATGATCTGGTCAAATACCATCAGGAAGTTCTTCATGCAAAGGACTACATTAATTGTAAAAAACGGAAGGATCAGTGGGAATGTCAGATAACGGAATTTTGCAAATCCGGTTGCACCATCTAAAGATCCTGCTTCGTATACATCTTCCGGAACTGTCTGAAGACCGGATATATAAATGATCGTATTCATCGCGATCGACTGCCATGCACATACTACTGCAATCGCAAGCCAGGCCGTTTTAGAACTTGCCAGCATACTGTTTCCCTCAAAACCGAGCATGATTGCAATCTGTGGCAGAATATAAGTAAAGAAATAGTTAAAAATATAACCAACAACCAGACCGCCTAAGATATTTGGCAGGAAATACAGTCCACGAAGACCGCTCTTAAAACGAATCTTGCTGTTTAATGCCATCGCAAGGATCAGGCTGACAACATTTACGATGATCGTTGTTACTATAGCCAGCTTAAATGTAAACAGATAGGACGAACCAACTCTGGCATCATGAAAAAGATCAATATAATTCCGAAAGCCAACCCACTCATAACTGCCATACCCACGGAAATTGGTAAAGCTGTAAATCGCACCCTGAATCAAAGGCAGCGTGTTGAATGTAAAGAATAATGCTACGATAGGAATTGTGATCAACATAAATGTTCTGGATTTTCCGGACATTTTCTTTTTCTTTTTAACAAACTTCATATCTTCTGTCTTTTTTGTATCCATTTCTATTCCTCCTCTCCGGAATGCTTCTGCTCATATTTGCGAGCCTTTGTGATCAGGTCACGATTGTACCGTTTCCATTCCGTATCAAATTTCTTCAAAAACGCTTCTGTATCTCCATCTAACAGATAAGTCTGAATCATTGCATCTACCGCCATCTCAGATGGATAAAAGTGATCCTGATAATCAGTCACGATTCCGTTGTCCAGATATTCCCGCATACCGTCTAACATAGATGCAAGCTTGAAATCACCTTTCTTACAAGGTACTGCATTCTGATTGTCTATATAGGCCTGTACGTTTTCATCTTCTAACAGGAACCGTAGGACTTCATAGGCTGCTTCCTTATTCGGACAGTCTTCCATCACGCAGAACTGAAGATCGACACCGGATGTCAAAACCATGTCTTCCTTATTGTTAGAAGCCGGGAATACAAATGAATCAATATTGATATCCGGATTTACTGACTGAATCTGCGGTACAGCATAGCTTCCGATCATATACATTGCCGACTCACCTCTTGCAAATGCTGTACAAGCATCATTATAAGAATATGCAACCGGATCGGCTTCGCCATACTGAAGCAGGGTTTTCATTTCTTCCGCAACCTGAACATACTGATCGGAAAATGTAGTTTCTCCCTTATTAACATCCTTACATACGGTCGGGGATGTCAATGAAGCTGCTGCACCGTTCCATGGAGAAAGACAGGTCCATGTATCTTTGTAACCCATATAAAACGGAAGAATTCCTTCTGCTTCAATCTCATCGCATAATGCAAGAAGCTCATCCCATGTTTCCGGGATTTCCCAGCCATGCTCCTCAAACATATCCCGGTTGTACAGGATACCGGCAGCATTTGCCGCATATGGAACACTGTATGTTCCTTCTGTTGGAATAAATTTCAGATTCTCACAGATCGTGAGATAATTTTCCTTTATATCTGCCAGTCCATCAAAATCAGAAATATCCATCAACATATCGGCATCAATAAAATTCGAATAATTGATGTCACCGCCAATACCAATGATATCCGGGTTATCTTCACGAACAAATCTGGTCTTCAACACCGTCATTGCATCGTTTGGAGAACTGATCTTCAATTCAATATCATCATGACTGGCATTAAACCGTTCCTCAACTCCTTCAAAATAAGAGGTTGCTTCCGGCTTGTACTGTACCAGTTCGATCACTGTTTTTTCGTCTTTGTTATTCTTGCCACACCCCGTCAGTAAGCAGAAACCAGTCATCATCGTAAGTACAAATAATGTTTTTTTCCATTTTAGCATATATGCATCTCTCCCTTCTTTTACCTTCTTTTATAATATGCTTTTTTAAGTTATTTCCATTTTAACATATCATAATGCTTGTTAAAATAACGTAATATCACCACATTTATACCAAAATGCATTATTTTTGTCTCACTGTTGCATTTGTCTAGCATTTTGGTATATAGTAGAAAATAGTAGAGTTTAAATCGTGTATTTGTTTTAATTTTGGGAGGTTTTTTTATGCATGAATACCTTTTTTCTATATTTCCAAATGAGAAATTTATAGATCTTGGACTATATCAGTACGGATGGGAACGCTGTACACCGGCTCATCAGTTCGGACCGGCTGCCAGAACCCACTATCTGTTTCATTACGTCATCTCCGGAACCGGGCTTTTAATGGCTCAGGATCAAAAAGGAGAGACAAAAAATTATTCAATCAAAAGCGGACAGGGCTTTCTTCTGTATCCGAGACAGATCAGCACCTATATCGCAGATAAAACTAACCCATGGGAATATACCTGGCTGGAATTTGATGGATTACGGGTAAAAGAAGCGCTGGACATTGCCGGTTTTTCAAAAGACCAGCCGATCTATCATGCCACCTCAAAGGAATACCGGGAAACCATGATGAACGAAATGCTCTATATTGCCAATCACCCAGATGAACCGCCTTTTCACCTGATCGGTCATTCCTACCTTTTTCTGGATGCACTCATCCGTTCCACCTCCTCTACCCGGATGATAAAAACCGGTAAAATGAGCGATTACTATATAAAAGAGGCAATAAACTTTGTAGAACAGAATTTTCCTTATGACATCTCTATCGAAGATATAGCTGCCTGTTGCGGCATCAACCGCAGCTATCTGGGAAAGATATTTCATGACTCCATTGGCAAAACGCCACAGGAATTCCTGATAAACTACCGGATGTCCAAAGCAACAGAGCTGCTGAAAATGACGAAATTATCAATTGCAGATATAGGAAATGCAGTCGGCTATCCAAACCAACTGCATTTCTCAAGAGCTTTTAAAAATATATATGGTGTCTCCCCAAAAAACTGGCGGGATCAGAATCACTAATATAGCATGAAACTCCGCAAGTCTGCATAACAGTTTTATTATTGTTCTAAGATTTGACGTTTTTTTGCAATGGTAGCGGTTACTTCTTCCATGTCAAATGGTTTTGAAATATGACCATTCATACCAGAATCCACGGAAGCCTTGTCCGCAAACGCATTTGCGGACAAGGCAATAATCAAACATTTCAATAAATCTATTAAGCCGTTTTTCCCAGTCCTGCATCGTGAGTGGAATGTGTCGTAATGTCATGTTTTCAGCAAAATCCAAGTATGCCGTAACCATACGGTTCAGCTGCTTCAGTTCATCCTGACTCAGATAATTCTTGGCAACTGTAACATCACTTTTCTTAATCTTTCCTTCTGGAGCATCTGCCCAGGTAGTTAATCCCATGTGATCTTTTGTGTGATCAGCCCTTTCCACAACTAACTCAGCCTGTGTATGTCCTATCCATCTTGCCGTTCTTCACATAGTACCACTTATTACTGTACTTACAGAGGGTTGTGGCTTTATTGTTCCACTTGCCATTTTCTACGAAATACCATGTGTTGCCGTATTTGCAGAGGGTTCTGGTCTTGTCAACCGTACACTTGGGTTTTCTTCCCATAAAAATACCTCCAAAGTAGATTTTGGTTATTTACCTTGTCTACTTCAGAGGTATCATATCAAAACGATTTCAGTGCTTTTTTACGTGTTATTCTATTAAATTTTACCTATTAGCTTATATAAATGAAACTTATCGATACTTAAATAGCCCGCTCTTAGAGGAAATTTAAAAGTTGCCGTCTGTGTCTAGTTATTTAACAGGAAGAGGAAGAATATATTTTCTCATCCCTCCCATTGAACCGTGCGTACGGGGCTCTTATACAGATCTACAGCTTATATTCCAACTTTAACTATGGTGTTGTGAAGTTCAATCAACTTTCAGCATCCGATACCCCACGCCAATGTGTGTTTGGATATATTGTGGAGAGTTTGGTTCTTTCTCGATTTTTTTACGAAGTGTTACCATAAACACACGAAGGGAAGCAATATCATTATCCCAACTACTTCCCCAAATGCTTTGCGTAAGGAAAGTATGGGTCAGAACTTTTCCTATATTTCTTGTCAACAGGCAAAGCAACTTATATTCAATAGGTGTTAAATGCAACTCTTCTTCATTCAAATAAGCACAACCTGCAGCATAATCTACACGAAGTTTTCCGTTTACAAAAACAACAGCTTCGGCAGGGGATACTTTTTGCATCATCAATAACCTTCTTTGCGTGACTCGTAGTCTGGCAAGCAGTTCCTCAACAGAAAATGGCTTTGTTAAATAATCATCTGCGCCAGCATCCAACGCATCAATTTTATCGGTATCTTCACTGCGAGCACTGATTACGATAATTGGCATATTTGACCAAGTACGAATTTTTTTAATAATCTCAACACCGTCTATATCAGGAAGTCCTAAATCAAGTAAAACGATGTCAGGATTGTGTGAAGAAGTTTCTAAAATTGCCGATTGACCATCGGGTGCCGTCAGATATCGGTATTCGTGCGTTTTTAAGGTTGTTGTAATTAAATTTCTGACAGATGTGTCATCTTCTACAACTAATATTAGTGACTTATTCATATATTTTGACCTCCCCTGCCGGTAATGTAAATGTAAATACTGTTCCGTGCGGCAGATTATCTGAAACAGTAAGTTCTCCGCCGTGGGCGTTAATAATGGACTTGCACAAAGATAATCCGAGTCCTAAACTTCGGCGGCTGTCTGCAATTTGATTTGCACCGCTATAGAACATGTCGAATATCCGTGGCTTTATTTCGTCAGCAATTCCGTTTCCGTCATCCGATATAGATACGATTGCTTGTTTTCCCCGCTTTTCTGTCCGAATAACAATATGAGAGTTTTTAGGTGTATATTTGATAGCATTATCAACAATATTGATGATTACCTGAACAATAAGCTTTGCATCCATTTTTGCAAGAAGAAATTCTTCTTTGCTTTCAACGGAAATATGATGTTCTTCACTCTTTCGGTTAATATGATGTAACGCTTCTGTGATCACGTCATCCATCAAATCTTCCGTTATACGGAGATTCAACCGTCCTTCTTCAATCCTGGTTACAGCCAGCAAGTTTTCTACAAGATTAATCAGCCACATGGAATCATCATAAATATCCATGTACAGCTGCTTTTTTGTATCATTATCAAAGTAATCACCGTTGGACAAAAGATTGCTGGCATTACCGGAAATGGATGTCAGCGGTGTCCTCAAATCATGTGAAATAGCACGCAGCAGGTTCGCTCGCAACTGTTCATTTTTTGCAAGAATGGCCGCCTCCTGTTTCTCACGGGCATTTTTCTCATTTTCCAAAGCCAGGGCACATTCTCCGAGAATGGATAGTAGAATACTGTTTTCAAATGGATCAAGAGGTATTTCCCCCATCACGATTCCAATAACTCCATATACCATACTGCTGCTGCGAACAACAAGGTACAGGCATTTTGCATTGGAAAGCGTTCCTGTTGTAGCTCCGGCACGTTTATTGTTTTTCAATACCCAGCCGGCAACGGCCTTTTCATTTTCGGAAATACACGATTCCAAATTTTCTTCAGTTACAGAAAAAATATGCGGCGTATCCAACACTTCTCCATCAGCTAAATAAAAAACGATATCTTTTCTCAAGAGTTTAATGAGCTGATTTGAAGTTGCAGATACAATTTCATTTTTATCTTTTGCCTGTTGCAATAGCTGGTTTGTATCAAATAACACTTTGGTACGGTAAGCAGATTGTGCCGCCTGTTTTGCTTGGTTTTTAATCCGTGTAGCAAGAGAACCGGTTAAAAATGCCGCCAACAACATGATAATAAAGGTAACAGGATAACCCTGATCATACGCCTGCAAGGTAAATTGAGGTTCCGTAAACAGGAAACTAAAGACCAAAACACTTACAATCGAGGAAATTAGGCTGTATATCTGATGTTTCGTGATGACAGCGGTGACAAGAACACCTAAGACAAAAACAGTAATGATATTTGCTTCGTCAAATCCAAATTTCTGGAAAATCATTCCGACTAAACTGGATAAAATCAGAATTGCAGTAGATTTTAATGTATCAGTGGCAGAGAATACGATATGATTCTTTTTCCTGCCCCCTCTTAACTGATACACTGCCGCATTAGAAACCGCATCCGGAATAATATGCACATCCAGGTTAGGGGCATAATCAATCAATTTTTCTGTCAGGGTCGGTTTGCTGAGCAAATGCCGTTTTGTAGCAGAACTACGTCCGATCACAATCTTTGACACACCGGACAAACGAGTAAATTCCGCAATCTGAAACGGAACATCTTCTCCGTAAACTGTTTCTATTTTTGCCCCAAGCTGCTCAGCAAGACAAATATTTGAACGCAGGCGTTTTACATTTTCCTCGCTCATCACCGAAAAATCCGGGGTTTCTACAAATAGAGCCGTAAACTCCCCTTTAAAAGCAGAAGCCATTTTTGCGGCGGTACGGATAATTTTCGCATTGGATGGAGAAGAAGATAGACACACAAGAATATGTTCGCCTGTGTGATAATCTCCATGATTTTTTATGCGGGTATTTTCTGTGAGGATATTCACCCGGTCCGCACATCGCCGCAGTGAAATCTCCCGGAGAGCTGTCAAATTTTCTATTGTAAAAAAATTTTCTACTACCTGTTTTTCCTGTGTCTGTCTGTATACATTTCCTGTATTCAAACGGTTGATCAAATCCTGTGGTTCAATATCTATTAATTCAACCTGATCTGCATTATCAAAAATAGAATCCGGGATGCGTTCCCGTACAACAATTTCCGTAATGGATGCAACTGTATCACAAAGGCTTTCAATATGCTGAACATTGACAGTCGTATAGACATCAATCCCTGCATTCAAAAGTTCCTCAATGTCCTGATACCGTTTTGCATGACGGCATCCTTCGGCATTCGTATGCGCAAGTTCATCTACAAGGATAAGCTGTGGTTTTCTTTTCAACGCCATGCCAATGTCGAATTCGTCCAGTATCATACCATTATAAAAAACTTCTCTTGTAGGAAGAACTTCTAAGCCATTCAAAAGAGCTGCTGTTTTGGGACGTGCGTGGGGTTCTACATAACCGACTACCACGTCAATTCCCTGCTGTTTTTCCATATGAGCTGCTTCTAACATGGCGTAGGTTTTACCCACACCAGCTGCATATCCGAAAAAGATTTTCAAATGTCCTTTATTACGTTTTTCTTCATCAGCTTGGATTTCCTTTAATAACTGATCCGGATTGTGTCTGCTTTCACTCATACGGTCATCTCCTTGTGCAAAAACATTATATAGAATAATGCGTAAATTCCAGAAAGGCATTCTAGCACTGACATTAAAATTGCATAAAGATTATACCACCTTTTCTTCTTTTTTTCCATTCGGGCGTGTAGCCGAAAGCAGAAAACGCTGCGAAAAATCACGCAATTTTTCGACAAATAGACCCTTCATACAATTAATGTCATTTTGCCATATCACTCTCGCTGGTTTCTCAATCGTGTTGATGGGATGTACCGCAATGTCTATAGAGCCTGGAGTAATGACACTTTGCTTTATTTGAAAGGATAAGGAACAATACTCATCTTTCAAAATATCGTTGGAATTTTCTATGATAAAGCCAAAATCAAGTTTATTATTTTCCAGCCCATTTATTATTTCACTTACAGAACCGTAGAACAGGTTCAGCTCATAGTTTGGGTATTCGCTTGAAAATTGTTCTAATAGATCTGCAATAGAATCTATGATTTCAGGTGTTTCAAATCCAATCCTGAGCTTAGAATCTGAAATAAGTTTTTGGGATTGATTTTCCTTGAGAAATTTATCCAGCTTTTCCATAAGAAAATAACCACAAATAAATGCTACAAATACCACTATAAGTAAAACAAAGTCTTTCATATCACCAACTTCTTTCAAAAATTAAATATGAAAACATTTTTGAATATGTTTCGTCTCCCCAAGAACAAACATGGTACTGTCCTTTAACAACTGCGTATCGGAACTTATTTTCAAATTCATAATATCATTTGTTTTCAGCGCCATAATATTGATGTTATATTTTTTTCGTATATCCAACTGACCGATTGTTTTTCCTATCCATTCTTCCGGTATAGATATTTCAAAGATTGCATGTTCTTCATCTAGTTCTATGTAATCGAAAATATGATCAGCACTATAACGGATCGCAACCCAATCGGCAAGCTGCCTTTCGGGATAAACAATTTCATCTGCGCCGTTTCGTAAAAGAAATTTTGCATGAACATCACGAGCGGCACGAGACACCACCATTCTTGCACCGAGTTCCTTCAAAAGGGACGTTACTTCCAATGAATTCTGAAAGTTATCTCCGATAGCCACAATACAAACATCAAAATTTTCAACACCAAGCGAACTTAAAAAATCTTCATTAGTCGCATCCCCAATCTGAGCGTTAGTTACAAAGGGAAGTACAGCATCAACTCGAGTATCTTCTTTATCTACCGCCATCACTTGATGATGCAATTCATCTAATTTTATAGCAATGTGCCGTCCGAATCTTCCCAGACCGATAAGTAATATTGATTTCATTTTTTTATTCTCCTTAACCTACTGTAATTTTTTCCTGAGGATATTTTGAACCGTTAGGCTTTTTTTCAGAAATGGTAGCAAAAATCAAGGTCAATCCTCCCACTCTGCCCAAAAACATCAGGCAAATCAAGATTATATGGGAAACAAGCCCCAGGTCAGGAGTTATTCCCAACGATAGCCCTACCGTTCCGATTGCCGACGCCGTCTCAAACAAAGCGGCCATAAGTGGAATATCTTCTGTTCTGCTAATTACCATTCCTCCGACAAGGAATAAAACGATATACATCAAAAAAATCGTAGCTGCATTTCTGATAGTGCCATCCGGAATTCGTCTGCCGAAAAAATGGGTGTGTTCCTTTTTTCTAAATACAGATAATGCCGATGAAACGAGAACTGCAAGAGTTGTCGTTTTCATACCACCTGCAGTGGAACCAGGCGAGCCACCGATGAGCATCAGCATAATGATAAGCATTTGCCCAACTTCACTGAGTAAAGTCAAATCTGCCGTATTGAATCCTGCTGTTCTCGGCGTAACGGATTGAAACAAAGAAACCCATACTCTTTCTGTAAGAGGCACATTTGAAAACTCAAAACAAAAAAAATAAAGAGCCGGTAAGAATATCAATATTCCTGTTACCATAAAAATCACCTTGCTTTGCATCCGGTATTTTTTAAAATGCCATTTATGATTCTTTATATCCTCCCAGGTAAGGAATCCAATACCTCCTGTAATAATCAGCATCATAATTACAAGATTTACAATCGGCTGTACAGAATAAGAGGTCAACGAGGAAAAATGGCTTCTTATACCGAATAGATCAAATCCTGCATTGCAAAAAGCAGAAATAGAATGGAACAGTGAATACCATATTCCTTTCCAAAACCCAAAGTCCCTGCAAAAAACAGGGGCTAAAAGAACCGCACCAATGATTTCGATAAGAATAGTAGTCCGAATAATAAATTGCGTTCTCCGCACAATACCACCCACCGTTGGAGCCGAAATTGCCTCTTGCATGGTACTTCGCTGCATCAACCCGATTTTGCGTCCGGAAACAACAGCAATCGCAATAGCAATCGTAATAATTCCCATACCTCCGATTTGAATCAGCAGTAAAATAACTCCTTGGCCAAATAAAGACCAGTAGGTTGCCGTATCATTAATAACCAGTCCCGTCACACAAACCGCAGAAGTTGCGGTAAACAAAGCATCCAAAAAGGAGGTACACCGACCGCTTTTTGTAGCAATCGGCAGCATCAAAAGCAGACTGCCTAAGAGAATCACGGATAAAAACCCTAGACTAATCACTTGAAATGATGTTATATGTCGATGTCTTGATCTGTTTGTCCGTTGCATAACTGTATCCTCATAATCTTAATTTTTTTTTTATATTTCCTTTATTCTATCTTTATTTGTATTAAATGGGCGTAAGTAAGTTTGTTTTGAAATTAAGATTGTGTAAAGATGAGCAAAAGTCTGAAATGCAATACTACTGACACTTCGATGCCGTTCATAATATGCTTTTTCTTGCCCTGTTTGCCTGTGGGTGTGAAACTCATATACCTCGCAAAGTGCCTAAATCTGAGAATTTCTATGAAATTCTCAGATCGCGTACATTCGTCAAATTCCGCATAAACACTGGCTTTACAGCCAGTTGTTTATGCGGAACACTCCTCATTGTCTTCGCGGAAATTAAGGACTTCTACGAATTCACCCGATGTAGACAACACACGACTTCCACATGTGTCGAGACAATACCGTGGATGTCGGGAGTACATGGGAATAAATCATACCCCTGTGTATGAGGGAATAAGTCCACTGCTTTCTAAGGAATCATATTCATAAAACAGATTAACTTTTTTCTTGCTATTCTTTCAGATATAATATCAATTTCCCGATTTTGGGAATTCTGTCAAGCAAATAAGCAATCACGAATGCACCAAAGTTGGATATAAAAAAAAGTGCCATTACTTTAACAGGCAAAAGTACTGCCCATTTTCTAACATAACTTTTAAGAAAAAGCCTAATCAAATAATGAATAAAATATACGCCAAAAGAGTATTTCGCGAACCATTTAACTATGGGATACAAGTAAATATGTTGAATTCTCGAACCCAGTTCAAAAATCGTTACCGTCGCTATAAATATGAATAGATTATTATACCAAACATTATACGCATATCCCATATGATAGGAATATAACATAAGAGAAATTATAGCTAAAAAGGATACAATACTGACCATTGTCAGAAATAATGATTTGAAATTCTTTAATATACCTCTTTTGATTACATAGCCCATAATCAAATATATTCCATATGTCCCACCGCTGAAGCCTAAGGACATTTGTAATTGCAGCGGAGAACCTCCGGTCAACACGTTGTAGAGTAAAACTGCAAATGGGTAGCCAAAAGAATACACTATGAAAAAGCTGAGTGGGAATCGTAGCATTTGTAAATCAATCCCTTTTAGTGCTCTAGCCACAAAAGGTATCAGAAGATAAAAACCTAATATCATCGGCATGTACCATACATGCCCCATATTTACCTTATGAACAAAAAGTAAATCCTGGATAAATCCAATAGCGGTAAGTTCCTGCTTTGCATAAAACTTCAAGAATAAATCATATCCCGCAACCCATATCTCGGTACAAACCAACAAGCGCAGCCAATTATTTTTCCAAAATCTAACTATCTTTTCCTGATCATACTCACGATCCAGCAACAAATACCCCGTTATCATCAAAAAAATAGGTACGCCTAGCCGTCCTGCAGCCAAAGCAGTTATAGCAAAAACTTTTGATTGCATGCTGATCGTTTCCATAAATTCTACATTAAATCCATAAATACTTTCCGTCGCATGAACCAATACCACTGCAAAGATTGCTATCACTCGAAGTAAGTCAATCCATTCGACTCGTAAACCTGATTTACTCATAAATGCTTTCCTCCATTTCTTTTCAGGTAACAATTTTACCTACCCGCTCTTGACAGCAGTATAACCGTCTCCACATGGCTTGAATGGCAGAATTGGTCGACTGCTGCCACTTTTTCCAAATCATACCCGTTTTCTCTCAGGTACTTTACGTCCCTTGCAAGGGTGGCAGGGTCACAGCTTACATACACGATCCGCTTTGGTGCCATGGCGACCAAAGTGTCCAATAATACAGCATCGCAGCCCTTTCTTGGTGGGTCCACAACTACCACATCCGCCTTTGCAGCGTCTCCGCCCTGCCTGTACATTTTTGGAACCACTTCCTCTGCCTTGCCAACATAAAATTCCACATTATCAAAACCATTCAGTTTTGCATTATTCTTGGCGTCCTCAATGGCCTGAGGTACTATCTCAACGCCGTACACCTTTCTTGCCTTCTGTGCCAGGAACAGTGAAATAGTGCCAATTCCGCAGTACATGTCCCAGACGATCTCATCCCCGGACAGGTCCGCATATTCAAGAGCCTTGTCATAAAGCACCTTTGTCTGGACAGGATTTACCTGATAGAAGGACAACGGCGAGATATGATACTTAACATTTCCTATATAATCTGTGATATATGACTGCCCCCACAGGGTCACGCACTTGTCCCCAAGTATGCGGTTGGTCTTCTCACGATTTATATTTATGCATATGGATGTCATTCCCTCGATTCCTGCCAGTCTCTCTACCAGCTCATCAACATGGGGAATGTCATTTTTATTTCCATTTATTATAAGGCACACCATTATCTCTCCGGTGGTGAAGCCTACCCTTGTAAGGATGTGTCTCACAAGCCCCTTGCCTGTTACCTCGTCATAGGTTGACACATTATATTCCTCTGCAAATGCTCGTACAGTCCTGATGATCTCCTTATTTACAGGCACGCCAATGGCACAATCATCTGTATCAATGATCTGGTGGGTTCTTCCGGCATAAAATCCAATCACTACCTTGCCATCCTTATCTCTGCCCACTGGAAACTGGGCCTTGTTCCTGTAATGATAGGGATCTTCCATGCCATATACCGGCTCCATGATAGTCTCCGGAGACTCCACTCCCCCTATCCTCTGGAGACAATTCCTTACCTTATCCCATTTGTACTGCTTCTGTCTCTCATAGGAAACGTGCTGCATGACACAGCCACCGCAGCTCCTTGCCTTTGGGCACATGGGTTCCACACGAAATTCCGATGGACGGATAAGATTCACCAGCCTTCCGTAGGCTATGCTTTTCTTCACTTTTATAATTTTAATTAAGACCACATCGCCAATGACAGTATCCTTAACGAATACTGTCATTCCATCGATATGACCTATACCTTCACCATCATTTCCCATATCCTCTATGGTGATCTCATAGTCCCGGTTCTTCACCAGTTCATTTTCTTTCACCGGTTTATTTTCTTTCTTGAAACTCATCTTCAAATTCCCGCTTCCTACTTCGTAGTCCTTCTTATATTGGACTCAAGCATTTTGTTGTATCCAAGCCAGCCACTCTCGTCCTTGGCGTCAAGGGCTTCCATGAAGGTCTGGATCTTGGCGTCCGTATTATCTGCAAATGACAATGCCAGTGCCTCTAAAAGTGCCGGCTTCTTCGGTGAGCCATACTCAAGCTCTCCGTGGTGGGCAAGTATGCAGTGCTCCAGCTCATTTGCAGCCTTGGCAGGGAAATCAGGGATATCCTTGATCCTGTCTCTTATCATCATTGTACCCATGACGATATGTCCCAGAAGCTGTCCTGCGTCTGTGTAGTCATTCTCAGGGAAGCCTGAAAGCTCATATATCTTGCCTATGTCATGGAGAAGTGCTGCGGTAATGAGCAGATCTCTGTTAAGTCTCTTGTAATATGTAGTATAGTAATCGCACATCTTGGCAACTGCCAGTGAGTGCTCAAGAAGTCCGCCGATATATCCGTGATGTATTGTCTTGGCTGCGGAATGTCTCTTAAACTCCGCCGCGGTCTCCTTGTCATCCACAAAGAAGGACTTAAGAAGAGTCTTGTAATATGAGTGCTCAAGAGAATCCACCAGCTTAAGAAGATCAGCGAACATCTCGTCAACATCCTTCTTGGTGCATGGCATGTAGTCATCCTGGGCGTACTCGCCCTCGTCAGCAATCCTTATCTTCTTGACATTTAACTGAAGTGCATTGTTAAATGTTGTGATCTGTCCGTCCACTCTCACATAATTCATGCTGTCAAAATGTCCTATGCCGTTGTTCAGTTCCCATATCTTGGCGTCTATGCTGCCTGTTTTATCCTGAAGCAGAAGTGAATAATATGACTTTCCACTCTTTGTCTTTCCTACTATCTTGTTCTTGCAGAGGTACACCTCTGATACATTTTCACCATCCTGAAGCTGTTCTATATATCTCATGATACTGCCTTTCCTGTCTGTTCATTGAACATTGATTTTCTTTCTCCATTTTATACGAAGTAACTTAATCTTACAACCTGAAAATAATCTTTTATTAATTGCAGAATTGAGCTATAATTAAGTAGATTATGCATATATGTAGAAGGAACAGAGAAGCATTATGAATTTAAGAACATTGAGGATCATTGAATACAATAAAATAGTTGAAATGCTGACGGAATACGCCGCCTCTCCAATGGCGAAGCGGAAGTGCCAGCGTATAAAGCCGAGAAAAGACATTGTGATGATAGAGGAACTTCAGCAGGAAACCAGGGACGCCCTCATGCGTCTCAACAAAAAGGGCAACCTGTCATTTGCAGGGTTGAAAGACATCGGAGCGTCCCTTATGCGTCTTGAGATGAAGGGCAGCTTAAGCTCAAAGGAGCTTCTTGACATAGCAAGCGTCCTTGACACCACATTGGCAGCAAGACAGTATGACGATTCCGATCCATCATCCACCAGCCAGGGAAATGCCGAGGAGATCAATGCCGACTGTCTTCACACGAGATTCGCAGAGCTGGTGCCCCTTGAGCACATAAGCCGTGAGATACACAGGTGTATCGTCTCTGAAAATGAAATCGCCGACGACGCCTCCACTACCCTTAAGAACATAAGGCGTAACAAGAAGCTTACAAATGACAGGCTTCACAACCAGTTGTCCAAGATGATCTCGGACCAGAACAACCAAACCATGTTCCAGGATAACCTTATCACCATGAGGAACGGACGTTACTGTATCCCTGTCAAGAACGAATACAAGAACAAGTTTCCGGGCATGATACATGACCAATCCTCCAGTGGTTCCACAGTCTTCATTGAACCAATGGCCATAGTGAACATGAACAATGAGCTTAAGGAGCTGGACAATCAGGAGATCCTTGAGATAGAAAAGATACTTGAAAACCTCTCAGCCATGGCGGCAAGGGATATCGAGTATATCAAATACAACTTTAACACACTGGCGGAGCTGGATTTTATATTTGCCAGAGCGAAATTCGCCAGATCCTATAAGGGCTCCGAACCAATCTTCAACACCGATGGTATCGTGGATATCAGGCAGGGACGCCATCCGCTCCTTGACAGGCACACTGTTGTGCCGGTTGATATCAGGCTTGGAGAGGATTACAACCTTCTTATCATAACCGGTCCGAATACCGGCGGTAAGACCGTATCCTTAAAGACTCTGGGACTCTTCCAGCTAATGGGACAGTCGGGACTTCACATACCTGCCCTTGACGGCTCAAGGCTTACGGTGTTCGACGATGTATTTGCCGATATTGGTGATGAGCAGAGCATTGAACAAAATCTGTCAACCTTCTCGTCCCACATGAGCAATATCGTGTATATACTTAACCATGTAAATGAGCACTGTCTCTGCCTCTTCGATGAACTGGGTGGTGGAACGGATCCGGTGGAGGGGGCTGCCCTTGCTATTTCCATATTAAGCCACCTGAACAGCATGGGTGTCCGCTGCATGGCAACAACCCACTACAGCGAGCTTAAGACATTTGCCATGTCAACTCCGGGTGTGGAGAATGCAAGCTGCGAATTTGACGTAGCGACTCTTATGCCAACCTACAGACTTATGATCGGTGTTCCAGGCAAATCAAATGCATTTGCCATAGCCAAGAAGCTGGGGATTTCCGAGGACATAATAAACAACGCCAGGGAAAATATCGACAGCGACACAGTAGACTTTGAATCACTTATTGCTGACCTTGAGCGAAGCAAGGCACAGATTGATAAGGATAAAGAGGAGATTGAGCGGTTCAAAGAGGAAGCCAGACAACTGACGGAGCGTGCCATGGCTAAGGATTCCGAATTAAGCCAGAAGAAATCCGAGATACTGGCAGCCGCCAGAGCCGAGGCCGCAGATATCCTTGCAGAGGCCAAGGATATGGCTGATGCTTCCATCAAGAAGTACAATAAATGGGTGAATAACCCTATTAAGGCCGACGCCTCCACCATGGAGAAGGAAAGACAGAAGCTCCGTACCAAGATGGACGAGTACAGCCAGATGTCTAACCAGAAGCGAAAATCACTTAAATCAAATCATATTGCTTCTGATTTTAAGATTGGAGATACAGTTCATGTAATAAGCATGGACACAACCGGTGAGATCACTGCACTGGCAGACTCCAAGGGGAATCTCAAGGTACAGATCGGTATCCTGTCCGCTTCCCTTCCGGTATCGGATCTGGTTATTTTAGATACACCAAAACCTAAGCAAACCAAGGCAACCATCAATAATAAACGTGGCATGAACCGGGCACTTAACATTAAACCGGAGATAAATGTTCTGGGAATGACAGTAGCAGAAGCTACATTTGTAGTTGACAAATATCTTGATGACGCCATGATGGCACATCTCCACAGCGTAAGGATCGTACACGGCAAGGGAACCGGAGCCTTGAGAAAGGGTATACACGACTTCCTCAAGAAGCAGTCCTATGTGAAATCCTTCAGGCTTGGAGAATTTGGCGAGGGTGACGCCGGTGTTACCATCGTAGAGCTTTAAAAGACACCGGCATATTGTATATGAAGATAGTGCCCGGATATAACTAATAAAGGAGGACTTGTATGGACAGAAAACGAATACTCATCGTTGACGATGATGAAAATATAGCAGAGCTTATCTCCCTCTATCTTAATAAGGAGTGCTATGACACAGATATTGCAGGAGACGGAGAAACTGCACTGAAGCTTTTTAACGAATTTAAACCGAACCTAATTCTCTTAGATGTAATGCTTCCGGGAATAGACGGTTATCAGATATGCACCGAGATCAGAAAGAATTCAAATGTACCCATAATCATGCTGTCTGCCAAGGGTGAGGTATTTGACAAAGTGCTGGGGCTTAAGATAGGCGCCGACGACTACATCGTGAAGCCATTTGACTCAAATGAACTGGTGGCAAGGGTTGGAGCACTGCTCCGCCGCTGCTCTACCCTGGAGGAGGCATCTCCTAAACCTGAGAAAGTTCAAGCCGACCATGTGGGAACCTATGTTGAGTACGACAACCTTATTGTAAATATTTCAAACTACACGGTAACCTTTGAGGGCAAAAACCTTGAAATGCCGCCGAAGGAGCTGGAACTGCTGTATTTCCTTGCCAGCAGGCCAAATCAGGTATTTACAAGGGAGCAGATCTTGGACAAATTATGGCAGTATGAATATGTAGGCGATACCCGTACCGTTGACGTGCACATAAAGCGTCTCCGCGAGAAGCTCACAGACAAATACAACTGGTCCATCTTCACCGTATGGGGAATCGGATACAAATTCGAAGTTAAATAATTATAATTACAAGGTGATGAATGTAAATGAAGAAATCATTATTTGACAAGATCATTGTGGGATTTGTTTTCCTGGTATTACTTATCTTCTCCGCACTGATATTTGTCACCATCAATACCACAAAAAGACAGATAATGACCGAAACCTCAACAAGGCTTGAATATGAGTGTTCACTCATGGCAGAGCATTCTGTGGCACCCTATGTTACAGGGAGTATAGATTCTACCCAGTTCTACAGCCAGCTGAACAGTGCCGCAGCCTTCATAGGTGCATCAATCTGGTATATAGATCAGGATAACCACATACTTACCACCCAGGGAACCCTTGAATGTAAGCTGAACTCCCAGGATATCTCAAGCTATCTGGACAACAAATACCTGAAACAGAAATTCACCCTTAATGGTGATTTCTCAGGCTGCTTTAACACCACTGTACTTTCAGTGGGAGTTCCGGTGTACATTGACGATGTGTATTCGGGAATGCTGATCATCCACTCTCCTATTTCATATGTGGACGAGATAAGCAGCCACATCTTAAGCTCATCCTACATGCCATTTGTAGTTCTGGTTTTCCTGGCATTGGTTGCCCTTATGATCATAAGCAACAGCGTACTTAAGCCTATGAACGAGATCATTGCCACCTCCAAGCAATATGCAAACGGTAATTTCAATGCCCGCGTAAATGTCAATACCAACAACGAATTTGGCGAGTTAGCAAGATATATGGAGGAAATGGCTGACGAGCTTAGTCGTTCAAATGAGTACAGGAAATCATTTATCTCTAATATATCCCACGATTTCAGATCACCTCTGACTTCCATAAAGGGATATATCCAGGCAATGCTTGACGGCACTATACCTCTTGAGAAGCACGAAAAGTATCTCACCATAGTTTTAAACGAATCCCAGAGACTTACCAAGCTGACTCAGGGACTCCTTGAGCTTAATAATTTCGATTCATTTGACCTACAGCTTGATAAATCGAACTTTGATATCAAGAGCATAATTACGCCGACTATTAACACCTTTGAAGGCAGATGTCAGGATAAGGGCATATACCTCCACAGTATCTTCCTTACAGACAATACCATGGTGTATGCTGACAGAACAAAGATCCAGCAGGTTATATACAATCTGGTGGACAATGCCATTAAATTCACCCCGGAGGGACGTTCCATCACGGTTCAGGTCACGGAGAAAAATGATAAGATATACACAAGTGTAAAGGATGAGGGTGTGGGAATACCTAAGGAGTCTTTAAAGAAGGTCTTCGACAGATTTTACAAGACCGATCCAAGCCGTGGCAAGGATAAGACCGGTACAGGTCTCGGTCTTGCCATAACAAAGGAGATCATCAAGGCTCACGGCGAGCACATTACCCTTACCTCTGAGATGGGGGAGGGAAGTGAATTTATCTTCTCATTGCCTAAGCAGAAGGATATGGTCGTGCCGATAAAGCCTGTACATATAAAAAAGGAGCACCAGGAACCATCCACTGCGGATACCCAGAGCTCCGAAAATCACAGCAAATTTAAGATAAAGCAGAATTAATGAATCAATGTAAATTACCACTCATACCTATGTAGCTGTCCCTGTGTTTCAAGTCCTTTGAAATCATGCTGCCTTAATGCCTCGTACAGGACAATGGCAACGGAATTTGACAGGTTTAAGGAACGTATCTCAGGGTACATAGGTATTCTTACTGCTGTGTCCTTGTAATCAAGTAATATTTCCTCAGGTATCCCGGCACTTTCCTTACCGAACATTATGAAGCAGTCCTCTTCATAATTCACATCCGTGTACTTCTGCTTAGATTTTGTTGTTGCCATATATATCCTGGCACCTGGATTTTTAGCAAGGAAATCATTGAAGTCGTCGTAAACTGTCACATCAAGCTTATCCCAATAATCCATTCCGGCACGTTTCAGGTGCTTCTCATCTATCTGAAAGCCCAGCGGCTCTATCAAGTGGAGTTTCACTCCTGTTGCCACACAGGTTCTTCCGATATTTCCTGTATTTCCGGGAATCTCCGGTTCATGTAATACAATGTTTATCATATGTCTGTCCTTTCTTTATTGGCACGGCTCACAAAGTAATGTCGTGCTATTTTTTGTAATGATGTCTGCGACATCTCTTTCATATGCTATTTGGCATTATCCCGAACATCAGCCTTGCTTCAAGGCTGCGTTATTTATAATATTGAAATTCTTTAGCCTCTCGGAGTAAGGAATCGTCTCTCTCCGTCATGGGATACGGTACGGTCATGTCCGTCTGTCACCTTTCCGATCACCGCTGCCTCATAGCCTGCTTCATACAATCTGTCGGAAAGTATCTGCCCATTATTTGTTATGAATAACGCGGCACCGGTTCCGTCTATCAGATATGGATTTACCCCTGCAAATTCACATACCTCTATGGTCTCCTGCACGATTGGTATGTGGTCGTGGCTTATATCTATGCCTATATTTAAGGAGTCCGCCATGTCCCACAGAGCACAGTATACTCCCCCGGAGCCTACATTATAGCCATATACCGCACCACATTCATATGCGATATCCGGTTCTGTCTTAAGTACAAGCATATCCTCAAGCTTAAATATATTGTCTATGTAGCTTCTGCTGTATCTTTCATATAATCCGGCTCTGTGTTCATAGGCAAGCTGCACGGAGCCAAGACATCCGGCATTTCCCGACATGACAATATCCATACCGGCAGCAACCTTATTTCCGTTGTTTGTCTTCCCCTTCAAGGCCATATAAGACTTACCGGCAAAGATCCCATACATGGTAAATGTCATCACCGGCTCAGTCACGGCACTTACGATCTGGGTGTGTCCCGAGATCACATCGACACTGTATGCCTCTCCCATGTCGGACAGTTCCATTATCATATGCTTAAGTGTCTGCTCATCCCTTTCCGGCATGAGGATGGTGTCACTTACCGCCACTGGAACAGCACCGCTTATCCTTACGTTGTTGTATGCCTTTATGAAGCCCGTGCGGACAAGCCCCATACCGTCATTCGCCCCTGCCGCCTCAGACACCACCAGGGAATTTTTATCCTGAAAAAACCGGGCATAGTTTCTACCTATCCCGGCTTTCCCGCAACCGCTGAATCTGGTGTTCCTTATATTCTTCATTACGGAACGCTTTATCTGAACCTCGCCAAATCTATCCATATCCATCAACTGTCACCTTTAAATTAAAATGCAGTAACTACGATGGTAATAACCATTGCAAATACCAGCACTCCAACAATTATTCTTGACGCAAGCTTCTTTCCCTTTGCACTACTTAAATCTATCATTTTCATTCTCCTTCCATATAAAACCTAATCCTGCTTACTTCTGTTTTCCAAGCAGATAGTATATAAACTGCTGGGCTGTTCTTCCGGATATACCGCCATGGGAAAGCTCCCATTTATTTGCCTCGGCAGTAAGCTCCTTCTCGTCCATGTCTATACCTGAACGTCTTGCCAGCTTAACAACTATGTCGAAATACTCCTTCTGTGAAGGTCTTGAGTAGTTTATTGTAACACCAAACCTGTTCACCAGTGACAGCTTCTCCTGAATGGTATCGCTGGTGTGCATACCGTTTCTGTTCTCAACATCACTTCTGTCATTCCAGCTCTCCTTAATGAGATGACGTCTGTTTGATGTGGCATATATAAGTACATTATCAGGCTTTATCTCAAGACCGCCCTCGATGACCGCCTTCAGGTACTTGTACTCGATCTCAAAATCCTCAAATGAAAGGTCGTCCATATATATAACGAACTTGTAATTCCTGTTCTTCACCAGTGAGATAACCTCTGACAGATCCTTAAACTGGTGCTTATATATCTCAATGGTTCGAAGGCCTCTGTCGTAGTACTCATTTACAATAGCCTTGATGGTAGTGGACTTTCCTGTACCACTGTCACCGAACAGCAATGCATTGTTGGCTTTCTTGCCATCTACAAATGCCTCTGTGTTGTCAACTATCTTCTGCTTCTGGATCTCATAGCCTATAAGATCATCAAGCCTTACATCCTCAGTGTTGTTTATAGGAATGAACTTAAGCTTATTGTTCTCATCCCTTGCAATCCTGAATGCCTTGTTAAGACCGAACATTCCGACGCCGTATGCCTTGTAGAAATCAGTTACGATGTTGAAGATATCATCTTCATCTGCGGCTTCCTCAATGGCACGGCTGATCTTCTGTACCTTGTCGCTGACATTCTTGTTGTACATCTGCTCCTTCTTGCCTATAGCCTTATAATTTGTAATTACCGAGAAACAATCTATGCCCAGCTCCTTCTCAATTATGCTGAAATCATAATCAAATAAATTCTTGAACACCTTGAAGTCGCTCTTGGCAAAGGTATTTACCGTTCCATCGTTTGCGCCTACCTTCTCACAGGTCATGCTGAAGGAATTTTCATTTGTGATAAGTACAAATGCCAGATAATTGTGCCAGAGATTGGTGTCAAAACCATAGCTTGTAGCAAGATCCAGGAGTCTCTTGATCTGATCGTAGATCCTTCTCACCAGCTCCTCCTTGGCATAATCGCCATGATCGAAATCCTCAAAGATCTTTGATAACTTAAGGAGTATGCTGTCCTCCCCAAGATCCCGGTACAATACCAGCTTTGCTATGTCCTTATACATTTAAAATCACCTTTTTCTTTATATTTTGTCATTTGGTATTTATATGACCTATTATCAATTTTGTTTTTTACTCCGGTATGTTTTATTTATACCCGGTTTTATCCGTATATCCTTATTTTCCGGATTTCTCTTTATTCTTGTCACTTTTCTTCTTATCCGCACTTCGTCCCCGCCGGAACCGTTCAGGGACCACGCAACTTCCGATATACTTTGCCCTCGGTATCCTCTTTTCCTTAAGTCTCACAATGACAAATTCCTGGGCAAGAGCATACACCACAGAGCTTAATGGAACAAATACCAACATTCCCACTATACCGAAGAGATCTCCGCCTACCATTACGGACACCAGCACCCATATGGAGGGAAGTCCCACGGAGCCACCTACCACATGAGGATATATGAAGTTGCCCTCTATCTGCTGCACACAGATGAAGAGGATTATATACAATATAAGCTTTGACGGTGTATCCACAAGTACCAGGAATCCTCCCACCACACAGCCTATAAATGCACCAACTATAGGCACAAGAGCTGTTATGGCAATAACTATGCTTATAGTCAGGGCATATGGTATTCCGAATATTGTAATGACTATAAAAAACAACAGCCCCAGTATACATGCCTCAAGGCACTGACCTGAGATAAAGTTACTGAAGGTCTGGTCTGCCATGGCACATACCTTGATGAACCTGTCTGCATACCCTTCCTTCATGATGGCATACACAAGTCCCTTGCACTGCTTCTTCAGAGTCTCCTTTTGGGCAAGCACATAAAACGCAAAGAACAGTCCTACAAATATATTTACAAATACACCTATAACTGATGACGCCATTCCTACCGTCTTGGTAATAAGGAGTGTACCACCATTCTTTACAAAATCCAATGCACTTCCCATTATAGTGTTCCAGTCAATACTTTTGAAGTCCAGATTCTCAGCCACAGCCGGGAATTTTCTGGTCAGTGAGTCAACCCACTTTTTGGCATTATCTATAAAAGCAGGGAACTTCTCACCAATGGAATCTATGGTCTTGGCAATATCAGGTATAACCATTGTAACAGCAAACGCTATAATCAATATTATCACTGCAAATGCTATGACCATGCTCACCGGTCTCTTAAGCTTATAAAATCTACTGTCCTTATTTCTGAAAATAAGATTTTCTATTGCCTTCATAGGGACATTTACAACAAAGGCAATACAAAAACCTATTATAAACGGAAGCATAACATTCATAAGCTTGTCAAATGCCGCCGCCAGTATCTTAAAATTAAATAATGCAAATATAAAAAGTACTATAGAACAGCCTATAAATATGATCTTTTTTATGTTGTTTTTGTTTAATTCCATACTATTTCCTTTTAACGTGGATGTGATTTTATTCCTCAATATTAATATTCTTGAATATATCTCCAAGAGAGTAGGTCATGGTCTGCTTAGGCTTATACACCTCCATTATAGGTGCCATAACCTTCTCGAACTTCTCCTTGTCCTTGGACAAAACGAATACCTCAGCAGTGTTCCTGGCATCCCATAAAGCGTCATGCTCCTTCCCCTGGAAGTCCTCACCAAGGTAGAATACTGCATCAGAAAGTGCCAATCTTCTTCTGGTTCCAAGCAGCTTGGCAAATTCCTTCTGAAAATCCTTCCATCTTGATACGATCACATTTACTCTGTCATGGGTATAGTTCTTTATACGTCTCTCTTTGTTGAACTGTCTCAGGTCATTCTCGCTCCATGCATAGATAACATCTGCATCGCCGCACCAATCAATAAAACTGTCTATGGCACTGTCAAAATCCGGTGCATCCTCAACCATCTCAGTGGTAATGCCAGTAAGCCTTACTATCCTGCTATTTAGCGGTAACACCACCGGTCTTACATATGTTTTAAAATAGTTAATTTCCTTATATGTATCATCCAGCTTCACTGCACCTATCTCTATTATCTCATTTTTGCAGATTTTAAATTCATTCTGTGCTGCATTATCTATCTGATTCATCTCAAAATCAATAAAAACGTATTCCATACCCTGTGACCCGACCTCACTACTCTATTGTAATCCTTGACTTTAAGAATAACATTGTATACTGTAATTGTCCACAACTAACCAGAATAAGCTTTATAAAATTTTTAAAAAAAACTGTGGAGAAAAGCTCCACAGTTCTATTACTTATGTATCATAAATATTAATACAGATTTTCGTGATCCACGATATACCATCTGCTGCCGACCTTGACAGCTGTATATCTTATTATGCCGTCGTCCATGTCGTCGTCTTCACCCTCAACTTCTACTTCTATACGAACATCTACCATCTTATCGATCTTAAGATCCACATCATATCCATCCTTGAATGATTCATTTGCATCTTTCACATCTGACTTCGAATAAGTATCCTTATCAACATTAGTAACTGTGATCTTCTTTATGTCTCCAAGATCGTCTTTAAGATCGTCCATATCATCCTCGAAGGAATCCTTAAATTCGTCCTTAAGTTCCTTTTCTGTGTAACCGAACTCATCCTTCATAGCGTCAAGATACTTATCATAATACAGATCATATACGGCTTTCCAGTCATCATCTTCATAAGCTGCCACCATCTTGTCTGTAATGTCATCCATGTTCCTTACGCCTGAACCACCAAGAGTAAGTATCAATATAAGTGCAATGATGACCACTGCGGCTGCTCCACCGATTATTGCAAGCATTTTCTTGCTTATCTTCTTGCCCGGCTTGATATCTGAAGGTGTCTGTCCACCAAACTGATTTGGTGTGTAACCGTTCATCTGCTGTCCGCCGAACTGATTATTTCCACCGAACTGGTTCTGTCCGTAGCCATTTGCCTGCTGTCCACCGAACTGATTGTTTCCGCCGAACTGGTTCTGTCCGTAGCCGTTTGCCTGCTGGCCACCGAACTGATTGTTTCCGCCATACTGGTTCTGTCCGTAGCCGTTTGCCTGCTGGCCACCGAACTGATTATTGCCGCCGAACTGGTTCTGTCCGTAGCCACTTGCCTGCTGGCCGCCAAACTGATTATTTCCACCAAACTGGTTATTGCCATAACCATTGCTCTGTGAAGACTGCGCTGCTCCCCAGTTACCGTCTGCCTTTGCTTCCGGCTTAGGCGGCTGTGCTGCTGCTACTCCCGGAGCTACAAGCACTGTAGTAGCCTCATCTTCTTCATCAACGCCGTTGTTAAGGTTGTTCATATTATTCTCGTCCATACTGCCTCTCCTCTATACCTTATGATATTTTATTGTATCTCATAGTAGTAATAGTACCACTCGCCTTCATATTTGTATATATACACAACCATCTGCTGGTTCAATGTCTTCTTGCTTCCGGTGACTGTTACATCCATCAGAACCTCGCCACATTTATCAAAGCTGTATCCCATTTCCTTTTCAAATGTCTGCCGGCTCTCTCCAAGCTGCTCATCATCATACATCCTTACACTTCTCACAGAATGTGAAATGCTCTTGATCTTTCCTGCCGACTTCCACTTGCTGTAGATAGTGTCTATCACCAGCTCCTTGTAGAAGCCCTTTATGTTATCATCACTGTAATCGTTAAGCTGCTTTGTGTAGCTTATAACCTCAGGGTCATACACATCTATAAGTGCATTGACATCCTTATCCTCGATAGCTGTCATAAACCTGTCTGCCACCTTCTGGGCATTGGCATCTACATGCTTCACATTTAACCATACAAATACGCCTACAGCTATCACTGCCACAAGCACCACCAGGATTACCACCGTTGGGATTATGGATTTTTTCTTTCTGCCCTCTTTTTCTGTTTCACCCATATAATATTCTCCAATCTATATATTATTGTATCAGTAATCCAGATGATCCAGATACCACTGTTCATCCACCTTCATGACATATATCTCCACAGGTATCACCTTAGAACCCTTATCGCCTGTGACTGTCCACTCAGCCTCTATCATTCTGTAAGTATTCAGATTGTCAATGCCGTACTTGGACATTTCCTTTCTGATATCATCAATGTTGCTCATAGTGACGATACTTCCGTAGGCTGCTTCTATACTGTCAATCTTCCCTACATCAGGTTCCAGCTTGTGTGCAAATTCATCAAGATAATTCTTATATGTTGATTCTAGATCTGAAAATGAATAATTCTCTCTGAAATAATCCTTGTGTCCCGGTGGTATCAGATCAAGGAACTCCTGCACATCCCCTGATGTGTAAGCACTTGCCACCTTATCTGCTATAGCCTTGCTGTTTTTTACATATGAAAAATACATTCCCACAACAAAAATCACCACCAAAACCAACAGGATACTTAGTATAGTAAGAAGCTTCACCGGGGAGATCTTATCTTTACCCCTTTTGTTCTTTTTATCCTTTTTTGCTGCTTCCGATGTTTTTATTGTGTCTTTTATCTTAATGTCCTTGGACTTTTTTTCTTTTTTATCATCCAATTCCTGATTTTCTTTTTTTTGATTCTTTTCCAGCATTTCCCCCGACCTTTGCTATGCTACCAATTATTCATTCCACTCATTGTATTAATTTTTTGTTGGATAATATTTACCACCATATCCCTTATCTCGCTTGTACTTAATGATTCATAATCCTCATATGGTATCGGTTCAAGAAATGCCAGTTGTGTAACGACAGACCTCAATGATCTGCCTTCAAACGGCTTATAAGAATCATACAGTACAACAGGCACGATAGGGCAGCCTGCCTTTTTGGCTATCTTAAAGCTGCCCGGCATAAACTCATTAAGAGTATTATGATTATGGTCATAGCCTCCTTCAGGAAACAGAATATATCTTCTTCCCGCTTCTATTTCGGTGGCGACCTCATTTATTATCTCTACCTGCTGTCTTATATTACCCTTCTCCAATCTCTTGGCACGAAGTAATGAACAGAACTGGTCTGCTATGAACAGCTTTGACCGCTTTGCGTCCATAACAAATGTACATGGCTTCTGATGCTCTCCTATTATTCCTAACGCATCATATTTCCCTTGATGGTTGGCATACATTATGTATCCACCCTCCTGGGGCAGATTCTCCGTTCCTGTTGATACGGTGCTGATCCGCCCCCGTTTCTTAAAACGTTGAACAACCTTTCTGGCCAGTCGATAGCATTTCTCTTCATCATGGTCTTCAGGATGCCTTGCGTAATATGACATTTTAGGTACATAGTATAATATCAGGAAAAAACATGAAATTATTACTACTATGAATCTAACCATTTCTCTTCATCCTCGTGTGTATTCGGAACAAGCATACACCTTCCCGCTTTATATCTTCTCCGTTACTTTTAGTCTTGTAAGAGCTCTGGCAAGGCTGGCCTCGGTCTGCTTGTATTCCTTAAGACTCTCCTTTTGTCTCAGACGCTCTTCTGCCCTCTCCTTTGCCTGTTTTGCACGGACTCTGTCTATATCCTCCGGCTTTTCGGCAGAATCGACGATCATAACTACTCTGTTGTTGACAATCTGGGTAAATCCTTCACCAACTACACCTGTAACTGTCCTGCCATCTGCTGTGGTGATTCTTATCTCACCTATGCTGGTGGCAATAACCATATTCTCATGGTGCGCCAGAATGCCCATCTCTCCATCTTCAAGGGGCAGTACAAAACGTGTTACCTTATCTTCAAAAAACACCTTATCACTTGATACTACTCTTAAATAGAATGTGTTCATCTGTACTCCCTTCTTAAACAATCTTACTAAACTTAAGCAAGGTTTTCAACACTGTTTTTGTGTTTTATTGTCCCTTCTTTGCCTTTTCTATAACATCATCGATGGTTCCAACATTGAAGAATGCCCATTCCGGATATTCGTCCATGTCACCGTCAACGATAGCCTTAAAGCCTGCTATTGTATCCTTAAGTCTTACATATTTGCCCGGAACGCCTGTGAAGTTCTCAGCCACATGGAATGGCTGTGACAGGAATCTCTGTACTTTCCTGGCTCTTGTAACTGTAAGCTTATCTGCCTCTGAAAGCTCCTCCATACCAAGGATTGCAATGATATCCTGTAATTCCTTGTACTTCTGAAGGATCTCCTGGACTCTTCTTGCTATATTGTAGTGTTCCTCGCCTACTATGTCTGCCTCAAGTATTCTTGAGTTGGACTCCAATGGATCTACAGCAGGATATATACCCTGTTCTACGATCTTTCTTGAAAGAACCGTTGTTGCGTCCAGATGTGCAAATGTTGTTGCCGGCGCAGGATCTGTAAGGTCATCGGCAGGCACATATACTGCCTGTACTGATGTAACTGATCCCTGTTTTGTTGAAGCGATTCTCTCCTGAAGCTCACCCATTTCATTTGCAAGGGTAGGCTGGTAACCAACTGCAGAAGGCATACGTCCCAGAAGTGATGAAACCTCTGAACCTGCCTGTACAAAACGGAAGATATTGTCAATGAAGAGAAGTACATCCTGATGCTCCACATCTCTGAAATATTCTGCCATTGTAAGACCTGTCTCTGCAACTCTCATTCTTGCTCCAGGCGGTTCGTTCATTTGTCCGAACACAAGGGCTGTCTTCTCTATAACACCTGATGCTTTCATCTCGGTCCACAGATCGTTACCCTCTCTTGAACGTTCTCCAACACCTGTAAATATTGAGTAACCGCCGTGTGCTGTGGCTATATTCTGGATAAGCTCCTGGATAAGCACAGTCTTACCTACACCGGCACCTCCGAACAGACCGATCTTACCACCCTTTGAATATGGTGCTAAGAGGTCGATAACCTTAATTCCTGTCTCAAGTATCTCTATAACAGGACTCTGATCTTCAAATGTAGGTGGCTCTCTATGGATGACCCAGTGTTCCTCACTCTCCGGGATCTCCTTGCCATCATCAATAGTATCTCCAAGCACATTAAACAAACGTCCCAATGTGTTCTTACCTACAGGAACCTTTATTCCCGCACCTGTGGCAACAACCTCCATATCTCTGCTTAAGCCCTCGCTGGCTGCCAGCATGATACATCTGACTGTATTGTTTCCTATGTGCTGTGCAACTTCCATTATTGCTTTTTTTCCGTGATTATCTACCTGTAAGGCGTCCTTAATAGCAGGCAGGTCATTATCCGGAAACTCTACGTCAACTACAGGTCCCATTACCTGAACTATCTTACCATTATTCAAGACTCAAGACCTCCTTCCTACTTTCTGTTCTGCTGAGCTCTGGCACCGCCTACAACCTCGGTTATCTCCTGGGTTATGGCTGCCTGTCTGGCTCTGTTGTATTTAATATTCAAATCCTGAAGCATTTCCTTGGCACTGTTGGTGGCTGTATCCATGGCCATCATTCTGGAGTTCTGCTCGCTACAGAAGGATTCGACCAGTGCACCGTATATAAATCCTGTTATATAGTTAGGTACTATACGGTCAAGTACCACCTCCGGTGAAGGCTCCATCTTTATCTCTTCACTATATACACCGCCTGTAGAGAAGGAGAAATCTTCTCTCTTAAACGGAAGTAACTGTATCATGTCTGTTTCTGCAGTTACGCTGTTCACCATCTTAGTGTATATAATGTATACCTCATCCAGCTTACCGTTCTCATATGCCTCAAGCATGGTGTCTGCAATTACCCTGGCTCTGTGCATACTAGGATTTTGTGCTGTATATTGAAAATGCTTGTCAATGTGTACATTTTTCCTTGCGAAATAATGTCTTCCCACCTGACCTACCACATAAAGTCTGGTATGGTCATGCTTCGCCAGTTCTTCCTCTGCAATCTTGATAACATTATGGTTGTATGCACCTGCCATACCCTTATCCGCTGTTATTACTATGTAGCCACGTCTCTTTTCATTTTCAGGAATCTCACTCCTGCTGTCGAAATAGAGGTGCTGTATGTCAGGCAGATGTCTCAGTACTCTTGCAAGCGCAACCTGAAGAGTATAGAAATATGGTTCTGTATTCTCAAGATCCATCTTGGCTTTTTTTAATTTGGAAGAGGAAATCATGTACATGGCATTGGTTATCTTCATGGTATCCTTAATGCTCTTTATTCTGTTCTGGATCTCTTTGGTATTTGCCAATTAAACCACCCTCTTCATAAACTCTTTCGCTGCTTCAAGTATCTTCTCCTTAAGCTCATCACTTAAGTTCTTTGTCTCTTCAAGCTCTCTTATAAGCTCCGGTTTGGCATTCTTGAAGTACTCAAGCATATCAAGCTGTGTCTGCTTAACCTTCTCTACAGGAACCGGTATGAAGAGCTTTCCTGTGGCTGCCACAAGGGTGATAACCTCCTCTGCCATTGTAAGAGGATTGCATAACGGCTGCTTAAGAAGCTCCATAAGTCCCTTACCATAAGCAAGCTGCTCCTTTGTGCCCTCATCAAGGTCTGATGAGAACTGGGTAAATACTTCCATCTCCCTGAACTGTGCCAGATCGATACGGACACTTCCTGCTGCCTTCTTCATTGCCTTTGTCTGGGCAGCACCACCAACTCGTGATACTGAAAGACCTACATTTACCGCCGGTCTCATACCCGAGAAGAACAGATCACTCTCAAGGAATATCTGTCCGTCGGTAATGGAGATTACATTCGTTGGAATGTATGCCGATACATCTCCTGCCTGGGTCTCTATGATAGGAAGGGCTGTTATTGAACCGCCTCCCAGTTCATCACTTAATCTGCTGGAACGCTCAAGCAGTCTTGAATGGAGATAGAATACATCTCCGGGATATGCCTCACGTCCAGGTGAACGTCCCAGTAACAGTGACAGTGTTCTGTACGCTACTGCGTGCTTTGAAAGATCATCATATACTATAAGTACATCCTTGCCGCTGTGCATGAAATACTCTGCAATAGATGTTCCCGAATATGGTGCTATGTACTGAAGTGGTGCCGGATCACTGGCTGTTGAAGCAACAATTATAGTGTAATCCATGGCATCATTCTTCTCTAATATGGATACGATCTTGGCTACTGTTGACGCCTTCTGTCCGATGGCAACATATACGCAGATAACATCCTTGCCCTTCTGGTTGATGATAGTATCTGTTGCTATGGATGTCTTACCGGTCTGTCTGTCACCGATAATAAGCTCTCTCTGGCCTCTTCCTATAGGGAACATGGAGTCTATTGACAGTATACCTGTCTCCATAGGCTCACTTACAGACTTACGGTCTATGATGCCCGGAGCCTCCTGCTCTATAGGTCTGTAATCAGTTGTCTCGATCTTGCCTTTTCCGTCTATTGGTGCTCCGAGAGCATCAACAATCCTGCCCAGATACTTGTCACCTACAGGTATTCCGGCTCTCTTACCGGTTCTGGTAACCTTAGTTCCCTCTTTTATACCTGTCTCTCTTCCGAACAGGATACACCCGATCTCTGTCTTTCGGATATCCTGAACCATACCCTTTACGCCATTTTCAAATACTACTATCTCACCGTACATGGCATTGTCTATACCATATATTGTAACGATACCATCACCTACCCAGATAACTGTACCGACCTCTTTGTCTCTGGCGTCAAAGTCATAGTTCTCTATTTCGCTCTTCAGAATTGAAATTATTTCTCCTGAACTAATTGAACTCAAATCTTATCACCTCATCACTAATTTCTGTGTCATCATTCTGTGTCTGCCTGCCAGACTCCAATCGTACTCCCTGTCCATAGTCTTTATGACGAAGCCTCCAAGGAGACTTTCATCCTTCACCATATCAAGTCTGACCGAAGTTCTGTTATACTTTTTACATAGAAAATCTTCTATCTTCTTCTTTTGTTCTGCATCCGGCGGCGTCACATATACAAGTGTTGCACACAGAACATTATCTGCCTCAAGCTTCATCTTCTCATAGCAGTCCAGTATTTCAAACAGCTCATCTATACCATCATTTTCACATAATACCTTGAGAAAATTCTTTATCTCTCCTTCAAACAGCCTGTCCACCACCTGAAGCTTCTCCTTCTTGGACACTACCGGACATATAAGTGCATCAGCCAGCAACGGATTATCTGCAAATATCTGTCTTACCTCCTGAAGCTTCTTGTCGTCCATTCCAAGCTCCAGCAGAACTCTGGCAAAATTAATGGTTTTCTGAGTCATGGGCATCACCTGCTTTTTCTAAAAACTCATCATATAATGATTTATTTCTACTATCATCTGTATTGTCACTGAGAATCTTAGCTGCTGCATCCATAGCAAGTCCTGCTATCTGTGACTCCATATTGCTCAATGCCTTTTCCTGCTCAAGGGAAATGGTATTCTCTGCGTCCTTTATCATCTTGGTTGCCTTCTCGTTTGCAAGATCAACAACCTTGGTGTACTCACGCTGGGCTTCCTTACGGGAATTTTCACGCATGGTCTCGCATTCAGCCTGGGTTTTTGCCAGGGACGCCTCATACTGGGCTTTAAGCTTTTCTGCATCAGATTTTGTCTGATTGGCACCGGCTATGGTTGAGCTTATCATTTTCTCACGCTCCGCTATAACCTTGTTTATAGGACCAATCAAAAACTTCTTCAGCAGAAGAAATAAAATGATCAGATTAAGGATTGTAAAGATTATAGATGATAATTGTATATTTATTAATGTACTTTTCAATACCATTTAATCTTTCTCCTGCCTTTCTTAATTTAATGTGTGACCTGTGTTTCAGGTTTTCCTTCTCTCAGGGTTATATTACTTAAGTAAAACGATAATAAGAAGACCGATAACGAAACCGTAGATGGCTGTTGCCTCCGCAAGAGCACAACCGATGATAAGAAGCTTTGTTATCTTGCCGTCTGCCTCAGGCTGTCTTGCTACTGACTCTACTGCCTTTGATGTTGCAAGTCCGATACCGATACCTGCTCCGATACCTGTTAATACTGCTATAGCTGCTCCGATTGCAATTAATGAACTCATGATTATTTTCTCCTTTTTAATGTATTCCCCTACACTGTAGGGCTGATTCTAAACATTTTTTCATAAAATTTACTCAATGGCCTCCTGCATATAAAGTGCAGTAAGGAATGTAAACACAAATGCCTGCAAAAATCCGTCAAAGAAATCAAAATACAGGCTCAGAGGGATCGGTACCACAGCAGGTACAACTACCTCTATAAGCTTCATAACGACAAAGGCTCCAAGAACATTACCAAAAAGTCGCATACACAATGATAACGGCTTGATGACCAGCTCCATAACATTAAGCGGCGCCACTATGGCAACAGGCTCAGCGAAGCTCTTGACCCATCCCTTAGTACCCTTTGCACGAATAGCTGATATCTGTACCAACACAATACTCATGATTGCCAGAGTTGCTGTTACGTTCAGATCCTTTGTAGGCGGTTTCACACCAAATATACCCATAATATTAGATAAGCCTATATAAAGTATAACGGTTATAAGATAAGGTATATAGTCCTTTCCCTTCTCGCCCAGTACATCGCCGAATAATTTGTTGAAGGTGGTTATTATAGTCTCCAGTGCAAGCTGCACCTTTCCGGGGTTCTCAACCCTTAAGTTTCTTACAAATATCACCGACAACAGAACCAGTATCGCCATTACGATCCAGGTCACTACTATAGATTCCGTGATGTCTATGGTAAGACCGCCAATGTGAATTGAAAATATTGTGTTACAGTTGAGTGCTTCTCCCAGTTCTTCTGCAAGATCACCCGTACGTCATCACATCCTTTCCGTGTATCTCTTTACCTGCCCAATATTTCTATGGCCCGCTTCACGTCATCCTCTGACAGCCCCTTAACTGAATTTTCTGTATTTATCCAGTAATTCTCAAGACCTATCCTGTCCCAGCCCATGTCCATATCGTCAAGTATTACAAAGTTGTCAATACCTTCGATATTGATGTACTCACGGATACCGTAATTCTTGCCATAATCCTCGTACTTACCCGCAATGTCTGTATCTGCAGGTATCACACCGTACAGGGATATTCCGGCTGCTTCAAACTTATCAAGCATTTCCTTAACCTCAGGATCTGTCACCGGTTCCTTAACCGCTGCTGCCCTATTGTCACTGGTCAGTATAAGCTTCGCATCTGTAGCCTTGACAATAGCCTTGAGGTTTTCAACATTCTGTGGATTTATGCTTGCCCCCTTACTGTTACAAAGGAACTTGTTTGAGTTAAGCACACCATCAATATCAAAAAATATTGCCTTCATTATTTTTCCTCTTCCTCTCTCAACGTATGTAGTGCATTACCAGGTAAGAGTCAACTCAATCTCATACTTACGATGGAAAGAACATCCACCATTTCCTTTAAAATGCACTATTTCTCCGTCTGTCACCCGGATATCAGCCTATATTATATCATACCTTGATTTCTTTTCAATAATAAAGAATGTTCAGAAATTCTCACAGATCTGCCCCTGAGTTGTGCAAAATATCTTTCATATAAAACATCAAGAATAAGGTTTTATAAAAAATTGCCTAATATGACACGTCATATCATTATAAATGCGCAAAAAAAGTCAAGAATGCTACCCTTACCGGAGCTTTTAAATACTCATAAAACAGTGGGCAGCGCAATATCGAGCAGCAACCATTGGAATTGCCTACGGCAAGGGTTGCTGCAGCGTAACGATGTCAAGGACATCATTACATATAATATCGAGCAGCAACCATTGGAATTGCCTACGGCAAGGATTGCTGCAACGTAACGATGTCAAGGACATCATTACATATAACAAAAAGGACCATCATAAATGATGATCCTGATTCCCTCTGCCGAATAATCTCATCCCCACTATGAGACTTTCTGAAAACCCCCTTGTTTTCTTAAACAGATGTTATATTTATTATAACACCTGTCCCTGACTTTTTAAGTGACCAAACTACACTTTCGATTTTTTTGAGTCAAAAAAAGTGTACTATACTACACTTTTCGTATGGACTTAACCGGATTTTTGTATTAGAATAGTATTATGCACCTTTTACAGATGGTGTTTTAATAGGAGATATTTTATGGAATACATGCAAACGAACGAGATCAACGAATGTAATATAGGTGAATGCCTTAAAAACATAATGGCAGCGAAGAAATACACCATATCTATGTTGTCTGATGCTACCTCCATATCAGAGGACACCATTAAATCCATCAGAAGCGGCAAGACCCAGAACCCCGGCATATATACAATATTAAATATCTGTAATGCCTTGGGCTGCAGCATTGACGAATTTCTGGGAAATCCCAGCATATCTGATGATGAAGCGGAGCTGTTAAAGGGCTACAACCGTTTATACCCTCATGGAAAACGGTACATCCAGACTATCATCCAATCGGAGCTTATACAGCAGCCGTCAGATAATCATTCGCCAAAGAGGTATATCCCTGTGGTCTCTCCTATCCAGATATCCGGCTCAGATGTAGACTTCTCCATGCATAACACCGATGTTATAGAAATACCCTGGGATTATTATCCCACAGCAGACTTCGCAGTCCGTATATGTACCAGAAAGCTTCATCCTATATACGGTCCCGGCGATATTCTTGCCATCGAAACAGGCTTTCCTTCCATTGGAAATGTTGCCATGTTCGTTGACAAAAGCGGCACCCAGTTGATCAGGCGCTATGAGGAAAGCAACAGCACAGGCTATCTCACCTCAATAAATGGTCATCACCTCTCCACCAGGTTAAGTGACGACATAATATGTATCGGCACCATTCTCGGCATAATCCGTTACAAAGAAATAACGGCGCATAGATCCATATCAGACACCGCCCATATTGAAGGCTTATCCTGACGGATCACTCACGCCGTTGATTTCTTATATACTCTTTTTCTTATATATTCCTGTTTTCTTCAACCGGCAGCCATATAACGGTCACCGGTTCTGAACCTTGCCATTTTGCTTGTCTATCTTCCAATCTGCTTTAACAGTCCTTCAATCAATCCTCTCTTGAGCCTGTTATAAGCCATGGGGATGGCTGGGTCACGAAGATATGTTCCTTATTTGTCTTTGACACTGTGATCTGTGTAGCTTCAAAATTCTTAATTCCAAGCTTGTCGAATATCAGCTTGCAATTCGCAAGGGTGCTGAGATCAAGGGTGTATATTACAAACTGCATTGAAGGATTGAGCTTCAGCAGTCTCTCCATATCCGACTCAAGGTAGTGATTTGCAACTATAAATGCAAGTCTTGGAACAGGAACCTTGCTTAAGGACTCCTCTGTCATGTCAGGGATTATCTTTACATTGTGGACACCGAATTTATCTACGTTCTCTTCCATGGATCTTCTTGATCCTGCATCCGGCTCAACTGCGATTATTGTTCCTTCACTGGCTGTGATAGCCGCCTCAATAACAATACTCTCTGCCATAAGGGCAAGGATCTTGTCATGGGTGTCAACTCCCAGCATACTCATTATGACTGCTCTTATTTCATTTCCAACATATCTTACACTTCCCGATGAGAACATGTCATTCTTCATTCCGTATCTTACGGACTCCCTTGTCTTCTCATTCTCAATGTAGACAACTGTCGATACGTTTATTTTCTGGTTAAGAACCTGCTTTATCTGCACATGCTTAACCTCGCCGCCCGGTGCACAGCCCTCGGCATACCACATTTCGTAATCACCGAAACCCTTCTCCCAAAGCTCATAGAACAGATCCTCATGACTGTCATCAGTAAATATAAGAACTCTCTTATGTGTATCAATAGTTGGCACAACATTCTTATCCTTATTGCAGATATTAAGAAGCTTGATCTTCTCAGGGCTTACGCACATTCTGTCTGCGAAATAGCCAAGCCAGTCAAGCATATTTTTATTATTATACATACCTTACTCCTCCAATCCTTTTATTTCATTTATAACACTTAAGACCTTTTTCTCACAAATTGTTCAGGCAGATACATCTCCGTCTTATTAATTTATGATAACAATTTATTTTAATCTTATAATCCGTATGTAATCTATCTGCTGAATTTCTTCACAAGAATACTTGCGTTGTGTCCTCCAAATCCAAGCGAATTGCTCAGTGCATAGTTCACATCCTTATGTATGCCCTCGCCCATTGTGTAGTTAAGGTCTATCTCACCCTCTGTCTCCCTGAGACCTACTGTTGGGTGGATATATGAATCTTCTATTGACTTGACACAGGTAATAAACTCAACAGCACCTGCCGCGCCGAATAAATGTCCGATCATTGACTTGGTGGAGTTTATATTAACATTGTAAGCCTCATCTCCAAATGCTTTCTTTATGGCTCTTGTCTCATAAAGATCATTGTGATGGGTGCTTGTTCCATGGGCATTAATGTAATCAACGTCTGCCGGTGTAATTCCCGCTTCATTTATGGCAAGGGTCATGGCTCTTGCTGCTCCCTCTCCATCCTCTGCAGGGGATGTGATGTGGAATGCGTCACAGGTTGAACCATAGCCAACTATCTCAGCAAGAATCTTAGCTCCACGAGCCTCTGCATGTTCAAGGGACTCAAGGATGACAACTCCGGCACCTTCACCGATAACAAATCCACATCTGTCCTTGTCAAATGGTATTGAAGCCCTTGCAGGATCAGTTGCACTTGACAATGCTGTCATTGATGTGAAGCCTGCTACATTTGTAGCACATATAGGTGACTCTGCTCCTCCGGCTGCCATAACGTCTGCTTCGCCGTACTGAATATATCTGTATGCCTCACCGATGGAATTGGTTCCTGTGGCACAAGCTGTAACTACGTCTGTACATTTTCCCTTAAGTCCGTAAGCTATAGCCACATTGCCTGCAGCCATGTTTGATATCATGGTAGGAACCATCATAACACTTACCTTTGTTCTCCCCTCAAGGATCTTCTTGTGTTCTCTCTCGATAGGCTGCACTCCGCCAAGGCCGTTTCCTATACAGGTTCCAAATCTTGTGAGATCTTCCTTCTCAAGATCAATACCTGCATCCTTAATGGCTTCCCCTGTTGCCGCAACCGCATACTGACAGAAAGGCTCCATTCTTCTTGCCGCCTTGGGATCCATGTATCTGCCCGGATCGAAGTTCTTGACCTCCGCCCCCATTCTGCACTTGAACCCGCTTACGTCAAACTGTGTTATCTCACCTATTCCGACTGTATTCTTCTTTATATTCTCCCAGAATTCTTCTACGCTGTTTCCTATTGGAGTTACTGCTCCCATTCCTGTTACTACTACTCTTCTCATTTTGTACCTCGTATCATTTATTTGTAGAGGTCCTCTGCGACCCCCGGATGAATAAATTCTACCACAATGTAATATATATAACAAGAATAAATAGTTTTCATTACTATGTGCAGGTTTTCATTACTGTGTGCAGGGTACAGGGATCGTCGAATTTAATTTACTTATCCTTAAGTATATCCATCATTTCGTCGATCATTTCCTCATCCTGTAGTCTGAAGAGTATCTCAACACGTCTTGATGCGTCAAGATCGACAGTTCCATCCTCCTTGTAGATAGGATTGCTGTAGGATTTACCATTTGCAGTGAGGACACTTCGGAGCATTTCAACCTCACTCTGGCTGATGATACCGTTGCTCTCTGTGAGACAGTACCGGGCAACGGAAAACGCTCTCTGCTGGGAAAGCTCAAGGTTATACAGGTATGAACCGTCTGTATCCGTATGTCCCTCTATGATGATCTCTGAAACATATTCTCTGTAATCGTCACTTAACAGGACGCTGCAGTACCTTGGAAGAAATTCTTTTATAAAGTCCTTGCCCTCTGTCTTGAGATCGCTCTCATCAACATCAAAAAGTACGCTGGCGTCAAAGGTTATAGCTCCGGTCTTCTCGTCTATCTTAATGTTCAGGTTGCTGTCCGAGAACTCATCTCTCAGGGCTTCAACAAGATCACTTCTTATTCCTGCTATCCTGTCCAGCTCCTTCTGCTGGTCATTTAACAGTTGTTCCTGTTCTTTTATTATCTGCTTCTGCTGTTCAAGCTCTTCCTGCTTACTTTCATACTGGCTCTTTGACTGCATGAGTGTGAATGATATTATCAGGATAAATATAAGCAGCAGGGCGGCCATCATATCTGAGTAGGATAACCAGTAGCTGGTCTCCTCCTCTTCCGGTCTTCTCTTTTTCTTACTCATAATCTTCTCCGTTCCGCCATTTCCCGGCGTTTTATCAATGAAAGTTCCTACTGTCCGGACTTACCCGACTGTGATATAGCCCTCGGTCTGTTTATCCTTCCATTGAATATATCATTCTGTTCCCTGGTAAGCAGCCTTATGTCCTCAATGTTCTCACCCATTGCCTTAAGATATGGCAGAAGCTTCTCTTCTATGGCTTTCTGGGATGCCAGCACTGCCTCAAGCTGTTTCCTCTGGATGTCCAGTGCCAGATTGCCATTGTCGTAAGTGGCGTCAGGACGGACATAACGCTTGAATTCATCTACAAATTCATCCAGCTTATGATACGCCTGTTCAAGAACTGTCTTAAATATCAGGTTGAAGGTAAGGGAGAATATCATACCGTAGATGGATGTATGGAAAGCAACCTTGATACCATCCATCAGTGGTCCGATGCTGTTGGTGATCTCCTCTGCCGAGCCTGTGTTAAATGCCTGAAGTCCGATGGACAGTCCAATGAAGGTTCCAAGGATACCAAGACCTGTCATGGCTCCCGGCACAAGGCTTAAACGTCCCTTCTCCACAGCGTCATCAATCAGCTGATAGTTTATGAAATCTTCAATGTCACAGGCGTATTTTTCTTCATCGTCCTGCTCCAGTCTCTTCATTTCCTCAACGTAATCAACGTAGGAATTTCTCAGGTGCTCCTCGTTAAATATCCCATATCTGCTCTCAGTTCTGTACATGTCCCATAAGAGCTTCTTCTCCTTGGCATAATCGCCCTTTATGTAGCTTATGGCGATCCTAAAATCCTCCCCCATCTGATCTATGTGCTTAAGATGCTTATATGCATATACAAATATAGCTCCCACTATACCAAACATACACACACTGATAAGTACATTTGCAGGGTCAATGCTGTCATTTGTCACGTTTAATATTATGCAAATGCCAAGCATCACTACATAAACCACCGGCAGCCACTTCTTGTTAAGCTCCACCTTCATGTTCTGCTTCTTTCTGAAAGCCCTTGCAGCCCTCTCATTCTGCGGTCTGACGGTCTTTAGTCTGTTGTTTTTGTTCATCGCTCTTTCTCCCCGGAATAAAATTTCCTGCTCCCTTCCGGGCAGCAGGTACACTGTCTCAAATTATACCATTCATCCGTCATTTTTACCAACAAAAATTGCATTTTTTATATTTTTTAGTCAAATTGCACAACTATCGGGCTATTGAAAATTTCCCCCGCCGCTTTTCCTATGGACCTCCATATAAAATTTTCTGCTCAAAGGCTTATTGCACAAAAGGACGCCCAAACATATACGTACAAAATGAAGACTCAGTAAAATCCACATATAATATATAAGCAAAGACAGTAGTGATATTTTTCGTTATACGGTTTTACCTAATTACCGGCACCAAGCCCATGTTTGAGCATAAATACAATTTATTTTATTTATGCGAGTTTGGGCGACTGCCGGTTAATAAATGGTAGAACCGGATAGAAAAATGAACGTGTCTTGCTATATATTTATATGTGAATACTCGTCAGTCTCATCCACACACTAAGTTTGGGCGTCCTTTTTCGTTTATGTAGTTTGCTTATCCCTTACAGGCTCATGCCACCGTCAACCTTGATGACCTGGCCTGTAATATAGCTTGCCTTATCTGACGCAAGGAATGCCGCTGTCTCTGCAATATCTGAAACCTCACCAAGTCTCTTAACTGCAATATGATCAAGCATTGCTTCCTTCTGCTTGTCAGAAAGGGCGTCTGTCATATCGGTCTGGATAAATCCCGGAGCGATGGCATTGGCTGTTACTCCTCTGCTTCCAAGCTCCTTGGCTATGGACTTTGTAAGACCTACAACGCCGGCCTTTGACGCTGCGTAGTTTACCTGTCCGGCATTTCCCTCAATTCCTACAACTGATGACATATTGATGATCCTGCCGTACTTCTGCTTCATCATCACTCTGTACACATGCTTAATACAGTTGAAGGTTCCCTTAAGATTTGTATTGATAACATCATCAAAATCCTCTTCCTTCATACCAAGTACCAGCTTATCTCTTGTTATGCCTGCATTATTTACAAGGATATCAACTCTTCCGTACTGCTCTGTGGCGAACTTTATAAGCGCCTCTGCCTGAGCAAAATCTGATACATTTGCCTTGAAAGCAACTGCGTCGCCGCCTGCTGCCTTGATCTCCTCAACCAGGCTGTTGGCTCTTTCCTCTGAACCATTATAATCAACTACAACCTTTGCGCCATATCCTGCGAATGTCTTTGCTATCTCTCTGCCTATACCTCTGGCAGCTCCGGTAACAACTGCAACCTTATCCTTTAACATACCTTACCTCCTTTTGATACTTTTCGCCCCTGATATTCATCAGGCGGCATTTCGTAGGTACTATTATCTTCCAAGCATCTCTGCAACCTTCTGAAGATCCTCCACTGTAGCAACATTGAAGCTTGTAACCTCTCTGTTTATCTTCTTCATGAAGCCTGTAAGGGTCTTGCCCGGACCGACCTCGATAAATGTATCAACGCCGTCAGCTATCATGTTCTCGATAGTCTGCTGCCATCTTACTGATGAATATACCTGCTTCTTAAGTAATTCCTTAACCTCTGATGGATCTGTTACGTATCTTGCCTCTACATTACATGCATATGGCTTGAAACTGTCTGCAACATCAACATCCTTAAGGACCTCGAATAATTCCTCACCTGCAGGAACGAGCATTTTTGAATGGAACGGTCCGCTTACATTAAGCTTGATAACTCTCTTCGCTCCCGCTTCCTTAAGTGCCTCTATTGCTGCGTCTATGGCTGCGTTCTCACCTGAGATAACTATCTGTCCCGGGCAGTTGTAATTTGCAATCTGGACATTTCCCGGTGTCTCCTCACAGATCTGTGCTATCTTGTCAGCATCCATTGCTATAACCGCTGCCATTGCCCCCTGTCCGAGAGGTACAGTATTCTGCATAAGGATACCTCTCTGTCTTACAGTCTTGATAGCGTCTGTAAGTCTCATTGCGCCACAGGCATAGAGTGCTGCATACTCTCCAAGTGAAAGACCTGCGAATACATCGGCCTCAAGTCCCATATTCTTTAAATGCTCATATATGGCAGCCTCTGCTGCTACCATGGCAGGCTGTGTGAACTCTGTCTTATTGATATCGTCGTTCTCCTCGAAGCAGAGCTTTAAGAGATCCACATCAAGGACACCTGCTGCCTCGTCAAATACTGCCTTACTGTCTTCAAAGCTGTCATAAAAATCCTTTGCCATGCCCACATACTGAGCTCCCTGTCCAGGGAAAATAACTGCTGTCTTACCCATTTTTCTTACACCATCCTTTAAAATAAAAAAGCAGCCATCCTCCATCACATTGTGCACCACCATCGCGGCACACCTTATGACTTCCACGTCTGCTGCCAATCTTTTATATATTTTTTACCATTACATAATAATGTCAATATGGACACCACAACCGGAGCCATATGCTCCGGTCATGGATTATGATCCATATGTGAATAACACAAACCTGTGTATATATACCATATCCTCAAGCTAATGATTATTCCTCTACACCCTTGCTCTTTAAGTAGTTAAGAACGTCCTCAAATGTAGCAACATTATCAAGCTCTTCTGCAGGAATCTCAACATCAAATTCCTCTTCCATCTTCATAACGATCTCATATAAATCTAATGAATCTACTCCTAAATCATCCTTGAAGTTTGTATCAAGGTTCATCTCATCCTGTGATACTCCTAACTGCTCTTCGAAAATAGCCTTTACCTTATCGAACATAATTAAATTCCTCCTGAAATTAAAGTAAGTATATTACTCATTGGGGGTGTCGCATGCCCATGAGCCTAAATATCCTATCCATATTTACTATAATGGATATCCTTCACGAGAATTAATATAACTCATACCATTACATAAGTCAACAACATATATTTCATCTTTTTATATATTGCTTTACCCAGTATTTACAGCGGAGAAATTTACTTATCCATCTCTACCGCACCTGTCTCAAAGATGAATTTTACCTTTCCTGAAGTTCCATCAAGTATTCCTGAGTAGTTTGTGTAGCTTGTTCCCTGATCAAAGAGTGCCTCGATAAAGTCAAGCTCCTTTGAGTAATCTCCGCTGAACATCTCAGCGATCTTCTTGATACCTTCCTCATTGAACTTAGCCATACCTTCATTTAAGGTAGTTGCACCGTCTACCACCTGATCAGCACCATCTGTAAGATCGCCTGTTCCGGAATAAAGTGTTCCGACACCATTATCAAGAGTAACAACACCGTTATAGATAGCTGCCGCACCGCTGTTAAGTGTTCCTGCTGCTGTAAGAAGATCCTTACCGCCTGCTGCAAGCTTATTACTTCCGCTGTAGAGAACATCTAATTTATTTGAAAGTGTACTTGCGCCGGCTGATACCTTTGAAGCACCATCCTTAAGGCTTGAAGTTCCTGTTATAACATCATCAATACCACTCTGAAGGCTCTTTGTACCATTGTCAAGCTGTACCAGACCGTTCTTAAGGCTTGTAGTTCCATTCTTAAGAGTTGTAGTTCCTGATACAAGTGCGTCAACACCATCTGAGGCCTGCTTAACTCCATCGTCTAACTTTGTAAGACCGGCAGTCAGATTATTTGCTCCAGTTGCAAGATCATCTGCTCCCTTCTTAAGGGCCTCAACATCCTCTGCAGCTCCGGCCAACTCGTTATCGATCTCACTGGCTGCTGATTCAAGGGCTGTGCCACTGTAGTAAGCATTGCTCAGTGCTTTGTATGTGCCAAGCTCGTCTGCATCTATAACTCCATCTGCCTCAAGGCTTGACATCATAGCCTGAACTTCAGCTGCACTGGACGCACCTGCCTGACCATATATTCCTGCTGCCTTGGTTCTGAGCTTACCTGAAAGTCCGGTTACTGAACCTAAGAGTTCATTAATTCCCGCCTTAAGTGATTCTGCTCCGGCTGCAACCCTCTTTGAACCTGCTATAGCTCCTTTGTTAGCATCTTCGAAGCCAGAGATTACTGTATTAAGACCTGTCTTTAAGCTATTCTCACCTGTTATGAGCTGTGATGCACCGGCTGTAAGGGCATCTGTTCCTGCAAGGGCTCCGTCCTTGCCTTCATAGCCTGCTACAAGCTGTGATACACCTGCCTTTAAAATACCCTCGCCATCGTATAACTTATCAACTCCGGCATTAAGATCCTTAGCTCCGCTTGCCAGTGTTGCTGCACCATCATTTAATGCACCTGCACCACTCTGTACCTGACCGATGGCGTCTGTAAGCTGTGTGATGCCTGCTGACATCTGTGATGTACCATTTGCAAGCTGTGATGTATATGTCTTAAGGGAAGCTGTACCATCCTTAACTGACTTGGCACCATCTCTTAATGAGTATGTTCCTTCCTTAAGTGTCTGGAGCCCGTCAAGGAGATCGCCTGTTCCGTCTGTAAGCTGATCTGCTGATGATGTAAGTGTATCTATCTTGTCTGTGACATCTGAAAGGTCAATGCTGTCTGAGTCAAGATTTACTGCCTCTGAAAGTACATCCGATACTGCAACTGTCATTGTCATGTCAAGCTCGAACTCTGTAACATCTGCTGTTATCTCTACATACTCAGGGACGTCGATATCATCCAATACGTCCTTGATCTTTGTATCGTCAATTCCTGAGTCAAGGCAATCCTTAAGTCCAGGGACTGCATATCCTACAACAATATTTCTTGATCCCTCTGAGATAACCTTACCGTTCTCAACCTGTACATTTGAGAACTTGTCGGCGTCAAGAAGAGCACCTGAAAGCATTACGAATGGTGTTACTACTTCCTTGGAAGTTCCGTTTACATCCATAGCCTTCTTTGTGTTGTTTGTATAGTCAAATCTAATGGTTACCTTACCGCTCTTACCTGCTAACTCTGCCGGTGAGATATCCTTGCCGTCAAGCTTGTAGCTTACCTTTACATCAACAGGAAGCTTATCATTTGAAGTTCCCTGATAGTAAACGTCCTTGCCGTTTGCCTGCCAGGTGATGGTTCCGTCTTCATTTTCAACGTAGGTGTCATTTGTCTTTACGTTCTGGATATCGGTAAGATTGGTCTTATCGTTGATAGTTGCTGTTCCTTCATTGTTCTTGAGCCAGTTGCTTACGACTACGTTATCTACATTTCCTTCGGCATCTGCCATTACATATACTGTCTCTTCCTTATCGGCGTCTGAGTTGTCACCTTCTGCCACCTGCTTCTCTATCTCTTCCTGAAGTGCTGCGGCATTTTCTGTGTTTTCCTCTACACTTACCTTGGATTCTGTACTTGCTTCTGTTGTACTGTCCTTCTTATCTCCACATCCTGCAGCCATTGTTGTCATCATTGCAGCAGACATCATAATACATAAATACTTTTTCCACTTAACCATATCAATTACATCCTTTCTACACTTTATACAGTTTCTGTGTCATCTGTCTTTTAATAAAGCTTCGTCAACTGTTTCTCAATATTTATCAGTAATTTGCCAGTTCTTTTCTGTGCTTGAACATTAAGATCTTGTCAAACAACATGAACATTGCCGGCAGAACAAATATAACTGCACACATACTTATAAGTGCACCTCTTGACATGAGCACGCAGAGGGAACTTATCATATCTATATCCGAATACATACCTACACCGAATGTAGCTGCGAAAAAGCTCAATGCACTTACTATGATAGACTGTGCCGAACCCTGACAGGCCCCTGAAACAGCCTCGAATTTTGTAAGTCCTGCAAGACGTCCACGCTTATATTTATTTGTCATAAGGATTGCATAGTCAACTGTTGCGCCAAGCTGGATAGTACCTATTACGATGGAGGCTATGAAAGGAAGCTCTGTTCCTGTGTAACACGGGATACCCATGTTGATGAAGATAGCGAACTCGATTACTGCAACCAGTACAACCGGCAGGGAGATTGAACCAAATACACATAATATAATGATAAATATTGCACCGATTGAAACTGAGCTTACTCTTGCGAAGTCCTTATCTGTTATCTCTATAAGATCCTTTGTACATGGGGCTTCACCAACCAGCATGTTGTCCGTATCGTATTTGTTAAGTATATTCTTGATCTCTGTACACTGATTATTTACCTCATCTGTAGCAACCTTGTACTCTGAGCCTACCAGTACAAGCTGCCAGTCATCACTCTTTAATGAGCTTACCAATGAATCAGGAATGAACTTTGCAGGTATTCCTGCTCCAAGTACTGAATCAATACCCAGACACCACTTTACACCATCCACCTTCTCTATATCCTGAAGCATAAGTCTTACATCCTTATCTTCCATGTCATTGCTTATAAGAAGCATGTGGGTTGAGTTCATTTCAAAATCTTCCTGAAGAACATTATTGGCCTTGACTGAATCAAGGGTATCCGGAAGTGATGAATCAAGATTGTAATAAACCTTTGTGTGATTGTATCCGTATATTGCAGGGATAAGTATTATTACAAAGAGTATTATGAATACCCGGTAATGCTTTGCCACGAAAGCTCCCAGTCCCTTAAACTCAGGAAGGAGAACCTTGTGGGTTGTCTTCTTTAATGCCTTGTCGAATACAAGTATCATGGCAGGAAGTATTGTTACACATGCAATAACACCGAATACAACACCCTTTGCCATTACGATACCAAGGTCAAGACCTAACTTAAAGCTCATGAAGCAAAGTGCCACGAAACCGGCAACAGTTGTTATTGAGCTTCCCACAACTGAGCTTATGGTCTCTGCTATGGCATGACTCATTGCCTCGTTATTATCTGAATAGGTGTTCTGTTTATCCTTGTAGCTGTGCCACAGGAATATTGAGTAGTCCATGGTAACGCCAAGCTGCAGAACCGCTGACAGCGCCTTTGTTATGTAGGATATCTCTCCTAAGAAAATATTGCTTCCCAGGTTATACACGATAGCCATTCCTATACTTAACAGGAAGAATACAGGAACCATGAAGGAATCCATTGTAAGTCCAAGAACTATACAGGAAAGGATTACTGCTATACATACATATATAGGTGTCTCTTTTTCTGAAAGTGCCTTTGTATCTGTAACTATTGCTGACATACCACTTAAGAAGCACTGTTTATTACATATACTTCTTATTTCGTTAATGGCATCCATTGTTGAGTCTGCCGATGTGGTCTGGTCGAATATGATAGCCATCATAGTGGCATCCTTGTCGTCATTGTTGAATGCATTGTATAACTTCTCGGGAAGTATCTCCTTAGGTACTGACAGATCGGCGATACTGTCATACCAGATAACCTTCTCCACATGGTCAACAGCTTCGATCTTCTCTTTAAGTGCTGCCACATCCTTATCAGGCATTCCTTCAACAACAAACATTGAAAATGCGCCCGTTCCGAATTCATCAACTAAGATATCCTGGCCTTCCATTGTTTCAATATCTTTAGGAAGATATGAGAGAATGTCGTAGTTTACTCTGGTCTTGATATAACCATACGCACTAGGAATAAGCAGGATTACCGCAATGATCAGTATAAGCGTTTTGTGCTTAGAAATCACTTCACCAAACTTAAGCATTTTGTTCATCTCCTTTTAAAATATATACTCCATTTCTATTTCAGTTATGGATTATACTACACGGTGTCTATTTTATCTCTATACATTATTTTATTAATGTTGAAAAGTGATTACATTCATGTTAATATGTATTTTATAAATTACATTTTTAAATAATTGTAATACCGAATGTTTATATATAGATAGTAGTTTATTAAGAAACACATGACTAAGAGGAAGCACCTATGCATCGCAGATGCATATTAAAATTGTGCTGACGAAGATATTGTTTGTCGGAGGGAATTTTTATGAAGAGAGAAGAAAAAAGAGAAAATCTCGATCTTATACTTATAGAAAGCTTTAAAGAATTAATGACGGAATATCCTTTTGAGAAGATAACCGTCACCCTTATATCAGAAAAGGCCGGAATACTCCGACCTGTGTTCTACTCTTATTTCAGAGATAAATATGAACTTGTGGATTACATGTTTTACAATGATATAACCAAGGAATTAAAGGTACTGCTGTCCCACGGAATGGTAATCGAGGCCATCAAGCTCTTATTTACCCATGTTGCAAATGAGCGCAGCATGTATCGTAAGCTCTTTGACACCGAGGGTCAGAACAACTTCCAGACCATAGTCATGGACCAGCTAAGTGCCCTTTTTGATGTATATGTGGACGCCTTCGACTCCCACAGCCTGCCGGATAATCCTCTGATCACTCCATCAAGCATATGCAGATACTATGCCATGGGACTTACCATCTCCATCAAGAACTTCCTTGCAAGTCCGGCAAATGCTACCATAGACCAGTGTGTAAATGCATACTACTATATAGTTACACATTCCATATTCGATTTCCTGTCCAAGGAAACCACTGATGAATTTCCAAAAGTATGACTTATCTGCCCATAACGTATCCGATTATGAACAGTACAAGGGCTGCCACAAGACATATCATGGCGCACTTGAATTTTTTCATAAGCTCAGGTCGTATGTCTGCCAGAGTTTTGTCTCCGTGACGTTTCACCAGCTTCTTAAAGGATATCCAGAAGGTTATCCCTGCTACGGCGAATACGAAACCCGCCAACACTAAAATATTCTTTAACATTATCTATACTCTACTTTCTTACAAGCACCATGGCGGACATCTTCGGAGCCTTAATGGTAAGAAGGTTATGCTCCACCATGTAGTCAACGGTCTCAAGGGTATAGCCCTGCTCATTTGTCAGCATTACTCTTGTCATTATGGAATGGTTGAATACTCCCACTCTTCTTACGTGAAGCCTCAGATCCACATCTTCATAGTTGGTATTAAGTATGACGATAACCTGCTTATTATCTGTAAATCTTCCATAACATATTATCTTATGTGCTCCGTGAAGAAACAGTACCGAGCCCTTCATCAGTGCTTCATAGGTCTTATGTATCTTTATCATATCCTTGTGGAAGCGTATGAGCTCCATATCTTCTCTGCCCCACGGATAGGTTCTTCTGTTATCAGGATCAGTCCAGCCACATAAGCCTGCCTCATCTCCGTAATACACTGTAGGTGCTCCCGGCCACGTCATCTGGAATACTACTGCCTGTCTGAATATGCCCTTGTCTATATCATAATTTGCTGCGTCAGGGCCAAGGGTATGTGTTCTTCCTACCTTTCTGTTGGTTCTGGTAAGGAATCTTGAATGATCATGGTTTGAAAGTTCATTCATGGCAACTCCAAGGGATGGTCTCTGAAATCTTGACATATGATAGTTCATGGCACCGATAAAGGCGTCAGGATTACCTAATAGATCTCCACGGAACTCGTCACTGTGCTTCTCTACACCGCACAAAAACCAGGTTATAGGCTCCATGAATGCGTCATAGTTCATTACCGTATCCCACTGGTCACCTCGGAGCCACTGCTTAGGATCACCGTAATGCTCTGCCAGGATAATAGCCTCAGGATTTGCCTCTTTTACAGCCTTCCTGAACTTCCTCCAGAATCTGTGGTTATACTCTGCGGAATGTCCCAGATCTGCTGCCACGTCGAGTCTCCAGCCGTCCACATTATATGGAGGGGATACCCACTTCTTCGCAATGTTCATTATATATTCTGTAAGCTTATCCGACTCCTCATAATTGAGCTTCGGCAGGGTATCATGTCCCCACCATCCGTCGTAGCTTCCGTTATAAGGCCACTCATATTCATTATGGAATTTAAAGAACGAACGATATGGGCTGTCTGCTGAGATATACGCACCATTTTCGTAGCCCTCTTCTCCCTCGTATATACGCTCCCTATCCAGCCATTTATTGAAGGAACCGCAATGGTTAAATACTCCATCGAGAATAACCTTCATTCCTCTCTTATGGATTTCCTCCACAAGCTCTATGAAGAATTGATTTGACGCCTCAAGGTTAGCTTTATTTGTCACTCTGTTTATATATCTTGCAGATTGCTTGTTCTCTCGACATCCGTCAGGAAGCACGCTTCCCTCATCAACGACGATCTTACCAAAATGTGGATCTATATAATCGTAATCCTGTATATCATACTTATGGTTAGACGGTGACACAAATACCGGGTTAAGATAGATTACGTCTATGCCCAGATCCTGAAGATAATCCAGTTTGTTCATTACTCCCTGGAGATCTCCGCCGTAGAAACAGCCTACATCCATATTCTCAGGGTATTTGAACCAGTCCTTTACTTGTTTTGTTCCCGAATTGATATAGAAATATTCATTATCAAGTACATCATTGTCCGGATCTCCGTTACAGAACCTGTCTACGAATATCTGGTAGAACACGGCTCCCTCTGCCCACTTAGGCACTGAGAAGCCCGGATACATCTCAAAGTTAAAGTCGTTGTTATTTTCCTTTTCCACACCATACTTGTTATAGAAGCAGGTGACTCTGCCTGAGTGGATCTCAAAATAATAATTTATCATGTTCTCTCCGGCAGTGATGGTAGCAGCATAGAAGTCGAAAAGCTTGTTTCCGTCTTCAACGTCCATAGGTATCTTCTCACCGTTGCACACAAGGTACACCCGGTCAACATTATCTGCTGAAGCTCGAAATCTTATCTTCACCTGTTCTCCCGCCTTGGGTGTCTGAGGGCTTACATAGTATTCTGTTCCGTCAGAGAACAATCCACCCACATTGAGCACTGGCTTCGTCCCCGTCACATAAGAAAATAATCTTTCTGCTGCTGTTTTACTATACGACATCTTCCACATTCCTCTCCTCAAGCTTTTATAGCTCATATACAATCCATTTTAATACTTTTCTGATGAATAAACAACACAAAAAAGTAATAACAACGTAACGATGTCAAAGACATCGTTACAAGAAATAGAGCAGCAACCATATAAAATTGCCTACGGCAAGGGTTGCTGCAACGTAACGATGTCAAGGACATCGTTACAAGAAATAAAAAAGGAATCAGCCGTCGTTCTGCCGATTCCTTTTGGAGAAGGTATTTTGGTTATGGGGTGTAGCCAAAAAACTATATAAAGTATTGGGGGGGGTTACAAGTATTATTATAATCAAGAGCGTTAAAAAGTGTGCCCAAACATTTATTTTTTTTTTAAATTCTTTTGTGTAAAATAACTAACAGTAAAATACAAAAAAGGCTCCGAAAAGCCTTTTTTGTTTATTTTTTATATTTCGATATATCCATTTAGTAAAAAATATCCATACTACAGTGGAAGGTCATCAGGATTGATCTCCGATGGATCTGTTGCTTCCGCCTCAGCCATAGCTTCTCCTTCATTTTCATCTGCCTGTGACACGTTGCCGTATACGATATCAGACTTATTCTGGTCATCATTCGTATCGCTGCCGGCTTCTTCATCAAACAATGCCTCGAACTCAGCCCTGTTTATTCTTTCCTTCTCAAGAAGAAGCTCTGCACACTTATGGAGCACATCCATATGTGCCATGATCATCGCCTTTGCTTCCTCGTAGCACTCATCAACAATACGCTTAACTTCCTTATCTATCACACCTGCTGTCTTCTCACTGTAAGACTTGGCATGACCAAGATCTCTTCCAAGGAACACTTCCTCGCTATCCTGGGTCTCATAGTTGATAAGACCAAGCTTGTCTGACATACCATACTTCATCACCATTGCTCTGGCATACTGGCTTGCCTGCTTGATATCCTGGGAAGCACCTGTGGTGATATCGTCAAGGATAAGCTCCTCTGCAATACGTCCTCCGAGACTTACTTTAATATCATCAATCATCTTACCCTTCGTCATGAATACATTGTCATTCTCAGGAAGCGGCATTGTATATCCGCCTGCACCTGTACCTGTAGGTATGATGGAAACTGTATATACAGGTCCCACATGTGGAAGCAGGTGGAACAGTATTGCATGTCCTGACTCGTGGTATGCCGTGATCCTTCTTTCACTTTCCGGAACAAGACGGCTCTTCTTCTCGCCACCTATTCCTACCTTAATGAATGACTTGTCAACATCTTCCTTTACTATGAAAGCTCTATCTGACTTAGCTGCACTGATGGCTGCTTCGTTCATAAGATTCTCAAGATCTGCCCCTGCAAATCCTGCGGTGGTTCTTGCTATCTCATGAAGATCCACATCCTCAGCCAGCGGCTTGTTTCTTGTGTGGACCTTAAGTATCTCTTCTCTTCCCTTTACATCAGGTCTGTTGACAGGTATCTTTCTGTCGAAACGTCCCGGACGAAGGATAGCATTATCAAGTATATCTACACGGTTAGTTGCGGCAAGGACTATTATTCCTTCATTCACACCGAAACCATCCATCTCCACAAGGAGCTGGTTAAGAGTCTGCTCTCTCTCATCGTGTCCGCCACCGAGACCTGTACCTCTCTGTCTTGCAACAGCATCAATCTCATCAATGAAAACTATACAAGGGGCGTTCTTCTTGGCATCCTCAAAAAGGTCTCTTACTCGTGAAGCACCTACACCCACGAACATCTCAACGAAATCCGAACCTGAAATACTGAAGAACGGAACTCCTGCTTCACCGGCAACGGCTTTCGCCATAAGAGTCTTACCTGTTCCCGGAGGACCCTCAAGAAGTACTCCTTTAGGAATTCTTGCACCTACCTTGATGAATTTACCCGGGTTTTTAAGGAACTCAACTATCTCCTCAAGATCCTCCTTCTCCTCGTCAAGACCTGCAACATCCTTGAAGGTCACCCTGTTCTTGCCTGTATTCTCATCTTTTCTTGCGCGGCTCTTACCGAAGTTCATCATCTGTCCGCCCGAACCGGCTCCCTGTACCCTGCTTACAAGCATTGTCATTATGATAATGACGATCACCATTACAATCAGGTATGGCAGCCAGGTACCTATCATACTCTGTCTTTCAACATCATGAAGGTTGTACTTGGCAATGGCAACCTTCTCATCCTCTGAGGCTGTTTTATTTGCCGAGTCTGTGGCTGTTACATAGTCATTATAGATATCTATGACCTTATTCACATCTGCCACATAAAATTCAACCCCTGTTCCGTTCTTGAACACAACACTTACGGAACCTGTAGGTATCTCACTGTTCTGATAAATATCCAGCGACATTACGTTGTTCTCACTCAGATCTGTCTGAAGATCAACGTAGCTATAGCTGGTTGTAAGATTGCTGCCATCCTGCATCCATCTGTATATGAGCAATACACCCACAATAAATATAATTGCGTAGATGACCGCAAAATTTCTTGCACGTCTTTTATCCATTTGCTGCTCCTTATTTCTCAGTATTTTTGTTTATAATATTGGATTTTAACCCTCTATCACACCTATATACGGAAGGTTTCTGTACTTCTGTGCACAGTCAAGACCATATCCCACTACAAATCTGTCAGGAATCTGAAAGCCTGTCATGTAAAGATCTACAGGGATAACTCTCCTATCAGGCTTGTCAAGCAATGTTATTATCTTAAGACTTTCTGGCTTTCTTGCCGAAAGAGCTTCAACAAGATATGAAAGTGTTCTTCCAGAATCGAGGATATCCTCAACAATGATAACATCTCTTCCTTCTATATTCTCATCCAGATCCTTGGACAGCTTGACAACGCCTGATGAAACCGTCTTGTCACCATAGCTGCTCACTGACATGAAATCCATTGTTACAGGTATTGTGAGTCTTTTGGCAAGCTCGCAAAGAAAGAATACGCTTCCCTTAAGGATACCCACAAGATGTACTGTCTTACCTGCATAAGCCTTATCTATCTCTTCAGCCATCCGGGCTATTCTTTCCTCTACCTCATCCTTGCTTATCAATACGCCGATCTGCTCCTTCATCTGTTCTTTTCCTCCTTGTACTCAAGACAGATAATCCGTGATGTGTTATCTGTAACCTTGTAATTCTCTCCGATTCTTATACCGACTGCCCATACGATCTCTGAGCCGCAGGCTATGACCGGAACTTTGTTTCTCTCGGTTCTCTCTATCTTACGGTCTGATAGGATCCTGTTAAGCTTCTTTACTGCTCCGTCTGATCTTATCACCATGCGGTCTCCGGGCTCCGGGGTCCGCAAGATTAAACTATCCTGTATTCTATCATAATCCAAAAACTTAATATACTCTTTTTTTGTTAAATCTATATTAACTTCGGGATTTTTTACATTTATTATGCTCACTTTCACGGAAAAATTTCCATCCGGGGAAAAATATTCGCCGGGATCGCTTATATCTACCCGGGAAATCCCACAAGTAAAACTTCCACCCTCAGTGACATTCAGGCAATCCTCCTTGCTAATGCCCCTGTGATTTTCCTTTTTTATGTTCCGGCTGTCTTTATTTCTGACCTCCGCTTTTTCTTCTTCCTTAAATATAAGCTTTCCGTAGCTCACATATGCCTTACAGCCCTTTGGCAGTGAGATGGCTGCCCCACTATCTGCGCTGTAGAGCTTCATAACCTCTTTTACATGATTATTGCCTATATCCTTAAGTCCACCGCACACCCTTCCGATAAGCTCCCTTATTACAAGGGTCTGTATCAGCTCCTTCTGGGCTTTAAGGTCTTCAAGGCTTATGAAATACCGGTTTTCTGTAGGATCTCCTACTACATTTGCAGTGATAAGATCATCCACATAGCCCTTTACGAAATCTGTGTACATTCCTGCCATATCCGCAAGCTTCACTATGTGTTCCATGGCTCTGTCATTCACCTCTTCGAGCTCCGGAAGCACCTTGTGCCTTATCTTGTTTCTGGCATATATTGTTTCAAGGTTCGTAGAGTCTGTCACAAAGGCAATGCCTTTCTCTGCCAGATATTCCTCTATCTCATGCCTGGTGGTATCTATAAGAGGTCTGATCACCCTGTCCCTTACGGCAGGTATGCCGCTCACTCCTGCAAGTCCTGTTCCCCTTGCCATGTTAAGCAGCACTGTCTCACAGAGATCGTTACAGTTATGGGCTACAGCTATGCGGTAGTCCTGTCCTGTCTCATCTCCCACCCGGGCAAATGCCTTGTAGCGTTCCATTCTTCCGGCTTCTTCCACCGTAAGGTGCTGCTCCTCCGCAATCTTCTCCACAGGAATATTAAAGACCCTAAGAGGTATCCCAAGCTTCCCGCAATATGTCTCAACAAAGCTCTGGTCAGAATCCGCTTCAGCCCCTCTTATCATATGATTTACATGGACGCAGATCATATTCAGGTCAAGCACTTCCTTAAGACCTGCAAGCATTGTAAGGAGGCACACGGAATCTGCTCCGCCTGATATACCCACAACACAGGTATCACCCTTTTTTAACATATTATATTGTTTTATGGTATTTAATACTTTCTCTTCCGCAGGGTTCATAAACACGTATTCCTTATTAACAGTAAAACTATATTTCTTTCAAATTTTATTTCTTCCGGATTACATTTCTTTAAATCAATGTCCCTTATAAATAATATATCATTGCAATATTCTATAAATATGACGTTACAGAAGATATAATAGCACAGGAAGGTACGATTTTCCACTCCCGGGGTATTACATATCAATATATGACATTGTAAAATCACACAGGCAGGTCTGTTTTGCACCACCATAGTATTGCCTTTTCAAATATCACGAGTTGGCAACCACCACCATTACCGTGGCATCATCATAGAACACTCCCTGATTTCTCGAAAGCAGTTCTCCCGATATATCGTCCATGATCTTCTTCACCGCACTCTCCCTGTTGTCGGTGTTATAGCTTCTGTGACTTAAGAACCTTGCAAATTCCTTCTCATCATAATCCTCCGTATGGGAAAATATGCCGTCACTTGCCATTATCACAATATCTCCGTCAGACAACTGCTCACTGCTGCTGTCGCACTCCACTTCAGGAAGTACTCCTATAGGAAGAGTTGTGCCTTGGACTATGTGACAGCTTCCGTCCCTGACAACAAAGGTGGCAGAAGCCCCCTGCTTGTACATCTTAAGCTCCCCGCTGTAGAGATCTATAATGCCCATGTCAAATGTAGTGAAATTACTTCCCCGATTCTTCTCCGAAAGGCATTTATTAGCAAAGGCAATAGCATAGAGGGGATCGAAGCCTGCATCGAGCATTTCCTCCATGGTATTTATAAGTATCTCACTTTCTGAGGCGGCTATACTCCCACTGCCCATTCCGTCTGCCAGCATAAGAACCAGCTTACCGTCATCATTTTCCCGGACGGAGAAGCTGTCACCGGATATCACGGAGCCCTGCTTCTTAACCCGTCTAACCTGAAATGCACACTGGAATACGGCGATATCCTCAAAGACTATCATATGATCGTCCACCGGAATGTATTCCGGAGCATCCGCCGCCGGGCGTATACGCCTGTCCATTACATGCTCAAGCACCGCCGCCACCTGTCTGGTTCTGACCCTCTTTCTGGTGTGTGCTCTAAGGGTCAGATAATAACGGCTGTGATCCGCCTCGTTCATTGCCATGGTGAATTGCTCTAACACAACATTCATGGCAAGCAGCTCCTGGCGAAGTTTCTCTTCCCTTGAGTTGCTTGCAGGCTCCAGTCTTTCAATGTCCTCAGAAAACTTCTCGATCAATTCTCCAACCTCCGACAATCCTATACGGCTCACGTCTCCACCACATCCTGCAAGGGTATACTCTATCCTCTTAAATATCCCCGACAAATCAGCTATCTTTCTGGCAGTAAGTCTGTTTATCTCCACCGCCGCACACCGGTCATGCTCAGCCCGGATATTCTCTCCGTAATAGCACATCCAGTATGCCGGAGTCACTGCAAATAACAGCGCAGGCACCAGAAGCACCTGTATTCCAGGGAATGTAAACAGGTATCCGAAGAAGGTGACGCCTGTAAGCATACCGCCAAGGACATATAATCCCACAGTGCCGTATTTTATGCCGCCAAAAACACTTCTGCCGAGAAGTGCCATTATTATCATGGTTATCACCGCGGCAATATAGGTTGTCTCTCCTGTCCTGACTGACCAGATGGCACTTATGGCAAATGCTATCCCAAGTCCATAGGCTCCCCCGTACTTCTGCAGGGTACAAAGAGCAATGTACATACCGAATATCTCGCCTATATGTATAAGTCCTGCTATGGTATATGGCATGCCCCATGCCATGACTGCCATTATTACCATCACCGCTAACATCTGTTCATTAAGGTTGTCCTCCCTGCCCTTTTCATTTACCAGGACATTGAGACCGATCTTCACAACAGGTATAAGTGTCACGGCAATGATCCCCGACAAAAGCAGCATGATCCACTGTCTGTAGTCCCCGCCGGCATAGATGTTGTACGCCATTCCTACTATATAATATATAAACAGTATCATGAGATTATTTGCAGATTTCAGGTGCAGTACCCAGGAGACCCCTGCCATAATGAGAACATAGCTTATAAACAACACAGTCTTCTCTCCGGCATCGGGAAGGAAAAGGTACTGTCCGTTCGTAACCACTGCCTCAGGAACAAAGAACAGAGAAGCCATTCCCGCCATTATGCTGAGTACATACCCGGGAGTGCTGAGCTTTATGTAATACGCCCCTGTCAAAAGGGCAACTGCAAATGGATTCGTGCCCAGAAAAAAAGCTCTCCCTCCAAAAAAACCTACCGCATACAATAATAGTCGTCTAACCTTCTCTTCCATCCTACAATGCTCCCTTCAATTTCTGTAGACTTCCACTAAATGGTACAAGCATTATATGGTGACAGGACATCAAAAAAAGACGAAAACTGAAATTGGTTTTCGTCTTTTCTCTTCCTGTTTTGCTGTAACGATATCCGTAAGATATTCTAATCCCCCGCCCTGATAACTGTCTCGTCAGGATACACAAGTCCAAGCTGATTTCTTGCTACTTCCTCCACATACTTCTTGGTCTGCATATACACTTCCCTCTTCTCCAGTTCAGTATATTCATCCTTTGCCTCGTCAATATCAGCCTGTATGGAAGCCTTCTGGCCCTCAAGATAAGTCCTGCGTTCCTTAAGTGCTGTTGACCTATAATAAAGAATGCCTGCGAATAAAACGCAGGACACAATAATAACTAGCGTTGCGAGTTTAGAATACCTACGAGATACGGCATTTCTACTCCTCATCAATCAAATCCCCTTTGTACAATTTTTCATTAACATAATTTTACAGTTTATGACAATTTATGTCAACAAACTTTTTTACCGTTTTGACCACTTTTCCCAAATCCTGACTTATTCGGCACAATATATAGTTGAAAATTGCCGAAGCAGTGCAACTTATTGTGGTGAAATAGAGCAAATTTCCCAAAAAAAATCCAAAAATATGGTAAAAATACAAATTTCCCTGAGAGTATACATAAATCAGTCCTATTGTAATCACACATATTGCTAATCCATATGCAATATCCAATAGAATGTTAATTATATTGTACATATGAAGGCATTTCTGCAATGCCCTTAAGACATCCAATGTAATTCCGGAAGCAGAACCAAAAAGTATAAAAATTAAGAATGTTACTGTCTGGCTTCTGATAAGCTCTGTCATTATTTAAACAACCGCTTAAACTTTGATGCGGTATTTGCAGCGTAATTAAGCCCGCATATCTCGCCGGTTATGCTCATACTGCATTTCTCACTGTCCAGGTTCTTCACCATCAGCTCCCGGCCTCTTACACACAGCCTCCCCATGCTGGTGTCACATATTATCTCCTCCGGCTCTGCTGATATAACTTTCTCTATACCTGTAAATTCTCCGTTCTCCCTGTCAGAAAGCATGACTTTATGACTCTGGCTGTTCTGAGTTTCCGTAGACATATAAAAAACCACCCCTGAACTATGTATTGCGACATCCTGGGACGTCAAATATAACATAGTATATGTGTGGTTTCTTTCTTTTATGTTTAATACCTTAAACGTACTTGAACATATCCTTTGCGTCTTCCTTTTTGGTGGTATCAAGGATCATGGTCACCTCTACTTTGACGTTCTTGTTGCCAAAGCCGATCTCTATAACGTCTCCGACCTTAACGTCATAGGACGCCTTAACTACTTTGCCGTTTACAAAAACCCTGCCTGCGTCACAGGCTTCATTTGCAATGGTCCTTCTCTTGATAAGTCTTGATACCTTTAAATATTTGTCAAGTCTCATTTCATTTCCTTTCCGGTGCTGATCCGTCTGTTTAATCATGCCCCTTATCTAAAAAAAAGCCGGCTACAATGCACCTTATGGTACACGAACCAGCTTTCTCATTAACCAATCTATATCTGATAAATTAGTTGATAGCGTCCTTTAAAGCCTTACCAGCCTTGAACTTAGGAGCCTTTGAAGCAGCGATCTTCATTGTCTCGCCTGTCTGAGGATTTCTACCCTCTCTTGCTGCTCTCTCTGAAACCTCGAATGTACCGAATCCAACTAACTGGATCTTCTCACCCTTCTTTAATTCCTCTGCTACTACATCTGTGAAAGCCTTTAATGCGCTCTCAGCATCTTTCTTTGTTAATTCTGTCTTCTCAGCAATAGCTGCTACTAATTCAGTCTTGTTCATTGAAATAATACCTCCATTCATGCTTTTTAATGTCTGCCGAGCTAATCCAGACATCTTCCCTGTGCCCCCGGGCACACTAACATGTATAGTTATACCCAATATGTCTATATTTGTCAAGGAAAATGTCCCTTTTAACAGCCAAAAAGCCTTATTTTTACAATGTTTCCGGGAATCACCCCTCCATCTGCCTGCCTAAAAATCTGGCAGCAAGATCCACTGCTTTTTTCTCTGTATCTCCGATAGCTTTTCCTGCGTCCCTGTTAAGCAGCACCACAGCCCCTATGGCGTCTCCCTGACATATTATGGTCTGGATCACCTGTCCCTCAAAGGAAATATCATCATCGGTTATGTTTATACAATTTCCGGTCTTAACCTCTCCGGACACAGACTTCCTGAGGTCTATGAGCTCCGACAGTTTTCTGCTGATGACTTTTCCCTGCAGCTCCTTCTTCCCCTTTCCTGCCACTGCAACAATGTGCTCCCTGTCTGTGATACACACAGAGCAGCCGAGGGTTGCCGCCATGATCTCTGCATACTGCCCTGCAAATTCCTTAAGCTCCAGCATTGGTGAGAACTTCTTAAGCACCACCTCACCATCTGCTGCCGTATATATCTCCAGCGGGTCCCCCTCTCTTATCCTCAGATTTTTTCTTATCTCCTTGGGAACAACTATCCTGCCAAGTTCATCTATTCGTCTGACTATTCCCGTTGCTTTCATATAGAAAATTCCTCCTGCGGTTCCATAATTTAATGGTAGTATGTGGAAGCAGAAAAAATTTATTCATCTTTCCCCTTCAGAAAAGCTCTTTAAAACTTCTGGAATTTTTTCTGAATTTTTTCAAAAAAACTATTGACATTTCAAATCTACAGGAGTAGTTTAGGTGTCGAACAAAGAGCAAATGCAAAGAACAGAATACGGTCATTGTAGATTGAATACTTCAGAGAGCTGCTGGGTGGTGTGAAGCAGTGTATGTCCATGATGATTATCCTCTGCGAGCAGTGCACTGAATTTCTTCACGATAGGTGATGAACATTAGGTGTCACCGGTCTTCCACCGTTAAAAGGAAACTTATTTCGAGAACTGTGTGCAGTTTCAGAGATGGGGCATGAGAGGTCATTTATTTCAAATGGCAAATAAAGTGGTATCGCGGAAGTTACAGGCTTTCGTCTTTATGTTTAATAAAGACGGGAGCCTTTTTTAATTTCTTTTTTGTTTACTCTTTGCATATATATATTCTTAAGAAAGGAGCCGTCAGTTGACGGAAAAAAGAGATGAATGGATTAGTAATAGTATTGATCGGAATCGTAGTTTTAGGTGCCGGCTATCTTTTCTATGGAAGATGGCTTGCAAAGAAATGGGGGCTTGATCCAAAGGCCAAGACCCCTGCTTACACCCATGAAGATGGACAGGATTATGTTCCATCTTCCAAGTTCACCGTATTTTCACACCAGTTTTCATCAATAGCCGGTGCAGGTCCTGTAACCGGGCCAATACTTGCATCAGTATTTGGCTGGGTACCTGTTCTTCTGTGGTTACTGGTTGGTGGATTGTTCTTCGGTGCCGTACAGGACTTCGGTTCTCTGTACGCATCAGTTAAAAACGAAGGAAAGTCAATGGGTATGATCATTGAGAAGTACATAGGAAGGTTCGGAAGAAAGCTGTTCATGTTATTCTGCTGGCTCTTCACATTGCTGGTTATCGCAGCATTTACAGATATGGTTGCCGGAACCTTCATGAGTACCGGTGCCGGAACCGAAGCATTTTCAGCAGCAACCAAAAATGCAAATGCTTCCGCCGCCTCAATATCAATGCTCTTTATAGTAGTAGCGATCATCTTTGGTATCATACAGAAGCATGTGAAAATGAATGAGGGTGTCCGTGCAGTTGTTGCTGTTGCGCTTCTTGTGGGAATGTTCGCCCTTGGTATGGTGCTTCCTATGACTGCTTCAAAGACAGCATGGATCTACATCGTAATGGCTTACCTTTTCCTTGCATCAGTAATGCCAATGTGGCTTCTTATGCAGCCTAGAGATTACATGACAACCTTCATGCTTCTGGGCATGATAATCGGTGCAGTTGTTGGTGTATTCGTTGCTCACCCTTCAATGGAGCTTAATGCCTTTAATGGTTTCAATGTAAATGGAAGCTACATCTTCCCTACATTGTTCGTAACCATAGCCTGTGGTGCTGTATCAGGTTTCCACAGCCTTGTATCATCAGGAACTTCATCAAAGACCATAAGCAACGAGAAGGATATGCCAATGGTTGGCTATGGCGCCATGATCGTTGAATCCCTTCTCGGTATAGTTGCATTAGTTGTTGTGGGTGCTGTTGCTGTAAATGGCACAAAGCCTGACGGAACACCATTTTCAATATTCTCAACAGGTGTTGCAGGATTTCTTGAGAAGCTGGGTCTCCCAGTACATGTTGCAACTGTATTCATGACAATGTGTGTATCTGCCCTTGCACTTACATCTCTTGACTCAGTAGCAAGAATAGGCCGTATGTCATTCCAGGAATTATTCTACGGTGACACAACAGATACATCCAAGATGCCTGTATGGCAGAAAGTACTTACAAATAAATATTTTGCAACTGTTATAACATTGTTCTTCGGTTATCTCCTTACACTTGGCGGATACAACAATGTATGGCCATTATTCGGTTCAGCTAACCAGCTTCTTGCAGCTCTGGTTCTCATTGCCCTTGCTGTATTTCTTAAGACAACAGGAAGAACCGGCTGGACTCTCTACGCACCAATGTTCATCATGCTTGCTGTAACCTTTACAGCTCTTGTACAGAAGACCATAGCACTTGTAAGAAATATGGTGTCAGGTCAGGCAACACTTCTTGTGGACGGTCTCCAGTTCATAGTTGCCATCCTTCTTATGGTTCTTGGTGTACTTGTTGCATTCAGCTGCTTAAAGAAGCTCTTCACAGCTAAGAAACAGGAAGCTTAAAGTGATTAGATCTTAATAGGAATTTTTATAAGTGTTTTAAATAAGAAGATAAATATATAGATTAGTATTTTGTTTCCTACAAGTGGGGCACAGTGACAGGATTTCCTGGACTGTGCCCCACTTGTTTTGTTTTATAACTACTTAAGCTTGCCATACTCCTCGTCGGTTACAGGCTCGCACCATTCATTTGAGGTTTCCTCACCCGGAACTTCAACTGCCAGATGGCTGAACCAGCTGTCAGGAGCAGCGCCATGCCAGTGCTTGACCTCTGCAGGAATATTAATACAGTCACCCGGCTTAAGCTCGACTGCTTCCTTGCCTTCCTCCTGATAATATCCTCGTCCGGCTACGCACACGAGAATCTGTCCGCCACCACTCTTTGCATGGTGTATATGCCAGTTGTTGCGGCAGCCCGGCTCAAATGTTACGTTGAATATTCCAACCTGGCTTGTGGATACTGGTGCAAGATAGCTCTGTCCTGTAAAATACCTGGCAAATGCATCATTAGGTGCACCTATAGGAAATACTATCTCCTTAGCGTGAGCTCTCATGGCCTCATCTTCATAAGGAAGATCTCCTTCTCCATCCTGCCATACTTCCTTGGCGAGATTAAATACTGCCCAGCCCTTAGGCCAGCCTGCATAGAATGCCACATGAGTGATAACTGCTGCTATCTCCTTCTGGGTCACACCATGTGCCTTGGCATTCTGCAGATGAAACTTAAGTGATGAATCTGTAACTCCTGATGCCATAAGTGCAACCACTGTGATCATGCTTCTTGTCTTAACGTCAATATCCTGGTTATTCCAGTTCTCTCCAAATAATACGTCATCATTATAATGTGCAAATTCCGGTGCAAATCCCGAAAGTGCATTACGTCCTGCTGTCTGTACTATCTTCTTCATTTTTCCTGATATATTGTGATTGACTGATCCGTCATCTTTTTACAATATATATCCTTTCCGTCAATTTTTAATACATACTTCTTAAAGAGTTTCAACCCACTTGCTTACTGACTGCTTAGTTGCACCGTTAAGAAGCTTGCCCTCAACGATCTGTGCATTTGGAGCAGATGGCTGAAGCTCACGAACTGTATTGCCAAATCCACTTCCGCCTGATGTTGCGAAAAGCACGATCTTCTTTCCTGAGAAGTCATATGACTCAAGGAAAGTGTTGATTATAGTTGGTGCCACATACCACCAGATTGGGAAACCGATAAGGATCTCATCATATGGAGCCACGTCAATGTCACCTGTGATGATCTCCGGTCTTATCTTCTTGTCACTCATCTCAACACTGCTTCTTGACTTTTTGTCCATCCAGTTCAGGTCGGCGTCTGTATAACGAACCTTAGGTGTGATCTCATATAAATCTGCACCTGCTGCCTCTGCAACAATTTCCGCTGCCCTCTTTGTTACGCCGCTGGCACTGAAATATGCAACTAATCTTTTACTCATAATATCTACCTCCTGTACAAAATATAAGATTGTTTAAAAATATGACTACAGCATCGCTGTCCTAAAAAATAAACCCATAGAGAACTTTCACTCTATGGGTTCATTTTAATATTCCTTATATAATTATGTCTAATACTTATATATTATTATTTTCTATGCCCCAAAGGCATTAATCTCCTTTATGAATTTATTTACAGCCTGGGAATATGGGATATTGCGTCTCCAGGCAATCACAGTATTTGAGGTTATCTCCGGATACAGTCTCCTCTGCACCAACACATCATCACGCCAGTATTTGGCTGCACCTTCTATTGATACCGGATAGCCGAGACCGTAGGCTGCCATGACACCTGCATTTGTCCCAAGATTACTGGTAAATGCCACATTTAACTTACTGAAATCCTTGCCGAACCAGTTGGCGATCTCACTCTGGACATTCTGCCGCTCCGGAAGTATCACCGGCTTGTCAAGAAGATCCGCCTTGGTTATGTATTCATTTGCAGCTAAGGGATCGTCAGGCCTCATGCCCACAACCCAGTGGTCGCTTCCGGACAACCTTATATAGTCCATGCCCTCCGTGTCCACCGGCTCCATGAACAGCCCGATATCCACAACGCCCTTGTTCATCATCTCATATACCGTGTCCGCGGTGGCAGTATGTATGACGATCTGGACCATTGGATATTTCTCCTTGAAGCCCTTGCATATCTCAGCCAGGGTCTCCACCGCTGCAAATTCCCCACATCCCACAGTCACAGTTCCATCAACCAGCTCGCAGTCGCCCTTAAACTCCTCAAATATCTTATCCTCAAGATCGGTTATCTCAAGTGCCCGACGCTTGAGCAAAATCCCATCATCTGTGAGAGTGATGTTGTGTCCACCACGCCTGAACAATGTGGTTCCAAGCTCTTCCTCCAATGCCGCAAGCTGCCTTGAAAGAGTTGGCTGTGTTATATGTAATTGTTCCGCAGCCTTAGTAAAGCTCTGCTCTCTTGCCACTGTCAGAAAATATCTTAAAACCCTTAACTCCATACGCTTCTCCTTATCATTTGAACAACAACATTTTCGTTATAGCGAACAGGTACTCTCCGCCGTTCTTCCTTCGTAGTCGAACTTTCCGTCGTTCTTCTCCTCCAGTGCCTTTATCATATGGTAGGTGTACTCATTGTAAGGCGTTGGTATCCCAAGCTCCCTGCCCATTCGGATTAATGCCCCCGAGAACATATCTATCTCGGTCTTTCGTCCGGCGTCAATATCCTGCAGGGTAGAATATCTAGCAGACGGCGGAACAGGACTTCCGTGTACTGATGGTCCCGAAGCCTTGGTCATGTCTATCCCCTTCGCCTTGGCGATTGCTTCAAGCTCGCCCCGAAGTCCGTCGCTTATGGCTTTCATATGTACGCTGTCATTGTAGCAGCCAACTCCCGCACCCAGTATTGCCTGGGGAAGGTTGTTGCACACATTCAGCCTGAATTTACTCCACACCTCTTCTATTATGTGTTCGGATGAGTTGTAATGTAATCCTGTATCTGCAAATAACTCTTCAATCCCACGAACTCTCTCACTGTCATAAGGAGCATTTTTCTCTCCAAATATAATTCCTATGGTCGTCTCCGGATCGAAGCAGAAATTGTCGTCCTCTCTGTGGGACGCCACCTTAATAAGGGAGTACAACACATGTTCCTCTCCAACCTGTGCGGAAATGATCTCCTCACTGTCAACGCCATTCATGAGACTCATGACTGTAGTGTTATTTCCCACGACTCTCTTTATGCTGTCCATTGCTGCAGGCAAGGCACCATATTTCAGGCATACGATCAAAAGATCTACATTGTATGCCTCCTCCGCAGTCCACACCTCAGGATGGTAAACTGTTCCATTTATTGTAATTCCCTTATCCTTAAGTCTCTTATTTCTATCATTCTCTGCAACAACTCCAAGACTTATGCCCGATTTGTTTGAAAGTCCCCATATCATATAGGCACCTACGGCACCTGCCCCAAATATCGCTACATGTTTCATCTTCATTTGATTATCTCCTTCTATTCTTCAGAAAGCTCTGCCTTAACGTCCTTATACATTTCCTCATTCATGTCATATCCCAGATAAAATATTCCCCGGTAAAATGACTCTGACAACTGAGGCATACTGCCATCAATATATTTTTCTGCAATGTTTCCAAGCATTTCTATGATATCAAGCTTCCAGCCTTTTTCCTCATCACTGCAATCCCAGAAGCCCGTCATGTCACGGTCTGAGGTGTTCCCGCAGGGAACTGAACAGGAAGAGCAGCCCGGGGAGATACGATACTTCTCATCGTGTATCTTCCTGATCACTTCATTTATTTCATCCTTACTTTTTTTATAATCATATTTTGCAACCGCAAGCACTGCCTCTGCGACGATCCTGTCGGTGTCGGCTGTCTTGCCGGAATTACTTGTAGCCCCCACAAGACCTATCAGTGCCCCAAGAATATTATCTCTTTCCATCTATATCTCCCATAATCTGTGAATTATTTTCTATGACCTTCTATACTTGACATTATATATTCTTACCCACCATATTTTTTGCAGTCAACAAACCCTACACCAGTTCATTAAAAATTTTTCTATTTTATTCTCCCATGGTATTCCTTAGGGGTGCAACCCATTATCTCATGAAAATGTTTTGTAAAATAGCCGGGTGAGGAAAATGCCACAGACATTATAATTTTTAATCTAATTTTTCACAATATTATTTTCTCTCAATAACCACACCCTGATCCCTGTTGGATAGGAGTAATGCCGAGTTGATTATTTAACGCTCTTCAGGAAATTCTCTATCATGATCCTGCCGTCATCTGTCATTACGGATTCCGGGTGGAACTGGAGTCCGTATACAGGATACTCTGTGTGCTCCACAGCCATTACCTCTCCGTCTTCGCTTACAACTGTGACCTTAAGTTCCTTTGGAAGGGTCTCAGGGTCAACTGCAAGGGAATGATATCTTGCTGCGTAGAAACGCTCCGGCAACCCAGCAAATACAGTGCTTTCGCAGGTTTTGATCATTTCCTTCCTCTTTCCGTGCATAAGCTCCTTGGCATAGGTTACTGTAGCGCCAAAAGCCTGGCATATTGCCTGGTGTCCCAGGCATATTCCAAGTATAGGAACCTTGCCGGCAAAATACTTTATCACGTCTATACATACTCCGGCGTCCTCAGGTCTTCCCGGTCCCGGAGATATGATTATGGCTTCGGGAGCCATTTTCTCGATCTCCTCCACTGTGCAGTCATCGTTTCTTATGACCTTCACATCACTGTTGACGCTGCCCACAAGCTGGTACACATTGTATGAGAAGCTGTCATAATTATCTATCAGTAATATCATTATTCCAGTCCTCCCTCCGCAAGCTTCACAGCGTCTACCACTGCCCTTGCCTTATTTACACATTCCTCAGCTTCCTTTGCAGGATTTGAGTCGCTGACGATACCTGCTCCGGATCTGATGCATATGCTGCCATTCTTCTTATATACAAGTCTTATGGCGATACACACGTCAAGATTTCCCGCGAAATCAATGTAGCCTATGGCTCCACCGTATATGCCTCGCTTGCTCTGCTCAAGCTCCTCTATTATCTCGCAGGCACGGAACTTAGGTGCACCTGACAGAGTGCCGGCAGGAAGTATAGCGTCAACTGCGTCAACGCAATCCATATCATCACGGATCTCCCCCACAACTGTTGAACCTATGTGCATTACATGGGAGTATCTCTCTATCTCCATATACTTCTCCACATGGACCGAACCGATCTTGCTTATCTTTCCTATATCATTTCTTCCCAGATCCACCAGCATATTGTGTTCAGCCAGCTCCTTCTCATCTGCAAGAAGCTCCTTCTCTGTGGCAATGTCATCCTCAGGTGTCTTCCCCCTTGGTCTGGTGCCTGCCAATGGGAATGTGCTTATCCTTCCCTTATCAAGCTTCGCAAGAGTCTCCGGTGAGGCTCCGGCTATCTCAATATCATCACTGGAGAAATAAAACATGTATGGGGATGGATTTGTAGTTCTTAAAACTCTGTAGGTATCAAACAGGCTGCCCTCTGCCTCAGCTCTCATTGGATTGGACAGTACCACCTGGAATATGTCTCCCTCATGGATATAGTCCTTCGCCTTTTCCACCATATCCATATACTGTTCCTTTGAAAATTGTGGTCTGATCTCTGTCTTAAGCTTAAGGGGCTTAAACTCCTTCTTCTTACCATTCTTGATAAGCTCTGCGAGCCTCTTTAATCTGTCCTCTGCCTTAACGTAGGAATTTTCAATATCCTCTGTCTTTACTCCTGTGATCAGGTATATCTTCTGTTTAAAATTGTCAAATGCAATAACGTCGTTAAACAGCATGAGATCCATGTCCTTAAAGTCTCCCTCGCCATGATCGGCAAGCTTTAACTTCGGCTCGCTGTACTTTATGTAATCGTATGAGAAATATCCCACAAGACCACCTGTAAATGTAGGCATACCCGGAACCACTGCTGTCCTGTGTTCAGCAATAATTTTCCTCAATACATTTCCGGGATGGGTGGTCTTCTCGCTGCTTATGATCTTGCCACTGCCATCAACAGTCTCCTTCACAGTTACAGTTCCGTTGTTGCAGGTCACCTCAAGGATCGGGTCGTATCCAAGAAATGTATATCGTCCCCAGTTCTCACTCTGGCCTGCACTCTCGAGAAGATAGCACTGCCGGCTTACCTCCCTGAGTCTTCTGGTGACTTCTATGGGAGTGTATCTGTCGGACAACATTTCTATACATACCGGTATTCTTCTGTAGTCCCCATTTTCTGCAATTTCCTTTACTGTCTTAAGTTCAGGATACATGACATGCCTCCTTCATACTCTTCACATACTCACCCACATACTTTGGTGCTTCCTTGCCGTATTTTTCAAGAAGCTTGATTATGGCTGAGCCAACGATGACTCCATCTGCTTCTGATGCCATTGTCTTTGCCTGCTCAGGAGTTGAAATTCCAAATCCAATGGCACATGGTACATCGGTATTTGCCCTGATTATATCAATAATAGAATCAATATCTGTCTTTATCTCGCTTCTGACACCTGTAACTCCAAGGCTTGATACAACATATATGAAGCCCTTTGCCTCTGCAGCGATCATGGCGATCCTGTCTCCTGATGTAGGTGCCACCATTGAGATAAGATCTACTCCATATTTCTCACAGACGTCGAAGAACTCTCCCTTCTCCTCATAAGGGATGTCCGGAAGGATAAGTCCGTCTATGCCGATCTCCTTACAGATTGAGATGAATTTCTCTGCACCGTAGGAGAATATTACATTTGCATAGGTCATGAATACCATGGGTATGGTTACTTCTTTTCTTAAGTCCTTAACCATTGCAAATACATCATCAGTTGTAACTCCGTTACTCAACGCTCTGATATTTGCTCCCTGGATAACAGGGCCTTCTGCCGTAGGATCTGAAAATGGTATTCCAAGCTCGATAAGGTCAGCACCATTTGCAGCCATCTCCTTTACAACAAGCTTGGTGGTGTCAAGATCCGGATCACCACAGGTAATAAAAGGTATAAATGCTTTTCCGTTCTTAAATGCTTCTGCTATCTTACTCATAAATGTTCTCTCCTCTGTATCTGGCGATAGCTGCACAATCCTTATCGCCTCTGCCTGATATTGTAACTACTATTATCTGATCCTTGTCCATGGTCGGTGCCAGCTTTCTGGCATATGCAACGGCGTGGGCAGACTCTATTGCAGGGATTATTCCCTCAGTCTTTGCAAGGTACTCAAATGCCTCAACTGCCTCGTCGTCTGTGATCGGCACATATTCTGCACGGCCTATGTCGTGAAGGTACGCATGCTCCGGTCCCACACCCGGATAGTCAAGTCCGGCTGAGATTGAATATACCGGTGCGATCTGCCCGTATTTATCCTGGCAGAAGTAAGACTTCATGCCGTGGAATATTCCCAGGCTTCCTGTATTTACTGTAGCCGCTGTTTCAAATGTATCTATTCCTCTTCCGGCAGCCTCACAGCCTATGAGCTTGACGCCCTCGTCCTCAATGAAATTGTAGAAGGAACCAATGGCATTTGAACCGCCTCCCACACATGCGATAACTGCGTCAGGAAGTCTTCCCTCCTTCTCCATGATCTGCTCCTTGGTCTCCTTTGAGATAACTGCCTGGAAATCACGGACGATGGTTGGGAAAGGATGTGGTCCCATTACTGAGCCCAGGCAATAGTGAGTATCACTGATCCTTGAGGTCCACTCCCTCATTGCCTCTGATACGGCATCCTTAAGAGTTGCGGTTCCGCTCTTAACAGGGACTACATCTGCTCCGAGAAGCTTCATACGGTACACGTTAAGTGCCTGTCTCTTGGTATCCTCTTCGCCCATATATACTACACATTCCATTCCCATAAGGGCGGCTGCTGTAGCTGTGGCAACTCCGTGCTGTCCGGCACCGGTCTCAGCAATGAGCCTTGTCTTGCCCATCTTCTTGGCAAGCAGCGCCTGTCCAAGTACGTTATTTATCTTGTGGGCTCCCGTGTGGTTCAGGTCCTCTCTCTTTAAGTAGATCTTTGCTCCTCCCAGATCTTTTGTCATCTTCTCTGCGTAATATAATCTTGAAGGTCTTCCTGCATATTCATTTAAAAGCTCTGTAAGCTCTCTGTTAAATTCAGGATCATTCTTGTAATGATCGTATGCTTCCTCCAGCTCTATAACTGCATTCATAAGTGTCTCCGGAATGTACTGTCCACCATGAATACCAAATCTTCCTTTTGTATTTGTCATCTTTATGTCTCCTTCCTATTAAGATTGATTTTTTTTCTTTTTTATTACTCATATATACATATAATCAGTCCTGCTTATTTTTCTATTCGGTTCGACCTGCTTATTAACCGGCAGTCGCCCAAACTCGTCCTTACGGACTTCAAACATGGGCTTTGTGCCGGTAGCAAGGTCAAACCTCATTACGAAAAATTTCGCCATGGACTGTTTTATATGTATATATGAGCTTCCACTAAAGCGCCCTTGTGCTTTTTACGAAAGCTGACATCTTATCTGGATCCTTGTGTCCATTGGTTTCGATTCCTGAGCTTACGTCCACTGCGAATGGCTGAACTGTCTCAACCGCTTTTTCTATATTCTCCGGAGTCAGTCCTCCTGCCAGAAAGAATTCTCTCTTAATACCTTTTATGAGCTGCCAGTTAAAGGTTGCTCCCTCGCCCTTTCCCGGATCGAACATTATATAATCTGCAGAGCTTTTTACTGCTTCTGTAATTACATCATCTGTTGATTTTTCAGATGTCTCAGTGATCGCATTGCCTGTAGGCTTTTCAGGTATCCCAGTGATTGCATTGCCTGTAGGTTTTTCAGGTATCTCGGTGATTACATCGCCTGTAGGCTTTTCAGGTGTCTCGATGTTCCCATTGCCTGCCAGGTTTATGTTCTCGCCGGCCTTCTTCATCTTAAATGCCTTTATTACTGTAAGCCCTGCATCGTGAAGCTTCTTTATATATTCCTCATTTTCATTTCCATGAAGCTGTGCTATATCTATGATGCCGACATTATAATAGCTTATTACCTGTTCAGCCGGAGCATTGACAAATACTCCTACAGTCTTTATCTCCGAATCTAGTTTTCCCTTTAGCCTTGCTGCCTGTATTGCACTGACATTCCTGCTGCTTCTGTCCCAGAAAATGAAGCCTATGTATTCCGGCTTTAGTTTATTTGCAATTTCTATATCCTGAATCCTTGTCAGGCCACATAGCTTTATTCTCGTCATTAATCCTCCATGTCTCTCACTTTTTTACATATTGCAAAGTCTTTATCCCTTAGAATCTTAATTCTATAAATTTTTGTTTATATGAAGCTAATATCTCTATGCCTTCCTCACATATTTTTATTCCAGCTTCTTTTTCCCAACCTATATTCTGTCAGGCTTTCAGTTCATCAAGCTTTTGTTTCTTGTCGTCAGCTCTCATAAGTGTTTCACCTATCAATACAGCATTTACCCCGGCGGCTCTCAACGCTCTTATATCCTCTGCCGTCTTCACTCCGCTCTCTGCCACAAATATCACATTCTCCGGCACCAGTGCCCGAAGCCTTCTGCTGTTTCCGGTGTCCACGGAGAAGTCCTTTAGATTCCGGTTATTTACCCCGATGATCCTTGCACCTGCATTTACCGCCATGGCAATCTCTGCCTCGTCGTGAGCCTCCACCAGGGCACTCATGCCAAGCCCGTCACATATGCCTATGTATTTCTTTATCTGTTCCCCGGTAAGTATGGAACAAATTAGCAGCACTGCCGAGGCACCAAGAAGCTTCGCCTCATATATCATGTACTCGTTTACTGTGAAATCCTTTCTGATACATGGGATACTTACCCTTTCGGTGATATCCTTCAGATACTCATTCTTTCCAAGGAACCACTTAGGCTCCGTGAGGACTGATATGCAGTCGGCACCTGCCTTTTCGTACTCCTCCGCAATCTCTGCATAAGGGAAATCCTCTGCGATGACCCCCTTTGAAGGTGACGCCTTTTTACATTCGCAGATAAACGAAAGCTCCTTTCCGGAAAGTGCATTTTCAAATTCAAATTTTCCCTTAGGCATATCCTCTGCCATTTTTTTGATGTCAGAAAGACTTATATGCTTTTCTGCCTGCTCTACTCTGTATGTGGCATATGCTGCCAGTTCTGCAAGAATTGACATTTCATTCTCCTTTATGTGATTTTGTTTTCCATTGTGACATGCTGCAATGTCCTGCCTGATACAGTGATCGCATTTTCATCATTGCCGGTATTTATTGTTTTGATTAATGGTCTTACTTTTGCCCGTCCTAAATATTAGCGGTTGCTGACCTCAATAAATTTCTCAAGGGTCTCAGCTGCCTTGCCTGAGTCGATGATCTCTGCCGCAAGCTCTATACCTGCCTTGAAGCTGTCTGCCTTTCCCCCGATATAAAGGGCTGCTCCGGCATTCATAAGAACCGCATTTCTCTTTGGACCCTTCTCACCCTTAAGGATATTTCTTGTGATCTCCGCATTCTCAGCAGGAGTACCACCCTTAAGCTCGTCCTTTGTGCATTTCTCAAATCCAAAGTCCTCCGGATTGATGACATATGTCTTAAACCAGCCGTCCTTGAACTCACAGATCTTGGTGGGAGCGCTTAGTGATATCTCATCCAGCTTATCCATACCATATACAACCATTCCGCGCTTGACACCAAGATTTATGAGAACCTGTGCCAGTGGCTCTACAAGATATTCATCATATACGCCAAGAAGCTGCATCTTAGGGCTTCCCGGATTAGTAAGTGGTCCAAGAATATTAAATACTGTTCTGAAACCAAGCTCTTTTCTTATTGCTCCCACATACTTCATTGATGTGTGATATTTCTGTGCGAAGAAGAAGCACATGCCTGCTTCCTTGAGAAGCTCTACACACTTTTCAGGCTCCTGATTTATATTTACCCCAAGTGCTTCAAGACAATCCGCTGTACCACAGAGGGATGAAGCTGCTCTGTTTCCGTGCTTTGCAACCTTCATTCCGCCGGCTGCTGCAACAAGAGCTGCTGTTGTGGAAATGTTAAAGCTCTGGGCATTGTCTCCGCCTGTTCCTACGATCTCAAATATATCCATTCCTGTGTCAACCTTTGTGGCGTGATCTCTCATGGCTGCTGCACAGCCTGCGATCTCATCTGTTGTCTCTGCCTTTGCACTCTTGGTTGAAAGTGCTGCAAGGAATGCTGCATTCTGGGTTGGTGTTGTCTCACCACTCATTATTTCATTCATTACATCATAGGCTTCCCGGTATGAGAGATCCTCTTTGTTTACAATTTTTACGATAGCTTCTTTGATCATGGTTTTTCTCCTTTCATTGAATACCTGTCCATCTGCACTTCTATATGGTATTAGCTGATTGTCTGTCAGGAGGTGTTTTCATGACTATTTTAATTATTTGCATTAAAAAAGTCCCTGACAGATATAGATATCTATCAAGGACGAATATACTTTGTTATCCGCGGTGCCACCCTGAATTCATGGAAACGACCCATGCTCTTAGCTGAATACCTTCATATTCACGACAACTTACGTATGCCACACGTCACAGAATACTCTGCATAGCTCAAATGCATTTGACTGTGCCCTCAGGAGTCCATTCCCATCCTACTATTCTACTGCATCTCACCACCGCAGCTCTCTGGAAGACATCGTAAAGAGGTACTCCTCTCCTTCATCGGTTTATAGCTTTATTAAATTTTTCTTTCTTGTTACATTATAAAACATAAACTGTGAATGTCAATACCTTATCATTGTACTATTTTCAGCAAATAACCATGCGATCAATGCAAATGCTCCACCCCTCCGTCAATCGTCATTTGTCTATTTCAGTGGACTTCCATTAATCATTAAAGCTTTGATTTTTCACCGCTTTTCATGAATATTAATCCATTTGAAGTTTACATTTTATACAACGCCTCTTGTATTTCGAACATATGTTTGTTATAATGAACATGGTGCTACCCTATTCGGTAGGCGGTTAGTCCTTCTCCACAGGAGTTATAGCCTGTGTTTACATAGAAATCCTTTTAGGAAATCTATATGAGGAGGTTCGTGCTTATGCTTACAACGGAGCTTTTTATAGCCATTATCAGCTTATGTATTACCTGCTTTGCTCTTGGTTATACCGTTGGTTCTAAGAGCAATGATAAAACACAAAAATAACCGCCCAGTCCAGTAAACTTTGGCGGTTATTTTTATAAAACCAAATTGATATTGGGCTAACCATCTATCGGTAGCACCTCTATAATTATATTAGCATCTAACCGCTTTTATGTCAAACATGTATTCTGTTTTTTTACTTTTTTGATAACCACTCGTAGCACTGCAAACCTCAATTTGTGAGGTCCTTTCTTTCTTATTTTGCAAGCATTTCGCGCAATTCTTTCGTTTCCTTCGCAATCTGCTCGTTCAACTGTTCAATCTCAGCAAGAATCTCCTCTGTCGGTGGATATTCCACTGGGATATACTCTATTTTCTTATACTTGTTAATCGACAAGTCATAATCATTGTCAGCAATTTCCTGCTTATCCACCAAGAAACTCTGCTCCGTTCTTTCGCGAGTTTCCTCGTTATCTTTATGATGGAATCTCTCAATAATATCCGGAATGTCATTTTCCTCAATTGGCTGACGCTTATCATCCAATGAATGACCATCTGCTTTCATATCGTAAA
>OGIG01000044.1_pt1 | contig 114054 bp, 96 predicted proteins | sample 1571601 | NCBI WGS metagenome assembly OGIG01 (sample SAMEA2581953, study PRJEB24529) | metagenome | biome: Human gut stool | place: China | collected 2011 | reverse complement strand
TCGGCATCTTCCAAACTGGGGATCGGCGATATGCTTGATGAAGTGATCCGCCATTTCCCGGAACATGATACCGAGGAGGAAGAAGATGACAGACCGCGTATCGCCGTTGTCGGCAAGCCAAATGTCGGCAAGTCTTCAATCATAAACAGACTGCTGGGGGAGAATCGCTGTATCGTATCCGATATTGCCGGAACGACACGTGATGCGATCGATACGGCTGTTACCTGGAACGGCAAAGAATATGTCTTTATCGACACTGCAGGACTGCGAAGAAAAAGCAAGATCAAAGAAGAACTGGAACGTTACAGTATTATCCGTACCGTAACGGCTGTGGAACGTGCCGATGTGGTCATCGTGGTCATTGATGCGGTGGAAGGCGTGACCGAACAGGATGCCAAGATTGCCGGCATTGCCCATGAAAGAGGCAAAGCGATCATCATTGCCGTCAACAAGTGGGATGCCGTGGAAAAGGACGACAAGACCATTTACCGTTTTACGGAAAAGGTCAGAAATACCCTTTCCTTTATGCAGTATGCGGAAATCGTGTTCATTTCCGCAAAGACCGGGCAGAGACTTCCCAAGCTGTTTGAAACCATAGATATGGTAAGCGAAAACCACGCCATGAGAGTGCAGACCGGTGTGTTAAACGAAATCATGACGCAGGCCGTTGCCATGCAGCAGCCGCCTACGGACAAGGGAAAGCGCTTAAAGCTTTACTACATCACCCAGGCATCGGTAAAACCGCCCACTTTTGTCATTTTCGTAAACGACAAGGAGCTGATGCATTTCTCTTATACCCGTTACATTGAAAATCAGATCAGACAGACCTTCGGATTTAAGGGAACACCGCTTCGTTTTATTATACGTGAGAGAAAGGCTAAGGAACAATGATAGCAGAAAGAATTATTTGTCTTGTCATCGGTTATGTATTCGGATTATTCCAGACGGCGTTTTTTTATGGAAAAGCGCACGGTATCGACATCAGGGAGCACGGCAGCGGCAACTCCGGTACCACCAATGCCTTACGGGTGCTGGGCACCAAAGCGGGGCTCATTGTATTTGCCGGTGACTGCTTAAAATGTATGGCGGCTATTTTCCTGACCAAATTATTATTCGGAAAGAGCCATCCCGATTTTGTATACCTGTTTGCCCTCTATACCGGAGCCGGAGTGATTTTAGGACATAACTATCCCTTTTATATGCATTTTAAGGGAGGAAAGGGCATTGCGGCAACGGCAGGGCTGGTGCTTTCCTTCCATCCGTATTTCATACCCACCGGCATTATCCTGTTTTTCGGAACCTTCTTAACCACCCATTTTGTTTCTCTGGGTTCCCTGCTTGTGTATGCGGGATTTATGATTCAGATGGTAGTGAGCGGACAGCTCGGTGTGTTCGGTGCGGGTGTCAGCCGGGCGACCCTCATTGAAATGTATATCATTACCGCTTTTTTAACGGCAATGGCTTATTGGAAGCACAGACAGAATATTGGCAGACTGCTTAAGGGTACCGAGAGAAAAACCTATCTGTTCAAAAAAAACAAGGATGAGTAAACAGCCGTTTAACGGATTGTGGACAGCAGAAAATATGCGCAAAAGGCGTGCAAAGAAATGAGGTATGGTATGGCAAAAATCAGTATATTAGGCGGCGGAAGCTGGGGCATTGCCCTTTCCGTACATCTGCATAAATTAGGACATGAAATTACCGTCTGGTCCAAGGTGCCGGCGGAAATCGAAATGTTAAAACAGAATCATGAGCATAAAATGCTGCCGGGCATCAGGCTGCCGGAGGACATGATTTTTACAACGGACGATAAGGAAGGCGTGACGGGCAAGGATGTGCTGGTTATGGCAGTGGCAAGCGCCTACACCAGGGCAACGGCAAAGGAGTTATCCCCTCTGATTGCGCCGGGACAGATTATCGTCAATGTGGCAAAGGGCGTGGAGGATCACACCTATATGACACTGTCGGAAATTATCGAACAGGAAATCCCGCAGGCAGAGGTAGCGGTTCTTTCCGGACCTTCCCATGCGGAGGAGGTAAGCCGCGGCATTCCGACCACCATTGTAGTGGGAGCGAAGAAGCGTAAAACGGCAGAATATTTACAGAATATCTTCATCAGTGATGTGTTCCGCGTGTATACCAGCCCCGACGTGCTGGGTATGGAGCTCGGCGGAGCCCTGAAAAATGTAGTGGCTCTGGCAGCCGGTATGGCGGACGGCCTGGGCTACGGGGACAATACCAAGGCAGCGCTTATCACGAGAGGTATTGCCGAGATTGCAAGACTGGGTACCGCCATGGGAGCCAAATTTGAAACCTTCTGCGGACTCACCGGTATCGGAGATCTGATTGTTACCTGCGCCTCCATGCATTCCCGCAACCGGAGAGCCGGTATTTTAATCGGTCAGGGCAAGAGCATGGAAGAAGCCATGGCAGAAGTAAAAATGGTAGTGGAGGGCGTGTATTCCGCCAAGGCTGCCATGGGACTGGCGGAAAAATATAACGTACAGCTTCCCATTATCGAACAGGTCAACAAGATTCTGTTTGATGGAAAACCGGCTGCGGATGCGGTGAGGGATCTGATGCTCCGCGACAAGAAAATCGAAATCAGCGACGCAGGCTGGGACGAAGAATAAATATAGCCGTTCATAAAGAAGAAAACAAATAGGGAGTGGTCCGCAATGGACTACTCCTTTCCTTTTTGCTGGATTTTTTGAAAAATATGAAAACATTAAGTAATAGGAGCCGTTCACAATGAAAGGACATTTATTAACAGATTTTATTAACAGATAAGGAGATAGAACAATTTTTCAAATATCTGCATGAGAGGAAAAGAGCGAGAACACACAGAAGAAATATATCCGTGATGCGATTACCCAAAGGAAAAAAAGAAACTGGGTATAGGAAAGAAAAAATGACGCCAGTACCCAAAGAGAAGCGAGAAACTGGGTATAGGAAAGAAAAAAAGACGCCAGTACCCAAAATGAAAAATAAAAATGGGTACAGGAAAGAAAAAATGACGCCAGTACCCAAAGAGAAACGAGAAACTGGGTATAGGAAAGAAAAAATGACGCCAGTACCCAAAGAGAAACGAAAAAATGGGTATAGGAAAGAAAAAATGACGCCAGTACCCAAAGAGAAACGAGAAAATGGGTACAGGGAAGAAAAAAAGACGCCAGTACCCAAAGGGAAACGAGAAACTGGGTACAGGAAAGAAAAAATGTCGCCAGTACCCAAAGGGAAAAGAGAAAATGGGTACAGGAAAGAAAAAAAGACGCCAGTACCCAAAATGAAAAATAAAATTGGGTACAGGAAAGAAAAAATGTATTGTGTTCCATGAGTCTGCTCCTTTCTGCGAACTGGAAGCCCGGATTCCAATTCAGGCGGTAAAAAACATACTTTTGGGTGATGTGCAAAAGAAGAAAATACGTTATGCTTAAAGTAAAAAAATGGGTGGATACCCGGAAAAAAAGGAAGGGAGAATTGTATGAAAAGAAAAGGAAAACGTATTGCAGCCATGCTTCTGGCAATCGGACTTCTTCTGTCGGATATACCGGTGACTGCGTGGGCGGTTTCCCCGGAGTATTTAACGGAAACCGAAGCGGCAACATCGGAAACCGAAGCGGCAACACCGCCTGCAACGGAATCCGCATCCGTAGCGGAAACTGTTTTCGAGGGGGATATCGTTGAGGAGCCGGCAAAGGAGATAACGCCGGTAAGAGCGGAGAATGCCCTGACAGCGCTTTACATCACGGAGAACGCAGAAAGCGGTGCAATAGCCGTGGATGTCACAAAGGATGCAGAGGGTAACGGCTGGCGTTACGAGGAGGCTGCCGGTACGCTGACGTTGGAGGGATTTCATGGGGAAAACATTACGGCAGAGGGAAATCTCCTGCTGAAGCTTTCCCAGAACAACTATATTACGGCAGCCACGCCTGGTAAGTGAGGTCTGGATGTATACGGTACCCTGACGGTGGATAAGACGGATTCCGACACCGGGGATACCCTGACAGTGGCAGGCGCTGAGGATGGCACAAAATGTAAATATTTGATCTTTGTGGGAGACAGTTATGGAAATTCCCAAAAGATGGAAATAAGGGGAGGTACCCTGATCATATCCTCTCCCAAGGCAGCGCAAAGTGCAATCTATGCGGTAAAGGCAGACCTTACGGTAAGCGGAGCGGCAAACCTGCAGTCTGTGACAGCCAGTGAATTTTCGAATAATGATATTGTTCTGGAAAGCAGCGGGGAAACCAATATCCGGGTGGAACGGGCAAGTGCGTATGTAGTGGCTTTGAACGGCGGTTTGTATGTAAGAGGAAGCGGACCGGTCAGCATAGAGGCGCGCAATCCGGAAACGGGAGAATACGGTACAGCAGTCCGGTGTTTCTATGAGTACACGGGAACCTCCAAACTCAGCTTTAAGGGAGGCGTATCCACAGAAACGAGAGGCAGCGAATGCTATGCAAAGATACAGGAGAAGATGTCAATCACTTCCCTTACCGGCAATCGTTTTATTCTTTATACCAGATATAAGGAGAAGACAAATATTTATGGCATCTGGTTCTGTGACCCGGCGGGAAACATCCTGACGGAGTTTACCATGGAAGCGGTAGACGGGGACTTTGACATAACGGATACGCCGCTTTTAGATGTACCGGAGCTGAAGGTAGGAGAATATTACAGAGGTATGCCGGTGCAAAACTGCCTTCACAGGATATGTTATTATAATACCGGTTATAATACCGATGTTTCCTATGCCTTAAAGGAAGGAAGCAGCCTGCCGGAGGGACTGACCCTGGATAGAGGAGCAGGATATATAGATGGCACCCCCACTGCGGAATGTCCCGCGGGCAAGGTGGTTGTGGTGGCAACCAAGAAAAGCACCGGGGAAACGGCGGAGGTGGAAATCGCCTACGGTGCGGTAACGGTGGCAACCCCCGTCACGGGAGTGAGCCTTAATACCGACACCCTGCTGCTTGCGGAAGGGGAAAGCGCCGTACTTACCGCCACGGTGGAGCCGGCGGAGGCAAGCATCAGCGAGGTAAGCTTTAAGAGCTCCGACAGCAGTATCACAGGTATCAGCGCAACGGGAAATACCGCGGTGGTGACAGCGGGAAAACCCGGTACCGCAAGGATTACGGTAACCACAAAACAGGGCGGAATGACGGCTTACTGCGATGTGACGGTAAAGGCAGCCGTACCGGCAGTCAGCTTTGATGTGGAGAAAAACCGGATTACCGGCTTTGTGGCAGAGAAAACCTATGAGATCACGGACAAGGCCAGCGGAGAGGTGCTGCAGCCGTCCTTCCGCGGCAGGACCCTGGTGGAAGTGCCGGCGGCATGGTTCGGAAAAACGGTGTGCATAAGGGAAAAAGGAGCGGACGGCGGGGATTCCGACGCCATGGAGCTTGTCATTTCCCATGCGTTTGCGGATACCTATTCCGCGGATGATAAAAACCACTGGAAGGAGTGTGTCTGCGGGGAAAAGACGGAGCAGGCGCCCCATACTTATGCATGGAAGGTGGACACGGAGCCTACGGACAGCAGTGACGGGGAAAAACACCGGTACTGTACAGTCTGCGGTTATGAGGAAGAAACCAAGGTAAGCATTCCCCGCTATCTGAGGGAGAGCCTTGTCTTTACAGGCATTACGGCGCCTGCGGAGGGAGCGGAACCGGACTACTCGGTAGGAGAAGCCGGCGAGGACTGCGTGGAGATTACAAAGGTGGCATGGCTTTCTGAAGGAAATCCCATGGTGAGCGGTGCGGTCTTTGAAAAGGAAAAGGAATACTGCCTTACGGTGGACTTTACCATGAAGGGAAGCTACCACCTGCCGGCGGATATAGCCGGTGTGGCAACGGAGCTTCAGGACGTGGATGCGGGAGCCGTGACGGATAAAAAGCTTAGCGGCGATGCAGCGACGGGCTACCGCCTGACGGTCACCTTCCTGCGTGCGGGAGAGGCAGTGGAGCTTACGGAAGAAACGGTAAGCATCAGCGGACTGGCAGAGGGCTATGAATATACGGGAGAAGGCCTGACCCCCGAATTCCTTGTTTCCTATGTCAGCGGAACGGAACAGAGGGCGCTTGTCCGGGATAAACATTATACGGTTTCCTATGAGGAAAATACACAGCCCGGTTACGCAAAGGTAACCATCCGCGGAAAGGGAATCTACAAAGGAACCGTGGAAGCGCGCTTCCTTATTTACCGGCAGGTTTCCGACCTTACATTGTGCGAGGCGGCGTATACCTATACTGGAAAGGAAATCCTGCCCGAGACGGAAATCAGGGACAGGGGCATCCTGCTTACGGCGGGAGAGGATTACCTGGTGGAAAGCATCACGGATAACCTGATGCCCGGCTATATGAAGATAACGGTAACGGGAGGCAGCAACGGAAAATACCGTGGAAGCCATACCTTTACGGAAAGCATAAGAATAAAGGGCTTACCCATAGAAGGCGCCGTGGTAACGGGACTGAAAAACGCAGTCTTTACCGGAAAGGAAATCACACCGCGGTTTACCGTAAAGCTTTCGGGTAAGGTACTGAAGGAGGGAACCGACTTTGAGGCGGTCTTCGTTGACAACCTGCATGCCGGTGAAGCCGGAGTAATCATCAACGGCAGAGGCATTTACGAAGGAAGTGTGAAAAAGACCTTTACCATTACGAGAAAAAGCTTTGCAGGGGTAAAGATTGCGGCGCTGGGAACACAGACCTATACCGGAAGCCCCATAAAGCCTGCCCTGACGGTGACGGACGGGGAAAGGCTGCTTACGGAAGGCGTGGACTATGTGGTAACGGGATATAATAACACGCAGCCCGGAAAGGCCGGCCTGACGGTGACGGCATGCGGGGATTATACAGGTGTTAAAAATATTTCCTTTGACATCCGTTACAGCCTGTCCCGTATCAGTGTAACCGGAGTGCCGGCAGGTACGGTTTATACGGGTAAGGCAGTGACACCGGAGGCGGTGCTTACGGATGCCAGCGGATATGTACTGCAGAAAAACAAAGACTATACGGTCAGCTACCGGAACAACAGGGATGCCGGAGAGGCGGAAATCCTTGTGAAGGGAAAAGGTGTTTATACGGGAAGCCTCCTGCTGACCTTCCGGATAGAGCCGGTTTCCCTGGACACAGCGCTTGTAAGCGGCTGTAAGGATACGGTTTATACCGGAAAACCTGCGGTGGTAAAGCCGGTGGTAAAGCTTGGAAAAACCACACTGAAGGCAGGGAAGGATTATACGGTTTCCGTGGAGGACGCAGTGGAGGCGGGAGCCGCCGTATGCGTGATCACGGGTACCGGCAACTATAAGGGAGAGGTACGCGTAAACTTTACCGTGAAGCCCCAGTCCCTGAAGAGCTGCCGTCTTGACAACCCGGGTACCTGCCCCTTTGACGGGACGCCGGTGCGCCCCACTGTCAGGGTTACCTGCGGAAAGAAGGTTCTTAAGCAGTATACGGACTATACGGTGGCATATGAAAACAATACCGCAACAGCCAAGGGAAAGGTTGTGGTAACAGGAACCGGCAACTATGAAGGAAGCATAGAGAAAACCTTCCTTATCCGGGACAGCATTCTGACGGCGGAGATAAGCGGCGTGGAAACAGCCGTTACCTATACGGGAAAAGCAGTTACCTTCCCGGTTACCGTTACCAGGGGTGGTACGGTACTGAAAGCCGGAAAGGATTACAGCATCACCTATAAGAAGAACAAGGATGCGGGAGAAGCCTCTCTGGTGATTACCGGAAAAGGCATCTATACCGGGGAAATCGTGAAGAACTTCACCATAAAGAAGGCGGAGCTTGGTGCCGGCGGAGCCATCGGAACCATAAAGACGTTTACCTATACGGGAAAGACCATCTGTCCTTCCGTAACGGTTACCTATGGAAAGACAAGGCTTACCGCAAAGGATTACCGGGTATACTATACCAGGAATACGGAGGCAGGAACAGCCAGGGTGACGGTAACCGGAACCGGCAACTATACGGGAACCCTTGCCGGGGAATTTACCATTGCCGCAAAGGAAATCCGGAAGTGCAGCATACGCGTATCAGATGCGCCGCTTCTGACCGCAACGGGAGGAATTCCCGAAATAACCGTGAAGGATGGCGGAACAGTTCTTTTACAGGGAAGGGATTATACGGTTTCCTATCAGGATAACCATTCCCTCGGAAAAGCAACGGCGATAATTACAGGCTGCGGCAGCTACGGCGGGGAAACCGTAAAGACCTATCAGGTAAAGAAGGACTTTACCGCAGCAAAGCTGGCATGGGATCTGCCGGATGATTATTACAACGGAAAAGAAAAGAGACCGAAGATTTCGGTGACCCTGGACGGGGTGCCCTTAAAGGAAGGAAAGGACTATACCTTAAGCTATGTAAACTGCAAAAATGCGAGCGTGTCCGAATCGGCACAGGTGATTGCAAGCGGAAAGGGAGAGTATGCGGGAAGTCTGTCGATAAGCTTTACCATCCGGCCGCTGTTCCTGAATTCCGGTTCCGTCACGGTAAGCAGGATCCGGGATGTGGTATACAACGGAAAAAGCCAGGAGCCGTCCTTTACCGTGAAGTACGGAAAGACGGTGTTAAAGAAGGATGTGGACTATACAGTTTCCTGGTACCGGAACGTGGATGCGGGAAAGGCATCCGTGACAATCCGCGGCAAGGGGAATTATGAAGGCAGCGTGTATACGGACTTCCGGATCACCCCGAAGAAGCTGACGGCAAAGATAGCGGCAATCCCGGATGTGAATTATACCCCGGAGGGAGCTGCTCCGGCGCTGACCCTGACGGACAGGGATAAAATCCTGAAGGAAGGAAGGGATTATACCGTAAGCTATACGGGAAACCGGGAAGTGGGAACGGCAACAGCGGTGGTAACGGGCTGCGGCAACTACAGCGGAACCCTGAAAAAGACCTTCCGGATAAAACCCATGGATCTTTCCGGTGTAAACATAAACAACATAGCATCAGAAAGCTATACGGGAAGTGCGGTAAGACCGGAGCCCGTGGTCTATGTGAACACGGCATCCGGAAGGGTATACCTTAAGGAAAACGTGGATTATGTGTATGCCTATGAGAATAATGTGGAGCCCGGCACGGCAACCGTAACCATAACGGGCTGCGGCAACTACACGGGAAGCAGAAAGAAAACCTTCCGCATTACCGAATAAGTCATTTCGATCGAAAAAGGGACGTAAAAATCCGGCAGAGAAATCTGCCGGATTTTTCGATGTTCGTATGGTCGGAAGCTTTGCTTCTTTTAATTGCGGTTGGATAAGTCCACATATTCGCGGTCTTCACCGACCGGTTTATAAGCGGGACGGATGATTTTGCCGTTGTTGGCAAGCTCCTCGAGTCTGTGGGCGCTCCAGCCGACGATTCGCGCTATGGCGAAAATCGGTGTATACAGCTCCATGGGCAGTCCCAGCATATGGTATACAAAGCCGGAGTAGAAGTCCACGTTGATGCTGACACCCTTGTACATCTGCCTTTCCGCAGAAATAACCTCGGGAGCCAGTTTTTCCACCAGGGAGTAGAGGGCAAATTCCTTTTGCAGCCCCTTTTCTTCGGACAATTTCTGCACGAAAGACTTGAAGGCAACGGCACGGGGGTCGGATTTGGAATAAATTGCATGTCCTACACCGTATATCAGACCGGCGTGGTCGAAAGCTTCTTTATGTAACAGTTTCTTTAAATAACAGGATACTTCTTCTTCATCCTCCCAGTCGTGGATTTCCCGCTTCATTTCTTCAAACATTTTAACTACCTTGATATTGGCGCCGCCGTGCCTTGGACCCTTCAGGGAACCGATGGCTGCCGCAATGGTAGAATAGGTATCCGTCAGGGAAGAGGTTACCACATGGGTAGTGAAGGAGGAGTTGTTGCCGCCGCCGTGCTCCATATGAAGCACCAGGGCAATATCCAGTATCTTGGCTTCCAAAGGGGTGTAGGAGCTGTCGGGACGAAGAATGTGCAGGATATTTTCGGCTGTGGAAAGCTCCGGTATGGGCTGGTGGATAAACAGGCTGTTGCCGTCATGATAGTGGCTGTAAGCCTGATAGCCGTAAATGGACAGCATGGGGAACAGACTGATCAGCTGCATACACTGCCGTAATACATTGGGCAGGGAGGTATCGTCCGCACGGTCATCATAAGAATAAAGGGTAAGCACACTGCGGGCAAGGGTATTCATCATATCCTTACTGGGTGCCTTCATAATAATATCTCTTACAAAGCTGGTGGGCAGGGAACGGTAGCTGCCGAGAAGCTTCCGGAATTCCGCAAGCTCTGTGCTGTTGGGAAGCTCTCCGAACAATAAAAGATAAGCGGTTTCTTCAAAACCGAAACGGTCATCCTTTGTAAAACCGTTAATCAGGTCCTGTACATTGTAGCCGCGGTAAAAAAGCTTACCGTGAGCCGGAACGGAAACACCGTCCTTTATCTCGGTAGCACGTACATCGGAAATATGGGTAAGTCCTGCCAGAACGCCCTTTCCGTTTATGTCACGAAGTCCCCTCTTTACGTCATAACGGGTATACAGTTCAGAATCTATGATTCCTGCTTCCTCTGACTTTTTGGCAAGTCTGAGAATCTCTGGGGTAATGTCGGAAAATGTATTATGTTCCATGGGTCTGCTCCTTTCTGGCTGGAATTTAAAAATAACTTTCTGTATTTTAACATAAAAAAATCGTGTTTAGCAAGAAAATTTAGGATTATTTACAAAAAGTTCATAAATATACGGAAATTTCCGGGTGGATTTTTTGAACGGAAAAGATTACAATAAAGGATGCGTACCGTATCAGACGGTCAGTTTGGCAAAGAAAGGATAACAGTATGGAAAACAGAACAATAACGGATAGACTTAGTGCCCTGCGGCAGGCCATGGCGCGGGAAAAGATAGATTTTTACATGATTCCCACGGCGGATTTCCACAATTCGGAATATGTAAACGATTATTTCAAGGTAAGGGAATTTTTCTGCGGATTTACCGGTTCCAACGGCACTCTTGTGGTATGGAAGGAAGGAGCCGGTCTCTGGACGGACGGCAGATATTTTATTCAGGCGGAAAACGAGCTTACGGGCACGGGTGTGACCCTGTTCCGCATGCTGCAGGAGGGCGTTCCCACCATAGAGGAATTTTTACAGAAGGAAATGAAGGACGGCGAAACGCTGGGCTTTGACGGCAGAGTCATTTCCGCAGCGGAGGGCAAGCGTTACGAAAAGGCGCTTGCCGGCAAAAATATTGTCTTTTCCTATGATAAAGACCTTGCGGAGAGCATCTGGACGGACAGACCGGCATTCCCGGCAGGACAGGTCAGTGTGCTTCCCGGCGATATCGTAGGAAAGACCGCGGGAGAGAAGCTTGCCGAGGTGCGGCAGGAGCTGACAAAAAAAGGAGCGGAGAGTCTGCTGCTTACGAAGCTGGATGACATCATGTGGCTGTTTAACATCCGCGGCTGCGATGTGGAATGCAATCCCGTAGCCATGTCCTATGCCTATATCACACAGGACGGAGCCGTGCTGTTTATCCGGAAGGAAGCCCTTTCCAGAGAAGTGCTTTCCTACCTCGGTAAAACCGGTACGGAAGTAAAGGAATACGGAGAAATCACGGACTTTGTAAGAGCGCTTCCCAAAAACGGCAAAAACCTTCTGGATGAGCGTTATGTGGGTTATAACTTCTATAAAATATTACAGGAAAAACAGGCGGTTACGGAGGGAAAAAATCCCACCGAACTCCTGAAAGCCGTAAAGAATGCCACCGAGCTTGCCAATATGGAAAAAGTATACCTGCAGGACAGTGTGGCAGTGACGAAATTCATCTACTGGCTGAAGACCCATGTGGGCAGGGAAGAAATTACGGAGGTGACGGCAGCCGATTATCTGGAGGGACTGCGCAGACAGATTCCGGGCTTCTTCGATTTATCCTTCCCGACCATTGCGGGCTACAAGGCAAATGCTGCCATGATGCATTACGAAGCGACCCCGGAAACGGCAGCGACACTTGCACCGGAAGGCATGCTTTTAGTGGATTCCGGCGGACAGTATTTAGGCGGCACCACGGATGTGACAAGAACTATTGTATTAGGCCCCATTTCCGATGAAATCAAAATGCATTATACCAAGGTTGCGGCTGCGGTCATGCAGCTTACCCATGCACACTGGATTTACGGTTGCACCGGCAGGAACTTAGACATCCTGGCACGTCAGCCGCTGTGGGATTTAGGCATTGACTACCAGTGCGGCACCGGTCACGGCGTAGGCTATATCTTAAATGTACACGAAGGCCCCCAGGGCATGCGCTGGCGTTTCACGAACGGTATGGAAGAGGCCGTGTTTGAAGCGGGCATGGACATCACCAACGAACCCGGCGTATACATTGCGGGCAGCCACGGCATCCGTATCGAAAACGTCATGGTAGCGGAAAACGATGTGAAGAACGAATACGGTCAGTTCATGCATTTCAAGACACTTACCTGGGCGCCCATTGACCGGGACGGCATTGATGTTAAATACCTGTCCGATACCCAGATTGCCATGTTAAACGAGTACCAGCAGGCTGTTTACGAAAAGATTTCTCCTTACCTTACCGAAGAGGAAAAACGGTGGCTTGAGAAAGAAACGGCAAAATTCTAAAATTGGTATAAAATCTTTAACGGTTTCTTGACATTTTTAATGGCTTTTGAGATAATACAACCGATGTGGCAGAAGATAAACACATACAAAAAATAAGGAAAGAGGTTAATGTAAGATGGCAGAGATTAATTTAAGCAAGTACGGCATTACCGGTACTACAGAAATCGTTCACAATCCTTCTTATGAAATGTTATTCGAAGAAGAGACCAGACCTGAACTGACAGGCTATGAAAAGGGCCAGGAAACAGAGCTTGGTGCGGTAAACGTTATGACCGGTATTTATACAGGACGTTCCCCTAAAGACAAGTTTATCGTTGTGGATGAAAACTCCAAGGATACTGTTTGGTGGACATCCGATGAATATAAGAACGACAACCATCCCATGACAGAGGAAGCATGGGCAGCCGTTAAGGAAATCGCAAAGAAAGAGCTTTCCAACAAGAGACTGTTCGTAGTAGATGCATTCTGCGGCGCAAACAAAGATACCCGTATGGCTATCCGTTTCATCGTAGAAGTAGCTTGGCAGGCACATTTCGTTACGAACATGTTCATCCAGCCTTCCGAAGAAGAATTAGCAAACTTTGAGCCTGATTTCGTTGTTTACAACGCATCCAAGGCAAAGGTAGAAAACTACAAGGAATTAGGTCTTAACTCCGAAACCTGCGTAGCATTCAACATCACAAGCCGTGAGCAGGTTATCGTAAATACCTGGTACGGCGGTGAAATGAAGAAGGGTATGTTCTCCATGATGAACTACTACCTGCCTTTAAAGGGCATGGCTTCCATGCACTGCTCCGCAAACACTGATATGGAAGGCAAGAACACCGCAATCTTCTTTGGTCTGTCCGGTACCGGCAAGACCACCCTTTCCACCGACCCTAAGCGTTTACTCATCGGTGATGACGAACACGGCTGGGATGACAACGGTGTATTCAACTTTGAAGGCGGCTGCTATGCAAAGGTTATCAACCTTGACAAGGATTCCGAGCCTGATATCTACAATGCTATCAGAAGAGATGCTCTTTTAGAGAATGTTACCGTTGATGCAGAAGGAAAGATTGACTTCGATGATAAGAGCGTAACCGAGAACACCCGTGTTTCTTATCCCATCAACCACATTCAGAACATTGTACGTCCTATTTCTTCCGCACCTGCTGCAAAGAACGTAATCTTCCTTTCCGCAGATGCATTCGGCGTACTTCCTCCTGTATCTATTCTGACACCGGAACAGACACAGTATTACTTCCTTTCCGGATTTACCGCAAAGCTGGCAGGTACAGAGCGTGGTATTACAGAGCCCACCCCGACCTTCTCCGCTTGCTTTGGACAGGCATTCCTGGAACTGCATCCTACCAAGTATGCAGAAGAGTTAGTTAAGAAGATGCAGAAGAGCGGTGCTAAGGCATACTTAGTAAACACCGGCTGGAACGGTACCGGCAAGCGTATCTCCATTAAGGATACCCGTGGTATCATCGATGCTATCTTAAGCGGCGCTATTAACGAAGCTCCCACCAAGAAGATTCCTCACTTTGACTTTGAGGTTCCTACCGAACTGCCCGGCGTTGATCCTGCCATCTTAGACCCGAGAGACACCTACAAGGATGCATCCGAATGGGAAGTTAAGGCAAAAGACTTAGCAGGCAGATTCATTAAGAACTTTGCTAAGTACGAAGGAAATGCAGCTGGTAAGGCATTAGTTGCAGCAGGCCCTCAGTTATAATCAAAAAACAGTTCCGAAACCGGAACAAAAAAACATAATACAGTTAAAATTTTACAGTTGTAAAACAGCAGTGGTTTTGTTATAATAAATCTAACCTGAAATGTGCGATAAACTCTTGTTAGTTTTGAACCTACATTTACTTTAAACGGGATTCCTATATCGCTGTGTGGCTGTCAAGCCTCCACTCGAAAGAGGATTGCAGGGGAAGGCAAAAGCATAGTTGCGGTGACCCACCTAACGACAGTTAGGAGTCAAAAGGCAGGAGCCGGCATTTTGGGGATACACAGGATACGAAAGAGCAGCATGAACGTGCTGCTCTTTTCTTGTTTTATAGGAAGAGTGATTACGTGTCAGAGAGCGAAAGTGTTGAAAAACACGTAAGGAAAGGGGAAGCGTGGTTAAATGGGGAAAATGGAGCGTATACATAAGAAAACCATTCTGATTATTATAGGTATTCTGCTGCTTTTGGGGATAAGCTGCGTGAATAGCTGCAGCAAGGAAAAACAGCAAAATGCGAAAACCGGAGTGTATCCTGCAGAAGGGACCGATGCTATTCTGCAAGGCATGGAGGCGGAAAATTCCGTCAGCAGTGGAAATGCTCCGGAGCAAAAGGCGCCGGTAGTCTATACCGGAGAAGAAACTATCCGTGTGCTGATACAAAACAGTGACTATCAGGGGATTTTTCATAAAGAGGTAAAGCTTTCCTGTGATACGGAATGGGAACTGCATTATGGGCTGGACGGGGAGCTTACGGAAAGGCATGCGGGGGGAGAAGAAGTTTTGCTGGACGGAAACAGTGCATGGTTTACGGAATGTGCGCGTATTGTGCTTAGCCCGGCAGAGGACGGTGGAAGGATAAGTCTGCTTTCCGTAAACCGCAGCCAGGGCACGCCGGCCTACCGGGGGAGTATGGAAATCCGAAAGACCGGACAGGGCTTTGTGGTAATCAATGAACTTCCCATAGAGGAATATCTCTATGGCGTGGTGCCAAGTGAAATGCCGGTATCGTATCCGATGGAAGCCCTGAAGGCACAGGCAATCTGTGCGAGAACCTATGTCTATGCCCATCTGGAGAGTCCGGGATATGGAGAGTACGGTGCCCATGTGGACGACAGTACCGGCTATCAGGTTTATAACAATACTGCAGAAAAAGAGGAAGCCATACAGGCGGTGCAGGAAACAAAGGGAGAAGTGGTACGGCTAAACGGGGAATTGGTGGATACTTATTATTACTCTACCTCCTGCGGCTTTGGAGCGGATGAACGTGTCTGGAACCCGAGTGAGGAAAAAAAGGTGAGCTACCTGAAGGCGGTCTCCATCAGTGAAACCGCCATGCAGCAGGACCAGAATAGTGCGGAAATTCCGGGAACAGAATATTTCACGGCGCAGGATATGTGCCGGGGCGATTACTTTCATGTATTTTTACATAATCCGCCGGAAACGGATTTTGAACGGCAGGAGCCCTGGTACCGGTGGAGCATCACGGTGGAAAGCTTAGATACGGAAAGCCTGCGGAAAGTCTTAAAGGAGAGGCAGGAAGCGGAGCCGGACCGGATACTTGTGGAGAAAAACGGTGACAAGACGGAGCCTGTCGGCAGCAATGCGGGAAATACGGACAGCAATGCGGGAAATACGGACAGCAACGCCGGAAATACGGACAGCAACGCCAGAAATGCGGGCAGCAATGCAGAAGCTGCCGGGGAATGGGAAGACATCGGCAGGATAACGGACATCCGTATCGGGAAAAGAGGGGACGGCGGCATTGCGGAAAGTCTTGTGATTAAAGGGGAAAAGAAGACGGTGACGGTTCTGTCCCAGTACAACATCCGTGCGGTTCTGTGCGCGGGTGGTGTGACGGCGGTAAGGCAGGACGGCAGCAAGGTGGAATTGAAAATGCTGCTGCCCAGCGCATTTTTTGAGATTGAGTCTGTAAAAGAAGGCGAAAATATGATAGGATATAAGCTATACGGCGGCGGTTACGGTCACGGAGCGGGAATGTCCCAGAATGCAGCGAGACATATGGCGGAAAAAGGGTATACCACAGCTGATATTTTATTATTTTTCTACAGGGACTGTAAGATAGAAAATGTAAGAACGGAAACATAGAAAAGGTGTATGAATAAATATGTGGAAGAAACTTTTACTCATTGCGGATGATTTCCGAATAAAAATGAACCGGAAAAATATCAGTGCCTATGCGTCCAGTGTGGCCTTCTTTATTTTTTTGTCGCTGATTCCCATGCTGATGCTGCTTTGTACGGCGATTCCCTATACTCCGTTAACCAAAAGCAATCTGATCAGCTTTCTGGGAGATATGATACCGGAGGTTTTAAGACCTCTTTTAGTGCAGGTCATATCCGATGTGTATGAGTCCTCGGCAGGTGTTCTTTCCGTAGCGGCAGTTGTGACCTGGTGGACAGCAGGAAAGGGAGTGCTGGCTCTGACGAGAGGATTAAATGAAATCAATGAAGTAAACGAAAAACGTAATTACGTCCTGCTCCGGGTGATGAGCAGCTTTTACACGCTGATTATGCTGGCGGCGGTTATTCTGTCCCTGCTTATCAACGTTTTCGGCAAGGTTCTGGTAAATTACATAGTCAGCCAGTTTCCACGGACGGTGGATTTGTTTGAGTTTCTTCTGCATCTGCGTTTTGTTGCGGTGTGGGCGGTCATGACAATTTTCTTTACCATGATTTATACCTTTGTACCCAATAAAAAAATGAAGCTGCGCATGCAGCTGCCGGGTGCGGCGTTTTCGGCCGTTGTATGGGGCGTTTTTTCCTGGGGCTTTTCCCTGTATGTGGGAAACGGGCATGCTTTTGATACCTATGGAAGTCTGTCCATGATAATCATTCTGATGATGTGGCTGTATTTCGGCATTTATATTATTTTGATAGGAGCGCAGATTAACCGTTATTTCGGCCCTGCATATCAGTTCCTTTATCGAAAAAAAGAGGAACGAAGGCAGAGCGGCAAGGCGGAGAGAACAGGAGAGAAGGGTGCAGAATAACAGACAATCGCTAATCTGGAATTTCATTTGTGTACTGCTTTTTTTAATGGTAGGTGTAGTGCGGCTTTTAAGACCCATAAATCCGGATTGTTCGGATAATGCCGTTGTTTTTGTGTTGTTTGTATTTTCGCTTGCCATCTGGACGGACAGAACCCGTCAGAGAATTGCAGTCGGTTCTGTCGGCAGGTATATTACGGCGGTTTCCCTTCTGATTCTTCTGCTTATGATCTTACGGACGGTTAAATTTATATTTCTCTCCGATGGGCATCTGCTGGCAAGGCTTTCCTGGTATGCCTACTATATTTCCATGAGCTTTCTTCCGTTGTTTCTTCTGTTTGCCGTGCTTTATACAGGGCGTCCTTACGGATATACCATAAGCCGGAAATGGTTTCTCTTATATATTCCGGCAACCCTGCTTTCCGTGTTATTTCTTACCAATGATTTGCACCAGAAGGCATTCCTGTTTCCCGGCGGCATCCGTCTCTGGGACGATGTGCCTTACCGGTACGGGCCGGTGTATCTGGCGGAATGTATCTGGGTTGCTGTAGTTCTTATCACCATTCTGACGGTTACGTTTAAGAGATGTGTAATAGCCGAGTATCGCAGGAAAATCTGGATGCCGGTTCTTCCTCTTGTGCTGGGCATGGCATATACCGTCTGCTATCTCTTTTTCCCGGGAGCTTTATTTCAGAGATTGTATAAGTTTGCGGAAATGATTGCTTTTATTTTCCCTGCCTTTCTGGAGGGGCTGATACAGGCGCATCTGTTTCCGTCCAATGACTGCTATGAAAACCTGTGGAAGGTATCTGACCTGAAATTCGGTATTATGGATAAAAACGGAAGAATTGTATACCAGTCGGAAAAGGGACTGCCGGTTACACTGAATGAAGTAGTGCTTTCGGAAAAGCAGGAGGTTTTTACGGAAAATGAAAATCTGGTACTGAGAAGCAGCCGGATAGCCGGAGGCTACAGCTTCTGGTTTAAGGATATAACGGAAATCAATCAGATAAACAGCGAGCTTATGGGACTGGGAGACGTTATTGCGGAAGAAAATTCCATTTTAGAGGCGGAAAACGAGCTTTCCGAAAAGAGAAGCCGGATTGCGGAACAGGCAAGGCTGTACAATGGTATTTCGGAGGACGTTGCACCGCAGCTGGAAGCTCTTTCCGGAATTTTGTCATCTCCGCCGGAGGACGAGCCGGCGTTTCAGAAACGGATGAAAGAAGCCGCCATTTTGCAGGTTTATATAAAAAGACGTTCCAATCTGCTGCTTTTATCTTCTGAAAAAGCCTTTCTCTCCGCAATGGAGCTCTGGGTATCCGTGAAGGAATCGTTAAGCTACATTGCGCTGGCGGACAGGGCTGCTTACGGGGAGTATGAGGGAGACTGCGGTATAGAAACGGAAGCAGAAAAAATACTTTTCCTGTACCGTGCTTTTGAAGAAATTACAGAAGCGGCAATGCCGGGGCTCAGTGCGGTTTTCTTAAGACTTGGTTTTTACCGGGAGACCTTTGTGATGCGGATAGAGCTGGCCACCCCCTCGGCACTTCTTCCCGGGGATTACGAACCGGAAAAACGCAGGCAGCTTAATGCAGAGTTTTCCATGGAAACAGAAAACAACAATCTGGGGCAGACGGAGAATGCTTATGTGTATGTACGAATGCCGGTGGGAGGTGCCTGAAGTATGGAATATGGTATGTTATCCGGAAAAATACAGACCTTTGCAGGTATAGTACAAATGCTCCTTGTAACGGCTTCGGCATGGATGTTTGTGAGGGCCTGTTCGTTGCGTCTTTCTAAAAAAATACTTGCTTTTACCTTTCTGTTTCTTTCGGTACAGATTCTTTTTTTACAGGCTGTCAGCGATGTTACGGTGGTAATGACAACAGAAAAAAAAGGGACCCTTCTTGCCCATGTGGCAGCTCATGAACCGGCGGGCATAGTGCTTTCCGTACTTGCGGTTTCAGTTCTGACCGGTATTTTCCAGTGGGCGTTTCTGTATAAAAAGAGCAGGGATATGATTACTACAAGATCCATAAAAGAAAGTATTGACCTTTTGCCGGACGGTGTCTGCTTCAGTACAGACAGAGGGATGCCCATTCTGATGAACAGCAGGATGCGGCAGCTTTGTACGGAATTTACGGGAGAAGGACTCATGGATACGGAAAAATTCTGGAGGGATTTACGGAACGGAAACGTAAGGAAGGGTATCCGGCCTCTTAAACAGAGGGAGGCGGCATTTATTGACACAAACGGCCAGGTATGGGATTTCAGAAGAAGCCGGCTTTCCTATGGAGGGGAGAAGGTTACGGAAATCTCGGCAGTAAACATTACTACGCAGTATCATCTGCATAAGGAGCTTGTGGAAAGATACGAAAGACTGAATGATGTAAACAGCCGTCTGCATCATTTCAGTGAAGAGGTGGAGAAGGTTACCAGAGAAAAGGAGATACTGGCAGCCAAAATAAAGCTGCATGATGAAATCGGACGGTCTCTTCTGATTCTGCGCTCGTACCTGACGGAAACACCGGAAAAAAGCATTCAGACAGAAACACCGGAAAAAAGCGCTCAGACGGAAAAAAGGGACCGGAGCCGGCTGCTGCCTCTCTGGCAGTATATAGTGACCTCCATGCAGGAGGGTACTATTCTGAAGGAAAGGGAGGACAGCCTTCTTTTGCTGAAAAAAGAAGCTGCGGATTTTAATGTGGATATTTTCTTAGAGGGACTTCTTCCCGCCAATCCTTCCGTGAGAAACGTTATTTTTGCGGCAGTCAGGGAATGCGCGGGGAATACCGCCAAGCATGCACGGGGTGACAGACTCTTTATTACCATACATGATACGGTAGAGAATACGGAAGTTTTTATTACGAATAACGGAAATGCGCCCGGCGGCAGCATCCATGAAACGGGCGGTTTGAAAAATCTCAGAAAAATGGTGGAAGAGCGAGGGGGAAGCATGCAGATAAAAAGCAGCCCGGTATTTGTTCTGCACCTATGCTTCCCCGAGCGGGGCGGAAACACGGAAAAGTCAGAGAGTGAGGGCACGGGAATCTATGAAATATAAAGTAATGATTGTGGATGACCAGTTTGTGGCAAGACAGCTTTTTGAATTATATGTAAAGTCCAGCGACAATTATGAAGTTGCCGTATCCGTGGATACAGCGGCGATGGTTGAAAATCTGCTGGAAACGGTAACGGTGGATTTGATCATCATGGATGTACTGATGAATGATGGCTCCAACGGGCTTGTTGCTGCGGAAAAAATAAAGAAGCTGTATCCGGGGATTAAAATTATAGTCGTAACATCCATGGCGGAAGTGTCCTGGATGGAACGTGCAAGGAAGGCAGGTATCGAGGGCTTCTGGTACAAGGAGGCATCGGGGGAGGATATTCTGTCTGTTATGGATGCGGTTATGGCAGGAGAAGCGGTATACCCGGATATACAGCCAAGGGTCCGGCTCGGTATGGCAGACAGCACGGATTTCACGGACAGGGAGCTGGAGGTTCTGCGGATAATGACAAAAGGGCTGTCGAATGCAGCCATTGCCCAGACATTGTGTATATCTGAAAATACAGTAAAATCCCATATCCAGCATATGCTTGAAAAAACAGGCTACGGAAACAGAACCGAGCTTGCCATTGAGGCGAGAGTGTCCGGTATTGTAATAGCAATGGAGGAATAAACGGTCCGTTTTATAAAAAATCATACTTTCGGGTGATGTGCGACAAGGAGTTACTTTATATAATGTTATTGGATGCGTATTAAAAAACGGGGGAAAGGATGGACAACTATATGAATGTAATTTTACAGAGATTGCCGGTAAATCTGCAGGAGCTTAGGGAAATGCCGGAAATGGAGCTTACGGCGCCGGAAAACACATGTGCTATGTTTCTGGTAAGTCTATATCTTTATCTGAAGGATAAAAAGGCAGGAACGGAGGCTGTGAATCTGTTAAGGGGCCCTCGTCCCATGACTACCTACGATGAACAGTTTTTAAGGGACAGACTCAGGGATAAGGCATATCTGCCGCTGGCTTATTTTGAAGGTGCTTCCCCGGAGAACAATTATACGCCGGAGATACCTTATGTTCTGGAGGTACTGGAAGATATGCGGCCGCAGGATGTGGAGCCGGGCTATGTGCGCCTGTACTTAAAGACGGAAGGAGCAGACTCTCCGCGTCCTGTTAAACTGAGACAAAAAGGAGAGAAATGGTACTTATGGGAATACTCCAGTATTTTGTCAGGCATCCGTATTCCGAAAGAGCAGGATCCCTGGGCATAAAATACAGCTAAAAAACAACTTACACCCTCGAAACCGGACGGTATCGGGGGTGTTTTTTTGCACTGTAAATTTGTAGTTTTTTGTCTTGACAAATTGTACTACTATATGTATTATTGTATTAAGCACTTAGTACAATAGTACAGGGCGGAACGTATCGATACGAAAAAGAAAAGGAGTGAGCGGATGGCTTGGGATTTTGACTCAGACAGACCGATTTACACACAGATTTTGGAGGAAATGAAACGCAGGATTACCATGGGCGTTTATAAGCCGGGAAGCAAGATTCCGGCGGTGAGGGAGCTTGCCATGGAGGCATGCGTAAACCCCAATACGATGCAGAAAGCATTGTCCGAATTAGAAAACATCGGACTTGTGGAAAGCAGGCGTACCTCCGGACGGTTTGTGACCGAAAATGTGGAAGACATCGGAAAGGAAAAAGAGGAGATAGCAAGAGAACAGGTGAAAATCTTTCTGTCCAAAATGGAAAAATTGGGCTTTGACAGAAAAGAAATGATATCCATGATTGAAAATATGGAGAAAGAAGAGGAGTAAACAATGCAGGAGAATGTATTTGTTTGTGAGAAAGTTTCAAAACGGTATGGCAGCTTCCAGGCATTAAAACAGGTGAGTTTCTCTGTGGGAAAAGGAAAAATCGTAGGATTGCTCGGACCCAACGGCAGTGGAAAATCCACCCTGATTAAGCTGGCAAACGGACTTTTGGTTCCGACGGAAGGAACCATTAAAATTGACGGAGAGCCGGTAGGACGCAGGACCAAAAGCATGGTTTCCTACCTGCCGGAACGCACTTACTTAAACACCTGGATGCGGGTGGAAGAGATGGTGGAGTATTTCGCGGATTTTTACGAGGATTTTTCCAAAGAGAAAGCCTATACCATGCTTGGCGAGCTGCATATTGACAGAAACCAGAGATTGTCCCAGTTGTCCAAAGGAAACAGGGAAAAGGTACAGCTTATTTTAGTGATGAGCCGGAGTGCAAAGCTCTATATGCTGGATGAGCCCATCGGCGGCGTGGACCCTGCTGCCAGAGATTATATTTTAAGAACCATCATCGGCAACTACAACCCGGAAGCCACGGTTATCATTTCCACCCATTTAATCAGTGATGTGGAAAATATTCTGGACGAAGTGGTATTTATTAAGGAAGGACAGCTCCTTATGCAGAAGGATGTGGAAAGCATCCGTATGGAAAGCGGCAAGTCGATAGATGCATTGTTCAGGGAGGTATTCAAATGTTAGGAAAACTTTTGAAACATGATTTTAAGGCGTTATTCAGAAATTACGGTCTTCTTTTTATAGCTTTATTTGGTGTTACGTTTCTTTACAAACTGTATCTGCTTCTGCCGAGAAACATTGTTCTGGAATTTACGAACAGTCTGATGGGAGTTTTGTATGTGGTAGTTATTCTGGGATGCCTGTTTGGCACCGTTGTGATTAACATCGTGCGGTTTTACAAAAATCTTGTCACGGATGAGGGATATCTTACCTTTACCCTGCCGGTAAGTAGCAAACAGATTATTGCAAGCAAGTTAATCAGCTCACTGGTGATGGATATTCTTATGGCGTTTGCCATTCTGGTATCCACATCCCTGTTGCGAAATGATTTGGTTGTTATTGATGACCTGTATCGTTCATTTGAAATGACCCTGCAACAAATTTTCATCATGAAAGAATACCATAAGCTTTTTAACGTCTTTGTCTTATGTATGGGAATTATCTTCATATATACACAGATGGCCGAGTTTACGGCAGTTGCGATAGGACAGACTAACCGGACTCACAAAATTGCAGCCGGCGTTGGCGCTTATGCACTGATATATTTTGTTACCCAGTGTGTGATGGGAGTGACCGTTTTCCTTTGGGCGAATAAATACAACCTGTATAATGTGGAAGTGGATATAACGACGCTTTCTCTTACAGAAACAGAGATACTGAATGCCGTAAGCCGTTTGATGTCCATGATATGTATTGTGGAAGTTGTCTTAGGCGTAGCATGCTTCTTTTTAACGGATTATCTTTTCACAAAGAAGCTGAATCTGGAATAAAAAGTCCTTGACTTTTCTTATTTTGCTTATTACAATGAGGTTTAGTGAAAAGCTGTGAAAGCGTAAAGTAGCAATGCATTTTCTGGCAGAGAGAGAGGATCACCGGCTGCAAGTCCTCTTCAGTTCTTATGTTTTGTGAATTTCCCGCCGGAGCTGCCTGCCGAACCCCCTGAAAATATGACGGAAAGTAGGACAGGACGTGACACGCGTTAAGTGAAATGAGTGCCCGGGCAACCGGGAAGTTGGGTGGTACCACGGATTTGATTCGTCCCTTGCAGATGCAGGGGACGTTTTTTTATGTCTTTATTCAGGAAAACAGGACGGACGATGACCTTCCCTGCAAACGAAATTTTTATAAAAAGAGAGGATTTCACCATGAAAGAAAAATTGGAACAAATCAAAGCGCAGGCATTGGCGCAGATTGAAGCCAGCGATGCTCTGGACAAGTTAAACGAAGTACGTGTCAATGTACTCGGTAAAAAGGGTGAGCTGACAGCCGTTTTAAAATCCATGAAGGATGTTTCTCCCGAAGAACGTCCCAAAGTCGGTCAGATGGTAAACGAAACCAGAGAGGAAATCGAAAAGGTTTTGGAGGAAGCCAGGGCAAGAATGGAAAAAGCGGTCAGAGAAGCCAAGTTAAAAGCAGAAGTTATCGACGTAACCCTGCCTGCCAAGAAAGCCCTGATCGGACACAGACATCCCAACACCATCGCCCTTGAAGAAGTAGAGCGAATCTTCATCGGTATGGGGTATGATGTGGTGGAAGGTCCCGAAATCGAAAAAGACTATTACAACTTTGAAGCCCTGAACATTCCCGCAGACCATCCCGCCAAGGATGAACAGGATACCTTCTATATTACCGGGGAGTTCTTACTCCGTACCCAGACCTCCGGCACCCAGGTACATGAAATGGAAAAAGGCAAGCTGCCCATCCGTATGTTAGCGCCCGGACGTGTATTCCGTGCCGATGAAGTGGATGCCACCCATTCCCCCTCTTTCCATCAGATTGAAGGACTGGTTATTGATAAAAACATTACTTTCTCCGACTTAAAGGGTACTCTGGCGGAGTTCGCAAGAGAGCTTTTCGGAGAAGATACCAAGGTTAAATTCAGACCCCATCACTTCCCGTTCACAGAGCCTTCCGCTGAAATGGATGTGTCCTGCTTCAAGTGCGGCGGCAGCGGATGCCGTTTCTGCAAGGGCAGCGGCTGGATTGAAATTTTAGGCTGCGGCATGGTACATCCCCATGTACTGGAGATGAGCGGTATTGACCCGGAAGAATACACCGGATTTGCCTTCGGCGTCGGTCTGGAGCGTATTGCCCTCTTAAAATATGAAATTGATGACATGCGTCTTTTATACGAAAACGATATCCGTTTCTTAAAGCAGTTTTAATGGACAGACGGAACTATAGAAAGATGTCTTTGCGGATAAAAAGAGATTGAATGATTAAAATAGAATGAGAGGAAAGAAACATGAATACAGCATTATCATGGATTAAAGCATATGTGCCGGGACTTACCTGTACCGACCAGGAATACTGCGACAGAATGACCCTTACCGGAACCAAGGTAGAGGGCTTTGAAAGAATGGATAAAAACCTTGAAAAAATCGTTGTGGGTCAGATTGAAAAAATCGAAAAGCATCCGGATGCGGACAAGCTGATTGTCTGCCAGGTAAACATCGGTTCCGAGGTGATCCAGATTGTAACCGGCGCACCCAATGTAAAGGTGGGCGACAAGGTTCCCGTTGTTTTGGACGGCGGCAAAGTAGCAGGCGGTCATGACGGCGGCCCCTTACCGGAAGACGGCATTGCCATTAAGGCAGGAAAGCTGCGCGGCGTACCCTCAAACGGTATGATGTGCTCCATCGAAGAATTAGGCTCTTCCAAGGATATGTACCCGGACGCACCGGACAACGGCATTTACATTTTCCCGGACAGCGTAAAGGTAGGCGACGACGCCATTGAAGTACTGGGTCTGCATGACACCGTATTTGAATACGAAATCACCAGCAACCGTGTGGACTGTTACAGTATTTTAGGTATTGCCAGAGAAGCAGCCGCAACCTTTGACAAGCCCTTCGTACCTCCCGTTGTGGAAGTAAAAGAAGCAGGAGACGATGTCAACAACTACATCAAGGTTTCCATTGAAGATACCGACCTCTGCACCAGATACTGTGCAAGAGTGTGCAGGAATATCAAAATCGGCCCTTCTCCCGAATGGATGCAGAGAAGACTGGCAGCCAGCGGCATCCGCCCCATCAACAACCTGGTTGACATTACCAACTATGTGATGGAAGAATACGGCCAGCCCATGCATGCTTACGACCTTTCCACCATTGCCGGCGGACAGATTATTGTAAGACGTGCCAAGGACGGGGACGAATTCGTGACCCTGGACGGCCAGACCAGAAAATTAGACAACAATGTCCTGATGATCTGCGATGCGGAAAAAGAAATCGGCGTAGCCGGCATCATGGGCGGTGAAAATTCCATGATTACGGACGAAGTTAAGACCGTACTGTTTGAAGCAGCAACCTTCAACGGCCCGAACATCCGTAAATCCGCCAAGAGACTGGGACTCAGAACCGAAGCATCCGGTATTTTTGAAAAGGGTCTTGACCCTGCCAATGCCAAGGCAGCCATCGACAGAGCCTGCCAGCTCATTGTAGAGCTGGGCTGCGGCGAAGTGGTAAGCGGCACCGTAGAAGAGGGGCTTCCCATCAAACCCTTACGTGTACTTCCTTTTGAACCTGCAAAATACAACGCACTGCTCGGCACATCCGTTACCGAGGAACAGATGCTTGCCATCTTCAAGAAACTGGAGGTGGAAGTAAGGGACGGAAAGGACGGCAAGGAGCTCGTTATCCCTTCCTTCCGTCAGGACCTGGCAGGCCGTGCGGATATGGCAGAGGAAGTAGCCCGTTTCTTCGGCTATGACAAAATTCCCACCACACTGCCCAAGGGCGAAACCACAACCGGTAAGCTGTCCTTCAAGCTCCGTATTGAACAGAAGGCAAGAGACATTGCCGAATACTGCGGTTTCTCACAGGGTATGACCTATTCCTTTGAAAGCCCCAAGGTATTCAACAAACTGCTGCTGGATGCAGACGATAAGGCAAGAGCGGCCATTACCATTGCCAATCCGTTAGGCGAGGATTTCTCCATTATGAGAACCTTATCCTTAAACGGCATGCTGACAAGCCTTGCTACCAACTACAACAGAAGAAACAAGAATGTAAGATTATACGAACTGGGCAACATTTATCTGGCAAAATCCCTGCCCCTGACCGAGCAGCCGGAGGAAAGAATGCAGTTTACCTTGGGTATGTACGGTGACGGCGACTTCTACAGCTTAAAGGGCGTAGTGGAGGAATTCTTTGACTGCATCGGCATGAAGAAGAGAATTGTGTACGATCCCAAGGCAGGAAAAAAATTCCTGCATCCCGGACGTCAGGCAAAAATTGTTTACGAAGGCGAAGAATTGGGTTATATTGGAGAAGTACACCCCGCTGTATGCGACAACTATGCCATCGGTACCAGAGCTTATGTAGCTGTAATTGATATTATGAATGTACTGGATTTTGCAACCTTCAACCGCAAGTACGAAGGCATTGCCAAGTATCCTGCCGTAACCAGGGATATTTCCTTAGAGGTTCCGAAGTCCGTTCTGGCAGGCGATATCGAGGGCGTCATTGCCCAGAGAGGCGGCAAAATTCTGGAGTCTTACCAGTTGTTCGACTTATACGAAGGCGACCAGATTAAGGACGGCTACAAATCCATGGCTTATTCCGTTACCTTCCGTGCAAAGGACAGAACCCTGGAAGAGAGCGATGTAGCAGGTGCCATGAAGAAGATTTTAAACGGTCTGGAACAACTGGGAGCTACGTTAAGACAGTAACAGCAAACAAATGCTATGCAGGGACAAACTGCATGATAGAAGGGAGAATAAAATTGGAGCATAAAAATTTATGGGAAGTTTATGATGAAAAACAGTTAAAGGAATTAGAAAAACTCTCTGCGGAATACAGAGAGTTCCTGGATAACGGCAAAACGGAGAGAGAATGCATTGATACCATCGTCAATCTCTGTGAAGAAAAAGGCTATGTGGAACTGGAAAAAGCCATTGCCGAAGGTAAGAAGTTAAAGAAGGGCGACAAGGTATATTCCGTATGGATGAACAAGTCCATTGCCCTGTACCAGTTAGGCGAAAAGCCCCTGACAGAGGGTATGAATATCTTAGGCGCCCACATCGATTCCCCGAGAATGGATGTTAAGCAGAATCCCCTTTACGAGGACGGCGGCTTTGCTTATTTAGATACCCATTACTACGGCGGTATCAAGAAGTACCAGTGGGTAACCCTTCCCCTGGCTCTTCACGGTGTCATTGTGAAAAAAGACGGAACGACCGTAGAAGTCAATGTAGGAGAAGAGGATGACGACCCTGTATTCTTCATTTCTGACATTCTCATTCATTTAGCGGCGGAGCAGATGGAAAAGAAAGCAGCCAAGGTCATCGAAGGCGAAGCTTTGGATCTGATTGTAGGCAGCAAGCCCATTACCATTAAACCGGGCGAAAAAGAAGAGAAGGCCAAGGAAGCCGTAAAAGCAGGCATTCTGGATATCTTAAAGAAAACCTATGATGTGGAAGAAGAGGATTTCCTTTCCGCAGAGTTAGAGGTGGTTCCCGCAGGTCATGCCAGAGAGGCAGGCTTCGACAGAAGCATGATTTTAGCATACGGCCAGGACGACAGAGTCTGCGCATTTACTTCCTTAAAGGCAATGCTCGATACCAAGAAAACCGACAGATGCATGTGCTGCATCTTAGTGGATAAGGAAGAAATCGGTTCCGTCGGCGCAACCGGTATGCAGTCCCGTTTCTTTGAAAACAGTGTGGCAGAGCTCATGAACCTCACCGGAGAATACAGCGAACTGAATGTCAGAAGATGTCTGGCACATTCCTGCATGCTTTCCTCTGATGTCAGCGCCGGCTTTGATCCCACTTACGCATCCTGCTTTGAAAAGAAGAATGCGGCATTCTTGGGACAGGGCATGGTATTCAACAAATTTACAGGTGCCAGAGGAAAGTCCGGCTCCAACGATGCCAATGCCGAATACATGGCTCACATCCGCGGTATTTTTGAAAAGGCAGGCATCGGCTTCCAGACCGCAGAACTCGGTAAGGTCGATGTGGGCGGCGGCGGAACCATCGCTTATATTTTAGCTCTTTACGGCATGAATGTTATCGACAGCGGTGTTGCCGTACTGAACATGCATGCACCCTGGGAAGCTACCAGCAAGGCAGATATTTACGAAACATACAGAGGTTATAAGGCATTTGTTGAAGGAGCCTGTTTATAAATGACACAGAATTTGCAGAAATCCGATTTTTATTTTGATTTGCCGGAGGAACTGATTGCACAGGACCCGCTTGAGGACCGTTCCTCCTCCAGACTTCTTGTTCTGGATAAGGAAACGGGAGAAACTTCCCACCATATTTTTAAGGAAGTGATTAACTTCTTAAATCCCGGGGATTGTCTGGTACTTAACAATACCAAGGTCATTCCGGCAAGACTGATCGGACATAAAGAAGATACGGGAGCAGCCATTGAAGTGCTGCTCTTGAAGCGAAAAGAAAATGACATCTGGGAAACCCTGGTGAAGCCGGGCAAAAAGTGCAAGCCGGGTACGAAAATCGTATTCGGAGAGGGGCTTTTGCATGCCACCGTTTTAGAGACCGTAGAGGACGGCAACCGTCTCATCCGGTTTTCCTATGAGGGTATTTTTGAAGAAATACTGGACAGGTTAGGCGAAATGCCCCTGCCTCCTTACATTACCCACAAGCTGCAGGACAAGAACCGTTACCAGACCGTCTATGCCAAGTACGAGGGCAGTGCGGCGGCTCCTACGGCGGGACTTCATTTTACGAAGGAGCTTCTGCGGCAGATTGAAGAAAAGGGCATCGATATTGCTTACGTTACCCTGCATGTTGGTCTCGGCACGTTCCGCCCGGTCAAGGTGGACAATATTTTAGAGCACCATATGCATTCCGAATTTTATCAGGTGACAAAGGAAGCTGCGGATAAAATCAACAAAGCAAAAAAGGAAGGACACAGGGTTATCTGTGTGGGCACCACAAGCTGCCGTACCGTGGAGAGCGCCGCGGATGAAAACGGCATGGTAAAGGAAGGCTGTGACAACACGGAAATCTTTATCTATCCGGGTTACAAATTCAAGGTGCTGGACGCACTGATTACCAATTTCCATCTGCCGGAGTCCACTCTGGTTATGCTGGTTTCCGCTCTTGCGGGCAGGGAACACATCTTAAATGCTTACGAGGAAGCCATCCGGGAAAAATACAGATTTTTTTCTTTTGGCGATGCCATGTTGATTAAATAGAAAATTTGCGGTAAAATAGGCATATTCGAACACCAAAGAAGGGAGTACGGCATGGAAGAGAGAAGAAGAAACAGACGAACCAAGCTTTCTTCCTCCATTGTCATGAAACGGCTTGACAAAGGAAGAGAAGAGGAAGTAGACATTGAGGTAGTGGATATTTCCAAAGCCGGAGTCGGCTTTACCTGCAGGGAGCCTCTTATGATTGGCGCTATTTATGAAGCGTATCTTACCATCTGGACAAAAGAGGTACTGCATGCGGTGGTAGAAATCGTGAGAATCGAAAAGAAAGAAAATACGATTTCCTATGGCGCCGTTTTCGTGGGTATGCCGGAAATGGATGCCTTCCGCATTGAAGCCTATCAGACGGTGGAAGATGGGCAGTAAATGAAAAAGTACAGTAAATTCGGAAAAGCAGTGATAATTCTTATCCTGCTTTTTCTGTGGTATAGCATGATATTTTTGTTTTCCGCCCAGAACGGCGAGACCTCCGGCTCCTTGAGCAGCAGCATCGCCTTAAAGACAGTGCAGGTGTTTGATAAGCTGACCTTCGGGCACCGGAGTGAGGAGAACATTGCTCTTCTTGCAAAAAAGCTGGAATTTCCCATAAGAAAAGCGGCACACTTTACCGAGTATGCCGTTTTAGGATGCCTGTGGTTCTTTTTCTTCCGGATATTTTTGGGTAAAGCCGGAGGAAAAAAGCAGCGTATCTGTATGCTTGTAAGTGTAGGAATTGTGTTCCTGTCCGCAGCGGGAGATGAGTTTCACCAGACCTTTATTTCGGGAAGAAGCGGTAATTTGGGGGATGTGCTGCTGGATACTGCCGGCGGCTTTACCGGGATTTTCCTATGTGGTTTCTTTACCCGCAGGGCACGCAAATCATAAACATTAAATAATCGTATATCTTTTTTCACTTAAGACCTCTCTTGCTCTGGCAAGGGAGGTTTTGTCGTAGAATTCCAAACGGACGGCGCCCTCCGCACGCTCCCTGCTGTGAGTGATGCCGATATTCTTGATACTTAAGCCGTGTTCGGCAAGAATGTTCATAATGGAAGCCATGGAGCCTGCCCTGTCGTCAATGTTGACCGTGAAATCATAAATGCGGGCAACGGAGCCGTTTACATAAGCCACAAAGGAGTCCCGGTAGGTGCGGGCGCTGTCAAAGAATGCATACAGGGCATCCGCGTCTTTCTTTTCTAAGAGCTCCTTTACGGAAGACAAGGCTTTGATGTATAAGGATAGCATTTCGGTAATGTTTTCACTGTTGGTCAGGCAGATCTGCTGCCAGACGTCCGGGGAAGAGGAAGCAATCCGGGTAATATCCTTAAAGCCGCCCGCTGCAATCTGCTTCATAAGGGCGTCTTTCGTATCGTTATCTTTCACAAAATTTACCAGTGAAGAAGCAATAATATGGGGCAGATGGCTGATGCCTGCCGTAATCCTGTCATGCTCCCCGGGGGTCAGAATAAGGGGGATGGCACCGATATCCGTTACGAGATTGCGGAAAGCCTCTACCTTTTCGGTGGGTACTTCTGCGGAAGGGGTCAGCAGATAGTAGGCATTCTGCAAAAGAAGGGCATGGGAATTGGCAAAGCCGATGCGCTCGCTGCCCGCCATGGGGTGTCCGCCGATGAAGTACGGGGACAGTCCCATTTCCTTCACACACCGGAAGGTCGTGGATTTGACACTGCCCACATCCGTTAAAATGCAGTCCGGTGACAGAATTTCCTTTATGGCAGTTAAGTTTTTATCATTATTGGAAACCGGCGCACATAAAAATAGGTAGTCGCATACCGAAAAACGCTCGTTGATGGAGGAGACGGCTTCGTCGGCAATGCCTTCCTTCAGGGCAAGCGCTAAGGTTTCCTTATTGGTATCAAAGGCAAGAATACGGACATCCCGGCGAAAGGCTTTCAGGGCTTTTGCAATGGAACCGCCAATCAGACCGAGTCCGATAAATCCGCAGGTGATATAAGACATATGTTCAGACCTTTCTTTCCCGTGACATGCATGAAAATTACATGGCTCAGGCATCTTTACGTTACAATTATAAGAATTGTAGCACTTTAACGCGTTACAGTCAACAAGCAATAATTGTATTTAAAATAGAACATTTTTCTTGTAAAATGAGTGATAATTTAGTAATATATACCTATAGATTTTTGAAAAATGAAATTCAATTATACATAAATCACAAAAAATAAGAGAAAGGAAGGAATTATATGAAAGTTTACACAACCGACAAAATCAGAAATGTAGTACTCTTAGGCCATGGCGGCTCCGGAAAGACCAGTCTTTGCGAAGCCATGGGTTACCTTTCCGGAATAACCTCCCGCATGGGCAAAATTCAGGACGGCAATACCATCAGCGACTACAGTAAAGAAGAGCAGAAACGGCAGTTTTCCATTTCCACATCCGTGGTTCCCATTGAATGGGAAGGCTATAAAATCAACATTTTAGACGCGCCCGGCTATTTTGACTTTGTGGGCGAAGCGGAAGAAGCCTTAAGTGCCGCGGGAGCCGCCATTATCGTGGTAAACGGCAAGGCAGGCGTGGAAGTGGGTACGGAAAAAGCCTGGGAGCTCTGCGAAAAGTATAAGCTGCCCCGTATTATTTATGTGACCAACATGGACGTGGACAATGCCTCCTTCCGTCAGGTCGTGGAGGACATGACGAAAAAATACGGAAAGAAAATGGCGCCCTTCCATCTGCCCATCCGTGAAAATGAAAAGTTCGTGGGCTATGTCAATGTCATTACGGAAACTGGCAACCGATGGAAGGGAAAAGAAGTGGTGACCTGTGAGGTGCCGGAATACAATAAGCCCAACTTGAAAATCTGCCGGGATACCTTAATGGAAGCGGTAGCGGAAACCAGTGAGGATATGATGGAGCGGTATTTTAACGGGGAAACCTTCTCCGAAGCGGAAATACGTGCGGCGCTGCGTACCAATGTCTGCGACGGCAGCATCGTTCCCATGAGCATGGGCTCCAATACATTGTGCCAGGGCGTTTACACACTGCTTGACGACATCATCAAATATTTCCCCAGCCCGGAAAACAGGGAGGTTGCCGGCATCAACATGAAGACAGGGGAGATTTACCATGCGGATTACGATTTCTCCAAGGCAAAATCCGCCTATATCTGGAAGACCATCGTGGACCCGTTCATCGGCAAGTATTCTTTGATTAAAGTAAATTCCGGCGTCTTAAAACAGGACGATATGATTTACAACTTAGACAGGGACATCGAGGAAAAGGTCGGCAAGCTGTACGTGCTCTGCGGCAATAAGCCGGTGGAAGTACCGGAGCTGCATGCCGGCGATATCGGCGCACTGGCAAAGCTGACGGCGGCACGCACCGGCAACAGCCTATCCACCAGGGCGACCACCATCAAATTCGGCAAGTGGGAAATTTCCACTCCGTACACATGCATGCGCTATAAGCCGAAGGACAAGGCGGACGTGGATAAGATTTCCCAGGCTCTGCAGAAGATCACGCACGAAGACCTGACCTTAAAGGTAGTAAACGATGCGGAAAACAGGCAGACGCTCCTTTACGGTATGGGCGAACAGCATTTAGAGATTATTGCCAGCCGGCTCCTTTCCGAATACAAGGTGGAAATTGAACTTTCTAAGCCCAGGGTAGCCTATAAGGAAACCATAAAGGGCAGCTCGGATACGGAGTACAAATACAAAAAGCAGTCCGGCGGACACGGACAGTACGGTCATGTCAAGATGCGTTTCTCCCCTTCCGGCAACCTGGAGGAGCCCTATGAATTTACCCAGGAGGTCGTAGGCGGCGCCGTTCCCAAGAACTTCTTCCCGGCAGTGGAAAAGGGGCTGCAGGAATCCGTGGTGAAGGGACCCCTGGCGGGCTATCCGGTTGTGGGCGTAAAGGCAGTTTTATATGACGGCTCCTACCATCCGGTGGACTCCTCCGAAATGGCGTTTAAGATGGCTGCCATCCAGGCGTTCCGCAAAGGCTTTATGGATGCAAAGCCCATTCTGTTAGAGCCCATTGCCACCTTAAAGGTCACCATTCCGGAAACCTATACCGGTGATGTGATGGGAGATCTGAACAAGAGAAGAGGCAGGGTGCTCGGCATGAATCCTCTGCAGGGCGGCAGACAGGTGATTGAAGCCGACATTCCCATGAGCAGTCTGTACGGCTACTGTACGGATTTACGCTCCATGACCGGCGGCAGGGGCGAGTATTCCTACACGTTTGCCCGTTACGAACAGGCACCGGGCGATGTGCAGGAGAAAGAAGTAGCCGAAAGAGCGGCAAAGGCGACAACGGAAAGTGATTGACAATAGTCCTGGAAGTGCTTAAAATGAAGCTTAGGCGCTTAAGGGAGAAAGCCCTTTCGTTTCTTGTGAGATGAAAGGGCTTCTTATATATAGAACATATATAGAATGAATTTACCTTATGAGGAAAGAAGCCTGGCGCAGGAAAGGACAGAACAATGGCAGAAGTATACAACCACAGAGAAGTGGAGACAAAATGGCAGGATATCTGGGATAAGGAAAAAGCATTTGCTACCTCCACCGATTATTCCAAGCCGAAATATTATGCACTGGTAGAATTCCCGTATCCTTCAGGACAGGGACTTCATGTAGGACATCCGAGACCGTATACGGCACTGGATATCGTTGCAAGAAAGAGAAGAATGCAGGGGTACAATGTTCTTTACCCCATGGGCTGGGACGCATTCGGTCTGCCTACCGAAAACTATGCAATCAAGAATCACATCCATCCGAAGATTGTGACCAGGAATAACGTGGCACGTTTCAAAAACCAGCTTCATTCCTTAGGCTATTCCTTTGACTGGGACAGGGAGATCAATACCACGGATCCGAAGTACTACAAGTGGACCCAGTGGATTTTCTTAAAGCTGTTTAAAGCAGGTCTTGCTTACAAGACGGAAATGCCCATCAACTGGTGTACCTCCTGTAAGGTAGGTCTTGCCAACGAGGAAGTGGTAAACGGCGTCTGCGAGCGCTGCGGTTCCGAAGTAGTCCGCAAGGTAAAGAGCCAGTGGATGTTAAAGATTACCGCTTATGCGGAGAAGCTTATCGAAGGTCTGGATACCGTGGACTACATCGAAAGAGTAAAGGTTTCCCAGAAAAACTGGATTGGCAAGTCCACCGGTGCGGAAGTGGATTTCGTATTAAAGGACAAAGAGGATAAGCTGACCGTCTATACCACCAGACCGGATACCTTATTCGGTGTTACCTACATGGTAATGAGTCCGGAGCATCCTTTTATCGATAAGTATAAAGACTCCATTAAAAACTGGGACGACGTAGTGGCATACCGTGAAATGGCAGCCAAGAAGTCCGATTTTGAAAGAACCGAAATCGCAAAGGACAAGACCGGCGTTATGCTGGACGGTCTGACTGCGGTAAACCCGGTAAACGGCAAGGAAATCCCCGTATGGATTTCCGACTATGTACTGATGACCTACGGTACCGGCGCCATCATGGCGGTGCCCGCACATGATGAAAGAGACTGGGAATTTGCCAAGAAATTCAACATGCCCATCATCGAAGTAGTGGCAGGCAGCCCCGTGGACGTAAACGAAGCGGTATTTACCGACGTGGCAACCGGAACCCTTGTAAATTCCGAATTCTTAAACGGATTGTCCGTAGCGGATGCCAAGAAGAAAATCATTGAATTTTTAACCGAAAAGGGCATCGGCCACGAAAAGACCAACTATAAATTAAGAGACTGGGTATTCTCCAGACAGCGTTACTGGGGCGAACCCATTCCCATCGTAAAATGTGAGAAGTGCGGCTATGTGCCTCTGCCGGAAAGCGAGCTTCCTCTGGAGCTTCCCGATGTGGAAAGCTATATGCCCACCGACAACGGCGAGTCCCCTCTGGCGCACATGACGGACTGGGTAAACACCACCTGTCCCTGCTGCGGAGGCCCCGCTAAGAGAGAAACCGATACCATGCCCCAGTGGGCAGGTTCTTCCTGGTATTTCCTGCGTTACACGGACCCCACCAATGAAAATGCACTGGCAAGTCCCGAAGCCCTGAAATACTGGATGCCGGTAGACTGGTACAACGGCGGTATGGAGCATACAACCCTCCACCTTCTGTATTCCCGTTTCTGGCACAGATTTTTATATGATGAGGGCGTAGTTCCCTGTCCCGAACCTTACCAGAAGAGAACCTCCCACGGTATGATTTTAGGCTCCAACGGTGAAAAGATGAGCAAGTCCCGCGGCAACGTGGTAAATCCTGACGATATCGTAAGAGAGTACGGTGCAGATACCCTGCGTACCTATGAAATGTTCATCGGTGCATTTGATTTAAGTGCTTCCTGGAGTGAGGACGGCGTAAAGGGCTGCCGCAGATTTTTGGAGAGAGTCTGGAAGCTGCAGGATATCCTGACGGATGACGAAGGCTACTCCGCCGATATGGAAACTAAGATGCATCAGACCATCAAGAAGGTAAGCTCCGACTTTGAAAGCTTAAAGTACAACACGGCTATCGCAGCCATGATGTCCCTGATTAACGATTTCTACAAGAAGAATGCCGTTACCAAGGGAGAATTCAAGACCCTGCTTACCCTGCTTAACCCGGTTGCTCCCCACATCACCGAGGAACTGTGGCAGGCAAACGGCTTTGACGGCAGACTGTATCAGACCAGCTGGCCGGAATACGATGAGGAAAAGACGGTAGAGTCCACCATCGAGCTGGCTGTCCAGATTAACGGTAAGATGAAAGGAACCTTAAAGGTTTCCAAGGACGAACAGAAGGACAACATCCTTGCCATGGCAAAGGAAATGCTTGGCGACAAGCTGACCGGCACCATCGTAAAAGAAATTTATGTACCCGGCAGAATTGTAAACATCGTAGTAAAACCGTAATAAAAGCATAAAAGGAAAGCACCGGCTTATGTGGTCGGTGCTTTTTTCATGATTTCATTCATTTTTTCCAATTCTTCCCTGGTACTATGAAGCCTGATGGCTTCAATCACACGGGCAACCTCGTCCTTGGAAAAGGAGATGTCGGCCTGTCTGGCTTCCTTCATTCTGAGCATAAAAAAAGACATGAGTTCCTTCTGGCTTTTACCTTTGCCGCCGGTAACCAGGGAGCCTAAAAATTCGAGTTTGTTAAGGGAAATGTCCTTTACCAGAGGGTCGGACATCCATTCCGGTTTTTCTTCCATGATACACCTCGTTTTCGTTGATTTGTAAACCTTGCAGCTGGCTATGGGTTCTGTCCGTCATTGTTTTCCAAGCATGGATAAAATCTGGCTGATATCCATGGAACCATCGCCGTCTGCGGGAAAAGGAGCTCCCTCCGGGAACATATCCTTCATCATGGCTGCCATCTCCATCATTTCCTGCGCGTTTTTTACCGAGGAAGAATACCGGGCAAAACGGTCCAGCTTCTGCTTTTCTTCCCGGTTGCAGTAGGGAGAAAGCTCCTTACACAAAGCATCTGTGTCCGGCATGGGTTGTCTCGGCTGACAGGCATAGGGATGGTTTTTAAAATAAGACAGTGTATATTGAAACTCCATGAATTTAATGTAAATTGCCATCTTTTTCTGCATTTCCGGTTCAAAATAAGGCAGGAGGAGTTTATACATCTGGATGTGGTTGTTGGTATAAATGCTGTCAAAAGCAAGAATTTTGTCACAGTTGTCCTTGTCCGTCTGCATAAATCCTCCATCGAAAGTGCTTTTCTAATCTTATGCAAAAATCTTATGTAAAAGACGTTTTTTGTATGCGGCGGACGGACTTTCTGAGGGCCCGCCCGCAAGTGAGTACGGCTCCCTAAGGAACCGGGTCATTAGCAGCAGGAATTATTGTTTCCGCAGAAGCAGGAAAGCAACAGAATCCAGATGAGCCAGTCACAGCTTGAGTTGTTGTTGTCGCAACCGCAGCCGCCGGATGTGCCGAGACCACAGCCGTTGTTGCCGCCGAAGCAGGAGAGAAGCAGGATAATCCAGATAATGTTGCATCCGCATCCGTTGTTATTGTTGCAGCCGGTGTTGCATCCTGTGTTACATCCACAGTTGGTAGCAGTTAAATCACTCATTTTAATTGCCTCCGAATTGTTTTTATGGTTTATTCTATGTGCACAGGCATGTCAATGTTTCCACATGATTAAAAAATTTTTTGCAAGACAAAAATGCTTGAATAAATTAAAAGATATAGTAAAATAGTACTTGTATATTTATGTGCAGAAAGAGAAACAGGAGAGATGCCCGTGTACGAAGCAGCAGGCAGACAGTTCCGGACGGAAGCCGACTATAAGTTAGCTCTGCATGATAAAGCAGAGATTGAAAAGATAAAAAAGCAGAGGAATACAGATACGCCGGAGCAGATTGACGCCCTGCTTGCCGATATTGCACAGGGGAAAATCCGGCTGTATACCATTCTGAAAGAGGATTTTACGGAAGAACTGCAGGATAAAAAGGAAACTCTACTAAAGGCAGGAGATGGCTTTGGAAAAGAAGACAAACGAAAGAAACCTGCCGGCAGACAGAGGGCATCCTCCGGAAAAAGCAAATCCCATACTTCCCTGGATGAATTTGATGCGGATATGCAGAAGCGGATTTTAAGGGAAATGAAAAAGCGGGAGCATATCCGGAGGGGCATTGTGGCGGTGTGCAGCCTGTTGGTTGTGGGAAGCCTTGCCTACCTTGCAGACTATTCCTACCGGACAAAAAGGCTGGATGATTATGCCGCCATACAAAAGAACCTGAAAAACACCGCACTTACCACTCCGGAAATACCGGAAACACCGGTCATTCACTATGATGATGACACGGCGGATACACTTCCGGATATTCTGCCGGAGTATCAAACTTTATATAGTTTGAACAAAAGACTAATCGGATGGGTAAAAATTGACGATACATATATTGATTACCCGGTACTTCAGACTGTGAACAACGATTACTATCTGAACCATAATTTTGACCAGGAGGAGGACAAAAACGGCAGCATTTTCTTAGACAAGGACTGCAGCATTTATCCCCGCTCCACAAACCTCATTCTGTACGGCCACCATATGAGAAGCGGCAGAATGTTCGGACAGCTCAACAAATACAGCTCCGAAAAGTTTTACAAAGAGCATAAATACATCCAGTTTGATACTATTTACGAAAAAGGCACTTACGAAGTGATGTATGTGTTCCGTTCCAAAATTTATGAGGAAAGTGAAATCGTATTCAAGTATTACCAGTTTACGGATGCGGTATCGGAAACCGAATTTGAATCCAATATGATGCAGATGGCGGACATGTCCCTGTACGATACGGGCGTCAGCGCCGAGTACGGAGATGAGCTTCTCACTCTGTCCACCTGTGATTACTATACCAGTGACGGTAGATTTGTTGTGGTTGCAAAGAAAATCCGATAAATTTCCCGGAAAAGGAGAAAGACATGGCAAAGAAAGAAATAAAAAGGAAAAATCTGAAATTGAGGAGGAGACTGCGAAAGACATTAGGCGCTGTCTGCCTGATAACCGCACTCCTCATTGCTCTCATTCCCGTACCGGAGACGAAAGCGGCAGGGGATAAAAAATATCTCTGGGATGAGCAGATATGGAAGGGCAGCGCCGCACAGAGCAGCAGCGTAATCCCTGTGGTGCCGGCTGACTGCGATACCATTTATACAACGGGTGACGGTACTTACCAGTTTGCCTTTGTCAACGCTTCCTCCACGAGTCCGGACAAGGTTGCGATTATCTTAGGCTACAACGCAGGAAACCTGGCAGACAACAAGCTGGTAATTCCCGACAGTGTGGATGCGTTTACCAAATACAACGAAAACTTAGGCTCCCGTACCGGCTATGTAGCCGTGAGCCGCAGCCAGAAGCCTCTGTATTACAAGGCAAACGATCCGGTATACGAAGAAGATGTTTCCGGCAACCCCGTTTTGGTAAAGGAAGCGGAATTCAGAGCCTGCTATTATGCGGATTACAAGCAGTGGAGCACTCTGGATTTAGCGGATTTCTATTACCGGGACACAACGGGCGATACCAGCGGTACCGTTTATAAGGGCGATGACGGTTACAATTACCGTAAGACCGAAAGTACCGCCGAACAGTGGATTAAAAACATCACCGTTATGTACATAGGAAACCAGTCCTTAATGGCAAACCCTCTGGCAACCGGAGACGGTGCCGTACAGGAATGGGTGGTAGCGGAGCCGGAAGGTACCATCAATACCAATCCCGACAACGGTGTATTTGCCAATGAAGGAAACATCCGTACCCTTGTGGTAGGCGAAAGACTGATGGGAATCGGCAACTATGCCTTTTACGGCTGTACCGGTCTGGAAAGCATCACCCTCGGCAACGGTCTTACCGAAATGGGACACCATGCATTTGCCAACTGCGTCAATATGGCGGCAATCGGACTGGATTTTAATTCCCGTCTGCAGTATATTTCCGACTACACCTTCTTAAACTGCCGGGCGCTGATGGAGTTTACCCTGCCCGCAAGTGTTACGAAGATTTACGATCATGCGTTTGAAGGCTGCTCGAACTTAGGCCTTACCGCAGGCACACTGGATATTGCCGGTGTAAACGAAGGCAAGAATGTCACTCTGGATGACCTCGGTGTATCCGTATTCAAGGGCTGTACCAGAATTTCCGACCTGACTCTGCCGGAGTCCATTACCGGAAAAATCAACTTAAATAACTTTGAGGGCTGCAACGGCTTAAAGAGAATTAAAGTGAAAAGCCCCTATACCGACTTTGAAGGAGAATATACGGGAAAGGATCTGAATTTTCTTTCCTGGGTAGACCCCACCTTTTATTTTGAAGCGGACGGTTCCTCCACCACGCACACCTTTACCAAGGCAAATGCCATTGCTTTTAAGTATGCGGACAGGGACTGCTATGAAATTATCAAGAGAGAAACCGCTACTGACGGTAGTACCGCAGAGCTGACCTATCAGGTCAATTCCAACAATGAGCTTTTGTACTTCAATATGAATAAGAAGGTTGCGGAAGTAACCATACCCTCCACCATAGGCCCTTACGGTATTTCCGCCATCAATTCCGGCAGCTTTTCCGGCAACTGCTTCTTAGAGAAGATTACCATTCCCGCAACGGTGCATGATATTAACGAAAGCGCATTCAAGGGATGCCATAATTTAAAGGATGTTATTTTTGAGGATGCCAGTTCTGTACAGTATATAGGACAGAACGCCTTTGCTACCCAGCTTGTGGACGGCGTACATGCAACCGGCTGTCCCAACGAAAGCACATACCTGAAATCCACACCGGTGCTTCGGTTTACCGGTACCGTTTCCGATACCTGCATTCCGTTTACTTATGCCATGTCGACCGACAGTAATATCAATGCCGGCTCCCAGCCAAAGACCTACATTACCTATTTCAGCGGCTGGCCGACCAACTTGGAAGTGCAGTATGTGGTAAACCCGGATACCGGCAAGGGGATGGCTACCCTGGTGGATTATCCGAGATTTAAGGAACTGACCACAAAGTATACCAAAGCCAATTATCCGTACATTACGTCTGACTATGAAGATGCGGCAAGAACGGCTGTTTCCGTTTACAACAGCTGGCTGGCAGACAATTCCACGGAAGTGACAGACGATCAGTGGCGTATTATTTATGCGGCATTACAGCCGGATATTCCGAAGGGAGTAAAGGCTGTTAAACAGGGACTTTTCTCCAATGCCAAAGCAGAGAAAAATGCGGATGGAAGTTATGTTTTAAATGCGGACGGTACTTATGCTTTACGGAAGGTAGATGCTTCCGATACGCCGGATACGGAAATCCAGAACATTATATTCCGCGATATTGTGGAATTTGAACCGTATACCATCAGCGGTTGTAAGTCACTTACCCACATTGACGTGTTCAGCCCGCAAACGGTGATTGATGATTATGCGTTTGCCTATGACTATACGACACACGGCAGCACCATGAAGGAAACGGTCGGCTCCGATTCTGCCCTGACGGGATTTTTTGCTCCGACAAGTACCTCCATGTCCATAGGGGATTATGCCTTCAATAACAATGTAAAGCTCACCGGTGTGACTTTTTCCGGAAGTATCAGTGAAATCGGCATACGTCCTTTCAGGGACTGCCAGGTTATGGACAATGTTGCGTTCCAGTCCTGGGATGGATATAATCCGTTGTATACCTGCGAAAAGGGTATTCTTTACGGCGTAGATGAGGGCGGCAACAAGAAGAGTATAATTGAATGCTTTGAAAGCCGCGGTCTTACCAGTACTCCCGGTACGGTAAGTGCTGACGAATTAGCCGGGGTAACGGAAATTTACAAAGAAGCTTTTATGGACTGTGAAGGAGTAGGACAGGTGGATCTTTCCACTTCCAAAATCTCCACAGTGCCTGAGAATGCATTTAGAAATACAAAGAGCCTGTATTCCGTGAAGCTTCCGACCACCTGTAAGTCCATCAGCAAGTATGCGTTCCACGACAGTAACGTAAGATATCTGGAAATCCCCAGCAGCGTTACCTACCTGGATCCGACAGCCTTCAATACTCCGCAGAATTTAAGCTCCGACGGTGATTACAAGACCATTGAGTTTTACTGTGAGGAAGGCAGTGCGGCAGAAATCTATGCAGATGAATACATCAATATCAATGTGACACACAAACCGGCCTCCACGACCTTTAAGGTTATTTTCTGGGACTATGACGGCTCCGTACTCAGCGAACAGGAGGTTTTAATCGGTATGGATGCGGTTGCACCGGCAGATCCGAAACGGGAAGGTTATGTATTTGAGGGCTGGATTCCCTCCGACTTTACCAAGATAAGCCGCAACATGGACATTACGGCACAGTACCGTAAGATTGACTCCGAAGAAACCAAGTTTACGGTGCGTTTTATTGACTATGACGATAAGGTGCTTTATACCCAGAAGGTAGCAGCCGGCGAAGATGCCATTCTTCCCCAGGCGCCTACCAGAACCGGATATACCTTTACCGGCTGGCGGCCTGCCATTACCAATATCCAGAAGGATACGGATGTATATGCCCAGTATGAAAAGAAAGGTTCCGGCAATAACGGAGGAAATAGCGGTGGCAACAGCGGCAACAACGGAAATAACGGCGGAAACGGCAACAACGGAAACAGCACCGTGAGCGGCGGAAATGCCAATACACTGTATACCCTGACGGTAAAGAACGGACAGGGTTCCGGCAGCTATGTGGCAGGAGCTACGGTTATTGTCATTGCCAATGAGCCGGCAAGCAACCAGCAGTTCTCCAAGTGGACCTCTGACAATACGAGTATTAAATTTGCCAGTGATACGGTATCTGCCACAACCATGGTGATGCCTGCTGCCAACGCGACCGTTACGGCAAACTACACAAATAAAACGACGAATGGAAACGCAGGCTCCGGTACTTCCGGAAACCGTGGCAACACAAGTGTTTCCGGCGGCAACAGTACCAATAAAAACAACAACACAGGCGGCAATAAGACCGGTTCCACCGTTGTCATCGACAAAAACGGTTTATCCAATACCGGTGTGGTTTCCGCAACGGTAAAGGGCTCTTCCGATAACTTTGTCATTAAAATCACGGAGGATTCAGCCGCTTCCGAAGCAGTTGTGAAGGCTCTGATGGATGAATACGGCAGTCTTGATAATGTAAAATATTTCCCGATGGATATTTCCCTTTACGATTCCACCGGCAAGACCAGGATTACCGATACCACGGGATTGTCCATTTCCATAACCCTGCCGTTGCCGGATTCCATGATTACCTATGCCGGCAACAACAAGGTAGCGGGTGTGGTCAACGACAAGTTAGATAAGCTGACACCGAAATTCACCACCATTGACGGAGTATCCTGTGTAACCTTTACCGCAGAGCATTTTTCACCGTATGTGATTTATGTCAATACCAGCCAGCTTACGGCAAACGGTGTAACGGACAGTTCCCCCAAGACCGGAGATATTTCTCCCAAGTGGTTTGCGGTGATTGCCCTGACCGGTATGGCAGTTATTCTGTTTGTAAAGAAGGACAGAGTGTATAAAAAGGTTCCTGCATAAATTGGGGCAAGCTCCGGTTTGAAAGATAAAGGAAAGCTTATGAAAAGATATGGAAAAGGTATGCTTGCCGTACTGCTTTCCGTGATACTGTCAGCAGGCGCGTTTACTTCTGCAAAAGCGGAAGGAGCGTCTGCCGGCAAAAGCAAGGAAATCGGAAGCAGCTATGTGGTAGGCAACAAGGCTTTTATCTTCTACCGGGATAAAAGCACGGAGGACTCCGGCATGGAAACGGGCGGCAATGACGGCTCCGTAAGTACCGGGGACAGTGACAACAGTATAGAAATAACACCTTTAAAAAAGAATGAAGGCATCAGCAAACGCACCGTGACAGAGGACGGAAAGGTGGCAGCCCGCGCCTATTACAAAAGTAAGGGTCTGTCCGGATATGCTTTTCCCAATGTCACGTATGTGGGAGAATTGTCCTATGCCCGCAGTAATCTGTGGGAAGCGGTGCTTCCGTACGGATTAAAAACCATCGGCTACGGTGCTTTTTATCATTGCGACAGGCTCACCAAGGTACAGATACCGGTGACGGTAACGGAGATTGCACCCAAGGCATTTTCCCAGAGTGCCTGGTTAAAGAACTGGCTTGCAGGCACGGGCGATGATTTCCTGATTGTGGGCGACGGTATTTTACTTGCCTACCGGGGAGAGGCGGAAGAAGTAACCATTCCCGAAGGGGTAAAGAAAATCGGACCGGAAGTGTTTATGGGCGATACCCGGATAACATCGGTGGTTCTGCCGGATTCCGTTACGGAGGTGGGAGAAGCCGCTTTTTATAACTGCAGCAATCTTACGACGGTGACAGGCGGAAGCGGGCTTGCCAAAATAGCGGACAGGGCATTTGCCGGCTGTCCCGTAAGCGGCTTCGTCATCGGGGCAGGCGTGAAGGAACTGGGTCTGCGGTGCATTGACTTTACGGACACGGCGCTTCCGGAAGAAGAATGCTTTGTGGTGTTTGAAAGTACGGACGCATTGCCGGTTGTTTCCTATGAAGAGACAGCGGAAAAAATGGCAAATACCTCTTACCGGGATGTGTGCCTGAAGGGCGTGAACCGTATAGAGCATACGGAAGAAAAAACGGACGAAGAGTTTACCCCCTATCTGCAGCTTACGGAGGCGGAAGAGGGATTAAAAATAAACAATCAGGTAAGCGGCAAGGTTACGGCGGATTTTACGGGAAAGGGTTCCTACGTGCTTACGGCAGTGGAACAGGAAAGCTCCGATGCGGTGGAAACGGCATATGAGAGCCTGTACGGAGGCAGACCGGAGGGAGAAAAACTTACGGTAACGTTTTCCCTTACGGATGCGGCGTATCCGGTTCCCATAGAGCAGCTTAACAAAGGAAAACTCACCCTTAATGTGACACTGCCCGATTATCTGAAATACAGCGATATCCGTGTCCTTACCGTGGATAAGGAAGGACAGTTGGAAAACATTTCCTACACGGGAGAGGAAGGAAAGATAAGCTTTCCCGTTACCCATACGGGCGATTACGTGTTTCTGAGTGTGAGTGACAGTAAGGTTTACGGACAGACAAAGGTAAACGGCGGACAGGCCGTCATAGAACGGAACAAAGACTTCGGCATAGAATAAGAAAAAAGCCGGAGTCTTTTTTTATGTTTATAGCAAGAAAACAGATTGGATGCGAGGACTTTACCGGAAAAGCCGGCGGTGAGGGCATAACCATAGCCGTGCTGGACACCGGTATTTCCACGCATCCCGATTTCGGAGGGAGAATACTGGCATTCCGGGACTTTGTGAACGACATGCCATATGTATATGACGACAGCGGACACGGCACCCACGTGTGCGGGATTGCTGCGGGAAACGGTCTGCTTTCGAGGGGCAGATACCGGGGCGTGGCGCCGGGGGCGAGCCTGGTTGTGGGAAAGGTCTTAAACGAGCAGGGGGACGGCAGTGTGGATGCCATGCTTAAAGGACTTTCCTGGATTTTGGAAAACAAGGACAGATGGAAAATACGCATCGTGAATATCTCGGTGGGATTCGGCGGCACGATGCCGGAAAAAAAGGAAATGCTTCTTAGGGTAAAAATGGAGGAAGCATGGGAAGAAGGACTTTTAGTGGTCTGTGCGGCGGGGAACAACGGACCGGCGCCGGGCAGCATTTCCTATATGGGAGAGAGCCCGAGGCTCATTACCGTGGGATGCTATGACAAGGAGAGGCGAAGCGGAAAGAAGAGCTGCGAAATCTATTCTGCCAGAGGTCGGGAGGGAGTCTTATACCGGAAGCCGGACTTAGTGGCGCCGGGGACGGAAATTGTGTCCTGCAATGCTTTTTACCGGAAGGCGGGAGCGCGTACCCAGGGAGCTTATACGGCAAAAAGCGGCACATCCATGGCAACGCCCATGGTGAGCGGTTGTCTGGCACTTTTATTGGAAAAATATCCGGATTTAAGCAAGGAGCAGGCAAAGTACCGGCTGCTTAAGGGCTGCGTCAGGCTAAAAGAACCGGACAATTTACAGGGGTATGGCATGCTGCATGTGAAAAGGGTATTGACAGACTCGGTATGATTGTATACAATTATACGAGATTTAACAATAGAAGAAAGAGGCTTCCAATCATGAGAGAAAATGAAACATTTGACAATCGTCCGGTGAACATGAATACGAGAAATAATCTTCTGGAAATAGAAGAGCATATGTATATTCTGGATGATGTGGAGAAACCCAATGTATTCCGAAATATGTTTCCTTATTCCGAGATACCGAAGATACCTTTCAACGACAGAATTGTGCCTCACAATATGCCTAAGGATATCTGGATTACCGATACCACCTTCCGTGACGGACAGCAGTCAAGAGCGCCGTATACCACGGAGCAGATTGTGACTATTTACGATTATCTGCATAAGCTGGGCGGTCCCAACGGTATGATCCGTGCTTCGGAATTCTTCCTTTACAGCAAAAAGGACAGGGATGCGGTCTATAAATGTATGGAGAGGGGCTATGAGTTCCCCGAAGTAACCAGCTGGATCCGCGCCAGTAAGGAAGACTTTAAATTAGTAAAAGAAATCGGTATGAAAGAAACCGGTATTTTAGTAAGCTGCTCCGACTATCACATTTTCTTAAAGCTTAAGATGACAAGAAAACAGGCGATGGAGCATTATTTAAGCGTTATCAAGGAGTGTCTGGAAGAGGGCATCAGCCCCAGATGCCACTTAGAGGATATCACCAGAGCGGATATTTACGGCTATGTGGTACCGTTCTGCTTAGAGCTTATGAAGCTGCAGGAGGAATATAAAATACCCATCAAGGTGCGCGCCTGCGATACCATGGGCTACGGGGTCAACTATCCCGGCGCCGTTATTCCCCGAAGCGTACAGGGTATCATTTACGCCCTGCATACAAATGCCAGCGTGCCCCATGCCAACCTGGAATGGCACGGACACAACGATTTCTACAAGGCAGTTTCCAACTCCACCACGGCATGGCTGTACGGCTGCTCCGGCGTCAATACCTCCCTTTTCGGTATCGGCGAACGTACCGGCAACACGCCTCTGGAAGCCATGGTATTTGAATATGCCCAGCTCCGCGGCAGCTTAAACGGTATGGATACCACGGTCATTACCGAACTGGCAGAGTATTATGAGAAGGAAATCGGTTATCATATTCCGGAAAGAACGCCCTTCGTCGGAAAGAATTTCAATGTAACGAGAGCCGGTATCCATGCGGACGGACTTCTGAAAAACGAAGAGATTTACAATATCTTCGATACGGATAAATTCTTGAACAGACCTGTTCTGTGCGCAGTTTCCAATACCTCCGGTCTTGCCGGCATTGCCCACTGGATTAATACCTATTACAAGTTAAAAGAAGAGCAGCATGTGGACAAGAACAGTGAACTGGTACATGAAATCAAGAAGTGGGTGGATGCCCAGTATGCGGACGGACGTGTAACGGTTCTGACCGATGAAGAACTGGTGAAAGTGATTAATGAAATCTGTGAAGAGAAGCATCTTACCATCGGAAAATAACCCGGGAAATGCAGCTTTGCAGACAGATGGGAGCAAACATTGGAAAAGTATGATGTGAAGCAGGAAGTGACGGACAAGTACTCCCTGCGGGGGCGTATTTTCCATAAGTTAAGGGAGGATATCCTGAACGGAAAATATGCCGATTATGAGGAATTGAAAGAAGTTGCCATCGGAGAAGAAATGGGTGTCAGCCGTACCCCTGTCCGGGAAGCCTTCCGGCAGCTGGAGTTAGAAGGGCTCATCCAGATAATCCCCAACAAAGGCGCTTATGTAACCGGTATCACGGAAAAGGATGTGAAGGACATCTATATGATACGTTCTCGTCTGGAGGGGCTGTGCGCCAGATGGGCAACGGAGCACATTACAAAGGAACAGCTTGATGAGCTGGAGGAATGTGTATACCTTGCCAAGTTCCATGCTTCGAAAGGACATATGGAACAGCTTCCCGAACTGGACAACCGGTTTCATGAAATTTTATACGAAGCATGCGATTCCAAAATGCTGGAGCACCAGCTGAGGGATTTCCACGCCTATGTACTGCGGGTGCGCAGAAAAACCCTTTCCACACCGGAACGGAGCATGGCGTCCAACGAAGAGCATGAGAAAATCATGCTGGCAATCAAGGACAGAAATGCCGACGAGGCGGAACGGCTTGCCCATATGCATATGATAAATGCCTATGAAAACATGGTAAAGAACGGCTTACATGAAGCCTATGAAAACAATGCAGCAGCGAAACAGGAAAAAGAAAGCGAGGACACAGCAAAATGAGTAAAATTCAGATGACTACCCCTTTGGTGGAAATGGACGGAGATGAAATGACAAGAATCCTTTGGAAGATGATCAAGGATGAACTGTTGTTGCCCTTTATCGATTTGAAGACCGAGTACTATGACCTTGGTCTGGAATACCGCAACGAAACCAACGACCAGGTAACCGTGGACAGCGCCAATGCCACTTTAAAGTACGGAGTAGCCGTAAAGTGTGCGACCATTACCCCCAATGCGGCGCGTATGACGGAGTACAACTTAAAGGAAATGTGGAAGAGCCCCAACGGCACCATCCGTGCCATTTTAGACGGTACCGTATTCCGTACCCCCATCGTGGTAAAGGGCATCGAACCCTGCGTAAAGAACTGGAAAAAGCCCATTACGCTGGCAAGACATGCTTACGGCGATGTTTATAAGAATACCGAAATGAAGATTGCGGGCCCCGGAAAGGCAGAACTGGTATTTACCGCAGAGGACGGCACCGAGACCAGGGAGCTGATACATAACTTTACCGGCGCAGGCGTGCTGCAGGGCATGCACAACACTGACAAGTCCATCACCAGCTTTGCAAGAGCATGCTTTTCCTATGCATTGGACTTAAAGCAGGATTTATGGTTTGCCACAAAGGATACCATTTCCAAAAAGTATGACCATACCTTCAAGGATATTTTTGCAGAGGTTTACGAAAACGAATACAAGGCGAAATTTGAGGAAGCCGGCATTACCTATTTCTACACCCTGATTGACGATGCGGTAGCAAGAGTCATGAAGGCGGAGGGTGGCTTTATCTGGGCATGCAAGAACTACGACGGCGATGTAATGTCCGATATGGTTTCTTCCGCGTTCGGTTCCCTCGCCATGATGACTTCCGTACTGGTTTCCCCGAACGGCGTATACGAATACGAAGCCGCACACGGAACCGTACAGCGTCATTACTACAAGCACTTAAAGGGAGAGGAAACCTCCACAAACTCCGTAGCTACCATTTTTGCATGGACCGGAGCATTGAGAAAGCGCGGCGAGTTAGACGGCATCAAGGAACTGGTAGAATTTGCGGATAAGCTGGAAAAGGCAACCCTTTCCACCATTGAAAGCGGCAGAATGACCAAGGACCTTGCCCTGATTACCTCCTTAAAGGATGTCACCGTATTAAACAGCGAGAACTTTATCAAAGAAATCCGTAAAACATACGAAGCAATGTAAGAAAAAATATGCAGTATATGCAGAAAAAAAGGCTTGCGGTTTATTCCGCAAGCCTTTCCCATTCTTCGTACGCTTCTGAAAGCTGTCCGTCCGTTTCTTCGATTTTTTTGGAAAGCTCCTGCAGCTTTCCCACATCCGTTGCGATGGAAGGGTCGCACATCTTTTCTTCCAGGGATGCTTTTTCTTCTTCTAACTTTTCAATCCGCTGTTCGCATTTCTTTAAGTCGTTTTCTTTCTTTCGTTTCTGTGCCTGTTCCTCTTTCTGCTGTTTCCAGTCCGTTTTGCTTTCGGTATCCTCGGTGGGAGCAGCGGCGGAAGCAGCCGGTGTATTTACGGCCAGTTGTTCCTTCTTTAAGAGGTAATAGTCGTAGTTGCCCAGATAATTGGTAAAGTCCCCGCCGGAAAGTTCCAAGATGCGGTGGGCGGTTTTATTGATGAAATAACGGTCGTGGGAAACATAGAGTACGGTGCCTTCGTAGTGGTTTAAGGCATCCTCTAAGATTTCCTTTGACATAATATCCAAATGGTTGGTGGGCTCGTCCAGGATTAAAAAGTTGGCATTGGAGAGCATCAGTTTTGCCAGGCTGACACGGCCTTTTTCACCGCCGCTCAAATCGGCAATCCGCTTGAAAACATCATCCCCGGTAAAGAGGAAAGCCGCCAGCACATTGCGGATGCGGGTGTTGTCCAGGTACGGATACTCATCGGAAATTTCTTCAAAGAGGGTCTTTTCATCATGCAGTACATGGTGTTCCTGGTCGTAGTAACCGATTTCCACGTTGGAGCCTAAGCGAAAGCTTCCGGCGTCCGCTTCGATGAGCCGGTTGATGATTTTTAAGATCGTGGTTTTGCCGGTGCCGTTGTCCCCGATGATTGCCACATGCTCCCCGCGCTTTAACCGGAAGGAAAGGTGGGAGAAGAGCGTCTGGGAGCCGAAGGATTTTTTTAAGTCCTCCACGGTCAGCACATCGTTGCCGCTTAAAACGGCGGGAGTCAGGGTCAGATGCATATCGGATTTTACTTCCGTGGGTTTGTCCAGCACTTCTATTTTATTTAACATTTTCTCGCGGCTTTCCGCACGCTTGATGGATTTTTCCCTGTTGAAGGAGCGGAGTTTTTCAATAACCTCCTCCTGATGTTTGATTTCCTGCTGCTGGTTCATATAGGCATTCCATTGGGCTATGCGGAGCTGTTCTTTTTTGACGGCATAGTCGGAATAGTTGCCGGCAAATACGGTGGAGCGTCCGTTGTCGATTTCAATGATTTTGGTAGCCAGTCTGTCCAGGAAGAAGCGGTCATGGGAAACGATTAAAACCGCACCCCTGTAATTTTTAAGGTAGGTTTCCAGCCATGCAATGGACTGCATATCCAGGTGGTTGGTCGGCTCGTCTAAAATAATAAGGTCGGGGGACAAAAGCAGAAGACGTCCCAGCGCCACACGGGTTTTCTGACCGCCGGAGAGGGCGGAGGTTTTTTTATCAAATTCTTCCTCCGTAAAGCCCAGCCCCTTTAAGACTCCTATGAGCTCACTTTTGTATATATAACCGCCGCTTGCCTCAAAACGGTGGGTGAGCTGGCTGTATTCCTCCATAATTCCGGCAAGGCTTTCTGCGTCCGCATCCTTCATGGATTTTTCGGTTTCCCGTATTTTATGCTCCAGGGCAATCAAATCCTGCTTTACGGACAAAAGCTCTTCGTAGATGGTGTTATCATCCGACAGTCCGGCATTCTGGGAAAGATACCCCAGGCTTTTTCCCTTGCCTAAAATGACCTGGCCGTCATCGGCTGCCATTTCGCCTACAATAATCTTAAGCAGAGTGGACTTGCCGGCACCGTTGATGCCCACAATGGCTGCTTTTTCATGGTCCTCTATATGAAAAGAAATTTCTTTTAAGACTTCGTTTCCGACAAATGCTTTCTGTATATTCTGACAGGAAAGTATCATGGTCTGTTCCTCACATTCTGTTTTGCTTTCTATAGTTTACCGTCATGGAAAAATAATGTCAAATTTTTCTGCATGGGGCGCGTCTGCGTTGACAATTTTTTAACACTCTTATATAATAAATTATAAATTCTTATGGAAAAGCAAGCTATAAAACAGGAGGCGTTAGTGTGGAAGGAAAAGGCATTTCCCAGGCGGTTATCGGGCGTCTGCCACGTTATTTCCGTTACTTGGGAGACTTAAAGGATGAAGGAGTGGAACGCATTTCTTCGCAGGAACTTTCCCGCAGAATGCAGGTAACCGCGTCGCAGATACGGCAGGATTTCAACAATTTCGGCGGCTTCGGACAGCAGGGTTACGGCTATAATGTAGATTATCTGTATACGGAAATCGGAAAAATACTGGGACTCGACAAGACCCACCGGCTGATCATCATCGGCGCCGGCAACCTCGGACGGGCTCTCGGCAATTATATGAACTTTGAAAAGAGGGGCTTTATTTTAAAGGGAATATTCGATAAAAATCCGGCGCTCTGGGGAGAAAAGGTCCGGGAAATTACCGTTCAGCCCATGGACAGAATGGAAGCGTTCATGCAGGAAAACGATATTGATATTGCGGTGCTCACCATTCCCAAAAACAGCGCCATTGACGTGGCGGAGGTGCTGGTGAATTGCGGCGTCCGCGCCATTTGGAATTTTGCGCATGTGGATTTACAGGTTCCGCCCGAAATCCAGGTGGAAAACGTTCATCTTTCGGACAGTCTGATGAAGCTTTCCTACAATCTGGAGCAGGAAAACCGGAAGAAAGAAGAAGCTGATGCGTAGAGGTAAATTTACCGGAAAGGCATCTGAATGAAGAAGAAAGAAAAAGACTTTTATGAGGCGGTAAACGCCTACAATATCCCGGTGCTGACATTGGATCACAACTGGCACAAGCTGTTTGGAAACGAGGAAGCCACCCCAGCCGTAAAAGTACTGCAGGAGGAGCTGAACGAGCTCTTAAAGAAGCAGGGCAGGGCGGCTACGGAAGGAAAAAAGACAGCCGCCTTAAAGAAGAAGCTGATGGAAGAGATCATTCCGCTGGCAGATGCCTACAACAAAAAGGAAGACAAGGCAACCGAGAAAAAAATCGAAGAGCACAAGAGACTCATTGCCGAGTGCAACGAGAAGCTTAAGGACTACCGGCTGGAGTTAAATGCCCTGCCGGACGAAATAAAGGCAGTCAACAAAAAACTGATGTTTGCCACCATGGATATCTGCTACCGGCAGCTCAATGAAAATACGGCAAGCATTGCGGCAGCGGAGGAATGGATACGGGACACGAGGATAGAATTAAAAAAACAGCTTATCCGGAAACAGGAAATGGAGCAGAAAAATCAGGAGCTGTATTCCTATATGCATTCCATTTTCGGAGTGGATGTCATCAATCTGTTTGACGGAGAATACGGAAATAAGGAGAGTAAAGAGGACGGTTGAGCACAACAGTCCTTTTTCAAATGATATGGAAAAGAAAAACGAAATCCTGCCTGTCAGCCTTGTAACGGCGGACGAGATGCGGGCATATGATACTTATACCATACAGAATATCGGCATATACACGGAGGTTTTGATGGAGCGGGCGGCGCTTGCCCTTGCGGACGAATGCATGCTTCTTTTAAAAGATGCCCATAAAAAGCCCCGGGAGGCAAAAGCACTTTGCGTGTGCGGTACGGGAAATAACGGCGGCGACGGGCTTGCCTGCGCAAGACTTCTTGCGGACAGAGGCGTGGAAGCGAAGGTCCTGCTTGTGGGAAATAAGGAAAAATTAAGCGAAGCTGCCGCTTACGAATACCGGATTTTACAGGCTTACGGTGTCCCGGTGGTAAGCTTTGGAGAGGATGGTTTTCCGGCGGAGGAGTATTCCGTTATCGTGGATGCCCTGTTTGGCACCGGACTTTCCCGAAAGATAACCGGGGATTATAAGCAGGTGATTGAAACCATAAACGACCTACCGGGAAAGGTGGTGGCGGCGGATATTCCTTCCGGCATCGATTCGGACTCGGGCAAAATCTGGGGGACGGCAATCATGGCGGACAGAACCGTTACCTTCGGCTTTGCCAAAAGAGGGCTGTATCTGTATCCGGGCGCTTCCTATGCCGGAAAGGTAAGGACTGCAGACATCGGCATTACGGAAAAAAGCTTCCGTACAGGGGAGCCTGGCATGTATACCCTGACGGGGGACGGACTTTCCCTCTTTCAAAACCGCAGACCGGACGGCAACAAGGGTACCTTCGGGAAAATCCTGATTGCGGCCGGCAGTAAAAATATGGCGGGAGCGGCTGTTCTCTGTGCGAAAAGCGCTTACCGGGCGGGAGTGGGCATGGTAAAATTGGTCATTCCCGAATGCATCCGGGAGACAGTGCTTATGAGTTTACCGGAAGCCATGATTTTTTCCTACGAAAAAGAAGACGGACTTTCGGAAGCAGAGCAGGAAGAACTTAAGAAAAGCATGGACTGGGCGGATGTGCTCTTAGCAGGTCCCGGACTGGGGGAGGGAGAAGCGGCACGGACGCTTACGGAACTGTTTTTACGGAACCGGGAGAAAAAGCTGCTTCTGGATGCGGACGCCCTGAACGCGTTAAGCAGGGAGGAAGCGCTTTATAAGCTGGCGGCGCAAAGAGGCGGCAATCTGGTTCTTACGCCCCATATGGGAGAGCTTGCGAGACTTCTTCATGTTCCGGTTTCCGAGGTGAAGGAGGATGAACTTGCCGCCACCCGGAAGCTGCAGGCGGATATTCATGCGGTAATCGTCGGAAAAAGCGCAAGAACCTACGTCTGTGACGGCAGCCATAAAATATTCTTAAACACGGCGGGCAACGACCGGATGGCAACGGCGGGAAGCGGGGATGTTTTATCCGGCATGACAGGCGCCATGCTGGCAGGCGGACTTTCCCCCTACGAAGCGGCGGTGGCGGGCGTATACCTGCATGCCTGTGCGGGGGATGCCGCAGCAAAAAGGGAAATGGGCATGGGACTCTGCGCCACGGACCTTTTACGGGAATAGAAAACGGAAATGGTATACCTTCAGATAAACTGGAAATACTAATACCAGATTTAGAAGAAGGGATGTTTTTTATGAGAAGAGGAGATATTTATTACGCAGATTTACGTCCGGTTATCGGTTCCGAGCAGGGAGGTATCCGGCCGGTTCTGATTGTCCAGAACGATGTGGGCAACAAACACAGTCCCACCATTATCTGCGCTGCCATTACTTCCAGAATGAACAAGGCAAAGCTGCCCACACATATCGAGCTTTCCACGGAAAAATACGATATGGATAAGGACTCCGTGGTGCTTTTAGAGCAGCTCCGTACCATAGACAAAAAAAGGCTGAAGGATAAGGTGTGCCACCTGGATGCCCAGATTATGCAGAAGGTCAACAGGGCGCTCATGATAAGTCTGGAACTGAATACATAAGACAAATGCCAAACTTGACGGAAATCGCCAATAATGGTATATTTTAATGTGAGGTTTTACCGGAAAAAATAAAATAAGAAAATCTAAGGAGAAAGAATATGTCAGGACATTCAAAATTTGCGAACATTAAGCATAAAAAGGAAAAGAATGATGCAGCAAAGGGCAAGATTTTTACCATTATCGGAAGAGAAATTGCCGTAGCGGTCAAGGAAGGCGGTCCCGACCCTGCCAACAACTTTAAGCTGGCACAGGTTATTACAAAGGCAAAAGCCAACAACATGCCCAATGATACCATCGACAGAGGCATCAAGAAGGCTGCCGGAGACCTGGGAAGCGTAAACTATGAATACGTTACATACGAAGGCTACGGTCCCAGCGGTATCGCCATTATCGTAGACGCACTGACCGACAACAAGAACCGTACGGCAGCCAATGTGAGAAGCGCTTTCACAAAGGGACAGGGCAACATAGGTACTCCCGGCTGTGTTTCCTTTATGTTTGACAAGAAGGGCCAGATTTTAATCGATAAAGAAGAATACGAAGCGGATTCGGATGAACTGATGATGCAGGTGCTGGATGCCGGAGCGGAGGATTTCAGTGAAGAAGAGGATGTATACGAAGTGCTGACCGATCCCGACAGCTTTGAAGAGGTAAGAAAGGCACTGGAGGATGCCGGTATTCCCATGATGAGTGCGGAAGTTACCATGATTCCCCAGAACTATGTAACCCTTACAGATGAAACCGCCATCAAAAACCTGCAGCGTACCCTCGACCTTCTGGATGAAGACGATGATGTGCAGGCAGTATACCATAACTGGGACGACTAAGGAAGGAAGAGGAAACCTATGAAGAAAGAAACAATATGTGTGCAGGCGGGATGGAAGCCTACGTGCGGCGAACCCCGTATCCTGCCGATTTACCAGTCTACCACCTTTAAGTACGATACTTCCGAACAGATGGGAAAACTGTTTGATCTGGAGGCGTCCGGTTATTTCTACACCAGACTGCAAAATCCGACCAATGACTGCGTTGCAGCCAAAATCTGTGAATTAGAGGGCGGCGTTGCCGCAATGCTGACAAGCTCCGGTCAGGCGGCCAACAATTATGCGGTATTCAATATCTGTGAGGCAGGGGACCATGTGGTTCTTTCTTCTACCGTATACGGAGGCACTTTTAACCTGCTGACGGTTACCATGAAAAAAATGGGTATTTCCTGTACTGTGGTTGACCCTGACTGGCCGGCTGAGAAAATCGCAGAAGCTTTTCAGGAGAACACTAAGTGCGTAGTGGCGGAAACCATTGCAAACCCTGCGCTGGTAGTGCTTGATATTGAAAAGTTTGCCAAGCTTGCCCATGACCATCAGGTACCTCTCATTGTGGACAATACCTTTGCCACACCCATTAACTGCAATCCGTTCGATTTCGGAGCCGACATTGTCACTCATTCCACGACCAAGTACATGGACGGACATGCCGCAACCGTAGGCGGAGCCATTGTGGACTCCGGCAATTTCGACTGGAGTAAATACCCGGATAAATTCCCCGGACTCTGCAGCCCGGATGAGTCCTATCACGGTATCACTTATACCGAAAAATTCGGCAAAGCCGCTTACATAACGAAGGCAACCTCCCAGCTTATGAGGGATCTTGGTTCCATCCAGGCGCCGTTTAATGCCTTTATCCTGAATTTAGGACTGGAAACATTGCCTCTCCGTATGGAAAGACACTGCAGCAATGCGCAGGCGGTTGCGGAATTTTTGGAGAGCCACGAAAAGGTTGCCTGGGTCAACTATCCCGGCTTAAAGAGCAACAAATACTATGAACTGGCACAGAAATACATGCCGAACGGCACCTGCGGTGTTATCAGCTTCGGCTTAAAGGGCGGCAGAAAAGCAGCAGAAGAGCTGATGGATAAACTGAAGCTGGCTGCCATCGTGACCCATGTTGCGGATGCCCGGACCTGTGTGCTTCATCCAGCCAGCCATACACACAGACAGATGAACGACGAACAGTTAAAGGAAGCCGGCGTTGCCCCTGATCTGATTCGTCTGTCCGTTGGTATCGAAAACGTTTCCGACATTATAGATGACCTTGCACAGGCGTTAGAACAGATTTAACCCTTTGCAAAAAAGGAGTAATATGGCTTTTGTGAAAAACAAGTTCAGCTATGTGCTTTGGGCTTGCTACATAGTCTTGATCGGCTTTGCTTATTTCGGTCTGACGGTTTCGGGACTGCAAAGCCTTTCCATAACCGATAAAAGCGCCCTTATCTGCATATCCTGCCTGCCGCTTTTCTTAGTGGCGGGACTGTTTGCCCTTATCCGGTGGTGTGTGGGACGCTATACGGCGGCAAGGACACCCGTGCAGGCTTCCGCCGCCTTTGAGGCAATCGCTGTGGGCGTGCTTCTGGTGACGGGCGTGGTTATCCGTGCCCTCATGCTGAATGCAGCTGCGGCTTTGGCGGTTTACCGGGATATCTGTTATTTTGAAGGCGCAAAAGTGACCGGACAGGCAATTCCCCTGACGGCGCAGAGTATGGAGTATTTTTATTACATTTTACTGCGGGGCGTATTTTACGTTGTAGGCAATCACTTTACGGCAGGATTCATTCTGCAGATTGTATTGCAGACGATTTCCTCCCTTATATGGTATTTTGCATTAAAGAAACTGATTGGCAGAATAGGAGCCTTCTTTTTCCTGATTACGGCAACGGTATTTCCTTTCTTTGTAAATGCCGGTCTGCAGTATTCACCGGAGGTATTGTATGCCCTGTTATACGGCCTGGTGCTGCTTTTAATCGGCTTTTACTATGAAAAAGAGCGGGAGAGCGCTTCCTTAAAATGGCAGAATGCCCTGCTTTTATTTGCATCGGGACTCGGCATCGGTTTTCTGACGTACCTGGATGCCATAGGTCTCTCCCTCATTTCCCTGCTGGTTTTCGTGAAATTCTTAAAGAAAAACAGACCCGACTGGCTGGATGAAAACGGAGAAAAGGAAAGCTTCACCATGCATGTTTTACTGCTTACTTTAGGCTACTTTGCAGGCAAGGGACTGTTTATGATGATTGACGTCTGGCAGAACCATTCTTCCTTGCAGCGGATTATGGGAGCCTGGGGAGAAACCTTCGGGCCGAAGGGCAGTATGTCCTTATACGAACTGAGTACATCCGTAACCGGAAAAGATGTTCTGTGGGTTATCATTGTCCTGTTTTTACTGATGCTGGGCATTCCTTCCTTCTTCCTGAAAAAGGAGTCGGAGAACCAGTTAATCTGGGTGGTGTTTGCGGCGGTTATCGCTCTGTTCTGTTTCTTTAAGGTGGAAACACCCGCCATGGGCTACGGCTATCTTTTGTTCCATGCGCTGGTTGTCCTTTTGGCCGCCGGCATGCAGAATTTATTCTATATGCCGGGTGTGGAGCAGACACCGGCTCCTGTAAAACCGCAGACCCCTGTAAAACCGCAGACCCCTGATAGGGTTTCCAACGGATCTACCGACCGTTACAGACAGCCGGAGAACGGAGAAAAAGAAATCAAATATATTGAAAATCCGCTTCCCCTGCCGAAGAAGCATGAGAAGAAGAGCATGGGATATAAGTTTGAAGTACCGCCCGAAAAAATGAAGTACGACATTCAGGTATCCGATGCGGATGATTTTGATCTGAAATAACATGAAAATTGAAAATCAGGATATCCTAAAAAGGAATTGCTGCGGCAGTTCCTTTTTTCTTATCCTTTTTTATCCAAGGCGCGAAAGCCTGAAAAAGGATTTTGCCGGAACGGATAAGCTGCCGCACGGAAAGGACGGTTTTCATGGAAGAAAACATAAATCAGGATGAACAGATAGAAAAGACCGGTCAGGTCATTTTAAATCACAATGCCCGGGAGGATACGATACACCTGCTTACCATTATCGGGGAAATAGAAGGCCACGACAATTTAAGCAGCTCCGCCAAAACCACCAAGTACGAGCATGTACTGCCGAAGCTTGCCGCTATTGAGGACAGTGAGGAAATAAAGGGCGTACTGGTCTTGTTAAACACCATGGGCGGAGATGTGGAAGCGGGGCTTGCCATTGCGGAAATGGTGGCGTCCCTGTCCAAGCCCACCGTGTCCCTGGTGCTTGGCGGCAGCCATTCCATCGGCATCCCCATAGCCGTCAGTACGGACTATTCCTTTATTGTCCCCACGGGCACCATGGTTATCCATCCGGTAAGAATGACCGGAATGGTCATCGGCGTACCCCAGACCTTTGACTATTTCAAACAGATGCAGGACAGGATTACGGGCTTTGTCAGCAGCCACTGCGAAATTTCAAGGGAAAGACTGGAGCAGCTCATGATGGAAACGAAAATGCTCACCAAGGATGTGGGCACTATTTTAGTGGGCGGGGAAGCCGTAAAGGAGGGCATTATCAACGAAGTGGGCGGCATCCGGGAAGCCCTTAAAAAATTGCATTCCCTGATAGATGCGGATAGAGAAAATGGCGAAAGCAAATAGGCAAAATATTGTATACATGGTGACAAGCCGGCTGAAAAATGATATAATACTTACATTGCCCTGATTTGGGGTGATAAGAGTCCTGCGTACAGCACCAGGACTGCAATAGGAGTGTTTTATCATGGCAGCAAAACAGACATCAAAAAAATCGACTACCCGGAGAAAAAGCAGCAGTTCCAAGTCCTCCAGACAGCAGGAAAGAGTCTATACGGAGCAGGAAACAGAACTGTTTCATGAGATTTCCCTGATTTTATTCTTTGCGGTAGCAGTGGTTCTTTTTTTATGCAATTTCGGCATACTGGGTCCGGTCGGCAAAGGTATCAGCAGTATTCTGTTCGGACTGTTCGGTCTTCCGGCGTATGCGTTTTCCATTCTTTTGTTTTTAGCAATCGCTTTCTTTTCCGCTAACGGCGGCAGTTCCGCAGCGGTGCGCAAAATTGTGGCGGGAGCCATCCTGTTCTGCATGGCGGGGGTAATCTGTGAACTGATTGCCGGTGACCCCGACATCATGAAGGAATCGTACAGCATAAAAGCTCTCTACCAGTTTAGCAGTGAAGAACATATGGGCGGCGGCGCCCTGTTCGGCAGCCTTGCCTACCTTTTGCTGCATTTTCTGGACACCATCGGCACGGTTTTGGTGGTACTGATTGTGTGCCTGATTTCAGTTATCCTTCTTACGGAGAAATCCTTTGTAAAGGGTGTGAAAAACGGCAGTAAGCGTGTGGTAGAGCTCTCCAGGGAGGATGCCCAGAGACGGAAAGAGCTGATGGAATCCCGCCGGGAAGAAGCGGAAGAAGAGCGCATCCGCAGGGAAGAGGAACGTCACAGAAGAGAGGAAACACGCCGCTTAAAGGCAGAGGAAAAAGAGAACGAAAAAATCCTTCGTATGGATAAAAAAGTGTCCGGCGTCATACTGGATACGGCACTTACGGAGCCGGCGGAGAAAAAGAACCGGGACGATATTCACGAAATTACCTTCAACGAAGAGCCGGATATTTTACCGGCAGAGGAAGCGCCCATGGAACCGGCGCATCCCATTATGCCGGATGCATTTTCCCAGGAGATGCCCGGACAGAAGACGTCTGCGGCGGACTCCTTTATCCACCCGGATATATTAGACAACATTCAGGTAGAGGGCATGTTCCGCAGGGACGAAGAGGAAGCCGTTCCAGCATCTACGTTCCATGCAGAGCCCGCCTATAAGGCAGAACCGGAGCCGGCGGAAAGCACACAGTTTTCCCGTCCTAAGGCAGTCGTCCCGGAAAAGAAAACCACGGATACCCCGAGACCGGAAGGTATGCCGCAGAGCAGCGCCACTCCTTCCAATGTCCCGAAGAAATACATGTTCCCTCCTTTGTCCTGTTTACAGAAGGGCAAGGGCGGCGGTGGAGACTCCGCAAGGGAATTAAAAGAAACGGCTGCCAGACTGCAGCAGACGCTACATACATTCGGTGTCAACGTAACGATTACCAATATCAGTCAGGGACCTTCCGTTACCCGGTACGAGCTGCAGCCCGAGCAGGGGGTTAAGGTCAGCAAAATCGTGGGACTGGCGGATGATATCAAGTTAAATCTTGCCGCAACGGATATCCGTATCGAAGCGCCCATTCCCGGCAAAGCGGCTATCGGTATCGAAGTACCGAACAAAGAAAATACGCCGGTGGCATTGCGTGATTTGTTAGAGTCAAAGGAATTCAAGGAATTCCCCAGCAAGATCGCATTTGCGGTCGGTAAAGACATCGCAGGCAAGGTGGTTGTGGCGGACATCGGCAAGATGCCCCATATGCTGATTGCGGGGGCTACCGGTTCCGGTAAATCCGTCTGCATCAACACATTGATTATGAGTATTCTCTATAAAGCGCACCCGGATGAAGTCAAGCTTATCATGGTGGACCCCAAGGTGGTGGAGTTAAGCGTTTACAACGGCATTCCCCATCTGTTAATACCGGTTGTAACGGATCCCAAGAAGGCTTCCGCAGCCCTGCACTGGGGAGTTACGGAAATGGAAGACCGTTACAAGAAGTTTGCGGATCTGAATGTGCGTGACCTGAAGGGCTACAACGAAAAGATTACCGCCATGAGGGAAAAGGGAGAAAACGTACCCGCCAACTTGCCTCAGATGATTATTATCGTGGACGAGCTTGCGGATTTGATGATGGTATGTCCCGGCGAAGTGGAAGACTCCATCTGCCGTCTGGCACAGCTCGCCAGAGCAGCGGGTATCCACCTGATTATCGCGACCCAGAGGCCTTCCGTGGATGTCATCACCGGTCTTATCAAAGCCAACATGCCCAGCCGTGTGGCATTCAGCGTAAGTAGCGGCGTGGACTCCCGTACCATCCTTGATATGAACGGTGCGGAAAAGCTTTTAGGAAAGGGCGATATGCTTTTCTACCCGCAGGGGTATTCCAAACCCGCCCGTATCCAGGGTGCGTTTGTATCGGATAAGGAAGTTTCGGATGTAGTGGATTTCCTGAAAAACCAGACACTCGGCAATGTGTACGCCGAGGATATCGAAGAAAAAATCAAAAATATCGGAAGCAGCTCTTCCCAGAGTGGAGCCACGGGGGACGGCAGTGCCGTGGATGAACTTTTTGCGGATGCGGGAAAGTTTATCATCGACAAGGACAAGGCGTCCATCGGTATGCTGCAGAGGGTATTTAAGATAGGATTTAACCGGGCAGCCCGTATCATGGACCAGCTTCATGACTACGGTGTTGTCGGAGAAGATGAAGGCACCAAACCCCGGAAGGTTCTGATGAGTGAGGAACAATTCGAACAATTACTGGAAGAAATCTAAGGAGAAAAACATGAAAACAGACATCGAAATTGCACAGCAGGCGGAAATGGAACCCATTGTAAAGGTAGCAGAGCGAATCGGCGTATCCGCTGACGATTTGGAACTGTACGGAAAGTATAAAGCAAAGATTTCCGATGAGTACTTAAAAAGCATCGAAGGCAACCCGGACGGAAAACTGATTCTGGTGACCGCCATTAACCCCACTCCCGCAGGAGAAGGAAAGACCACGACTACCGTAGGACTGGGAGAAGCCTTCGGACGCATGAACAAAAAGGCAATTATTGCCTTAAGAGAGCCCTCCTTAGGTCCCTGTTTCGGTATCAAGGGCGGCGCGGCAGGCGGCGGCTATGCACAGGTCGTTCCCATGGAGGATCTGAACCTGCACTTTACCGGCGATTTCCATGCCATTACCTCTGCCAATAACTTACTGGCAGCTTTGCTTGATAACCATATCCAGCAGGGCAATGCCCTCCGTATTGACACCAGACAGATTGTATGGAAGAGATGTCTGGACATGAACGACAGAGTACTGCGTAACGTAGTGGTAGGTCTTGGAAGCAAGGCGGACGGCTTTGTGAGAGAAGACCATTTTGTCATTACTGTAGCAACGGAAATTATGGCAGTTTTGTGTCTTGCCAGTGATATGAACGACTTAAAGGAACGCTTATCCCGTATGGTGGTTGCGTACAATCTGGACGGCGAACCCGTTACGGCGGGACAGCTTCAGGCAGTGGGTTCTATGGCGGCGCTCTTAAAGGATGCCTTAAAACCCAACATGATTCAGACCCTGGAGCATACTCCGGCGCTGGTGCACGGCGGCCCCTTTGCCAACATTGCACACGGCTGCAACTCCGTAAGAGCCACCAAGGCAGCCTTAAAAATGGCGGATTATGTGATTACGGAAGCCGGCTTCGGCGCAGACCTCGGCGCTGAGAAATTCTTTGACATCAAGTGCCGTGCGGCAGGCTTAAAGCCTGATGCAGTGGTACTGGTGGCAACTATCCGCGCCTTAAAATACAACGGCGGCGTGGCAAAGGCAGATTTATCGGCAGAAAACGTAGATGCCTTGAAGAAGGGCATTGTAAACTTAGAGAAGCATATTGAAAACCTGAAATTATACGGTGTACCCGTAGTGGTAACCTTAAACTCCTTTATTACCGATACGGAAGCGGAAATTTCCTATGTCAAGAATTTCTGCGAGGAGAGAGGCGCGGAATTTGCTCTTTCCGAAGTATGGGAAAAGGGCGGCGAAGGCGGCATGGCTTTAGCCGAAAAGGTGCTTAAGACTCTTTCTGAAAAAGAAAGCCACTTTAAGCCGTTATATGAGGATGACCTTTCCCTGACCGAAAAGATTGAAACCGTAGCAAAGAAGATTTACGGTGCGGGAAGCGTCACTGTTTCCGCTGCGGCAAAGAAGCAGCTTGAAAAGATTGAAGCCATGGGATTCGGCAATCTGCCGGTATGTATGGCAAAGAACCAGTATTCGTTATCCGATGATCCCACAAAGCTGGGACGTCCGGAAGGCTTTGACCTGACAGTCAGGGAAGCTTATGTATCCGCAGGCGCAGGATTTGTTGTAGTGCTGACCGGTACGGTTATGACCATGCCCGGCCTCTCAAAGAACCCTGCGGCATACAATATCGATGTGGATGAAAACGGTAAAATCGTCGGATTATTCTAAGCACTCCGGTCGCACAGACCTGCGGAAAGGAAACCTATGGCACAGATTATTGACGGAAAAAAGATATCCCAGCAAATAAAAGATGAAGTAAAAGAAGAAGTAAGCAGACTGAAGGAAGAGGGCGTGGAAGTGACCCTGGCGGTCATTCAGGTGGGTTCCGACCCGGCTTCCAGTGTCTATGTAGGAAACAAAAAGAAAGCATGCGAATACACCGGTATCCGCTCCCTTGCCTACGAACTTCCGGAAGAAACCACGGAAGAGGAACTGCTTTCCCTGATTGATGAACTGAACAACCGGGGGGACGTAAACGGCATATTAGTGCAGCTTCCCCTGCCTGCCCATATCAAGGAAGGCGATATTATCCGTGCCATTTCCCCCAAAAAGGATGTGGACGGCTTCCATCCCGAAAATGTGGGGGCACTCTGTACCGGAGAAAAGGGCTTTGTTTCCTGCACACCGGCAGGCATTATTGAACTTTTGAAGAGAAGCGGCGTTTCCATAGAAGGAAAGAACTGTGTGGTAATCGGACGAAGCAATATTGTTGGAAAACCCATGGCATTGCTTTTGCTGCGGGAAAACGGTACCGTTACCGTTGCCCATTCCCGGACGCAGAATTTGAAAGAGATTACAAAAAGAGCGGATATTTTAGTCGCAGCTGTAGGAAAACCTAAAATGATTACGGCAGACTATGTGAAAGAAGGAGCCGTTGTCATTGATGTGGGCATTCACCGCATGGAAAACAAAAAGCTTTGCGGTGACGTGGACTTTGAAGCGGTGGAGCCTCTTTGCAGCGCCATTACCCCGGTACCCGGCGGCGTAGGTCCCATGACCATAGCCATGCTGATGCATAACTGTGTGGAGTCCCTGAAATTACAGGAGAATTAACCAAGAGGAAACCGTATGAAGTGTCATAAATGTGGAGCAGAACTGCCGGAAGGCAGGCTTTACTGTGAAAAATGCGGTGAGGAAGTACATATTGTTCCCGATTTTGAACCTGAAATCGAGAACAGCATGCAGGAATCCCTCACAGCCATAGCGGAGCATGCGGGATTCGGACCGGAGACCGAACAGGAAAAGAAACATCAAAGACTGTTTCGAATTGTCAGTATTGCAGCAGGAGTTCTCATTGTATTTTTAGTTCTTTTACTGTGTTATTTCCATTTCCGTTCCAGGTCTTTGACTTACCAGTTAAAGCGTGCACAGGCATGTTACCAGAACGGAAAGCTGCCGGAGGCGGCGGAGCATTACAAAGCTGCCATTGCCATGGATGAAACAGACATTTCCCTGCAGCATGCACTGGCGGATATCTATCTGGCGCTGGGGGAAGAAGAGTCCTATCTGGAGATTCTGAACCGTATCCGGAAATCCGTGTATGCGTCCCCGGACGAAGTGATTTCCGCTTACAAAAAGCTGGTGGCATATTATAAAGAAAAAGAAGATTACGGTACCATCAACACCCTTGTTACTTCATCCGACAATGATGAGGTGAAAAATCTGTTCCGCAACTACATGGCGCAGCCGCCGGAGTTTTCTTATAAAGGCGGCAATTACGCCCAGGTAATCCCCTTAAAGCTTACCTCCGGCACACAGGGAACCATTTATTATACCTTAGACGGTATGATGCCCAACGAAAACAGTGAGGTTTACACCACACCGATTTTTTTAGACACCGGCAACTATACGGTAACCGCCATATTTGTGAACGAATACGGCATCAAAAGCGATGTGGTTTCCCAGAATTTCGATATTGATGTAATAAAGCCTCCGGCACCGGAAGTATCGGTGTACAGCGGCGAATATACCGCACCTGTCATGATAGAGGTTGCAGAATCCATGGAAGGAATGGTATATTATACTACGGACGGAACAGAACCGACCTTACAGTCCCTTATTTACACTGGCCCTATTCCCATGCCTCTCGGCAAAAGCGTCTTTCATTTTGCCATTGCCACGGAAGACGGCGTGTTCGGGGAAAGTACGGTCCGGGAATATACATTGACCCTGCCTACGGAGTTTACCCCGGAGGATGCGCTTTCCGGTTTATACAGTCAATTTACGGAAAACGGAAAAACGGTGGAAGCAGACGGCAGTATTCTGTCTCCCGATTTAAACGGCAGATACCTGTATACGTTCCAATACGCACTGTCCATTCCCGATGAAGGTGACTTCTATGTGATCGCGGAAGTTTTTGAAGACTCTGCGGGAATGCAGACGAAAACCGGCACCGTTTTTGCGGTGGATATTTATACCGGTGAGTATTACAAACTGTCAAGAGGTGCACTGGATAATTATATCCTGGAGCCTTACTGATAAAATCTAAGAGTAAAAGAGGTGCGAGATGTTTAAGATTTTAAAAGCCAAAGAACTGACAACCAACATTTACCTGATGGAAGTGGAGGCGAAGCGAATTGCGAAAAACTGTCTCCCCGGGCAATTTATCATAGCTCGTAAGGATGCGGACAGTGAGCGTATTCCCCTGACCATCTGCGATTACGACAGGGAAAACGGTACCATTACCATCGTATTCCAGATTGTAGGTGCATCCACCATGATGATGTCCTCCTTAAAGGAAGGAGATTATTTCCATGATTTCGTAGGCCCTTTGGGCTGTCCTTCCGAGTTTACCAAAGAAGATCTGGATAGCTTAAAGCAGAAGAAAATTCTCTTCGTAGCCGGCGGTGTAGGTACCGCTCCCGTATATCCCCAGGTAAAATGGCTGCATGAGAACGGCATTGAGGCTGACGTTATCGTAGGCGCCAAGAATAAAGATCTGCTTATTTTAGAGGAGCAGATGAAGGCGGTTGCCGGAAATCTTTATGTGACCACGGATGACGGTTCTTACGGCAGAAGCGGTATGGTTACCCAGGTTATCAAAGATTTATATGCCGAAGGCAAGAAGTATGATGTCTGCGTTGCCATCGGTCCCATGATTATGATGAAATTCGTATGCTTACAGACAAAGGAATTAGGACTTCCCACCATTGTCAGCTTAAACCCTATTATGGTAGACGGAACCGGCATGTGCGGCGCCTGCCGTGTAAGCGTAGGCGGCAAGACCAAATTTGCCTGCGTGGACGGACCGGAATTTGACGGACACGAAGTGGACTTCAACGAAGCCATGTTACGTCAGCAGATTTACAAAACGGAAGAAGGCCGTGCATTCCTGAAAGCAAAAGAGGGGGAAACCCATCACGGCGGATGCGGCAACTGCCAGTAATGATACTCGGAGGAAAGAAAATGGACGTTTTAAAGAAAGTTCCCGTAAGAGAGCAGGATGCAAAGAAGCGTGCTGCCAATTTTGAAGAAGTATGTCTCGGCTACAATAAAGAAGAAGCCATGGAAGAAGCAAACCGTTGCATCGGTTGTAAGAATGCACAGTGTATCAAGGGATGTCCCGTATCCATCAACATCCCCGAATTTATCAGTCATGTAAAGCAGGGCGATATCGAGGGCGCTTATCAGGTAATCAGCGAATCCTCCGCACTTCCCGCTGTATGCGGACGTGTCTGCCCGCAGGAAAGCCAGTGTGAAGGAAAATGTATCCGCGGTATCAAGGGCGAAGCCATTTCCATCGGTAAGCTGGAGCGTTTCGTAGCGGACTGGGCAAGAGAAAACGAAATCAAACCCGAAGGCGCCAAGGAAAAGAACGGCAAGAAGGTAGCCGTAATCGGTTCCGGACCGGCAGGTTTAACCTGTGCCGGAGATCTGGCAAAGATGGGTTATGATGTAACGATTTTTGAAGCCCTGCACGAAGCAGGCGGCGTTTTGGTTTACGGTATTCCCGAATTCCGTCTTCCCAAACAGGCAGTCGTTGCCAAGGAAATCGAAAATGTACGTTCCCTCGGCGTTAAGATTGAAACCAACGTGGTAGTCGGCAAATCCGTTACCATTGATGAACTTATTCAGGACGAAGGCTTTGAAGCCGTATTCATCGGTTCCGGCGCCGGACTTCCCAAATTCATGGGTATTCCCGGTGAAAATGCCAACGGTGTATTCTCCGCAAACGAATACCTTACCCGAAGCAATCTGATGAAGGCTTTCGATGAAAATTCCGATACCCCCATTATGCGCGGCAAGAAGGTAGCGGTAGTCGGCGGCGGCAACGTTGCCATGGACGCAGCCAGAACCGCTTTAAGACTGGGTGCAGAGGTACATATCGTATACAGAAGAAGCGAAGAAGAGCTTCCTGCCCGTGTGGAAGAAGTTCATCACGCAAAAGAGGAAGGTATCATCTTTGACCTTCTCACCAACCCCATTGCCATCGTAGAGGATGAAAAGGGTTGGGTAACCGGTATGAAGTGCATTAAGATGGAATTAGGCGAGCCCGATGAGTCCGGCAGAAGACGTCCGGTAGAAGTAGCCGGTTCCGAATTTGTCATGGATGTGGATACCGTAATCATGTCCCTCGGAACTTCTCCCAATCCTCTGATTTCTTCTACAACGGAAGGACTGGAAGTGAATAAGTGGAAATGTATCGTAGCTGCCGAAGAAAACGGACAGACCTCCAAAGAGGGCGTTTACGCAGGCGGCGATGCGGTAACCGGTGCAGCAACGGTTATTCTTGCCATGGGTGCAGGTAAAGCCGGTGCAAAGGGTATCGACGAATACTTAAGAAACAAATAATCCTTTCACGGAGGTGTAAAAATGCCCTGGTGTCCGAAATGTAAAAACGAATACAAAGAAGGTATCAAAATCTGTGCAGACTGCGGTTGTGAATTAGTTTCCGAGGAAAAAGAGGAAAAGCCCCTTACCTTCGGAGACGAAAACGACATGGAAGCACTGGCGGATTTTCTAAAGTTTCACAAGGTGGAAGGCGTGCGTATCGCCAAGGATGAACAGGACGATACCTATGAGCTTTATGTGGCGGAAAAGGAACTGCAGAAGGCAGGAAAACTGAAGGCTCTCTTTGTAGAGGAAATGACTAAGAAGATGAAGGAAGAGCAGGAGGAAGAAGAGTCCCCCATCAAGCCTTCCGCCCTTTACGAGGACAATGCCGCAAAAGCAGAGGAGAATAAGAGCAGCGCCTATACCTTGCTCGGTGTGGGCATTCTGGGACTTGTTGTGGTGGTTCTTGGCATGCTCGGCGTGCTTCCCATACGGCTCAGCGGCCTTTCCATGTATATGGTTTACGGCATTATGAGCGTGCTGTTTTTACTGTTCATCATTATGGGGCTCATTTCCATGAAGTCCTATCATGTGTTTGCCGGAAAAGCGGCTTCCGAAAACACCTTGCGTGAGTCCGTGGAAAAATGGTGTCTGGAAACCCTTAAAGGCGAGGAACTGGACAAGGAGCTGTTTGTCCCGGAAGAAGAGCTTTCCGAAGAGGAAAAGTACTTCAAGCGGAGCGCTCTCTTGAAGGAGAAGATTTCCAATCAGTTCATGAACCTGGATGACAGTTTCTTGGACAATCTGGCGGACGACCTTTACGGTGACATTTTTACAAAATAAATACAGTGAAATGAAATGCGCTTTCCTGTGCTGAACTTTATATGCTTAACACGGAAGGCGCATTTTAGTTTAATACTTACAGGGGATGGCTTAAGAATGTATCTTTTTTATCTGGAGGCATTTATTCCCGTACTGTTTATTTTTAACATTAAATCAGCATTCATCTGCATGATCAGATCGGTTATGGTTTGTCTGTCCTCAGCAGTATTATGCTTTGTTTTTATCCTTAATTCCATCTCGGCGCCAATGGTACACAATTATACCCGATACAGTTATACAGAGAGCTTTCAGAAAATTTCGTTGGACAACCGGGACATCAATGAAGCCGTTGAGGATGTAGATTGTATCTATCCCGGATTATCATTTCCGGTAGAGGAAAATGAAGATATCTTCCGACCTATTTTCCTTGCCGGAAAGGGTGGGGAGAACGTTTCCATTACATTCCTTGATGATAACGGAAACGAACGGAGTATTTTGGTTCAGAAAACAGGTAATTATGAGATATCTGTGTGACATATCCGGTGTTTTTGAGCCTTTCTGAGGATGGGGAGCCTTTCATTGACACGGATCATACCCGGGAAAATTTCCCCACACATTGAGACAAAATTACAGAGCTTTAATTAGTGTACCGCAATAGAGCATTTGGACAGATAGGCAAGGAGTATGAGGACGAAAAGATGAGTAGTCTTATTTTTCAAAGTTCATATATTGTCATTATACCATCATACTATAAGACGGACATTCATAAACATCCGTTTCTGCATTTGTTTGCAGGGAAAAAGGGCTGCAGAATTATAGTGGGTAAAGAAAATATACAGGGAAATATTATTCTGCTTGATTCAAAAGTCAGGCATGCAGTTGAAGTAGGAAACAATTGTGCTTTTTTTCTGCTGATTGATCCCACAAGCATTATTGCGGAACAGATTCGGGAGCAATATATAAAAGGTGGTTCCTACTGCAATGTTTCGGATGATATTGCAGAGATATCAGAAGATATTCATAATTTTCCGGAGAATGAAATTATACGCATTGTTGAAAATTTGTTTCTTACTATGGGTATTTCAACAGGAAAAAACAGTGCACGAGATGAAAGGATTAAACTGATAATCGACAAAGTTATTTCTGGGGAATGGTTAAGTTACAGTGTTAAGCAGATTGCGGAGAAAGTTTTCCTTTCTGAAAGCAGGTTGACGCATTTATTCAAGGAAGAAGCCGGCATTTCGCTAAAAAGTTATATTTTGATGCGCAGAATGGAAAATGCATACAGATTGATAAGCATGGGTGGTAAAATTACCTGGGCAGCGCAGGAAAGCGGTTTCTCAAGTTCGGCACATCTTGCATACACTTGTAAGAAATTAACGGGTGTTTCTATTACGGATGTATTAAAATAAACAGAAAACAGCAGATTTTTGAAAGTAAAAAGTTTTCCCTTCGGTTATAGTGGCTATTGTAATTATAAGGAGGAGAAAATTGCTATGAAGTTTATGTATTTTTTTGATGATAAAATAAAGCGCCATATTATGAAGGGGAAAAAGTATTGCAATCCGGCAGAAACAGGAAATTACGAATGCGGAATAAGCTGTATCAGGCAAGGGGATGTTAATCTTTGGTTTTATACCAAAAATGGCGTGACAATAGCTGTTGATTCGGGACATTTGAATTATCGGGGTGTTGAAAATTCTTTTCAACAAATAGGTATTAATCCTGAAGAAATTAAACATGTTTTTATTACTCATGCAGATGTGGATCATTGTGGCGGAATTGACACAAACGGAACAAATATATACCCGAATGCACAAGTGTACCTGGGGAAAGCGGAAAGCGCCTACTTGACTGGAAGCATCCATCGTATGACAAAATTGGGGGTGAAAATTAAAAATTGTGTCAGAATTAAAGAAGGATATTATGCCATAGATAATAATGAAAAGTTTGATATCGGAGGCATTAAGATACAATCTATTCCTACACCCGGACATACTCTGGGGCATACCTGTTATATTGTTGATGATAAGGTTTTGTTTACCGGAGATTGTCTTGCCATAAATGAAAAAGGTGGGTATAGTTTTTTTGATTTTTTCACCCAATATCCGGACATGAACAAAAAGTCTCTGGTGAAATTGAAGGCATTGATTGATAATCCCCAACACATTCAACTGGAATATGTCTGTACAGGGCATAGTGGTATCAGAAAATATTCTTCTGTTATATTTGCACACATTGATGAATCAGCGCAATTTAGTAAAAGAAAGCCATTTGATGATAAAGCACCTTATGATGCTTTCATCCGGTAATTATGAAAAGATTAGTTTACTAAAATCTTTACTTTTTGAATAAAATAATGATATAATAAGTAAAGATATAAAAGGAGGTTGCGGAAGTGATTTCATATGCCGGACTTGAAAAAATTCTGAAAGAAAAGGGAATTGGAAAAACAGAACTCAGTACGGAAGCGGGGTTATCCACGCGTACCGTTGCAAAAATTGCAAAGGGTGAAAAATTATCCACGCACAGCCTAAACAGGATTGCCGGGTATTTAAATGTTGCGCCCGAGCTTCTTTGCCGCAAGGAAGCAGATAACAAAATTCTTCAGATATTAAGGGATGAAAAAGAAATACAGCTTTCCGGGGGCCTGTATCATGAACTTCAGGTTAGAATGACCTACAATTCCAATCATATGGAAGGCAGTAAGCTTTCGGAAGATCAGACCAGACTTATTTTTGAAACGAACACGATTAACATGGGAGACGGTATCCCCGTGGATGATATTCTGGAAACGGTTCATCATTTCAGAGCGATTGATTATTGCATTGACATTGCAGAGGAGAAACTGACGGAAGAAATCATAAAAAAGCTACATTACATGCTTAAGCATGATACAAAAGACGAAGCACTTCCCTGGTACGCAATAGGAGATTATAAAAAACGTGCGAATGTAGTTGGGGGAAGAGAAACCTCAAAACCTTCAGAAGTTGCCAGAGATATGCGGGCACTTCTTGAAAGATATAATGCCAGGGGTAATGTTACGATAGAGGATATTATTGAATTTCATGCAGAATTTGAATACATTCATCCTTTTCAGGATGGGAACGGAAGGGTCGGGAGGCTGATAGCCCTAAAGGAATGCCTAAAAAATAACATCATCCCTTTTATTATTGAGGATAGCAAAAAAAGCTTTTATTACAGAGGACTTTCTGAGTGGAGAAGGGAAAAGGGCTGGCTTGTGGATACATGTCTGGACGGACAGGACACTTTTGTGAAATTACTGGATATACTGGAAATCCCGCATGAATGAATAATTTCCAGCTTAACGCATTGAATACGAAAAATTTCCGCAGTTGAACAGGAAAAAGGAAGATAATAAAAAAGAGTAACGGAAGGAGATTACGATGCGGTTAGCATTGGTTCAAATGCTGAATTACGGCAGTACCCAATTTATACCTTCTTGAAAAAGGCAGGACGTATGATGCGAGCATTTTCATTGATAAAAATGGTGAAATAAAAGGCACGCAGAAATTGGTATTGTCGTATGCTTTGACAGACATTATCCCGAAAGCATACGGACCGAAACACTGCAGGGAGCGGATTTGATTTTGATACCGACGGTCAATACAAAAGCAGAGCCGTCACTGATGTTTGAGTGGGAACTCCGAGTGCAGGCATTTCAAAACAGTGTCATACTGGCAATGTGCAACCGTGTCGGCACAGAAGGAAACATGTGCTTTTCGGGAGAATCCATAGTCATAGATGCAAAGGGTGATGTTCTGGCAAAAGCAGATGATACGGAACAAATTTTATATGTGGACATAGATATGCAGGAAGCCTTGCATATAAGAAATGCAAAACCGTATACACAGCTCAGAAGAACGGAATTTTATTTATAAAATCGGGATTGGTAAATTCATATTTTCAACAGACCTCATTATAAAAATAAGAGAACAGAGGAGAAATTTTAAAATGACTTCATTTAAATATATGGGTGAATTTAAGGATGAGAAAAATCTTCCTGTACGTGTACAAGAAGGAGCGGTTATGTTTAAGGAACCTGATGCAAAAAAAATTGCTATTATAGCCAACGTGATTTCAATTTTATTACTCATAGTATTAATGATTTTGACTTTTTTTTATGCAGGACGTCAATATAATACTTGGGGACCGGCAGTTGCACTTTTGCTTTCAGTTCCGCATGAATTTTTGCATGCAATATGGATGAAGGGTGAGGTATTTATGTATACGGATTTGAAGAAAATGATGCTATTTGTGACAAATACGGAAAATCTCACAAAGGGAAGATTTATTTGGATGAGTTTGTTTCCGACAATTTGTTTTGGCTTCATTCCATTTTTAATATTTATTTTTAATCCAATGTGGACATTTTTTGGTTATCTGGGGGCGTTTTCAATTTCCATGGGTGCAGGTGATTTTTTCAATGTGTTTTTAGCTTTGACGCAGATGCCAAAAAACTCTGTAACATTTTTAAGCGGAACTCATTCTTATTGGTATATACCAGAGAAATAATCGGAACAAATAGAGAACGGGATGTCCGTGAATTAGCGTTAAAAAATACATTGATACATATATAAAAATGTAATATAACACATTAAAACACATCAAAAAATTTTGGGGAGAGGAGAATGTATATACATGAAACGTAAAATAACCTCAAAGCTATATGAGTGGAAAAATATGATAAAGGGTAGAATGCCCTTGCTGATTTACGGTGCACGTCAGGTAGGAAAACATTTGAGATGGGTGAGTTTGGAGCATTGTATTACAAGAATACCGTCTATGTAAACTTTGAAACAGATGAAAGAATCGGAAAATATAGAGCAGACTGAAATACGGCAGATGTTATTAGCGAGTGCATTCAAATTATACTATAGTGATATGGGTATTATGTCTGCAAGACTGGGAATGACTTTGGAAGCACTGCAGGGTAAGGAAGGATGTAATGGATATTCAGAAAACGATAAGGAACTCATTTGATGAATCGAAAGTTGAGGGAGCGACAATATTATGAAGTATTTCTATTTGCATGGATTAGGACAAAAACCAGACAGTTGGGATAGAGTCATAAAAGAAACGAAAGTATCGGAAAATAGTGTCAATTTAAGCTTGGCAGGGATGTTAGAAGGAAAAACTGCTACATATAAGGAATTATATTCCGCATTCTCATCAGAATGCGACAAGGAGAACGAAGAAATTATCTTATGCGGGCTTTCTCTGGGAGCTGTTTTGGCACTTAATTATGCGATAGACCGCCCAGATAAAGTAAAGGCACTCGTATTAATTGCTGCACAATATAAAATGCCTAAAAAATTATTAAAAGTTCAGAATATGTTGTTTCATCTTATGCCGAATTCGGCATTCAGTAAAATGGGCTTCAAAAAAGCAGATGTTATCAATCTATGCGGTACGATGTCTGAATTAGATTTCAGTGACTCCCTGTATAAGGTGTCTTGTCCGGTATTGATTGTTTGCGGAGAGAAGGACACAGCAAACAAAAAAACTTCAAAAGAACTTTACCATTATTTGAACAATTCCTACTTCCATGAACTTATGAAAACAGGTCATGAAGCAAACATAGAAGATCCGGAAGAGTTGGCGAACGTGCTGCAGAGATTTTATGATAGTATCAGATAAACTCTTTTTTGGAGAATTCAAAAAATTGTAAGTTGTAAAATTTCCATGTATATCTATGATGATTTTGTGGAAGATATTACAAGGCAAACTGTTCTTGATTATTGGCAACATGAAAGAGATATGTTAAGACAAGTAAGGTGCATCTGAAGAAGAAATGAAACAATGGGAAGAAAACAATGAAATAAGGATACCTGAGTCTTATAAAGAGTGGTTAAGGTTTTCGGTTGATTGTCAAATAAGACAGAATTTGGCAGGATTTTATTTTCCTCGATTTTCAGGCATTGTTCCGTCAGATTTAGTTATTATCGGATGGTTGATTGGGGATGGCGAATTACTATGTTTTTCAAAAGAAAATGGAAATTTTATACGATGGTTTGAAGGAAAAGTAAATGATGAGTTTGAAAATTTTGGAGATATGTTGAAAGAAATAATTCGAATGCTTAAAGAAAAAAGTGAAATTTCAAAAGAAGCGGAGGATTTATTTATGAAATTTATGAAAAATGCTGAGGAAAGAGAAAGGGAAGGTAGGAAAAATTAAGAATGCCAAGTAAGACTGTTGAAGATGCGATTAATTATTTGATGTAATAGGTGGTGATACTTTTTGAAAAATGAAATTGTTTTATTTACAGATGGTGATATAAATCTTGAAGTTGAGTTAAGTCCAGAATTGGAAACAGTTTGGCTAACGCAGAAACAAATGGGAGATTTGTTTGGAGTAAAACAGGCAACATTAAGTGAACATATCAATAATATTATATCGTCAGGCGAGTTGAATGAGACTTCTATCGGTTTTTCCGATAAAAGTTCTGGAGGACGAAAACCTAAGATATATAATCTTGACATGATACTATCTGTGGGATATCGTGTTAACTCAAAACGCGGCATCGCATTTCGTAGATGGGCGAATTCTATTTTAAAGCAATATGTGATTCAAGGCTATGCTGTTAATGAAAAACGATTGCAAGCACTTGAAAGAACCATTGATATTCAAACAAAGATGCTTGCATGTACATTGGAGGTTGAAGAGACAGACATTTTAAAGGCTGTTGCTTCGTATACAGATGCATTAATGCTTTTAGATCAATATGATCATCAATCTTATTATATTTTATGATTAAGGATCATCCATATGCAGATGGATGTAAGCGAATTGCAGCATCTTTATTTTTGGAATTTCTTGCTCGGAATAATGCTTTGTATAGAGATGATAGTAAGATAATTAGTGATGGAGCATTGGTTGCGATTACACTTATGATTGCAGAGTCAAGACCAGAAGAAAAAGATATAATGGTGAATCTTGTAATGAATTTTTTGACAATGTAGTTAGTTCGTGAAAATTATTATATAATGAAATTGGTAAATCGGAATTGTCAATAAAAAGATTGGAGACCATTATGAAAAACAAAAAGTTGATAGGTATTATTCTGGCTGTATTGTTTTTATTATTGCTTTACTACACATCACCTCTGATAAATAACAACTTTGATGGTGCTTTGGGATATATGATGAAAAGCGTTCAAAGAATACTGTTTTTCGCTGTCGAGCTTATTATATTTGTAAAATTGTTTAAGAAAGACAGTATGAGAAGTATTGTCAATATGAACTGCTTTAAGGATGCTGTTCCTGCTTGCTCTGCTATGTTTATTTATGTGGTGTTTGATGTCATTACATATGTGGTGATAGGGGCAAAGAGTTGGTTAAATACAACCATGCCTATAGTTGTGTCCTGCCTTATTTTTATGCAACTTGCGACAGGATTATGGGAAGAACTTACATTTAGAGCATTTGTTTGCGAAGGGTATTATCAAGGAGCAAATGCCACGTTTAAGAGAAGGCTTTTATATGCGGGCATAAGCATGGTGATATTTGGTATAGCACATGCTGTTGAATGTGATTCTTTGGAACAAGCTATATACAGATTTATTATGACAGGAGTATGGGGATTTGCATTTGCATCTGTGTATTTATATACACATAACATACTTGTAGCCGCCTTTATCCATTTCTTTACAGACATATTTTTAAACATACATATATTTATATCTGATTGGAATGATTCGCCACTTTTTATAATTCTTGATAATTATGTGCAGTGGGTGATGTTGGCTATTATTCTGATAGTGGCGATTGTATTTCTTTATAAGAAACCGGTTAGAAAGTAAAATACTTTAAAAACCAATCGACAACATTCAATTTGGGGAGGTACAAGAATGATAAATTTAGTGGCACTTCCGTGCCTCTGTGTAGATGTTTTTGATGGAACAGATGAATTGCGTGCAGGCGGTGAAGCCCTTAATTTTGCGGTTCATGCATCAAAATTTAAGGAGTTTAATGTTTCAATATTGGGTGCGGTTGGACAGGATTCCTACGCGAAATTTATTATGGATTCTGTTTCTGATAAGAGAATAGATGTAAGCCATGTAAGAGTTGAAGAGGATAAAGTAACTGCAAATAATCGTACATATCTTACGGCTGACGGTGACAGATATTACAAAGATGATTCATGGACGGGTGATATTGTTGATAAAATGATATTGAATCAAGACGAATTGGACTTTATAAAAAAATCAGAGGTTGTATTTATACATTTCTGGGCAGGCTGTTTTGAACAAATTATAGATTTAAAAAAGAATAATAACTTCAGATTGGCTGTGGATTTTGTAGAATATCGTAATTTTAAGGAGATGGAAAAATATGCACCATATATAGATTATTTCCTGATTAGTGGAGAGGAATCAATTCTTCCGATATTTGAAGCATTTTCCAAGAAGTATAAAGGACTATTTAATGCATCTTTAGCTGATAAAGGAAGTGTTACATATTATAATGGTGAAAAGTATTTTGTCCCAGCTGATGAAGCTTTAGAAATAGTTGATACTACTGGTTGCGGAGATAGCTACCATGCAGGCTTTGTGTGTTCTCATATGTTAATTGGTGATATTTACGAGGCTATGAGAGTTGGTACAGAATTTGCAACAGAGACATTGTCTCATTATGGTGGCTTTTAATTCAATTTGTAAGGAGAAACAATATGATAGGGTTTATTATATGGTCACTTTTCGGAGTGTTTATAATTGGATTAGGAATAAAAGATATGTTTTCTAAGAATCCGGTTGTGAAGAAAAGTAAATAAATTCCAGTTTGTCAAATTGAGGAAATACAGAAAACAGCATAAGAATAATCAACAGGCAGGTAGTCTTATAACGAGACTGCCTGCCTTCTTTATTTACTGCCTCCGGTTTTTATTTAATTCTGTTGGTTATCCTGACTAATAAGTTATATAAACGAGCCTATCTGGAGACTCAGGAGGCTGAAGCATAGCACCGGTAATTGTACAAAAAAATTTTTCACTTTTTGTACAAAAGTATGTTGACATTTACAGTCTGACTGATCGGGAGACATTCTGGAACGAGGTGGAGAAGATAGAGAAAGGGAAGAGGACGCAGTTAGCATATTCTTTTGATATTGTCCTTCAAAATGAACTGACACTGGGTGAAAATATAGAACTGGCAAGAGAGTTTTGTCGGGAACAGTTCGTAGCACGTGGCATGATTGTAGAGCTGGCAGTTCATGAGAGAAAATCTAAGAATGAGGATGAACCAGATAATCCACATTTTCATGTACTTGCTTCAATCCGTACTATTGCAGAAGATGCGCCTGCAGGTCGCTGGTGCAAAGGCACATGTGGCTTGTTCCGGTTGCCCAGCATAGGATAGAAATATGTGGGAAGCCGGCGGGAGAATATGGCGAGGAATTATATAGAAAGATAAAAGCCGGCTTTTGAAAGTAGGAGCAGACTCAGCTGCGTACCTGCCTTGGTGTTATACCATATTTCCTTTTGAACATCCGGTTGAAATTCGACAGATTTGAGAATCCGCATTTTTGCGAGATCTCAAGTATCGAATCATTGGTTGATGTGAGCATTGCGCGTGCTTCTGTGACACGGAAGTCATTCACATATGAGATAAAGCTCATTCCGGTATGAATCTTAAAAAATTTCATAAAATGCGATGGACTATAGTGGCAGAAATCTGCAATTTCTTCGATGGATATATCTTCATAATAATGCGTGGAGATATAGCGAATGATACTTTTTAATTTCTCTTCATGCTTATCACTTTGCGTAGTCTCGTTTACTTTTGGCGGGTGCGTAATCAGCAGGTATATAATCTGGATAAGCCCCCCCTTGATAAAAAGCTGATACGCATAGTCTCTTTCATCGCTTTTCTCATCTAATAAATCGACAATATTACTGATTTCTCTGTATAACGTGTGTCCGGGCGTCAGATAATGACGAATCTGGATATCTCCGTTAAAAAAAGGATCTATAAATTTTTGCTGCGTCACGTCATCTGCATCAAAAGCAAGAAAGTGCTTTGAAAAAAGTATATTTTCATATTCCATAGTTGAATCCTGTTTGCCTTCAATGGAATGAAGCATTCCTGGAAGAACGATTACGATATCACCGGATGAAACCTTATATCTCTGAAAATTCAGGGTGACGTATCCGCGCCCCTTCTTAATAACGATCATTTCGAACTCGTCGTGCCAGTGAACCGGCACACTTGCAAAATCCATCGGAATCGAACATATATAGGTATTATATTGATATTCATTTTGAAAGTGGATCTTGTTTTCGTTTAATTCGATATTAGATGCAGAGTCTGGATTTATAATCTCTTTCATGGCAATATCCTCCTGGTTGATAGAATAGTATCATATTATGATATTATTTTGCAAGAGAAACGTTTCCAATTCGTGATATTGTATTAATACAAAAGGGCATACAAAAGCTCAAGTTAAAACGAAAGGGGTATACGATGAAGGTAAAACAGGAACTTGAAAAATTGCTTGGAAAAGAAATCGCACAAAGCAGCAATGAAGAAGTATATTATGCATTGCTCAACCTGACAAAGCAGTTGGCGGATGACCGTCGCATGGAAGAAACGAAAAAGAAGATTTATTATGTATCGGCAGAATTTCTGATTGGTAAGCTGCTCTCGAATAACATGATCAATCTTGGAATCTATGAGGACGTCAAAAAAGTGCTTGCCGAAAGCGGAAAGACACTTGCGGAGATTGAGGAGATTGAGGTAGAACCATCCCTTGGAAACGGCGGTCTGGGACGACTCGCTGCATGTTTCCTTGATTCAATCGCAACACTTGGATTATCGGGAGCGGGTATTGGATTAAATTATCACCTTGGTTTGTTTAAGCAGGTGTTCGAAGACAGAATGCAGAAAGAACAGGTAAATCCGTGGATCAAGGATCAAAGTTGGCTTAGGAAAACAGATGTGACATATCCTGTTACATTTGGAAAATGCACGGTGCAGTCGAGATTGTATGAGATTGATGTAACAGGTTACAATAACCGTACTAATAAATTATGCTTGTTCGACGTAGAAACCGTTGATGAATCCATCGTAGATGCAAATGATAAGTTTGATAAAACAGACATAGAGAAGAACCTGACATTGTTCTTATATCCGGATGACAGCGATGAAGATGGAAGGAAACTTCGTATCTACCAGCAGTATTTCATGGTGAGCAATGCAGCAAGACTCATTATCGATGAGTGTAAGGCGAAGGGAAGTAACCTTTATGATTTGTTCGACTATGCAGTAATCCAGATCAACGACACACATCCAACCATGATTATACCTGAGTTGATTCGTCTGCTTGTAGCAGAAGGGATGAATATGGATGCAGCAATTTATGTTGTAAGTAAGACTTGTGCCTATACAAACCATACAATTTTGGCCGAGGCACTTGAGAAATGGCCTAGACATTATCTGGCAGAGGTTGTTCCGCAGCTTGTCCCGATTATTGAGATTCTGGATGATAAGGTAAGAAGACGGTTTAGTGATGAGAGTGTGGCAATTATCGACCGGAATGATCTGGTTCACATGGCACACATCGACATTCATTATGGTTTTAGTGTAAATGGCGTTGCGTATCTTCATACAGAGATTTTGAAGAATTCGGAGCTTAATAATTTTTACAAAATATACCCTGAGAAATTCAACAATAAGACAAACGGCATTACATTCCGCCGCTGGCTTCTCTATTGTAATGAACTGTTATCCGATAAGATTACAGAGTGGATTGGGGATGGATACAAGAAAGATGCAATGGAATTAGAAAAATTGCTTGCATTTGTAGACGATGAAGACAAGCTTGAAAAGCTCCTTGAAATTAAACATCAGAATAAGCTTCGCACCAAAGAATATTTAAAGGAAACGCAGGGAATCGAATTAAATGAAAACTCGATTTTTGATATTCAGGTAAAGCGTCTGCATGAATATAAGCGTCAGCAGTTAAATGTACTTTATGTTATTCATAAATATCTGGAGATCAAAGCGGGCAAGCTCCCTACTACACCGATTACGGTTATATTTGGTGCAAAGGCTGCACCTGCATACACGATTGCGAAGGATATTATTCATTTGATCCTGTGTCTTCAGGAATTGATCAACAATGATCCGGAAGTGAAACCGTATTTGAATGTAGTTATGGTAGAAAACTACAATGTTACTCTTGCAGAGAAATTAATTCCTTCATGTGATATTTCGGAGCAGATATCTCTTGCATCAAAAGAGGCAAGCGGAACCGGAAACATGAAGTTCATGTTGAACGGTGCGGTTACTCTCGGAACAGAAGATGGTGCGAATGTTGAAATTCACCAGCTTGTTGGTGATGACAATATCTATATCTTTGGAGAGTCAAGTGATGCGGTTATTGATCATTATGCGAAGGCAGACTATGTATCAAGAACATATTATGAGAATAATCCGGTATTGAAGGAAGCGGTTGATTTTATTATCAGTGACGCTGTGATAGCACTTGGAGATGCAGAAATGCTGCATCGTTTATATAATGAGCTTCTCAACAAAGACTGGTTCATGACATTTATTGATTTCGATTCTTATGTTGATGCCAAGGAAAGTGCATATAAGGAATATGAAAATCGTAAAGCATGGGCGCAGAAGATGATGGTGAATATTGCGAAAGCAGGATTTTTCTCATCAGATCGTACAATTGCTGAATATAATAACGATATTTGGAAAATAATAAAATAAAATCTTTTGATAGCGTATTTATAGCCCATTGATGGCAAATGCACGAAGAAATTGGTAATAAGTAACAAAAAAAATTCAAAATCGATGTAGAATTTAACCAAATAAACAATATATTAACTTTTTTGGTTGCAAAAAGTTTGTAAATGTTGTATCATTTACTCATGAAATGGAAACGTTACCGAAAACGATGTGATAAGCGTTTCCAAAGAGCGTATATGCAACTATTAACAAAACAAATGAAATGATTAGAGGAGGAAAAAGCATGAAGAAGAAATTAGCAGTTTTAGGATTAACTGCAACAATGGTGATGTCACTGTGTGCAGGCTGTGGAGGAAAGGAAACTTCAGGAGGAAAGAATGCATCAGGTGATAAGGGCTCGGTATATTATTTGAATTTTAAGCCGGAAGCAGATGCCCAGTGGCAGGAGCTTGCCAAGATCTACGAAGAGGAGACAGGCGTAGAGGTAACAGTTGTTACAGCAGCATCCGGTCAGTATGAGACAACTCTTAAGAGTGAGATGGGTAAATCAGAATGCCCTACACTGTTCCAGGTAAATGGCCCAGTTGGTCTGGCATCATGGAAGGATTACTGTGCAGATTTGTCTGACACAGAAGTTTATAAGCAGCTTACTTCAGAGGATTTCGCTTTGAAGGATGGTGATAAGGTGGCAGGTATCGGATATGTTATTGAGTCATATGGTATCATCTGCAATAAGAAGCTTCTTACTGAGGCAGGTTACTCTATGGATGACATCAAGAACTTTGCTGATCTGAAGCATGTATCAGAAGATATTACAGCAAGACGTGATGAACTTGGATTTGATGCATTTACATCCGCAGGTATGGATGGTTCATCAGACTGGAGATTTAAGACTCACCTTGCAAACCTCCCTGTATACTATGAGTATCAGGCAGACGGAATCAACAACACAAATGCAATCAAGGGCACATACCTGGATAACTATCGTCAGATCTGGGATTTGTACATTAATAACTCAACTACAGATCCAAAGCAGCTCAGTGTTAAGACCGGTGATGATGCAGTTGCTGAGTTCGTAGCAGAAAAAGCAGTATTTTACCAGAATGGTACATGGGCATACTCAGATATAAGCTCAGTCGGAGATGAGAATCTCGGAATGCTTCCGATTTATATCGGTGTAGATGGAGAAGAGAATCAGGGACTTTGTACAGGTACAGAGAACTACTGGTGTGTAAATAATAAGGCTTCCGAAGCAGACATCAAGGCAACAGAAGATTTCATGGCATGGCTTGCTACAGACGATACAGCACTTAAGGCAATCTGTGGTTCACAGGGCGCAATGCCATCCGGAGCAGATGGAATGGGATTTGTTACTCCATTCAAGAAGAACCTTGAGTCAGATAACCTTCTTGTGAATATCGCAAGCCAGTATGTTGCAGATGGCAAGACACCTGTAAGCTGGAACTTCACAACAATGCCTTCTGAGACATGGAAGAACGAAGTAGGATCAGCTCTTACTGTATACGCTTCCGATCAGACAGATGCAAATTGGGATCTTGTAAAGAAAGCATTCGTTGAAGGCTGGGCTACAGAGAGTCAGGCAGCAGGAAACTAGAATTTAGAAACCCAATAAAACGACCTGTAATAAAAAAGGGAGGAGACATTTCCTCCCTTTTTTAGAAGATAGTTGTTTACGGGATTGTTTAAATAGACTGATGTTCAAAGCATAGGAGGTATAAGATGGAAAAGGCAGTAAAAAAATATTGGCCAATATTTTTGGTGCCGACTATGGCTGCATTTTTGATAGGATTTATTATTCCTTTTATTGAAGGTATTTACTTGTCTTTCTGTAAGTTTACAACAATCAAGGATGCAGAGTTTGTCGGTATACAAAACTATATAGAAGCATTTAAAGATTCAAATTTTCTTGGATCATTCAAATTCACTACGTTATTTGCAATCGTTTCACTTGTGTTGATCAATGTACTTGCATTTTTAATCGCTCTGGCATTGACACAGAATATCAAAGGAAAGAATATTTTCCGTACAGTGTTTTTTATGCCAAACCTGATCGGAGGTATTGTATTAGGTTATGTATGGCAGCTGATTTTTGATGGTATTTTCGTGAAGTTTGATACAGCTCTCAAATTGAATGAAACATTAGGCTTCTGGGGACTGGTTATTCTTGTAGGATGGCAGCAGATTGGTTACATGATGATCGTATACATTGCGGGACTTCAGGCGATTCCTGGTGATATTCAGGAAGCAGCTATGATCGATGGAGCTAACAGAATGCAGAGGTTGTTTAAAATTACAATTCCGAACATGATGCCATCGATTACAATTTGTACATTCCTGACGATTACGAATTCGTTCAAATTATTCGATCAAAACCTTGCCCTTACAGGTGGTGAGCCACTTCATAAGACAGAGATGTTTGCCTTGAATATTTATAACACATTCTATGGCAGAGTAGGAGCAGAAGGTGTTGGACAGGCGAAGGCAGTTGTGTTCTTCATAATTGTAGTAGGAATTGGATTGTTACAGTTAAAGTTGACAAGAGATAAGGAGGTGCAGCAGTAATGAAAATGAAAAAGAAAATGATGGGAATACTTGCAACATTATTTTTTACACTCGTTTCAATTGTATTTGTTGCTCCAATATTTATCGTATTGATTAACTCCATGAAGTCGAAGACGTTTATTAATCTTGAGACATTTAAGCTGCCTACAGAGGAAAGCTATGTTGGACTTGAAAATTATAAGACAGCAATTACTCAATATGATTTCCTGAAAGCTCTGGGCTGGACATTATTTATTACAGTATTATCCGTTGCGGTTATCCTGATCTGCTGTTCAATGACAGCCTGGTTTATAACCCGCGTTAAGAATGTTTTTACAAAAATTATTTACCTCTTATGTGTGTTTTCTATGGTTATACCGTTCCAGATGGTTATGTTTACACTTTCCGGAACGGCAGACTCCCTCCATCTGAATACACCTTGGGGAATCGTTATTGTATATCTCGGTTTTGGTGCCGGACTTGCGGTATTCATGTTCACCGGATTTGTAAAATCAATTCCGATAGAAGTGGAAGAAGCGGCAATGATGGATGGATGCTCACCACTCCGTACATTCTTCTGTGTAGTAGTTCCTATGATGAAGCCTACATTCATTTCCGTAGGTATTCTTGAGGCAATGTGGATCTGGAATGACTTCCTTCTTCCATACCTTGTACTTGATATTAAGGAATTCAAGACAATTTCTATTGTCATCCAGTACATGAAGGGAAGCTACGGACGAGTTGATATGGGCGCGATTATGGCATGCCTGATCATGGCTATCATTCCGGTTGTTGTATTCTACTTATGCGCTCAGAAATATATTGTCAAAGGGGTTGCGGCTGGCGCTGTTAAGGGTTAATATATAGTCACATTTTTTATGGGGGCGATTATATGACAATCAAAGATATAGCAAAGTTATCTGGATACGGTATTGGTACCGTATCCAGAGTAATAAATAAACAACCGGGTGTAAGTGATAAAGCGCGCGAAAAGATATTGAAAGTTATCGAAGAGAGCAATTTTGAACCAAATGGAAACGCCAGAAAGCTGAAACGCTGTGGTGGAAATACAATTACAATTATCATGAAAGGTCGACACAATAGTTTCTTCATGGAGATTCTTGACCGGATTACACTTTCGTTGTCGGAGCTGGAAGAGGTTGTATCCTGTCAGATTATCGATGAAGATGGGGACGAGGTCGCAGAGGCATTAAAATTCGTTCATGATAAAACCGCAAAAGCAATTATTTTTCTCGGTGCGAATTTAGCTCTTTTTGATGAACGTATGAATGAAATTGACATACCCTGTGTTGTTGCAACTACGAGTGCAAGAGAGTTAGCATTCAACAATGTATCTTCCGTGTGTGTAGATGATGAGGCTGCAACCATGGAGATCGTGCAGTATTTAACAAGCTACGGACACAAAGATATTGTCGTAATGGGTGGCGAGATTTCAGATAAACAGATTAGTTTCTCGCGTTATCTTGGGTGCAAAAAAGGCTTTGAAAAAAGTGGCCTGGAATTCGATCCGGATAAAAATTATATGGCTTGCCGGTATTCGTATGAGGCAGGTTATGAGACAACAAAAAAACTACTTGAAAAAAACATACATGTGACAGCGATTGTTGGGCTGTCAGATTCGATTGCGGTTGGCGCAATTCGTGCAATAGAAGATGCCGGGAAAAAAGTACCGGATGATATATCGGTGGTGGGCTTCGATGGTACAGTCATATCGAGATTTTATACACCGAGAATTACATCAATGGGTCAGGACATAAACAGTATTGTGAAGCGAAGTGTGGAGCTTTTGATGAAACATATGCATTATACACTGGGGTGTGAACATGATTATGCCCCACACAAACTGATTGAGGGCGAGAGCGTTCGCAGAGTATAATTGTTTTGTCTTGACGTATATGGAGGACATATATGGATAAAACAGCAGGAATATTGTTCGCAATTTCCAGTTTACCATCAAAGTATGGAATTGGCTGCTTTTCCAAAGAAGCATATAAATTTGTGGATTGGTTAGTGGAAGCTGGTCAGACGTACTGGCAGATTTTACCTTTGGGACCTACCGGATATGGAGATTCTCCATACCAGTCGTTTTCCACATTTGCCGGGAATCCGTACTTCATAGATCTGGAAACTTTAATTAGCGAAGGATTATTAACAAGAGAAGAATGTGATAGTGTTGACTTTGGAGCAGACGAACAGTCTGTTGATTATGAAAAACAATATAATGGACGGTATGTATTGCTTCGCAAGGCTTGTGAGAGAAGCGGGCATAAGAAGAGTACGGAATATAAGGCGTTCTTAGAGAAGAATGAAGCATGGGTGTATGACTATTGCCTATATATGGCAGTAAAAAATCATTTTGGCGGAATGAACTGGACTGAATGGCCGGAGGCAATTCATAGTCGTACAGAAGAAGGTTTACGTGAGTATAGAGAGAAGCTGGCAGACGAGATTGATTTTCAGTTATTTATACAGTTCCAGTTTTTCAACCAGTGGTATAAGCTTAGAGCTTACGCCAATAAAAAAGGAATTAAAATTATCGGAGATATTCCGATTTATGTATCATTAGATAGTGCAGACGCATGGTCGCATCCGGAATTGTTCCAGTTAGATGAACAATGCACACCAAAGGCTGTTGCGGGATGTCCGCCGGACGGATTCTCGGCTGATGGGCAGCTGTGGGGAAATCCTCTTTATGATTGGGACTACCACAAAAAGACAGAGTATGCATGGTGGATCGAACGACTTTCATTCTGCTTTCAGTTATATGATGTTGTACGTATTGATCATTTCCGTGGTTTCGATGAATATTATTCCATTCCATATGGCGATAAGACTGCGGTAAATGGCAGTTGGAAAAAAGGTCCGGGAATGGATTTGTTCCATACGATCGAAAAGAAAATTGGCAGGAAATCAGTGATTGCGGAGGACCTTGGTTATATAACGGATACAGTCCGTAAGCTTGTTGCAGATAGCGGGTTCATGGGGACGAAAGTGTTGGAGTTCGCATTTGACACAAGAGATACAGGTTCGGCGAGGGAGTATTTACCTCATAATTATATTGAAAATTGTGTAGCTTATACAGGCACGCATGACAATGAGACACTGGTGGGCTGGTGGCAGGAAATCGATGATGAAGGCAGAAAAAAAGCAAGAGATTATCTGTGTGATTACTATACACCGGAAGATAAAATATATATTCCGCTCATTGGTGCAATCATGAGAAGCAATGCGAAAATCTGTATTGTTCCAATTCAGGATTACCTTGGTTTAGACAACAAGTCGAGAATGAATACGCCTTCTTCGGTTGGCAACAATTGGAGATGGCGGGTAGACAGCAAAGAGTTAAGTAAGACTTTAGCTAAGGAGATAAAAGGGATTACGGTTCGTTATGAACGCTGTAACTAATTTATAACTGAAGATTTTTGAATACGCCCCGGGTTTTATGCTACCAGGGGCGTTTTTTCATAATTTGATTATTATATAAAATGGGGTGTTTTGATGAAAGTGGGGCTTATGTTGCACACGGAGAACAGAGGTAAACGAAAAACGAGAATGTTGCATGAAGTTTTCTGCTTCCGGCTGACCAGGCAATGCAGTTGCCTATAGAAGATAAAAAAATTCATTGCGGGCATAGCGGTGGTTAACTATAATGAAGATAGCTGACCACCGCTTTTATCAGTGCTTCAGGCAAAAAGATTTGGTTGACGGTTTGGTTATAGTAATAGTAATAGAAGTGAATGGAGGGTTTGTTATGAGAAAGATAATAGTTTTATTTTCATTTGCAGCAATGATGTCATTGGCGGCCTGTGGAACAGGCAGTGCAAAAAATGGTGATAGTACGGCTACTGAACAAATAATAGAAACGACAATGGATACAGAAGAAAGTGAAGAGACAACAGAAGGCATAACAGAAGCAAATGATGCCGGAACAACAGAGACACCCGGCACAGAAGAAGAAACAACGGAGCAAACTCCTGATAATGAACAGGGGGATCCCAATATTTCCATACCGGTTTTAGATGAAATCGACCAGCTTGTTACAGTTGGGACAGCAGGTTCTTATCTGAAAGCAGTACAGGCTGCAGTGAAGCTTATGGATTGGGGGGTTGGAACCGGTCTGGGAGCAGATGAGATAAAGGACGCTGCATCCGCATGGATGGCAGGTAAGAGTGAGGCAGAGCAGGAAGAATTTGTTCAGAAAATGGAGATGGTTGATGATGCTTATATTAAATTATTAGGCACGAATGAAAATGAGGTTAAGGATCTGCTTGAATCTGCCGGATGCAGTGATGCGTCATATCCATGGAGTGATGGTCCGATAGATAGCATTGAGGCAGTAATGGCAGGGATAGGTGTGAGATAGGTAATGTTATAGGGGCTCTCTCCTTTTTCTGTATTGACTAGGGGAGCAGCCCTTTTGTTTATGGAAAAGTCTGCTGAAATAAAGCTGGTTCTCATAGCCAACGATTTCTGCAATTTCGCTTATGGTGTAGCTTGTGGACTCAAGGAGAACCTGGGCATTGTTGATACGCAGGGATACAATATACTGCATAGGGGTCTGCCCGGTGTGCTTTCTGAAGCTGCGGATAAACCAGCTTATACTCATGCCCCGTGATTCTGCATATTTTTCTATATTGATGTCATGGTTGTAGTTCTCGTTAAAATATATGACTGCGTCATCCATTTCCTTATCGAGAAATCCATTTTTCGATACTTGTTCCCTGGAGAATTTTCTGCTGAACAGGATCAGCAGGTTCTTAAGCAGAAGTGTCAGCATTTCTTCATAATTTTCCTGGCAACGCTGCAGCTCAAGGATGATCTGCCTGAATATACGTTGATATTCCAGATCTGTTCCCACGTTGTATATTTTCCTGTCTTCTGAAAATCCATAGCTTTTAAGGATATTCTTTACATCACTTCCGGTAAAATGGATCCAGTAAGCTTCGGTCTTGTCAATACCATAATATTCATATTTTTGTAGCTCCCGTGGTCGATACAGCACTATATTTCCCGCAGGCACTATGGCGTCGTTATCAGTACTGTCAAAGTGAAAATGTGCGATTCCGGAGGCAACATATATTATCTGATAATCAACTCTGCCCTTTGGACGGCAGGTAGGCATTTTAGGGCAGGCAGAAAGCCTGTAGGTGCCGCAGCTTCCCACGATCAGAGGACGGCTCTTGTCCTTGAAATCAATATGTGACTGATTAAGATATCCTGTGTTTATATACATTTCATGGCCTCCTTTTTACAATTGGTTATTAGTTTTTCACGTGATCTTAAATCACCGTATATGTAGGTTTAAAATATTTACAGTAGTGCTTTCGTATTACCGGACATCAGTGATTCTATGCTTGGATTAAGTGTATCATTTTGTGCATATTTTGTCTATTCGTGTCCATAGACAATCAGGCCCGGCTGTGATAACTTTTTAATGAAGATATGAGATATAGATTAAAAATATTTGATATAGCATAACAAGGTATGGCTATGCAAGGTTATGAGAATTATTAATGTAAAGAAAATAAAGGAGGTTGCTTATGATCGTACCACGTTACTATGAAGACCTGAAGGTTTTACATGAGAATACAATGCCGGCAAGGACATATTATGTGCCGGCGTCAAGAAGGATGGATTGCCTGGTGGAGAACCGGGAGTGTTCCGACAGGCTTATACTTTTAAATGGACAATGGAAGTTCAGATATTTTGAAAGCATATATGATGTGGAGGACGCCTTTTACGAGAAGGGCTATGACCTGACGGAGTTTGGTGAGATACCGGTTCCGGGCGTGTGGCAGATGTATGGCTATGACAGACACCAGTATACGAATATCCGCTATCCGTTTCCATTTGACCCGCCATATGTGCCACAGGATATTCCGTGTGGGGCCTATGTTCATACATTTGCATATGAGAAGGACGAGGCGGCACCGAGGGCATATCTGAATTTCGAGGGTGTGGACAGCTGTTTTTATCTGTGGGTAAATGGCTCCTATGTGGGATACAGCCAGGTGTCCCATGCCACCAGTGAGTTCGATGTGACGGAGCTTTTAACAGATGGGGAGAATACGCTGGCGGTTCTGGTGCTCAAGTGGTGTGATGGCTCGTATCTTGAGGATCAGGACAAATTCAGGATGAGCGGCATATTTCGTGACGTGTATATCTTAAAGAGACCGGAGAAAGCCATCAGGGATTATCATGTGACAGCGGATGTCTCAGGTGAGGCAGCAGAAGTTAATATAAGCGTTGATTTTTATGAGCCGGTGGAGACAGAGATCACAATAGAGGACGCCAAAGGACAGGTGGTTGCTAAAGAAATATGTGGGGATACTGCCAGCGTGACACTTAAGATCAATGATCCTGTGCTTTGGAATACAGAAGAACCATATCTATACAAGCTGGTATTTGCCACTGCAAATGAAGTGATAACCGACCACCTTGCCTTAAGGAAGGTAGAGATCAGGGACAGGGTAATATACCTTAACGGACAGAAGATCAAGTTCCGTGGAGTGAACAGGCATGACTCGGATCCTGTGACCGGATTTACCGTGGGTGTAGAGCAGATAAAGAAGGATATGTCATTGATGAAGCAGCATAATTTCAATGCCATAAGGTGCAGCCATTATCCAAATGCTCCGTATTTCTATGAAATGTGCGACAGATACGGATTTATGGTGTGTGCGGAGGCGGACATTGAGGCTCATGGCCCTTACATGTTGTATCGCAGGGAGGACACAGATTACAACAGGTTCAAGCGTTGGAATGAAAAGATCGCTGATGATCCGGCATGGCAGGAGGCAATCCTTGACAGAGTGAGGCTGATGGTGGAGCGTGACAAAAACCGCCCTTCAATAGTTATGTGGTCCATGGGAAATGAAAGTGCCTACGGATGTAATTTCGAGGCTGCCCTGGCGTGGACTAAGAAATTCGACCATAGTCGCATAACCCAGTATGAGAGCTCCAGGTATCGTAATTATGATGTGACCTACAACTATGAAGATCTTGATCTCTACAGCCGTATGTATCCGTCCCTTGAGGAGGTACAGGAGTATCTTGACAGGGATGGCAGTAAGCCGTTTCTTCTTGTGGAGTACTGCCACAGCATGGGAAATGGTCCGGGAGATTTCGAGGATTATTTTCAGATGATCCAGGCAAATGACCTTATGTGTGGTGGCTTTGTGTGGGAGTGGTGTGACCATGCGGTTGCACACGGCAAGGCAGAGGATGGCAGGGCAGTATATTATTATGGCGGAGACCACGGCGAGGATATACATGACGGTAATTTCTGTATGGATGGGCTGGTGTATCCTGATAGGAGGCCTCACACAGGACTTCTGGAATATAAAAATGTATATCGTACGGCAAGGGTTGTTTCATACGATCAGAATACCGGCGAACTGGTTCTCCACAATTACATGGACTTTGATAACCTTGAGGATTATGCAGATGTTACCTACGAACTGACAAAAGATGGTGAGGTTATTGCAGCAGGTAATATAAATGGTATCGGCATAAAGCCACACGGCAACGGGACATGTAAGCTGTTGTTAGATATCCCTGTAGCTGGTAGGGTGTACCTGCGTATATTCTATGCCCTTAAGAAGCCTCTTCCTCTCATGGATAAGGGTCACGTTCTGGGCTTTGATGAGATAAAGCTTGAAAATGCAGATGAGAGAAACCGGACGGCTGTAGCGATACTTGACGGTAGTAAAGAACAGCAGGAGATAAAAATTACCGAAAGTGATACGGAGATGGTGATAAGCTCTGGGGATTTCTCTTATACCCTTGACAAGCGTACAGGATTGTTCAGCCAGCTTGAATACGCAGGCAAGAAGTACCTGAACCGGCCAATGGAATTAAATATCTGGAGAGCGCCAACTGATAATGATATGTATATTAAAGCCCTGTGGCAGCGTGCCCATTATGATAAGGCTTACGCAAGAGCCTATGAGGTGACTGTAGGAGAAGGCATGGAAATCAGCTGCCATGTGGGAATTGTTGCGGCAACGGTTCAGAAGATAATAGATGCCCGGATCACATGGACTATTGATCCTTCAGGAAAGATCAAGGCAGATATCCATGCCGTGAAGGATGAAGAGTTCCCTGAGCTTCCGAGGTTTGGAGTGAGGCTGTTCTTAGATAAGACATTTGCTGGGGTAGATTACTTCGGAATGGGACCACAGGAAAGCTACCGGGATAAGCATAGAGGCTCAAGCCATGGACACTATCATGGTGATGTGATGGATATGCATGAGGATTACATCAGACCTCAGGAGAACGGAAGCCATTACGATTGTGACTATGTGAAGCTTGAGCAGAAAGCTGATAATGAACAGGAAAATGATAAAACGAAAGTGGACAAAGCTGAGAATGTTGTGGAGAAAGCAGGTAATGCTGTGGTGAGTTGTATGGGATTGGCAGTTGCTTCACAGAATACATTTTCCTTTAATGTGTCACCTTACACAGAGGAGCAGTTGGCTGCGGTGGGACATAATTATGAGCTTACAGAGTGTGGCAGTACGGTACTGTGCATAGACTATGCATTAAATGGTATCGGCTCAAATAGCTGCGGTCCGGAGGTGGCAGACAAATACAAATTTAACGAGAACGAATTTGATTTCAGTTTTGTACTGGTTCCTTATAAGTTCTAAATAGTATCTATAAGAGAGGATTACGAGAGAAGGCATAAGTGAACCGGAATTTCACCATTTGCCCTAATGTGATATATTATTGTATAATATATTAAAATACTTACAGCCTTAAATGCATGTAGTGCATATATTATGATGGTGCATACAAGGCTGATAACACGGACTGCTGTCCGGATGATCGAGGTGTAAAATGGGATATCTAATCAGCGAAACCACAAAGGAAGAAAGAGAGAAGATAGTTGCGGACTCCCTCGGATATATTGAGGCAAATTGCGATGGCTGCATGGCTGGACTGGCTGAAATGTATCAGGAGTATATCGATGGCAAGAAAGAACTTCGTGAAATAAATATGGAGTTCAATGCCAGATACGTTAAGGACGACGACATGCCGGGAAGATCAGGTTGTGGCTATGCCAGATAATCACAAATAGTGAAATAATAGTGAAAAATAGTGAAAAAATAATGGAATTATAATGGACGGATGGAAGACTATTATGAAAAAATACAATTTCTGGGGCTTTGAGCATGCAGATGTTCATGCGGTAAATGATGAATATAAAGGGATAGACACACCCTATGACCTTTACGACGCATTGTCAGAGATCTGGTGTGCCGAGACCTGTGCACCGAGAATGAGACAGAACTGGACAAAGGAAAATAAGACATTGGGACAGTGCTCCATCACAGCCTTTCTGGCACAGGACATATTTGGCGGAAAGGTATATGGTATCTTGAGACCCGGTGGAAATTATCATTGCTACAATGTGGTGGGAGATCAGAGCTTTGATCTTACCAGTGAACAGTTCGGGGATGAAGTACTTGATTACGAGAACAACCCGGAGCAGTTCAGGGAGGTTCACTTCGCCAAGGAAGAGAAAAGACTGAGGTATGAGTATCTTAAGGCGGAGTTGAAGAAGAAAACAGAAGGCTTGAAGGAATATCGTGAAAAGCAAAATTAAGCTTTTGGCGGAGAAGATGTGGTGATTTTACAAATTCATAAACATAAGTTTTCAATGACGTAAACTTATTGTATAATTACTACAGTTGTTTGTTTTTTGGTATCCGTATTATAAAAGCTGTTATAATATATGATACACTTAGATGCTTGCGCTGATTTTAAAGAGGAACCGATTATGAAAATGACAACCCTATGCTACATAGAAAAGGATGGATGTTACCTTATGCTCCATCGCACCAAGAAGGAAAAGGACATAAACAAGGGCAAATGGATAGGCGTGGGTGGACACGCAGAGGCTGCAGAGACACCGGAGGAGTGCCTGCTCCGTGAGGTGAAGGAGGAGACCGGACTTACCCTTACTTCCTACAGATTTCGTGGACTTATCACCTTTATAAGCAATGAATGTGAGCCGGAGCAGATGTGTCTGTTTACTGCGGATGATTTCATCGGCGAAGTTAAGATATGTGACGAGGGAGACCTTGCCTGGATAGACAAGAAGAAGGTTCCTAAGCTTCCAACCTGGACAGGAGACGCCATATTCTTAAAGATCATTCTTGAGGATGAACAGAGATTTTTTACTTTGAAGCTCAGATATGAAGGTGATGAGCTGGTGGAGCATGAGGTTAGATATTACTAGTATTATATAGCCTCACCCTATAACCTATAATAAAAAATTCAGATTATACAAATACTGCCTTGAATGGTAGTATTTTTTTATCAGATAAACCTACTAAAATGCTAGGAAGATAAGTAGAAGACATACATATATACAAAGACAGATAGAAGATAGGTATACATGTATTTAAGCACAGAAAGGATACATTATGAGCAAGAAAAACTGGATAAGGCGTTTCGAGCCTATTACCGGAGAGCGGCTTGTTGAGGTTGCTCTGGAATCAGCAGCCTGGCTTGAAACCTACGGACATATAGATAAAAATACAGAATATTGGGATGTGCTGCCGGGAAAGCAGGTGGATGAAGACACTCTGCTTTTGAAATCCACAAGCCTTTATGGCGGGGCGGCGGGTATTGCGTTATTTTACCTGAGACTTTATGTTGCAACCGGTGATGAGGAGTGGCTTAAGAAAGCCAGGGCCGGAGCAGCATACGTTATGAAGAATTACAAAGGAAAAGAAGATTTTACTACCGATCAACCTTATCTGCAGGGGGCTTATATAGGATATCTGAACGGCCCTGCAGGTGGCGGATATCTGGCGTCGGAGTTATACAGGATCACAGGAGACCAGGAGTATAAGACATTTGCCGTCAGGGTTACTGATGATTGTATCCTGTCTGCAAATGAAGAAAATGGCAGATTATTCTGGTACGGCGATTACGGGATCATCGGTGAAGGCGGTCTGATATTGTATCTTGTTGATTCCTATGAACGCTATGGGGATGAGAGATATATACAGGCGGCGGCTAAGGCGGCAGCTTACATACTGGATAAGAAGGAGCCGGCACCTGATGGCGGTTACAGATGGTATGTAATGCCTACAGAGACATTTCCAACTATCGGCAAGCCGGGGGGATATTTTCCGGGATTTGAATATGGGGCTGCAGGTTGTGGATACATTCTTGCGGAGGTATATAAACACGGGACAGGCAACAGGGAGGTTAAGGCACCATTACCTTTGTCAGAATACATAGAAGCTGCAAAAGGGGCTGCAGAGTACATAATGAACATTGCCGATTACTCAGAGGATGGTGAGGCGGCTCTTGTGAGGTACAACGACACATACCTCACAGATCTTTATTACTTGGGAGTGTGTCAGGGGCCTGTGGGAACTTCAAGGCTGTTCTATAGCTTATATGAGATCACAGGTGAGGAAAGGTACAAGGATTTTGTGGTGAAGCTTACCAACGGACTTCTTGCCACAGGAGCACCGGCGAAGCATTCGGAGGGATATTGGCGTACCAACTGTTACTGCTGTGGTGCAGCGGGAATGTTGGAGCATTTTCTAAACGTACACAAGCTTACAGGGGATGACCGATACCTGAGTGCGGCTTATGATGCGGCAGAGACCATCATAGGTGAGTCTACTTACAGGAATAAATTAAGAAACTGGTACACGGCATGGAACAGGCACGAGCCGGAGACCTCAGATCCGTACATAGGACTGTATCATGGATCAGCAGGCTGCGCGTCTTCACTTATAGCATTTGCCCGGTATATAAGCGGCGGGGATTACCTTCCGCCATACCTAGAGGATCCATACAAAGATTTATACAGAAAGTAACTAACGAAAGAGAGGATATATTATGAGCAACATTATAAAGAATATTGAAGAACTGGTAGGACATACACCATTATTTGAATTTGTAAAATATCAGGAAAAGAACAACATAGAGGCACATCTTCTTGGCAAGCTGGAGTACTTCAATCCATCAGGCTCCATAAAGGACAGAGCAGCACTTAACATGATCAAGGCGGCAGAGGAGAAGGGAATACTCCATCCGGGAGATACTATTGTAGAGAATACATCAGGAAATACAGGTATCGGACTTGCTGCATTTTCAGCCAGCAGGGGCTACAAGCTTACTGTATTCCTTGAGCCGGGACAATCAGAGGAGAGACAGAAGATGTTGGAGGCATATGGTGCAGAACTTAAGAGCATGTTTGATGTGCCGGGAGTCCCTGAGGCATTCGCAAATGGAACCTTCTCAACAGGCTTTTATCAGGAAGCAATCCAGAGCTACTGCGATGCACAGCCTACACCACATTATTTTATAAACCAGCTTGCAAATGAAGCCAACCCGGGAGTTCATTACACAACCACAGGCCCTGAGATCTGGGAAGATACCGACGGCAAGGTTGACATCCTTGTGGCAACCAGTGGTACTGCCGGAACCATAACAGGTTTATCAAAATATTTCAGAGAAAAAAATCCTGATGTGAAGATCGTTGCCGTTCAGGCAGATGTCACATCAAGACCGGGAGGATCTGAGGATCCACAGACTATAGATGGTATTGCACCATTTGGCGATCAGGGATTTCCTGACAGCGCAAAGGCTCCGTTCATCGTTGGATTTGACTATGATGAGTGTGTAGATGTTAAGGGTGAGGACGCCTACGCTGTAGGACGTGAGATTGCCCGGACAGATGGTGTGTTCTTAGGTCAGTCGGCAGCCGCAGCCATATATGCAGCGACAGTGGTAGCTAAGAGACCTGAAAATAAGGGCAAGAATATAATCATTGCCCTTGCAGACAACGGAATGAAATATTTAAGCACAAACATGTATCCACTAAGCCATAAGGTCCAGTAGTAATCCTAAGGTTATCATGTGGGTATGCCCCAGGCAGTGTGGCATAGTATAGAACATAAGGCGAGCAAAGTAATTGTGATCCGTTCATAGCTTCATAATTGTAATCCATTCATCACTTCACAATTGTGGTCCACTCATAGCTTCTTAAATTGACCATGATACATAAAGGTGGTACAATTCATAATAAAAGCAGGTTGCGCCAATAAATAATTTAGGTGATGGGGTATGAAGAAACGGGAAAAAATCAAAAACAAAATATCCTGGAAGCTGATCGTAACGTCAGTGCTTGTGGTGATATTTGCCATGTTGATGGAGTTTGGAATACTGGTTTATATTAATAATAAGAGTTCTGAGAAAACATCCAAGGTACTCCTTGATCAGGTAATAGGTATTATAGACGAGAACCGGAGAAATGAAGAGGAGATGCTGGCTTCGCTTAAGAACGACTATATGATCCGCGCAAGGGCAGTTTCTTATATGATAGATTCAAGACCGGAGTCGGAGCATGATGTAGGTGAGCTTAATAAGATGGCAACCCTTATGTCAGTTGACGAGATACATCTCTTTGATGCAACAGGAACCATATACAGCGGAACTATACCTAAGTACTATGGTTATAATTTTGATTCGGGAGACCAGATGAGTTTTTTCAAGCCTATGCTTAAGGACAAGGGACTGACCATGTGTCAGGATGTTACGCCGAATACCTCGGAGGGTAAGGATATGATGTATGCCATTACCTGGAATGAGGAAGGAACACATATGGTGCAGGTTGGCATTAAGCCTGTGAGGCTTCTGGAAGAGGTTAAGCAGAATGAGATTTCTGCAGTTGTAGGAAATATGCCAACCTATGAGGGTATGCATATATACGTGGCAGATGCAGATACAGGTATTATACGTGGCGCCACGGAAAGTAGTAAGATAGGTCGTACAATAAGCAAGGCTGATTATATAAATGATGTAATAACAGATGGGAAAACTATCAGTTTCAGCTATTGGTATGAGGGTGAGAGGTATAACAGCGTAGTTGAAAAGAGAGGGGATTATCTTATAGGTATCCTCTATGAAACTGCTGTAAATGACAAGAGTAATCTGGCTGTAATGGCAGTGATGGCTGCATATCTGATGGTTACTGTTGCGGTTTTGTATCTGGTTGTCAGAAGACTGCTTATGGCGAGGGCTGAGCGTGATGAGCAGATCAGGCTGTCCAACACCGATGAGCTTACAGGCTGCCTCAACAGACGTGCTTACGAGGACGACATAAATAATAAGTTAAGCTGGACAGATACGTTCGTATATGTATCAATGGACGTTGACGGACTTAAGATGGTAAATGATACCATGGGGCATGCTGCAGGTGATGAGCTTATAAAGGGGGCAGCTTCCTGCATGACGCGGTGCTATGGTGAAAACGGTAAGGTGTACAGGATAGGCGGAGACGAGTTCGCTGCCATAGTATTTGCCGGGAATGAGGAATTTGCCCAGTTAAAGAAGAACTTCGATAAGAAAATTGCGTCATGGCATGGCAAGCATGTAAGTTCCATGGTAATATCCTCGGGCTATGTGTTCAGTGACGAGAAGAAGTGGGACTCCGTGTACGATATGGCGAAGGTTGCCGATCGTAAGATGTATGATGAGAAGAATAAGCATTATGAAACAAAGGGACTTGAAAGACGAAGGTAAGCTTCATCGTGAAACTATAAAATATATGGCAGTGGCTGCCATGGTGTTAAACCACATTGCGTATATATTTCTCATACAGGGAAGCTTTCTTTATGAAATATTCACTGATATTGGCTACCTGACAGCCATAACCATGTGCTTCTTTTTGGTGGAAGGATATGGTTATACAAGCTCAAAGAGAAAGTATGGTGTGAGACTCGGAGTATTTGCCCTGGTATCCCAGGTGCCATACATGATGGCATTTTCCGGAGAAGGGGTGATGGAATTCCATAATCTTAACATGATATTCTCTCTGTTTATATGCTATCTCATACTGGTGGCATTTGACTGTATCTATGATGTTAATCTGAGATTTGGTGTGGTGTCGATGCTGGCGTTAGTGTCACTGTTTTGTGACTGGTCATTATTTGCACCGGCATTTGTATTATTATTCATATGGGCAGGAGAGTCTAAGGCACGCAGGAGAATGGCATTCTTGGTGGCGGCGGCGGGCTTTGGCGTGATGAATTTTACCGGCAGGCTGGGACAGTGTCCGGTTCTTTATAATATCTTATATTCCCTTGGAAACAGCGCAGGAATAATCCTTGCAGGAGTAGTGATCGTGTATTGCTATGGGGGAAAGTGTGCTCCTAAGGAAGGTCGTTCTGCCAAATTTTCAAAATATTTTTTCTATATTTTCTACCCGGCTCATCTGTTGGTGCTGGGACTTATCAGGATGGCATTAAAATATTAACAATCCATAAATGGGTTTGCCACATATTAAATAATCATAAAGCTATTGACGGAGTTTTCAGTTAAAAGCTATAATGATAAGGTACATGTTATAAACAGCTTCATTCGGAAGCGTTTTTTTATAGTTCGGTTTGGCACTCACAGACTCTGAGTGCTAACGTTCCCATAAATGTAAGGTAAGAACAATAGAATAACAAAGCTGAATGATTTGATCAAAAAGGGGTGATATGATGGCTGAAGAGAAGAAAGATATATCTATACTTAAACTTGGAAATGAATTTATGATGAGGAGATACCTTTTTAACAAGGCTGGAATGAATAAGGGGTTAAGCATTACGGACTATATTGCACTTCACATAATCGACAATACAGAGAGTGAAGAAGACATATATCAGGGAAAGTCATACCTTAAGGATATCGCAGAAAAGATGAGACTTACCATAAGACAGACCTCAAGAATGGTGGGGGTGCTTAAGGAGCGTGGCCTTGTTAAGTGGATGCACGATGGTGACGGAAGCGAAGGCACATATGTTACCATGACTGCCGACGGACACAAGCTTCTTGAGGATAACAGGGAGATCATAAAGGAATATTATGGAAAAGTAATAAACAGGTTCGGCAAGGAAAATCTTATTGAACTTTTAAATCTTATGAAGCAGCTTGAGACGGTTATGGACAGCGAGCTTGAGGAGATGGGAATAGATAGTAAGGAGGCGGCAGGCGACGATGATGGAGAAGCTTAATAAATTCACAGAGTGGGCACAGGATAAGTGCCTTGACAATGACAGTGTTGCACCCTGTCTTTATGATGAGTACGGAGTAAACCTTGGACTTCGTGATGAGAATGGAAACGGCGTCCTTACGGGACTTACAAATATTTCAAAGATTACTTCCACAGCTATAAAGAACGGACAGAAGGTTCCTGCTGACGGTAGACTGTGGTACAGAGGCTATAAGGTTGAGAATCTTATCTCTTCTCTGGGAGAGGATAGGCTGGGATTTGAAAGGATAGCTTATCTTCTTCTCATGGGAGATCTTCCGGATGAAAAGACAGAGAAGGAATTTGCCGAGCTTATAGGTGCCTGCAGGACTCTGCCTACTAACTTCACCAGAGACGTAATAATGAAGGCACCATCAGAGGATATAATGAATTCCATGACCAGAAGTATACTTACTCTTGCATCCTATGACGATAAGGCCAAGGACACCAGCATTGCAAATGTCTTAAGACAGAGCATACAGCTTATAAGTGAGTTCCCGCTTCTGGCAGTCTACGGGTACAATGCCTACAATCATTATGAGAAGCAGCAGAGTATGTTCATCCATCATCCGGATCCAACGCTCTCCACAGCGGAGAATCTTCTCATGCTCTTAAGACCTGACAAGAAGTATTCACCTGTAGAGGCAAAGGTTCTGGATACAGCCCTTATCCTTCATATGGAGCATGGCGGTGGTAACAATTCAACATTTACCACAAGAGTTGTAACCTCATCAGGTTCAGACACATATTCTACTATAGCGGCGGCTATGTCATCTCTTAAGGGACCTAAGCACGGCGGTGCGAATATCAAGGTTATGGAGATGATGGATGACATCAGAGACCATGTCCATGACTATGCAGACAAGGACGCCATAGAGGCGTATCTTGACAAATTACTGGAGAAGCAGGCATTTGACCACAAGGGACTTATATATGGTATGGGTCATGCGGTGTACTCACTTTCAGATCCGAGAGAGAGGGTATTCAAGCAGTATGTGGAGAAGCTGGTGGTTGAGAAGAACAGACAGGAGGATATGCTCCTTTACCAGAACATCGAAGAGATCGCACCTAAGCTTATTGCCAAGAAGAGACGTATATACAAGGGCGTAAGTCCTAATATCGACTTCTATAGCGGGTTCGTTTATGAAATGCTCGGAATACCTCAGGAGCTCTACACGGCGATATTTGCCATTGCAAGAATTGTGGGCTGGAGTGCCCACAGAATAGAGGAGCTTATATGTGCCAGCAAGATCATAAGACCGGCGTATATGAGTGTGATGGAAGAGAAAGAATAAAAGACAAGGAATAGAAGACAAGGAATAGAAGACAAAGAAGGGCAACAAATAGGATAAAGAAAATAAATTAAGAAATATAGGTTAAGGAATACAAACAAGGAATTAGATAAGGAATAGAAGACAAGAAATGGGAGATAAGGTGCGGAAGTAGATATTTGATAAAATATCTAAAAAATTTCAATAATTTTATTGAAAATACTCTATTGCATTTCTTTGTTATTTGCGTTATAAATTCATGAGGTTGTAAAGAAAAGATAAATCCGGATAAATTTTGGATAAAATTCCAATGGGCAGCAAACGGAAATTCATATGCTATTGCAGTCGGGAATATAAATTTAAAGCTCCGGATCTGAAGATTGATAGACAATATATGAAAGGACGCAATTATGACAAAAGATTTGACAAATGGAAAACCAATGAAACTGATACTTAATTTTGCCGTTCCGCTTCTGTTCGGACTGTTGTTTCAGCAGTTGTATAATCTGGTGGATACCATGATAGTGGGACTTTATCTTGGTGTAGATGATCTTGCTGCGGTGGGTTCCACCGGATGTATAAATTTCATGGTCATAGGCTTCTGCATGGGCGTATGTAATGGATTCGCAATTCCTGTATCCCATAAATTCGGTGCAAAGGATTACCGGGGCATGCGTAAATACGTGGCAAACTGTGTGTGGCTTGGTATCGTTTTCTCCATTATACTTACTGTAGTGACAGCCCTGTTGTGCAGAGACATACTTACACTGATGAAGACACCGGACAATATAATCGACGGTGCCTATAATTATATATTTGTCATCTTCCTTGGAATACCAACTGTATTCCTGTATAACATAGTGGCAGGCGTAATAAGGGCAACCGGTGACAGCAAGACTCCCGTCATTTTTCTGGTCCTTTCCTCGGTTATAAATATCGCCCTTGACCTTGTGTTCCTTATCTGCCTTAAGATGGGTGTTGCAGGTGCAGCCTGGGCTACAGTTATATCCCAGGGAGTATCAGGTGTTGCCTGTCTGGTTTATATGGTGAAGAAATTCGAGATACTTCGTATCCGTAAGGGTGAGTGGAAGTTTGAGGGCCATATGGCACTGGAGCTCTGCAACATGGGCGTACCTATGGGATTACAGTATTCCATAACAGCCATCGGAAGTGTTGTTCTCCAGACAGCTGCGAATACTCTGGGATCAAATGCAGTTGCAGCCATGACTGCAGCCAGCAAGCTTGGTAACTTCTTCGCTTGTCCTCTCGATGCCCTTGGTTCAACAATGGCAACCTATGGAGGTCAGAATGTGGGCGCCGGCAAGCTTGAACGTATAGGAAAGGGACTTAAGTCCTGCCTTATACTTGGTATAGGATATTCTGTTATAGCATTTGCCATTGCGGCATTGTTCGGCGGCAAGCTGTCCATGCTCTTTGTAAGCGGCGGCGAAACAGAGATCATAAGAAATTCACATATGTATCTTATTATAAATACAGGATTTTACTTCCTGCTGGCACTGGTGAATATAGTCAGGTTCCTTATCCAGGGAATGGGATTTTCAGGTGTGGCTATATTTGCAGGGGTATTCGAGATGGTGGCAAGATCCATCGCAGGCTTCGGACTGGTGCCAATTATTGGCTTCGTAGGCGTAAGCCTCGGAAGTCCTATTGCATGGCTTATGGCTGATATGTTCCTGATACCGACCTACTTCTACGCCTGCAGAAAGCTCAGATGCCAGATGGGTTACCCGGTAAAGGGAAAGGTAAGTAAGGCCGGGGCGTAGACTAATGATGTAAGATATTAATATGAAATTTTGCTATAAAATCTTGATATAATGTGCGGATATAAGACCTTGCTATGAAATCTTGATATAAGGAATTGATATAAAGAATTGATGTATGGGCTTGATATAAGACCTTGACATAGTAGGCGAGGTTTTGTATATATTGATTATAGAGACGAATTGATCAGATTGGTTGAAATAAGGGGTTATGAATGTATACAATATTTGATTATGTTGAGTATTATAGACATCTTGATACAGCAGATGCTCCATGGAATGTCATGGATTGTCTGCTGTGTTCAGTTTTAGCGTATGTTCCCGCAGCATCATTTGAAGGTGAAAAGGACATAGACGAGTTTATATCATACTCTGAAGCCTATTCGGAGAATATGGAGAATGGGCTGGTCACACAGGTGTATGAGCTGTTAATGCTTATTAAAGACTCTGTCAGATATGGGAATATGCGTGTGAGCAACTTTATAAATCTCAGGAGTGACAAGACCCAGTTCGGGGCAGTGACCTTCAGAGTGGGAAAGAATGTGACAGTCAGCTACAAGGGAACAGACTATGCCCTGATAGGCTGGATAGAGAACATGCGAGGAGCATACCAGTATCCCACAGCAACCCACAGCCTGGCAATTTCATATCTGGATAATGTCAGCCTTTACCCGGATGACGTGCTCTATGTGTGCGGACATTCAAAGGGTGGCAACCTTGCCATGGCGGCATGTATGGAGGCAGCCAGCTCTCTGTTTGACAGGATTAAGAAGATATATAATTTTGATGGACCGGGATTTAGAAAAGATGAGTATGATCAGGTGAAATTTGCCTTGATGGCAGAGAAGCTCACCACTATAGTCCCGACGGACTCGGTTGTGGGAGTCCTGATGAACAACAACACAGATTATGTGGTTGTGAAGAGCAATTCCATTGCTCTCGGAGAGCATAATCCTACAACATGGGAGGTCTTCGGACAGTGTTTCGTGGAGGGGAGATTATCCAATATCAGCAGACGTCTTCACACTAACACCACCAAGGGCGTAGAGAACATCAGCTATGACACCATGAAGCTTGCTTTTGAAACCATATTTGAAAATCTCAATCATGAGTATGCCGCAGACTTCAAATTGTCATTTGGCCAGATCGTAACATTCTACCGCAGCATGAAGAACATAGATCCGGAGATCAAGCGGGGCATGGATCAGATAATTGAGGCAGTTCTGAGTCTTGAATTTATGAAGTGATATGAGGTGACGTGACTTAAAAATTGGAAATGATAATATAGGTCACGGAAAATTGCAGGCAAAAGTGACTCGAAAATCGGAAATGGCAATATAGGTCATGGAAAATTGCAGGCAAAAGTGACCTGAAAATTGGAAATGGCAATATAGGTCATGGAAAATTGCAGGCAAAAGTGACTCGAAAATCGGAAATGGCAATACAGGTCACGGAAAATTGGAGGCAAAAGTGACCTGGAAATTGGAAATGGTAATACAGGTCACGGAAAATTGGAGGCAAAAGTGACTCGAAAATCGGAAATGGCAATACAGGTCACGGAAAATTGCAGGCAAAAGTGACCTGGAAATTGAAGATGATAATACAGGTCATGAAAAACGGCAGAAAAAAATGACCTAAAATAAAAAACATTAAAACAGGTCAAGAAAATATCCCCAAAAGCATGACTTAAATATGGAAGATAGGAAAACAGGTCAAATATCATGAAACGCACCGGCACCTCATGATGATTTCAATACTGAAAAAATCTAGCAATAAAAGAAAATAAAAAAATACTTACATTTTCATGAAAAGTATGATATAGCTGTGACTTCGGTGAATAAAAATATTAATTGGAAACGTACAACCCTTCTTGGATGATAACGAACAACACGAGAAAATGTCAGATGAAGCACGAAGAAATAGAGCACATAGTCGTGCCAATAATAAGAACGTGCTAAATGACACATTAAAAAGAAAACACACGGATCGTGTCAATCATCAAAAGGAGGGTATTTTTATGACAAAAAACAAATTTCAAGACGCCATATTCACAATCATCATGGCTACAGTTATGGTCTATGGAATGATAGTCTACAATGTAGCATTGAACACAGGAGGGGTGACAGGAAAGACATTTCTTATGGCACTTCATGAAATGCCGATAATGGTACCGGTAGCATTTGTGTTGGAGTTCTTCGTGGTGGGCAAGTTAGCCAGGATGTTAGCTTTCAAGGTTATGCGGCCGGATGACCGCCCACAGTTCATAACATATGCGATCTCCATATGTATCTGCTGTATCATGTGTCCGATCATGAGCCTCATTGCAGCTATCTTATTCAAAGAAAACAGATCCTTCGGAACATTTATCCAGACATGGGGTATGAACTTCCCTATGGCATTGTTGTATCAGATGTTCTATTGCGGACCGTTTGTACGACTTATTTTCAGAAGCATATTCAGGGAAAAGAAATAATAGCATTTTAATATAGAAAATCATCATGGGCACTTGCAGATAATGTGAGTGTCTTTTTGATTGTGTTTTAGTCAACTATACTTTAGTAAATTATAATTGACTAAATTTTAAGCGGGCGTTAATATACAGATGGCTTAACGAGAGCGTAAAAATGTTTGATTTGATTTACCAGAAAGGCACACCATGATAAAGGCAATAGACAACAGACGAAGTATAAGAAAATACATCTCGGAGGAAATACCTCAGGAGATTATAGAGGAAATGATATACGCAGCAACCCTGGCACCGTCAGCCAAGAACAGGCAGCCCTGGAAGTTCATAGTTTTTAAGGGGGCAGCCAAGGATGAGCTGGTTCAGGTTATGCGTCAGGGTATTGAAAATGAGAAGGAGACTCACGCTCTTATGCCTGAGTGGGCATTTGCCATACCGGACGCAGAGAATACCGTGAGAGTTATGGGGGAGGCACCGTGTCTTATAGTGGTACTTAATACAAACGGAAAGACGCCATTTACAGCCATAGATAATGAGAAGAGGATAGTGGAGATATGCGACTCCCTGTCCATAGGGGCAGCCATTGAGAATATGATACTTGCCGCAACAGAGCATGATCTGGGAACTCTGTGGATCGCAAATACCTGTTTCGCCTATAACGACATCGTGGAATACCTGAACACGGAGGATCAGTTGATAGGCATCGTGGCTGTGGGGCATTCGGCAGAAGCCCCGGCGAAGAGACCAAGAAAGAGAATGACACGGATAGTTGAATACCGTGAATAATAAGAAGAGAACCTGTCTTGTAGAACCTACGAGACAGGTTTTTTTGTTAAGACTGTGGCAGACTTGTCTTTTTATTTGCAAAACCTCTGTAAATAAAGTATTTTTATAGAGAAGGTGTTACCATGTTACCAATAATGATATTTAAGGAGCATATAAATAAAAAAAATAAGAAAGAGGAGAAGCATGAAAATAAAATACGATAAGGCAACTGCACAGACAGCAAAATGTTGTGCAATTATATTTTCTGTGCTTTTACTTATAGGTTTGGTTATGTCAGCTCTGAAGATACCGGGCACAGAGGTGTTGTATATCATGGCAGTTTATTCGGGAGCACTTATTTGTGTTCCTTGTTGGGGAGTATATTTGTTCGCAAGGCTGTATTTTGTCCGACTAAGAGCATATGGTTATGAAATTCCGAAGCATAAAAAGAAGTATGGAGATAAACTGAGTGAGCTTGTAAGGATACAGGACGCAGAAACATCACTTTTTGCAAAACATAGTAAAATAGGAGCATGTATATATATTGCTATTTTTTGTGTGTTCATGGTGATTGATACGGTATATCTGTTTAAATGGAATTTTATGAAGGAAACCTGTTATTTTTGGTATGTTATATGCGTTGTTTTAAATTTACTCTGGATCGTTCTTGCCGGGATTATGAGAAAACAAGAAAATAAAGATAAATATCGCGATGACGTGGAGTCTGATGATGGAAGAAAAGAGCGTTGGAATCTTGAAAATATAATTATATTTGCAATTTGTTTTATGGCAGTATGTGCAATTGCCATTAATCTTGCAGTATCTACAACAAAATATGTCTTTGAAGCTCAGATTGACGGAGATATGCTGCAGGCAGACTGGATCCGGAGAGATGTTCTTTCGGTTATGAAGGAATATGAAAGAGACGGAAAACAAGCATCCTCGGCAAGCTATCGGGCGATCTGTAATGGGGTGGTGCTTACTGAATGGAAAACCCCGGAAGATGAATTACAGTGTTCCTTGGCAGAAAAGTTGCAGATAGCAGACTTCGGTGAACTTGCGAATGATTTTAAGATGGCAGATGGACGAGCACGGATTTATGTGCAGTACCGGGATGGAAATGCTATTGTGGAATTGCTAAATCCAATCGGGGAAGTTGAAAAAAATAGCAGAGTTTATAGAAGGATATATGTAGAATCGGATTATTACTCCCATGGTAGATGATGAAATGCCACAGCTTCTGATATGTAAACAGATAAAACTTGCAAAACAAGCTTTATCATTGTCGGGGCTTGGCATATCAAAATTAAATCTTTTTAATAATTTTTAAAAAAGCTTGGTAACGATACCAAAAGCCTGTTGACAACCTATGAAAATTGAGTATAATGAAACTATATTAGAAATGAAACAGCAGAGGAGATATTTAATTGGCAACGATTTCAGATGTAGCGAAGCTATCCGGTATTTCTGTATCAACAGTGTCAAGGGTCATCAATGACAATCCTCATGTTTCCCCGGAGAAGCGTCAGAAGGTTCTGGAGTCTATGGAGCAGCTTGGATATGCACCAATGCAGGCAGCCAGACAGATGAGAGGCTCGGGTTCACAGAATATAGCAGTTGTGATACCTAATATCACCAATACATTTTTTGCATACCTGGTGAATGCTATAGAAAGAACCTGCAGGGAACATGATTACAAGACATTGATCATCCAGACCTACGGAGAGAAGAAGCTGGAGGAAGAAGCTTTAAACCTGTTAAAACTTCATCATGTAGATGGCGTTATATTATGTGCACTGGAGAATGATCCGGCATTTATACAGTCATATGCCAGATATGGAAGTTTGGTCATATGCAATGAGTATAACAGTGACGAGAGTATTTCAACCATCCAGTGCAGACAGTACGAAGGCTTTTACGAAGCTACAGAGTATCTTATAAATAAAGGATACGAAAGAATCGGCTACTGTGCAGGTACAAGGACTGTAGTGATACAGCCTGTAGGTGTCAATATCAATACTGATCGTTACATGGGTTATGCGGAAGCATTAAGTGCCCACAATATGGTTGCAAACCCAGCATTTGTATATACAAGGATAAAAACCTTCGAGGATGGACAGAAGTTCATTGAGGAATACGCGGATCTGGATGTTCGGCCGGACGCAGTCATAGCGGGCAGTGATCAGGTGGCGGCAGGAATGGTATTTGAAGCAAGAAAGAGAGGAATAAGAATTCCTGAGGATCTTGCAATTATGGGAGTGGATGACCAGCCTATTGCGACTCAGATAGAGATTCCGCTTACAACCATAAGACAGCCTGTAGAGGAAGAAGGAAGGCTTGCTGCTGTTGAATTATTAAGACAACTTGGTGGAGACAAGAAGAAATCAGTTAGAAAAAAACTGAAGCTTGAACTGGCTATCAGACAAACTGCATAGCCAGTAAAAAAATCACAAATATGGTAACGATACCAAAACATGGCAAATGCTCCTGGGGAGGTCAAAGCCCATGCCGATCATGTGACAACTTCAAATGATGATGATGGTGGTGCCAGGGTTCTTGAAAGGCTTGTTGATTGAAACAATAAGAAGAAAAACTATAGAAACAAAGTGACTATGGTGATAAACTATGGATATTGATAAAGCTTAACCAATAACTATCACATTGATGGTTGGAGGCGTGGATCTAACAGGAGGTAATTATAATGAATGATACATTAAAGGTACTTGAAACAAGAAGAAGCTGCAGAAGCTTCAAGCCTGATATGGTAAAGGAAGAAGATATCCAGGCGGTAATAAAAGCCGGAACCTATGCGGCAACAGGCAGGGGACTCCAGAGCCCTATAATAATTGCAGTGACAAATAAGGAAAAGAGAGACGAGATATCAAGGGCAAACAGAAGCATAAACCCTGCATGGGCAGAGGACTTCGATCCATTCTACGGAGCACCTGTTATCCTTATTGTCCTGGCAGACAGAAATGTGCCTACCTATCTGTATGACGGTTCACTGGTTCTTGGAAATATGATGAATGCAGCAGAGAGTCTTGGACTTGGAAGTATATGGATTCATCGTGCAAAGGAAGAGTTCGACTCAGACTTTGGCAAGCAGATTCTTAAGGAGCTTGGAATTGAGGGAGACTATGAAGGTATAGGTCACTGTGCATTAGGTTATGCAGCAGAGCCCGCTAAAGCCCCTGCCCCAAGAAAGGAAAATTACGTTTACTATATAAAATAAGTACTATTTATATACTTGGTATTAAGTCGTGGGTCGTGAGATTTTGATAGTTGCATTGTTGTATACCTTATATAAAACCATATAAACAAGAAATAGGTTTGATGGTTAGCATACAATCATTATGTACATAATAAAAGCAGGGAAAATGATTAACTCGTGTTTCGTGTCCATTTTTCTAGTGACTTTACCATCAAGTCATGTTACTATCTAAGATAGTGTTCTTAGAGCTAACGGCAAAATATTACCGTAAAATGATAGATATATGGAGAGGATTATGAGTACACATAAAAATAATAGAAGCACATTCTCAGGTAAGCTGGGATATGTCTTGTCAGCAGCAGGAGCATCGGTAGGTCTGGGAAATATCTGGAGATTTCCATATCTGGCAGCCAAGTACGGCGGAGGAATATTCCTGCTTGTATATATTCTGCTGGCAGTGACATTTGGATATACAATGATAGTTGCAGAGTCTGCACTTGGACGAATGACCAGAAAAAGTCCGGTGGGGGCATTTCAGTCATTTGGCAATAAAAAATGGATGAAATTCGGCGGCTGGATAAATGCCATAATACCGATTCTGATAGTGCCTTATTACTCAGTGATCGGTGGCTGGGTTATCAAGTATCTGATAGAGTATATAAAGGGAAACGGAACAGCATTGGCAGAGGATGGATATTTCTCAGGCTTCATATCAAATGGAGTATCCACAGAGACCTGCTTCATAATATTCTGCCTGTTCACCCTGGCAATCATATATGCAGGAGTTCAGAATGGAATAGAAAGAGTGTCAAAAATCATGATGCCGGTGCTTGTAGTGCTGTCTGTCATAGTGGCAGTATATTCAGTTACGAGACCCGGAGCCATGGAGGGCGTCAAGTATTTCCTTGTGCCAAATGTTAAAAACTTCTCGTGGATGACGGTTGTGGCAGCCATGGGGCAGATGTTCTACTCACTGTCCATTGCCATGGGCATTCTCATTACCTTCGGTTCATATATGAAGAAGGACACCGCCATTGAAGACTCCACAAGAAATGTTGAGATATTCGATACTGCCATAGCAATGATGGCGGGACTTATGATAATCCCGGCAGTATTTGCATTTTCAGGGGGCAATCCCGATACACTTAATGCAGGTCCGTCACTTATGTTCATTACCATTCCTAAGGTATTTGCAAATATGGGATTTGGTACAGCCATAGGAATACTTTTCTTTGTGCTGGTTTTATTCGCAGCGGTAACAAGTTCGATAGCACTGACGGAAAGTGCAGTTTCAACCTTCGAGGATGAGCTTGGATGGGGCAGGAAGAAATCCACAGTCATCACAGGTATCATAATGCTGGTGCTTGGAAGTCTGTCATCCCTTGGATATGGACCACTGGCATTTGTGAAAATCATAGGTATGCAGTTCCTTGATTTCTTTGACTTCACGACTAATTCGGTAATGATGCCTATTGCAGCGCTTATGACAAGCCTGCTTATTTCAAGGGTTGTGGGAGTTGAACGCATAGAAGAGGAGATCAGACATGGGGAGAGCAAGTTCCGCAGAAAGAAGATATTTGTGGTTATGATCAAGTACCTGTGCCCTGTGTTCGTATTGATAATATTAATTAGCTCCGTAGCAAATGCTTTTGGATGGATCTCCATGTAAATACCCGGAGAAAACTTGACATGCCGCCGAGTGCAAAATAGTGGGCACTTACATTACGAGGTGGCGATGCCGAACAGGCAAATTTTAAGAGGCTGATGTTCAAAGGGGAGAGATACAGCATGAAAAATCTTGAGACAAATGACTGGCTTATGTTAAACAGCATAATTTACAAGATATACACTGTTGAGGACGTGGATGATATGAGGAAGCAGCTTCTGGAACAGCTTAAAATGCTTCTGGATTTCGACAGTGCGGACTTTTATATGGCGGCAGCAGGTGGAGACAATCACCTGACCAGACCGGTGTATTTTAATTGCGAGGATGATCACTCTGACATATATGACGAGCTTGATTACAGTAGAGGCATACTATACAGTGGCAAGACCCTGGTATACCGGGAGACAGATATAATCTCTGATGACGCAAGGGTGGAGACCGAGTATTATAAGAAGGTATACAAGCCAAATAACTGGCATTATTCTCTTCAGATGGTACTTGCCATGAAGAAAAAATTCGTAGGAGTTGTGACCTTCTACAGAACCATAGGAAAAGAAAATTTCGAGTATGAGGATATCTTCATGCTGGATCAGCTTAAGGAGCATTTGTCATACAGGCTTTATAAGGAGCTTGAGAAGACTGACAATGCAGGCGACAAGATGACCATAGCAGAAGTGGTGGAGAAATATGATCTGACCAGACGAGAGCACACCATATTAAGGCTTCTTCTTGGTGGAAAGACCAACGCCGATATCTGCGACGAGCTTACCATAACAGATAACACTTTGAAGAAGCATATACTCAATATCTATAGAAAGCTTGGTATAAATAACAGGGTTCAGATGTTTAAACTTATTAAAGAAAAAGAGTAGCAAATGAGGACAAATTCAAGTACATATGCAAATTGCAAGGATGAGCCATGCCGGATCATTATTGATAAAAATACTTAAAAAGTAGTATAAAAATGGTAAAAAATCTGCATTGATAATAACAGTGAATGGAATTATTATTCATATAACAATTTAATTAATGAAAAAAACAAGCAACGGAGCTGTCGGATAGATAGCTCCGTTTTGTTATGGTAAGGCGTGTTTTATCGCTGGCATGGTAACGAAGACAAAGAATAATCCGAAGGAAAGGAAGATGCAGTATGAAGGAAATAATCATGATAATCAGACCGGAGAAGCTTGAAGCCATGAAGAAGATATTAGATGAGATTAACTGTGGTGGTATGACACTTTCAACAGTAATGGGCTGTGGTACTCAGAAGGGTGCAACAGAGGATAAGGGTGTCAATGAGATAAAGGGTCTGAAGACAACCATTAATCTTCTACCTAAGATAAGAGTTGAGGTGGTTGTAAATGATAAGGATGTTGAACCTATCATCATGAAAACCAGAGAGGCCTGTGCCACAGACCATGTAGGTGATGGTAAGATATTTGTCAGAAATATTGAAGAGGCTGTGAGAATACGAACAGGTGAGAGAGGACTCAAGGCATTATAGATTAATGTTAAGATGTTTGTTCAATGGTCGCGTCAAGTTTTGTATAAAACTTGACATGTAGCGTCAGTCCTTTGCCGAGAGGAGGTACCCATGCATCGTAGATGCATATAAAATGGTACCGACGATATGCCG
>OGIG01000036.1_pt1 | contig 119448 bp, 98 predicted proteins | sample 1571601 | NCBI WGS metagenome assembly OGIG01 (sample SAMEA2581953, study PRJEB24529) | metagenome | biome: Human gut stool | place: China | collected 2011 | reverse complement strand
AGAAAAAGAGTTTGACTTTCAAGCTCTTTTATGATAGAATATTGGGCATATATGTCGAATGGGGGTATTTTATGTATACAGAGGAATATGAAGATAGAGGATTTCCATTTAGAGATTTTCTATTGAAATTAATTTTAATAATAATAAAAGTGGTCTGTTAGCAACTGGTGATGAAATAACTATTAAAAATGGTGATGATACAAAAACTTATTCAATTGCTATAAAGGGAGATACTTCTGGAGATGCAAATATTAATATTGCTGATTTATTAAAAGTTCAAAAACATATTTTGGGATATATTAATTTAAGTGGTAGTTTTTTAAAGGCAGCTGATGTAAATAGCGATGGATCAGTGGATATTAAAGATTTACTTATAGTTCAAAAGCATATTTTAGGATATACAACAATAAAATAAAAAGGAGGATAAATGAAAAAAATATTTAAATATTTTATAGCGGTAGTTACTTTATTTACATTTATAACAAAGGTAAATGCTGCGGGAGCGACAATTAGTGTAAATACTTCAGCATCACAAATAATCGTTGGTAATAATATAACTGTTACCGTTACAATTTCGTCATCATCACCATTAGGTTCTTGGGAATATAATTTAAATTATGATAAAAATATATTTTCTTTAGTATCTAGTGACGTAGGACTTCATTATGCTGGTGTAGTTCAAAATAATTCAACTAAAGCGGTAAGTTATCGTTATACATTTAAAGCAAATAGAAGTGGAAATGCATCATTTTACATAGATGCTTCAACAGTATTTGGTTTTGATGAAAGTATATTCGAAGTAACTAATGGAAAAAGAAATGTTAGAGCAATAACTTATTCTGAATATCAAGCAAGTTTATCAAGTAATAACTATTTAAAAGATATAAAAGTTGAAGGTTATGAAATTAGTCCAGTATTTAATAAAGATACTTTAGAATATACTGTTAAAGTTGATGAAGATGTTACTAAAATAAAAGTAATAGCTTATGTCGAAGATAATAAAGCAAAAGTTAATGGAGAAGGAGAACTCGAAGTAACTCAAGGTAATAATTCATTTAACATTGTTGTTGTCGCAGAAAATGGTAGTGAAAAAACATATAAATTAAATGTTGAGGTAATTGATAAAAATCCAATAGAGGTTGAAGTTGATGAAACTAAATATACTATTGTTAAAGTAAAAAGTATGTTACAAAAACCTAATAGTTTTATTGAAAAAACAGTTACGATAAATGAGATAGAAATTCCTGCATTTTATAGTCAAATTACTGATTTTACTTTAGTAGGTTTAAAAGATGAAAATGGTAATATATCATTATTTATATATAATGATGGTAAATATCAAAAATATACAGAATTTATATTTGGTAATATAACACTTTTTCCACTTAAAATGGATAAAACTATTGATAAAGAAAAACTAACACAAATACTAGATAGTATCTTTATAAAAGAAGCGTAATAATGAAAATAATTTTAATAAGCCATACCATTAACTAGATGCATTTACTACATTAGTGTAGTGGATGCATCTTTTTTGTTTCTGTAAAATCTTTTATGAAAAAAATATATTAATTGTTTCAAAAAATTTTACAAAACCAGAATTAAGACTTTTTATATTTTAAAGAACAATAAAAAAGTTGAAAATATAAGTTTATATTGTAAATTTATCAAGAAAATGGTATAATATTTATGTAGTTACCATTTGGTGTAAATTTAACTTTTAAAATTGGTTGGGTTTCTTATGGCGTTGGAAATGCTGGAAGCCATCTAGTTACTTGGAAATTGGTATTAGATATTGGTAAACAAATTATCGTACATGCAGAATTTTAATAGGAGGTAGGTATGAAACTATTTTATAAATTAAGTGATAATTATAATCCGAATTGCGTAGAAAAACATGCTGACAACTCTTTTGGATCTGATGAAGTGTATTTTGATTTTCAAGTTTCGTTAACATCTAATCGTTCATTTATCTTGAATTTTGATATTTACTCAAAGAAATGTGTATCATGTGAAGGCTATCTATTAATCGATAAGAAAACTAAAAACGAAAATATAGTTATAGAAAAATTCAGTAATGGTGAATTATTAATTGAACTAGAAGATTTTGAAAAAGAAGTACCTATGAAAGAATATTTATTAAATGGTAAGATTAAATATGATATTAATAAATCACGAATTTGCATAGGCGATATTAATAGCAACGAAGTTATTATGTTTGGTAAAGGTCAATATGCATCTTTTAGAAATGATAAATTAGTTGGTATAATTATTGAATTTCAAAATATTTGAGGCAATATTAATAACATTATTTAATCTAATTTTGTATAAATAAGATTCAAGTAAAATGATTATCAATTGTAATTTAACTTATTTATAATAAGTATATAATTTTTTTACATATTTTTCAAGTTGCAAAAATAATAAAAGTATGATATACTATAAAAAAATGAGGTAGAATATGAAGAAAAGATTATATATAATTGCATTTACTTTATTGCTAGTTTTATTTACAGGATGTAAGAATGCTAAACGTTATAAAGTTACTTTCATGTATGAAAACGGTGATAAGATAATTGAAGTAAAAGTTAGTAAGGGATCTAGTATTAGTTATCCTAATACCAAAGAAATAGAAGGTTATTATTTTGAGTTTGATAAAACTCTTGCTGAATTATCAAATATTCAATCAAATATTAAAGCTACAGCATACCAAAAAGAATGTGACAAAGTATGCAGATATTATGATGGAGAAACATTATTAAAAGAAGAAACAATTAAATATACGGCTAGTTCTACTGCCCCTACTATTGAAGGCGAAGCTAATCCTAGTTGGATATTAACTACAGAAAGAGTAAATAATGTATATTATTATACTTACACCCTTGATTCAGGAGAAGAATTCGAAGTAATTTTTGAATATGAAAATGGTAGATTCATTTCTAGTGAAAAAGTTAAATATGGTTCAAAAGTTGAATACCCAAATTTAGGTGAAGAAGAAGGCTATTATTACGATTTCGATTCAGATGGTGATTTAAATCATGTAACTAGCAATATAACAGTAGTAGTTAGTAAATTAATTTGTGATAAAGATTGTACTTTTTACATAGATGATAAATTAGTTGATGAACAATATCTTGAATATTTTGAAAAGCCTCAATTTCCAGCCAACCCTAAAGGGACGACAAACCAAGTTTGGAATGAAGTTAAAGAACGTATTGATAATATTTATTATGTAAAATATACTTTAAGTTATGATATTTTAGAACCTACTATTACATATTATGATGATGGTCAAGTTGTAGATTTATTACCTAATAAATTTACTTATGGTGAAAAGGTAACTTTACCAAGTTATTCTAAACCAGGATATGAATTTCTAGGATGGTATATATCTGATATATCTAATACTAGCTGTAGTGAAGTTGGTGGCTATTGCGAAGATAACATCAAAGTTTATGCTAAATTCGTTCAAACAAGTGGCTTTAAAGAATTTGTTCTTCCCGAAAGTAGTGGTAATTTTACAGGGATAAGACGAGTTGAAAATGGTAGTGGAACATATGTATATCAACCAGTTTTTCCAACAACTGCTAATTCACAAGTAACTTTATATGATTGGTCTACTAGCGATAGTAGCATTGCAACTGTATCTACTTGGTCATCAATTTCTGCTAAAAAAGCCGGATATTGCGTTTTGACCGCAACATTGAAAACTAATCATAATTACAAAATTAACTGTGTTATTCATGTTACATCTAGTGGTATAGAATTTTCAAATGTTAATGAAGCAAACAATCACATTTTATATAACGTTACATTCTTAGGCAAAAATGATGAAGTAATAGCCGTAAGAAAAGCCGAAAAATGGGGCGCAGTGATTCCACCAACACCTCTATCTTATGATGGTTTTGCTTTTGTTGGATGGGATAAAGATGTATTTAATATAACTGAAGATACACAAATTCATGCAACGTATGTTGAAGGTAGCAATCCGTACGTTGGTAAAAAAATCTCAATAATTGGAGATAGTATTTCTACTTACGAAGAATATGTACCAGAAGGTTATAAAACTTTTTATCCATACCCTACTGCTGATGTTAGTGATGTAAATCTAACATGGTGGATGAAAGCAATTAATAAGTTAGGTGGAAAGCTATTTATTAATAATTCATATTCGGGAAGTTGTGTTTCTACTGGTGGTTCTAGTGCATCACAAAGTATGGAAAGACTTTCAAAACTTGTAGTAAATGGTGAAACTCCTGATGTAATAATTATCTATATGGGTTCTAATGATTGTCATGCTCCATACACAGTAAATAGTTTTAAATCAGCATATAAAAAAATGTTAACTAACTTAAAACAATTATGTCCAAATTCAGAAATAGTACTATGTACTTTACCAACATCTAATTTATATACAAAAGAAAACCAAAATGCATATAATAATGTTATAACTGAATTTGCAACAAATTATAAATTAGTTAATTTGGATAAAGTTGATATTACAAATTATTTAGTTGATTCTGCTCATCCAAACAAAGATGGTATGGAAAAAATCGCAGAGCAAATTGTAAAGGACATGCTAAAATAAAAGGGCTTTATAGCCTTTTTTGGTTTTTTAATAGTTGAATTAAAAAATACCTCTTTTAATAGATTAAGTTAAATTATTGAAAAAAAATAGCAATTGTGCTATAATAAAAAAAGTTAAAATAATTGGAGGCGTACTATGTATAAAATAATGGCAGTAAATGCAGGTAGTTCATCACTTAAGTTTAAATTATTTGAAATGCCTGAAGAAAAAGTTATTGCGGAAGGAATATTTGAAAAAATTGGTTTATCTGATCCATTGTTCAAAATCAAATATGGAACAGTTGAAGAAAAGCAAAGAGTAAATATTAAAAATCACCAAGATGCAGTTGAAATGTTATTAAAAGTTTTAGTAGATAAAAAGATTGTATCAAAATTAGAAGAAATCTCTGGTGTAGGTCATCGTATTCTTCATTGTGGTGAATTCTATAATGATTCAGTTTTAATGACTGAAGAATCAATTAAAAATGTTGCTTCTGTCAATGATTTAGGTCCATTACATAATCCTGCTAATTTAATGGGTGTAGATGCGTTTATGAAAGCTTTACCTGGTGTTCCAAACGTAGGTGTATTTGATACATCATTTCATTTAACAATGGAACCAGAAGCATATATGTATGCAGTGCCTTATGAATGGTATACAAAATATGGCGTAAGAAAATATGGGTTCCACGGAACATCACACAAATATGTTTCTAAAGAAGCTGCAAAATTCTTAGGAAAACCAATTGAAGAATTAAGATTAATTACATGCCATATGGGTAATGGTGTTAGCCTTGCCGCAGTAAAATATGGTAAATGTGTAGATACAACAATGGGTCTTACTCCACTTGATGGAACACCAATGGGAACTCGTAGTGGTACACTTGATCCTGCTGTTGTAAGTTTTATTGCAAGTAAAGAAAACTTAACTGCTGCAGAAGTAGTAAATATTTTGAATAAAAAATCAGGATACCTTGGTATTTCAGGAATATCAAGTGATTCAAGAGATTTAAGAGCAGTTGAAGATACAAATGAATTAGCCGCATTGGTATTAAGAATGCAAGAAAAGAAAGTTGCAGATTACATTGGTAGCTACTATGGATATATGGGTGGTGCAGATGCAATTATCTTTACTGCTGGTATCGGTGAAAATTCTTCAGAAACAAGAAAAGCTATTTGTAATAGATTAGAAGAAGCATTTGGTATCAAAATTGATGAAGCTAGAAATCTTGCCGCAAGAGGTCATAATGCATTAATTTCTGCAGATGATTCAAAAATTAAGGTATTAGTAATACCTACAAATGAAGAAATAATGATTGCACGTGATGTAATGCGCATTGGCAATATTAAATAAATTGTTGCAATTCTAAAAAAAACGTGTTATAATTAATACACTAAAAAGGAGGAATACTATGAATCAACCACAAGATATGCTTTCTGCTAAACCGGTTTTAAAGGTTATCGGTGTTGGTGGAGGTGGCGGGAATGCCGTAAATCGTATGATCGATAATGATGTACATGGAGTTGAATATATTGCCATTAATACAGATTGCCAGGTATTAAGACTATCAAAGGCTGATGTTAGAATTCCAATCGGTAGTGAATTAACAAAAGGTCTTGGTGCTGGTGCAAATCCTGAAATTGGTAGACGTGCCGCTGAAGAGTCAGAACAAGAAATAAGAGAAGTATTAAAAGATACTGATTTAGTATTTATTACTGCAGGTATGGGTGGAGGTACCGGAACTGGTGCAGCACCTGTAATTGCAAGATATGCTAAAGAAGCTGGTTGCGTTGTTGTAGGTATTGTTACTAAACCATTCAGTTTTGAAGGAACAAAGAGAATGCAACAAGCATTAGCCGGAATTGAACAAATGCGTCAATATGTTGATACACTTGTAATTGTACCTAATGATAAATTATTAGTAGGCGGAGATATTCCATTCTTACAAGCATTTAGCGAAGCAGATGACGTTTTAAGACGTGGTGTACAAGGCATTTCGGAAATCATTACTTTACCAGGATTAATTAACGTTGACTTTGCGGACGTAAAAAATGTACTACAAGGAAAAGGTTCTGCTCTAATGGGTATAGGTATAGCAAGTGGACCTAACCGTGCAATTGAGGCCGCAAGACTTGCAATTAGTAGCCCATTACTTGAAGTAGATATTAATGGTGCGACTGATGCAATCGTTGAAATAACAAGTGATGTTGATATTACAATGAAAGAAGTTGAAGATGTTATCTCAGAAATCAGAAATGCGTCATCAACAGATATCGATATAATTTGTGGAACAGGCTTTAACTTAGAATTAAATGGTGAAGTAGTTGTAACTGTTATCGCAACAGGTTTCGATTCAACTAACAGAATGTCAGATGATGATGAACAATCACAACAACCTCAAGATCAAGGAAGAAACTACAATTATTCTCAACCACAACAAAGTAATTATGGATATCGTCAAAATAACAATAGTTATTCAAATTACAATAATAGTTATAGTCAAAGACAACCACAACCACAACAACCTCAAGAACCAAGAAAACCTTATGTCAATGGTGGTAGCACTAAAGAAGAACCAAAGGACAATAGTAATACAAAAGTTCCAAGTTGGTTACAAAATCGTTTTAGATAAAAATCTGTTTCAAAAACAGATTTTTTTTAATATTTCTTGCAAAAAAACAAATCACTATGCTATAATATAATTGCTAACAAGCAATAGATAAAAAGGGGAATAATATGGAACAAAATCAAAACGAATTAAACCAAAATGAATTAAATCAAACAAATCCAGTGGAGGAAAAGAAAAACAGATTTGTTAAATTTATGGATGACAAATTAATTAAAGCATTATTTATTTTATTAATATGTAATGCATCATTAACAGTTTTATCATCTATAATGGCCGGGAATAATATTTTATCTTTAGCACTTGATGCAACATTTCCAGTACTTTTCACTGTATTTTTAGGATTGGCAATTAATGCAAAAAAAAGAGGTAGTGATGATTTACAAAAATCAATGAACGCTATCGCAGTAACTTATAAGGTATACGCAATTTTATTATGGGTATTGCTAGGGATAGTAATCATTGCATTACTATATGCTTTATCTGCAACTGATATTATTAGAACCATTCTTGTTGAATCTGGTGGAAATCAACAGGAAATTGATTTATTTTTATATGTATATAGTTGGATTATGGTAGTAGTGCTAGTTGTTTTTGTAATAGCTACAGTTATCATAACAATTTATAATGTTAACTTAATAAAAGTGTTAAAAGGCATGGCAGATGCTACTAAAACTGGCGAACATAGATATGGTAAATACATAAAAGTAACTAAAATATTTTCACTAATAATGGGTATATTTATAGGCCTTAATGCCCTTTATAACATTTCAAAGATATTGAATATCGCTTCTTGGGAAACTACAATACAACAATATGCCGAAATGATAAAAGAAGCTTATGGAGTGGATATATCTGCTTATTTAAGTGCAAGTAGTACTGCCTTAGGCGTAATTAATGTCTTATTTAATGCCGTTTCTGCCGCAATCTACATTTTGCTTTATGCTATCTTAAATAAAGTTGAAACTGAACTTGTTTTAAATCAAGGACCAACATCAGTTAGTGATTATAGTACTAACCCTATGAATCCATTTTAATTAAAGAATCTCACATTTTGTGAGATTTTTTCTTTTCTATCTTACTTTTTTCATCAAGATATTCTAATAAAAAAATATATAATAGCTATTGGTGATATAGATGATTGTATATTGGGATCTATTAATACTTTCAACCATAATTGTGAATTATGCTTTTATTAGAACAATTGCAATGTTACTTAATGATAGGCTAAAAATATATCGTGTGATACTTGCTTTAATTGTTTCGGTTTTAATGTTGTTATTATATTTTTTACCATATAAAACCTATTATGCAATTAGATATATAATGGGAGTTTTGGTTGGTTTGATTGCTTTTTCTAATAAATCAATAAAAATAAAGATAATTGAAATAGTTCTTTTTTATTTACTTACAATGACTTTTATTGGTACATTATTTGTTTTTAAAATTAAAAGTATTATTTTAATGATTATAAGTTTGATATATGTTATTTGTTTATATATCATTCAAGGTTATGCTAAACACTTTAAAAATATATACTCTTTAAGGATAGAAAATAAAAAAATTAATGGGTTGTATGATACTGGTAATAACACAAACTATCTAAATGTACCTATAGTTTATTTAAGTCAAAGTTTATACAGTGAACTTTTTTTATATGTAACTGATATCGAAATATCAACAGTTAATAACATATCTAAGATCGCAATATATCAGGGCCCTAAAATAGTAATTGATAAAAAAAGTTTAAATGTATATTATGCCTTTTGTAATATAGATACCAAAGAATATCAAGCTATTCTACCAAATAATATTTTTGATTCATCCCATAATATAACAAAATAAGTAGTATTATTTTGTTAAAATAACTTAGAGGTGATGAAATGATAAAACTACTTAAAAAACTTTTAGATAAATTGTTTGTTAATAAAGGCAAAAATATATGCTATTACATAAATAGTAATAATGTTTTACCACAGCCCCTATCTGAAGAAGATGAGGCTAAATTGCTATTAGAGGTCAAAAATGGTAGCATAGATGCACGGAATGAGTTAATTGAACATAATTTACGGCTAGTTGTTTTTATCGCTAAAAAATTTGAGTCAACAAAGATAAATATGGAAGACTTAATTAGCATTGGTTCTATTGGCTTAATTAAAGGCATTCAAACATTTAAAATGGAAAAAAATATTAAACTTGCAACATATGCATCAAGATGTATAGAAAATGAAATATTAATGCATTTACGGAAAACCCAAAGAACTAGACAAGAATATTCATTAGATGAAGTACTTAGTATAGATTCAGAAGGTAATGAAATGATACTATCAGATATTATAAGTTCAAACGAAACTTTAGCACTTACTAAAATGACTGAAGAAGAAGATGTTAAAAATTTATACTATGCAATTGATAAATTAACACCTAGAGAAAAAGAAATTGTAATTATGCGATATGGTTTGTATGGTGAAGTACCACTCACCCAAAAAGAGGTTGCGGATAAACTTGGAATATCACAATCATATATATCTCGACTAGAAAAACGCATCATTGATAAAATGCGTCAAGAAATAGAAAACTTAGTGAAGATAGCTTAAAAATAGACTTTATTTTAAATGAAAAATTCAAGTATATTTAACAACTTTTTTAAAATTGCATAAAAACTTTCAAAAAAACGCATACTCCTTTTGGAAGGTGAAAATATGCGAAATAAAGTTGAAATAACAGGTGTTAATACCCTTGAATTAAAAGTCATTCCTCAAGAGGAAATGATGGATTTAATTAAAAAGAGTCAAGCGGGAGATAGAGCCGCAAGAGATATGTTAGTAGAAGGTAATCTAAAACTAGTACTTAGTGTTATTAAAAAATTTAATAATCGTGGTGAAGACTTAGATGACTTATTTCAAGTAGGCGCAATGGGATTGATGAAAGCAATTGATAATTTTGACTTTATTCATGGAGTTAAATTTTCTACCTATGCGGTACCGATGATAATTGGTGAAATAAGAAGATATTTACGTGATAATTCAGTAGTTAGAATAAGCCGTTCAGTTAAGGATACTGCATATAAAGCTCTACAATTTAAAGAAAAATTCTTTAATGAAAAAGGAGAAGAACCTACTATTGAACAAATAGCAGATGCTCTTAATGTTGATACAATTGATGTTGTCATAGCCTTAGAAGCAATTCAAGACCCGGTTTCAATATATAGCCCTATATATAGTAATGGTGGTGATGAAATATATTTGATAGATCAGATTGCGGATGACTATGAAACCGAAGAACAAAAGTTAAACAAAATGATAATTAATGAGGGAATAGCTAAACTAAACAGTCGTTTAAAAGGCATAATATATAGTAGATACTATGATAACAAAACACAAATGGAGATAGCTGAAGAACTTGGTATTTCACAAGCACAAGTATCAAGATTAGAAAAAAGTGCTTTAAAGATTATTTTTGAACAAAAAGACAAAATGAAGTATCAATAGTAATTTATTTCTTGCGAAAAATAGCGAATAATGATATAATATACCTGTAAAGATAGAGGTATGTTATGAAAAAAATAATCGGATTCATTATAACAATATTAGCAATGTGCTCTTTTGCATTTTGCAATATTGAAAGTAAAGAGGTAGTATATGCTAGTGGTGAAGAAGAGGCTGTATTTAACACACCTGAGTGTTACCAACAAGCAAAAGGATTATGGAGTAGTTTTGTAATTGGTGGTAGTTCAATTGCCACAAGTGGTTGTGGACTATTGTCATTAACGAATGCGGTAAACTATTTAACTGGTAATTTTATAGAACCAACTAATCTTGCTAAATACGCTTATGCGATTGATGCATACAATGGCTCAATTGGTGGTGGTACCGCAAGATGGGTTTTGTATAATCAATTACAAGCATATGAAAAAAAATATGGTTTTAAAGTAACTAGTGCTGGTCGAGATGGAACTATTACTAGACCAGATGTAAAAGCACACTTAAAAAAAGGTGGAACTGTTATTGCTCACGTATATGGACATTTTATTGCAATTGTTGGTTACAATGAAGTAAATAATACATATTGTGTATATGACTGTGCTGCTAATGCAAGTAAAAGATATTCATATCCTTATGGCACATGGCTTAGCGAAGATATTTTGAAAAATTCTCAATATATGTCAGTTGACTGGTATTGCTTATTAGAAAGAGCAACAAATTCAATTGTTAAATTAGACCAAGAAGGCGGTACATATAAGAACAGTAAAGCTACTGTTTCATATTTTGTAACAAGTAATGAAAATACTTTAATAGATGTATCAGGTTTTGCATTAGATGAAAGAGGAATTGAAAGTTTCTTTTATATTGTTGATGATAAAATAACTGAACAATATCCACTTTCAACTGTCGCAAGATATGATGTATATGATAAGTTTACTAATTATCAAGTATGTGATCCTACTAAAATAGGTTTTGAAGGTCAAATTGATACTACAAAACTTACTAAAGGAACTCATCGCATTATTATTAGTGCTAAAACACCAAATGGTGGTGTATGTGATGTTGCAACAGTAATGATTAATAAAGGAACTGTTGATGGCACAATTGATAAGGTAAATAAAACTAATACGGTTGAAATGTCAAGATATTCTAATCAAGCTGGTTTAAGGGATACTTGGCCGGAGGCTGGTATTTATCAACCTTGCTTTAGAGCAGAATACAATTATGTTTTAGATTTAGGCCAAATTGATTTTAGTAATTATAAAAGAGCAGATATATATTATTCAACTGATCAAAGCTTCATTTCTAATAAAGATGGCGTTCAATCAGTAATTGGTTTTAAAAATAGTAATTATTCATTTGGATATCACGGAATGCCTTTAGACTTAAAAGATAGTATAGCCTATACTAATATGATAAATGCAAGAGGTGGATGGACAACTGATTCTGTTGTGAGTGTTGATTTAACAAATATAAATTACAATGGTCCTACATATCTAAGTGGTTATAACCAAGAAAGTGCACTATATGTTGTAAAAAAAGTAGTCTTCTACTATAATGATGATTATGAATTCCATAATTTCAAAGAAGCAACATGTACAGCTCCTAAAACATGTACAGATTGTGGCGCAACTGAAGGAGAGGCTTTGGGACACTACTATTTACCAGCTACTTGTTTAAGCCCTTCTAAATGCTTTAGATGTGGCGATGAAGTAGGTGAGGTAGGTAGCCATGATTATATAGAAGCAACATGTACAACTCCTAAAACTTGTAGATACTGTAATGAAGTAGTAGGTACAGCTAATGGTCATAATTATGAAAGAAAAACCAAAAAAGCTACTTGTAAAGAAGCCGGTGCAATTTATGATGAATGTAGCGTATGTAAAGATGTTCAAATAATACAAACTGAAGATAAACTTCCACATGAACTTGTTCATCACGATGGTAAACCTGCCGAATGTATCAAGACAGGATATGAAGCATATGACACATGTAAAAATTGTGATTATACAACATATAAAGAACTACCTATATTGATGCATAATTATGTAGAAACGGTTGTTCCACCAACATGTGAAAGTAAAGGTTATACACTTTATAGTTGTACAAGATGTCAAAATAGTTATCAAGCTAATGAAAAAGCAAAATTACCACATAAAGAATCAGATTGGATAATTTCTGAACCAGCTACATGTGTAGATTCAGGAAAAGAAATAATTGAATGTGAAGTATGCCATACAATAACCAATGAAAGAGAAATTGAAGCATTAGGTCATGACATTATTAATCATGAAGCACTTGAAGCAACTTGTGAAAATATTGGCCATTATGCATATCAAACATGTTCTAGATGTGATTACACAACTTATGAAGAAATTCCTGCACTTGGTCACGATTATCATATTATTATAATTAATCCAACTAAACAACAAGATGGTTATACAATTCATAGATGTAATAGATGTTCAGAAAGTTATACTGATAACTATACAACAGTAAAGAGTAATTGTAAAAAATCTAGCATAGCGACAATTATTGCAATGGTAACTACGCTATGTTCATGTTTGTATATATATCGAAGCAAAAAGAATTAATAAATAAAAAGTGCTATTTAAATAGCACTTTTTTAAACTTTGATATAATATATATGATGATTATGAAAGGATGCGATAAAATGTTAAAAATTAACACCAAAAAGTTAGTCTTCCTAGCAATCATGATGGCACTCGGTATCGTCCTAAAATCATTCCTATCAATAGGTAATAATAGTTTTCGTATTAGTCTTTGGAACATTCCAATATTTTTTGCGGGAATAGTTGGAGGTCCCATTTATGGGGGAATTTGTGCACTTGGTGCCGATCTCATATATGGCTTTTGTTTTTCAAGTTATCCGTTTTCAGCTATAATGACCTTAACTTGTGTAGTTTGGGGGATAAGCGGTGGATTATTTTTCAAAAAAAATATAAAATTTATTCCACTTGGAATTACTGTGTTGATAACTTGTCTACTCGAAACAACTATTAATAGCATATATTTATACACATATTTTGAAAGTGTTGAAAGAGTATTAGCAGGTCTACCATTAAGATTATTAGTACAGCTAGTAAGGTGGCCACTTTCAACAACAATAATACATACTTTGTATAATAAGGTATTGATTAACGCAAATTTTGAAAATCAAAAAGAAAAGTCTAAAAACTAGAAAAAACTAAAATAAAGTAATATAATAAATGTTAAGAAGAGGTATAAGAAAAATGAGTCAAAAAAAATTAGTAATGTTAGTTATTATGGATGGCTTTGGAATTAGAAAAGAAACTGATGGTAATGCAATAGCAGCAGCTAAAAAGCCTAATCTAGACAAACTATTCGCAAAGTATCCTCACACATTAATTGGCGCATCTGGTGAAGCTGTAGGTTTACCTGATGGGCAAATGGGAAATAGTGAAGTAGGTCACTTAAATATTGGGGCAGGTAGAATTGTTTTCCAATCATTAACAAGAGTAAATATTGCTTGTCGTGAACATAAACTTGATACTATGCCTGCAATTGATAACGCAATTAAACATGCAATAAATAATAATTCTACTTTACATATTATGGGATTAATGTCAGATGGTGGTGTACATTCACATATAAATCACATAATATACTTAATGAATAAAGCAATCGAACGCGGAGTAAAGAAAGTAGTTGTTCATTCATTCTTAGATGGTAGAGATGTTCCACCAACTTCCGCAAAACAATATCTTACACAATTGAGTGAAGCACGCGAAAAGGGTGTTGAACTAGGTGTAGTATGTGGTAGATATTACGCAATGGATAGAGACCGTAACTATGATCGTACCCAACTTGCATATAATGCATTAGTGTTTGGTGATGCACCAGTTAAAGGTTTATTAGAAGGAATTGATGAAAGCTATAAAGAAGGTATAACTGATGAATTTGTTAAACCTTACATTGTTACTAAAGGTTGCACAATTGAAGAAAATGATTCAGTAATATTTGCTAACTTTAGACCTGACAGAGCAATTCAAATTAGTGTTGCATTAACAAATCCAAAAGAAGCAACTGGTGAAAAGGGAAACTTACAAAGATATGTAGAATTCAAGAACTTATGCTTTGTACAAATGATGTTATACTCTGAAAAAGTAAAAGGTGAAGTAGCATTTGGATTACAAGAATTAGATAATATGTATGGTGATGTTATTTCTAATCTAGGATTAAAACAATTAAGAATAGCAGAAACTGAAAAATATGCTCATGTTACATATTTCTTTGATGGTGGTGTAGATAAAGAGTTAAAAGGTGCAGATCGTATTTTAGTACCTTCTCCTAAAGTTGCTACTTATGATTTAAAACCAGAAATGAGTGCTTATGAAGTAACTGATAAAGTAGTTGACGCAATATTATCAGAAAAATATGATACAATCATTTTAAACTATGCTAACTGTGATATGGTAGGTCATACAGCTGTATTTGATGCTGCAGTAAAAGCAGTAGAAACTGTTGATACTTGTGTTGGTAGAGTATATGATGCAATTATGAAAGTTGGTGGCACAATGGTATTAACTGCTGACCATGGTAATGCTGATATGATTTGGGATGAACATCATAACCCATTCTCTGCTCATACAACAAATCCAGTACCATTCTTAATTACTAATGAAAATGTAGAATTAAGAAAAACAGGTAATTTAGGTGACATTGCTCCAACAATGTTAGATTTATTAGGCATAACTAAACCAGTAGAAATGACTGGAACTAGTATGATAGCAAAAAGAAAATAATATTATGCAATATAAAAAATCTGTAAATTGAGATGCATCTCGGTTACAGATTTTTTTATTTTATCTAATAAAATGCAACTTAAATGTATTTATACATAATATATTATTGAAGTACTAAAGTTACAAAATGTCTTTACAAAAAGCATAATATATGTTAAAATATATTTGTCAATCGTCAAAAATGTCAAGACTTATGGATACATCGACATATTCGACATTTTTCGACATTGATTATCATTATAATTTCTACAAAAAATATTAAATGAAAGGGGAAACGAGATGAAAAAAAAGATTTTCTTAATATTAATACTTATAATGGTAATGACTTTAATTTCTTGCAAAAAAGAAACTACAAAAGGATGTGAACACACATTCCAAGAAGCAACATGTACACAAGCAAAAACATGTAGTAAGTGTGGCGCAACAGAAGGAGAAGCATTAGGACACACATTCCAAGAAGCGACATGTACACAAGCAAAAACATGCACAAGATGTGGAGCAGCAGAGGGAGAAGCATTGGGACACACATTCCAAGAAGCGACATGTCAAGCACCAAAAACATGTTCAAGATGCGGAGCAACAGAAGGCGAAAAATTACAACATAAGTATGTAATGAGTGAATTGGGAATTTATACTTGTGCATACTGTAATAAATTCATTTTTGAGATACTTGGCAAAAATTACTTTTTGAATAAATTTTCAGAAATGGATGGATGCAAATACGAAAAAGTAAATTATTGTAGTTTTGGTGGATCACCATATATGCCAGTTTTGGATAGTGTTGCAAAATATAAACTACTAAAAGAAAAAGCAACATATGATGAAGAAACAGGAAAATATATTGTTCCAATAATGATTGAAAGAACGTATGCTTTAGACAAGAATAAAGGCGAAGCAAAATATTATGTTCAATCTGCAAAACCAGGAAAAACTACAGAATGTGTAACACTTGAAGAACTAAATAGTAATTATAATATATTTGTAACTATCTCTAAAGAAGATTATGAGAAATTAGCAGATATAGATACTATAATCGCTACAGGAACATTTAGAATAGATGAAGAAGAAAGAGTTGGCAATGATATAACTGAAGAATTTCATATATCAATAAATTACTTATTTGAAGAAAGTATTTCTATAGAAGAACCAACAATAAAATTGTCAATTGATCTAGGTAATTTCTCATATATAAAAGATGGTAAATTCTACATTAATAATAATGAACATTTAGAATTAACAGCACAATACTACTATCAAGCATTAAAAGATGGAATGAGTAGTGAAGAATTTGACGAATGGGCATTCGTAGCAAATTATCGTCGTATTATGCGACTTTTAGATCCAACAAACACTGACTTAACAAAATAATAAAAAAATTATACATTATAGTAAAAAATAATAGATAACGGGGGATATATTTCTGCACTATGAGTTGTATTTTAATAAATTGCCCTCGTTCAAGGAGGGTATATGAAAAAAATTTTAACTTTTTTATTAACAACAATTTTTGTAACAACACTATTTATTTTTAAAAGCAAAAACGTAACACTGGCAAATAATCTACATGAAGTAACAAAAAATAATTATATGGTAAAAATAGTAAGTGATAAGAATGTGGATTTTTCTAAAATTGGGATTGACATATTTAATCAAGTGGAAAATGGTGAAATAGGCATGAAAGAATATTTCGAAACATATTCTCATAGTGCGTACTTTTCTACAGATGGTGAATACCATTTTATAGGAGAAAGCGATAATTATTCTGTATCTATAAATATGGATAGTCTTCCTAGCAATTATGGAGTAATATGTAAGAATGTATTCTTAAACAATTATAGTCCAATAGCAGAGTTCATAATAGCTGAAATTAATGATATTGAAATAGATATAGACAATGAAGGAAATGGTACTGCAAAATTTTTTGCATTTAATGGGCGTGAATTATTTGCAGATTATAAATTAGAGATGTCATATTCAGATGAAACAATTAATCAATATTGCGACAAATTAAACTATACTGCAAAACTACAGGTTAGTGGTGAAAAATATATTATTAATAATAGTAAGGACATCTCTAAATTATCTGATTTTGAAAAAGAAAAAATAGTGAATAAAATTAAAAAAACAAATTATTTAGTAAACAAATCTAAAAATCAATTATTAACTGAAGAAGAAATTACAAATGAAGATGAACTACCATTTATAAAAATAGGACGATTCAAAGTATCATATACGCCAAGTGAAAATCAAACTATAAATGATAGAACAATGATTATCGCGAGACAAATTGCCAATGATATGATAGAAGCCGAGAACTATTTTGTAAATGTTTTAGGATTTCAACAAGCAGCAGATACAAATAAAGAAATACCTAATGTTTATAATATTACATTGAATATATATCATGATGAAACTATTAACAAATTATCAACAAAAATATTAGGCGCTAAGACAGAAAATCAAAGCTATGAAATGATAGATTCTAAACATTTCTTTTACAGATCTGACATAACTATAAATTTACGCTATAATTTTAATAATAGTGATATAGTTGGTAGTTATTTCAATGAATTTTTAAAAGAAGTTTGTGCACATGAATATTTCCATGCGATAATAAATATGAATGGAATATTAAATGCTCTTATTCACGAATCTCTTGCTAGTTTTATGGGATTATATTATTGTGGTAAATATTTAAATTTAAAAAATTCTTTGATAAAAGATGCAAATACAAATAGAATACTATGTTGTTATGATTATAATGATGGAACCAGTATTGATAATAGTTATATAAAAAGTGATTTAGAACTAGTTCCACCTACAACATATGATTTAAGTTATGAATATGGAGCACTACTTTTCAATATATTTTTGTATGAAAAATTTGGTACATATGATTTTATAAAACAATTAATCAATAATTTTGACATAAATAATTTATATTATACATATGAATATGTACCTACATTATATGATACGACATTAAGCGCATTACTTGAAGAGTATCAAGTTTATAGAAAATTTCCTAATTTGTATGTTACATCTATTGATAACTATTATACAGAATATTGGAAAATGCAAATAACTGGAAATGAAAAAATAGAGAGCAATGTAAATTCACTAGAATTGAAAAAATATTCTGCTCAATATATTATGTTTACTGGTAAATCAGTCGTTGCAAATGATAGTATGTACTTAACTTTAACATTGAATGAACCATTATCGAAAGACTACGCTATATACACTGTAAAAAAGAGAGGTAATCTTGCACCTATTGTAAAAAAAATATCCACTAACGAAAGTCGCATTACAATAAGGGTAGATGCGGTTGATCTTAAAGCAGATGAGGAATTAGTGGTAATATTTATGAATCTATCAAATAAAAACATAAATAACTGGATTGATTATAGTGTTTCTACACAAAAAAATAGCGCAAAGCATTCATTAAGTTTAATAGATTCTGAAGAAGAGGTTGAATTAAATATATCAGAATATTCAAGCTTTATAAGCTTAGATGTACCTTATGTAGGATGGTATCAAATTGAATTAATTTTTAATGAAAATATTCAACAATTGCCTAAAAATACTATTGAGTTGTACGATTATAACAATAACATTGTAAAAAAATGCAAATATATAGATGATGAAGCTAGAAGTAAAGATAATGAAAAAAGTATGTTTGTTTACTTAGATTCAACTAGAGATTCTTCTATGAATGTAAAAAATCCATATCGATTAAGAGTAGGCTATATGTATTCAAACATAAACTGTACATTAAAAATTAAAAGAATTCGTGGACAAGTACCAGCATTTGGAGATAGCTCATTATCAAAAACTGTTTTACTAAGCAATATGTCTGGTGATGAAACAAATTATGTAAAAACAGCTTTAATAGGAAGTTTGCGCATAACTCTAACTATTCCTGACGTTGATGATAATGAATCTCAACAAGTTTTAATTATAAAAAAATTAAAAACTGAGTCATTTATAGAATATTGTGATATCAAAACATTAACAAGTCTTAATTCTACAATCCAACTATCATATGATACGAATATTTATGAAGATTTTATAATAGTAATTTTAAATGGCAAAAATACAATGACAATAAATTATAATATGGATGTTAAACATGATTTTGACATAATATTGGATCCTGAAGACAGAGATCCAGCATACTTAGGAACTGAAGTAAGACTTAATGGTGGATTAAATAATGGAAATACAATTACAAAAGGATTCACTAGATGTGCATATTTAGGCTCGAACGCACCAACTTTGTCTAGATTAGATTATGTATGGACTTCTTCTGATGATACTATTGCTACGGTTAGTGGTTATGGTACTATACTAGCAATTAAACCAGGTATTGCAGTTATTACTGCTACTAATTCGACTGGTGAATCTAGTTATGTTGTAGTCGAAGTATTTGAAGATGAGAGACAAGATATTGTAAATTTTGAAATAAGTACTGATCAAGGTACTGACACTGGTGTTGGAACATATGTTAAGCAAGGTTTAGGATTACCAGGTGGAACAGATTTGATGTGCGGATACACGAGAATAATTTCCTTGATGAGTGACGCACCTTCTACGATATTACAAAACTATAACTGGACATCAAGTGACTCAAGTATTGCATATGTTAGTAGTTATGGTACAATAATTGGAAAGGGTGTTGGAACTGTAACAATAACTGGTGTTTACAAATATAATGCAAGATACGTAACTACAATTACAATAGTTGTTAGATAAATGTATTTTTGAAATGATAAATTACAAGTAAAAATGGGCATATAAATAATATTCAATCATTAAAATGAATTTTTCATAAATAATTTCTACCACAATGTTAAAAAAAGAAAAAGAGGGGAACGAGATGAAAAAAAAGATTTTCTTAATATTAATACTTATAATGATAACGACTTTAGTTTCTTGTAAAAAAGAAACTAAAAAAGGATGTGAACACACATTCCAAGAAGCAACGTGTACACAAGCAAAAACATGTAGTAAGTGTGGCGCAACAGAAGGAGAAGCATTAGGACACACATTCCAAGAAGCGACATGTACACAAGCAAAAACATGCACAAGATGTGGAGCAGCAGAGGGAGAAGCATTGGGACACACATTCCAAGAAGCGACATGTCAAGCACCAAAAACATGTTCAAGATGCGGAGCAACAGAAGGCGAAAAATTACAACATAAGTATGTAATGAGTGAATTGGGAATTTATACTTGTGCATACTGTAATAAATTCATTTTTGAGATACTTGGCAAAAATTACTTTTTGAATAAATTTTCAGAAATGGATGGATGCAAATACGAAAAAGTAAATTATTGTAGTTTTGGTGGATCACCATATATGCCAGTTTTGGATAGTGTTGCAAAATATAAACTACTAAAAGAAAAAGCAACATATGATGAAGAAACAGGAAAATATATTGTTCCAATAATGATTGAAAGAACGTATGCTTTAGACAAGAATAAAGGCGAAGCAAAATATTATGTTCAATCTGCAAAACCAGGAAAAACTACAGAATGTGTAACACTTGAAGAACTAAATAGTAATTATAATATATTTGTAACTATCTCTAAAGAAGATTATGAGAAATTAGCAGATATAGATACTATAATCGCTACAGGAACATTTAGAATAGATGAAGAAGAAAGAGTTGGCAATGATATAACTGAAGAATTTCATATATCAATAAATTACTTATTTGAAGAAAGTATTTCTATAGAAGAACCAACAATAAAATTGTCAATTGATCTAGGTAATTTCTCATATATAAAAGATGGTAAATTCTACATTAATAATAATGAACATTTAGAATTAACAGCACAATACTACTATCAAGCATTAAAAGATGGAATGAGTAGTGAAGAATTTGACGAATGGGCATTCGTAGCAAATTATCGTCGTATTATGCGACTTTTAGATCCAACAAGTTTGGATTTATCAAAATAACCATTTTTGTTTAAAGATAATTGAATTCTACTTAAAGGAGAGTTATAAAAAATAACTCTCTTTTATCTTTTTTTACTAGATAGTAAAAAAACAAAAAGGAGGTTGTAAAAATAATAATACTAATCTATAATTAAATTGCAAAAAGGAGAATGACTATGACAAAGAAAACTTATCGATTAAATAAAAAGGCTTATAGAAAGCAATACAAACTTTCAAAAAAAGAATTAAAGAATAATTACAAAAACATTAGAAAAAATTTACGAAATCAGTATATAAGTGAAATTGATTTAGAAAGCAAAGAAAAACAAATAGTTAATCCACCATATAGGACAATATTAGAAGAAATAGGTAATTCAGTAACACATGGAATTGGTTCTATTCTATCAATAGTCTTTTATGTTTTAATGTTGATTCACTCAAATACGGTAAATGAATATATTGCTTCAACGATTTATTTTTTAGGATTATTTTTTGAATTTACAATGAGTACTCTTTATCATGCATTTCCGTATGGCAGCAAGGTAAAAAGAATATTTAGAAGGTTTGATTATTCATCAATATATTTACTAATAGGTGCTAGTTTTGCGCCAATATTGTTGTGCTATATAGGTGGAATATATGGAACTATTTTTGTTATTATTCAATGGATTATAATAATAACAGGTGTTACTCTTGTTGCGGTATTCGGACCAACAAGATTAAAATTTATTCATTTCCCTTTATATTTTATTCTAGGATGGAGTGCATTAATATTTGTTCCTAAAATGTTTGTTAATGATTTCAATTTATTTTTATACATCTTAGGAGGAGGTATAATTTATACACTAGGTATAATTCCATTTTTCATAGATAAAAAAGTATCACATTTTATTTGGCATTTCTTTGTATTAGCGGGTGCAATTGTTCAATGGCTTGGTATATATATCTATTTATACTTAAAGTAATTAAATAAAAAAACTTAATATTTGAAAAAAACTTATATTTCGGTTATAATGATATAGCTTATAAATGTCAAATAAAGGAGAAAGAAACATGAACATGAACTATACAAAAGAAGTCGAAGAAATGTGTAGTGTTAAAGTTGGTGCAAGTCATGGTTGTGCTCCAATTCCTCAAGAAGGCAAATGGACATATTCACGTGAAATAAAAGACATCAATGGGTTTACACATGGTATTGGATGGTGTGCACCTCAACAAGGCGCATGTAAATTAACATTAAATGTTAAAAATGGTATTATTGAAGAAGCATTAATTGAAACTGTTGGTTGCTCTGGTATGACTCACTCAGCAGCAATGGCAAGTGAAGCTATCGTTGGTAAAACTGTATTAGAAGCAGTTAATACTGACTTAGTATGTGATGCTATCAATACTGCAATGCGTGAATTATTCTTACAAATAATTTATGGTCGTACACAATCTGCATTCTCTGAAGGTGGATTAAACATCGGTGCTGGTCTTGAAGATTTAGGTAAAGGCTTAAGAAGCCAAGTTGGTACTGCGTATAGTACAAAAGCAAAAGGACCAAGATATCTAGAACTTGCTGAAGGATACATTACTCGTTTAGCATTAGATGATCAAAATCAAATTATCGGATATGAATATTTAAATTTAGGTAAATTTACTGATTTCTTAAAGAAAGGCTTAAATGCTGATGAAGCAGTTAAAAAAGCTATGGGAACATATGGTAGATTTGCTGAAGGATCTAAATATATTGATCCACGTCAAGAATAGGAGGCAGTAATAATGGCATTATTTGAGAACTACGAAAGAAGAATAGATCAAATTAATAAAGCATTAAATGAAAATGGTATTGCTTCAATTGAAGAAGCTAAAGCTATTTGTGATGCTGCAGGTATTGATGTATATAATACAGTAAAAGGTATTCAACCTATTTGTTTTGAAAATGCATGCTGGGCTTACATAGTTGGTGCTGCAATTGCTTTAAAGAACAATGCAAAGAGTGCTAGTGATGCTGCTAAGTATATTGGTGTAGGACTTCAATCATTCTGTATTCCAGGGTCAGTTGCAGATGACCGTAAAGTTGGATTAGGACATGGTAACCTTGGCGCAATGTTACTTTCAGAAGAAACTAAATGTTTTGCATTCTTAGCTGGTCATGAATCATTTGCTGCAGCTGAAGGTGCAATTGGTATCGCTAAAACAGCTAATAAAGTAAGAAAAGAACCACTTCGTGTAATTTTAAATGGTCTTGGAAAAGATGCAGCTAAAATTATTTCTCGTATCAACGGCTTCACTTATGTTGAAACTGAATTCGATTATAAAACTGGTAAATTACATGAATTAAGCCGTACTAAATATTCAAACGGTGAACGTGCATTAGTTAACTGCTATGGTGCTGATGATGTACGTGAAGGTGTTGCAATTATGCATTATGAAGGTGTTGACGTATCAATCACTGGTAACTCAACTAACCCAACTCGTTTCCAACATCCAGTTGCTGGAACATATAAGAAAGAATGTATCGAAATGGGTAAAAAATACTTCTCAGTAGCATCAGGTGGTGGAACTGGTAGAACACTTCATCCAGATAACATGGCTGCAGGTCCTGCTTCATATGGTTTCACTGATACAATGGGAAGAATGCATTCAGATGCACAATTTGCTGGTAGTTCATCTGTACCTGCTCACGTTGAAATGATGGGCTTAATCGGTATGGGTAACAACCCAATGGTTGGTGCCACAGTAGCAGTAGCAGTTGCTGTATCACAAGCTTTAAATAAATAGTTATAAAAGGTCTATGAGTATATCATAGACCTTTTTAAACGCAAGCAATTACATTGAATTAAAAAATTAGGTGTGGTATAATAACTATGAAAAATTTGGTTTTTTTCAAGTATCAAAAAAATACTAAAGATATATGCATGATGTATATATGAAATACGCGAATATTCACACAAAACGTAAATACGCAAAAAGTTATACATCTGTAACTTTTTGCTTTTTTTCAACTAAGGAAACCAAACAAAAAATAAATAGAAAAGGAGTAATAAAATGGGTGTAAAAATTGTTGATACTTGTTTAAGAGACGGACATCAATCATTACTTGCAACTCGTCTAACAACTGAAGATATTCTTCCAGTAGCTACTTTATTAGACAAAGCTGGATACTATGCTTTAGAAGTTTGGGGTGGTGCAACATTTGATGCATGCCTAAGATTCTTAAATGAAGATCCATGGGAAAGATTACGTGCTATTCGTAAAGCTTGTCCAAATACTAAATTACAAATGTTATTTAGAGGTCAAAACATTTTAGGATATCGCCATTATTCTGATGAATTAGTAGAAAAATTTGTTGAAAAATCATTAGAAAACGGAATAGATATTATAAGAGTATTTGATGCATTGAATGATTTACGTAATTTAAAGAGTGCTGTAGATGCTACAAATAAGTATAAAAAACAATTTGGTGGTCATTGCCAAATCGCATTATCTTATACAACTAGTCCAGTACACACAATTGACTATTATGTTAATTTAGCAAAAGAAGTAGAAAAGATGGGTGCTGATTCAATTTGTATTAAAGATATGGCTGGGGTTTTACTTCCAAATGCCGCATACGAACTTGTAACAAGAATTAAAGAAAGTGTTAAACTTCCACTTGAATTACATACTCACTGTACAGGTGGTGTTGCTGAAATGACAGTAATGCGTGCAATTGAAGCAGGTGTAGATATCGTAGATACTGCTTTATCTCCTCTTTCTGGTGGTACTAGCCAACCTTGTACTGAAGCTTTAGAATATGTATTACAAGGAACAAAATACGATCCCGAATTAAACTTAGATTATTTAAAACAAGCATGTGATAAACTAACTGTTGTAAAAGACAGATTCCTTGCTAATGGTGGTTTAAATCCAAAAGCATTGACTACTAATCCAAATATCTTGAAATATCAAGTACCTGGAGGTATGTTATCAAACTTAATGAGTCAATTAAAAGGTCAAGGTGCTATGGATAAATACGAAGAAGTATTAAACGAAATACCTCGTGTTCGTAAAGACCTTGGTTATCCTCCACTAGTAACTCCACTTTCACAAATGGTTGGTACACAAGCAGTTATGAATGTAATTAGCGGTGAACGTTATAAGATGTGCCCTGCTGAAATAAAAGATTATCTAAAGGGAAAATATGGTGCAGCACCTGCTCCAGTAAACGAAGAAATTCGTAAAAAGATTATTGGTGATGCTCCAGTAATTACATATCGTCCTGCTGATGATATCGCTCCAGAATTTGAAGCAATGAAAGAAAAATACAAAGATATAGTAAAATCTGATGAAGATGTATTATCTTGCGCATTATTTGAAAATGTTGCAGTAAAATTCTTAGAAGCTCGTAATAATCCTAAAAAGGATGAAGACGAAGTAGTAGAATTTGATGTAGTAATTGGGTAGGTAAAATATGAAAAAATTTATTAGAATTTTAACAGTTTTAATGTTAGCTGTTGTAGCATTAACATTTACTGGTTGTAAACAAAAGAAACAATATGAAACAAAAGAAGTATATTTAATTGCTAATACTCCAATTGTTGCTACTGAAAAAGAAGGATGCACTTTTGTAGGATATTATCAACTTGAAGAAAGTTCTAAACGTGCAATTCTTTACCGTGAAGGATCAATTGCTCCTGCTGGTAAATACGAATTAATTTATGTTGAAAATAGCAAAAAAGATATAACTGGTAAATATTCATTCCCCGCAATGGTTGAAGATGGATTAACATTTGCCGGATGGTATTCAACTGAAGAATTAAAACAAGGTACAAGAGTTACAACAAATGCTTCAACTGAAGCCAAAGTACTTTATGCACGTTTCATCACATTTGGTGATGCTGCATTAGTAACACTTGTTTGTATTATTATAGTATTCTTAATGCTTGCATTACTTTGTGGAATTGTAACATTATTAAAGTTTGTTGCTCCAAAAGAAAAACCAGTTCAACAACAAGCTTCTGCTACAAAAGCTGAAAAAGCATTAACAATGGAAGATATTAAAGATGATGATATGATGGCTGCAGCCTTAGTTGCTACAATTGACTATCATGAAGAAACAGGCGAAAATGTTCGTGTCGTTTCAATAAAAGAAATTAAATAGGAGAGTGTAATTATGAAAGTATATAAAGTTAAAGTAAATGGTAAAGTTTACGAAGTAGAATTAGAAAGTGTTTCTGAATCAAGTGCTAAAATTGAAGCACCTGCTAAAACTGAACAACCAAAAGCTGCTGCACCAGTTGTAAGTGGTGAAGGTTGCAAGTTAAATGCTCCAATGGCTGGAACTATTCTTGAGGTTAAAGTAAAAGTTGGACAACAAGTTAATGCTGGTGATGTATTATTCATCTTAGAAGCTATGAAACTTGAAAATGAAGTAGTTGCTCCAAATGGTGGTGTTGTTAAATCAATCACTGTATCTAAAGGTGACGCTGTAGAAAACGGTAAATTATTAGCAATAATCGGGTAATAAATATGATTGGCGAATTATTTGAAAATTTCTATAAACAAATGGGATTTTTAAATGATGGTTCATTCGATTTAACAAGCTTTTTACTACGTGTAATAATGATTATCGTCGCTTGTGTATTAATTTACCTTGCAATTGCAAAAGGCTTTGAACCTTATCTATTAATCCCTATTGGAATTGGTATGCTATTAGTAAACTTAGCTCCATCTCTATATAATGATGGATCAAATGGTGAAGCTTTAGGTCTATTGTATTCTTTCCACAAAGGTATTGAATGGGAAATCTTCCCTCCACTTATCTTCCTTGGAATAGGTGCAACAACTGACTTTGGACCACTAATTTCTAGACCTAGTAGTTTACTTTTAGGTGCTGCTGCTCAACTTGGTATTTTCATTACATTCCTTGGAGCTATTCTTCTTGGATTTAATGCATTAGAAGCTTCATCAATTGGTATCATTGGTGGTGCTGATGGACCTACAGCTATCTTCTTATCTAATAAATTATTGAATGGCGCTGATGGTGGTGCAATGTTATGTGCATCAATTGCGGTTGTTGCATATTCATACATGGCCCTTGTTCCAGTTATTCAACCTCCAATTATTAAAGCACTTACAACAAAAGAAGAACGTCAAATCAAGATGGTTGAAACAAGAAAAGTTTCTAAACGTGAAAAGATTTTATTCCCTATCGTAGTAATGGTAGTTGTAATTATTCTAATCCCTTCTTGTGCTGCTTTAATCGGTATGCTTATGTTAGGTAACTTAATTAAAGAATCTGGGTGTGTTCCTAACTTAGTTGATGCTGCTGCAAAAACATTGTTATATGCAATCACTATTTTCTTAGGACTTGCTGTTGGTGCAACCGCAATGTTATCTGAACTTAACCAAGCAATTAACTTTGCTAAGATATTACTACTTGGTATGATAGCATTTAGTTTTGCTACTGCTGGTGGTGTATTAGTTGGTAAATTGATGTCTAAATTATCTGGTGGTAAGATCAACCCTATGATTGGTGCTGCCGGTGTATCTGCTGTACCAATGGCCGCTCGTGTAGTCCACAAGATTGGTCTTGAAGAAGATAAGTCAAATTACTTATTGATGCATGCAATGGGACCAAACGTTGCCGGTGTTATCGGTAGTGCTGTTGCTGCAGGATTATTATTAAGTATTTTTGGATAAAAAACAAAGCAGGTACTAATGTACCTGCTTTTTATCTAACAATAGAGGTGAAACATGAAAGTAAAAAAAATAACATTAATTGGCCTTTTAGCCGCATGCTTATGCATTCTTGCACCAGTATCATTTCCAATCGGTGTAATACCTATTTCGCTTGCAACTTTTGCAATATATATAATTGCTTCTTTATTGGTATGGCATAACACAATATTAGTTATTCTTGTATATATAGTTATAGGAGCTGTTGGCCTTCCAGTATTTTCTGGTTTTAGGGGCGGATTCAGCATACTATTAGGGTATACTGGCGGATATATTTTCGGTTATATTTTAATGGGTCTAGCTATCTCACTTTTATTAAAAAATAATAAGAATAAACTTTGGATGTATCCTATTGCTATGCTTGTTGGAACAATATTCTGTTATTTATTTGGTAGCATTTGGTATATGGTAGAAAGTAATAATAACTTAGCTTCTACTTTAGTTGTTGCTGTAGTACCATTTATATTACCAGATTTAATAAAAATAGTTGTGGCAAGTTATGTAACATATATTCTTAATACAAAAACATCTATATCTTCAACACTTTCTTAAAAATGTTGAAGATATATGGAAAATTACTCAAGCGGTTGAAGAGGATGGTTTCGAAAACCATTAGGGTGTAACAGCTGCGGGGGTTCGAATCCCCCATTTTCCGCCATAAGAAAAGCAATGGTTTGATACCACAGGTATTGAACCTTTTTCATTGCGGATAGGAAAATTTATCCTTTCCGCCAGCAAACTATAGAACCTTTTAGAAGTGCCAGAAAACATTTTTATGAGGCTCTTTTTCTTTTAAGATATTGCTACGGAACGAAAGCCTCATCAACGGGACGATAGGTATTGCTACGGAACGATTGATATTTTTTATAAAATCTCATTTTAGTCTCGACATTATTCCGCGAGCCGAAAAGATGGATTTTTTCAGCTTTTTATGGTAAAATAAGTGGAGATTTAGAATGCTTATGTAAGCTTTCGTGGGAGTTGCAAGATCAAAGGAAAGTATTGTGGAACCGTGCTATTGCTACCAGAAATATTTAAATCGCCAAGCATAGTTAATTGCTTCATTTCCAAACACAAATGCATAAGCATATTCCAGGTAATGCCAATTTCTAGAGAATTGCTTAGCAAAAAGCTAAGAAAATGCACCAATGGTATCTATTGGTTTATGGAACAGTTTTACACGTACGATGGCGATTACAAACTTATATCGTCAAAGCCATTTGCAACGTTATAAAATAGGAGGCAATATGAGTACAAATAGTGATAAAATAAAAAGATACGAACGGCTTGCCATAAAAAAGCCGAAGTACTACGTTTCTATCGGCGATTTATATTCCGATGACGGCGATTTCAAAACCGCAACGATGTACTATCAAAAAGCCGTCGACAACGGCGTTTTGGCATATACTATTCTTGGCGACACTTGGGGCTACCGCTCTCAATACAAAAAAGCGTTCGACGCTTATACGGAGGGCGCAAACAAAGGCGAAGCTGAGTGTTTTGCCCGTCTCGGATTTTGCTATGAAACTGGTTATGTAAAAATCGATATTCAAAAAGCAATCGAGTGTTACGCCAAAGCCTCAGATTTGGGTGTGGCGACAGCGGCAAGATCTCTCGGCGATTTGTATTATTTCAATACTCCGATTGAAGATTCCGAGATTGAAAACGTTAAAAATGCGTTGAAATATTACGAGCGTGCTTTTTATCTCGGCGACGTTCAAATTGCAAAGAAGATAGGCTTTATCTACTTAAACAATGAAGAACTGAAAGACGTTCCCAAAGCCATAGAGTGGTACGAAAAGGGATTGAGCCTTGGCGACCATTCCCTCAACTTCGACTTGGCATACGTTTATCTCAACGACAGATTCGTGCCGCACGACTACAAGAAAGGTTTGGCATATCTTTTGGACGGCGTAGAGCACAACGACCCCGAGAGTCTTTATATGCAAGCCCGCGTATACGAAGAAGGTTGGTATGGAATAGAACCTGACGAGAGGAAGTATATTCATTATCTTAAAAAAGCGGCAAGGCTTGGTCAGGACGACGCCTTGCTCGACTTAGGGTACTACTATTATGATAAAGGCAAATACGACGACGCGCTCGATTGCTTTGCCTCATCAGATTTGAACGTTGTCGGATTATATTGGGCAATGGCGACAATTTATGAGGCAAAAAAGAAAGATTACAAAAACGCGCTTTTCTATTATCGTATGGCAATGGAAGATGATTATCCGGACGCAATCGAAAGAATGGCAGAAGCGTATCTCGGCGATGAATTAGGACTTGAAAAGGACGAAAAAACCGCTCTTAAACTTTTCAAACGAGCAGCAAAACTCGGAAACGCCGCCGCACAATATAATCTCGGTATGGCGTATGCTTGCGGGTATTACGGTGTGACCGCCGACAGGGAAACGGCACTTTATTGGCTGAAAAAGAGCGTCAAGGGCGAAAATCCTATGGCGTGTCTGCAAGTGGGACTTTATTACTACTACACCGTCAAAACCGAAGCGGCTTATAAAAAAGCATTTGAATTATTTACTAAAGCATATAATTTTGGCGAAGAAGAAGCCATTATCAATATTGGACTTTGCTATCTTCAAGGCAATGGCGTAAAAGAAGACAAAAAAGAAGCGGTTAAGTGTTTTAGGACTGCTGCTGAAAAGTACAGTTCGGGTGTTGCGTATCACAATCTCGGAATCTGTTATGAAAACGGATTTGGTGTGAGAAAAGACTATAAGAAAGCAATTGAAATGTACGGCAAAGCGGTAGAGAACGACGAAAAAGCAGGACTCGAAGCGATTAAGCGAGTCTACTTAAAAATGAATGTTAATCAGGCTTAGTTATTTTAAATTATGGTGGTATGCAATAATATAACAAAGATAAGCATTTATTGCAAAATGGCAAGGAAATCACAACTTAAAAAGGTGGCTTTTTTGAACCTTCTATTTATTTAAGCAGTATAGAATGCTTATGGTCATTGACTATTATCCACTCGTGAGACTGGATCGTGGACAGCGTAGTGCCTAGAACCACGTTAAAAGGCTAGAGCACATTCGGTAACGGAAATAGTTACAGACCTCCTACTTGTTGGGAGGTTTTCCTTTGTTTGCTGTACGCACTTTTAAACGGTGTACGCAAATTGTATTAAAATAGGTAATTCCACACATATAAGAATAACATGGTTGATACGATTGTATCGGCCTTTTTTTATGGGGTTTTGAAAAAAATATAGGTTTATGGTCCTTTTTTTACATTAATATATTAAAAGTAACATAAAATTCCCATGAAAATGCGAGATTTTTTAAAGAAACAGAATACATAAACTGGAATTAATAGATGAAATTATTGTACAAAAAAAGTGGAATAGTTTGTGAGACAGTAAGAGCAATAATTCAAAAAATGAAAAGGTTGCTCTTGTGAAGAGTTTAATAGAAAGTTAGTATAGATTCATATGTGTTGTAATAGAAGATAACGAATCCCATATTGATGCTTCAACAAAAGAAAAAGGAAGAAACATGACTTATTATTAAATTAATTACAATTAAAGAATGCGGATTTATTGTATTAATAATAGGTCTAATTCTTTATATGATTAGTTAACTTATAGTGTCACATTTATCTTCACATTTATAAGACTATTTAATCCAGTAATCTTTATAATTTGTCTATATACTAAATCAAAGACAGTTCGATTGTTTTTTAATCTACTCTAGAGAAAAAGATGTGTTATTGCTATTTTTTTATTTGAAAAAAATATAGGTCAGTTAGAGAAAAATAAAATAAAGAGAATTATTGTTTATTTCGAAAAATTCAGAAATAAACCTAAAAAATAGTGAAAGCGATAAGTAAAATGAGTCCCAATTTATAATTGCACGCAAAATTTAAGTGGCATGTATATGTACAACAATATTTGCAGTGTTGCACAATTAAAAATGCTATTGCCAAAAGCAATAGCATTAATTTCTAGCTTAAGAGGTGACCCACGGTACCACTTGGGAGCTTACTTATTCATTCTTGACAACTCCATAGGAAATTATCATAAGAGCTTTAATTAAAGCTTTCATAAATATCACCTCCTTAACACACTAAGGTTAACAGGTACCTGGCACCTTAGTAAATATATTATATATGATTCTTTTTAAATAATCAAGTATATATAGTTTATTTATGCTGACTAAAAAAATAATATAATAATAAATATATATAATGGCCTTATATTAAGGCCATCTTAAAGCATATATTATTCCTCAACACGCTCATATTGATATACAGTTATAGCATCTTCATCTGTTACAGGTACATGATTTCTAGAACTATTAATTGCTTCCATAAGTTCTTCACCTTTTAGGCCAACAAGATCTGTTTCTTTAAAAAGGTCACTATTAATGAATTCTTGAGGACTATTGAATCTAGTAATCTTTGTTATTTGTCCATATACTACCTCATAAACGGTACTATTATAAGCCCATAATACACCAATATCACTTACATCGATGTTACAAAGTTCATCATAACTTGCTATTACATCGATAACTTTGCCTTCGTTTTTAAGTTTTTCAAATCTACTATCAGTAATTCCTGTTTTAAAGTAATGAGGATGTGTGAATAAATTTTCATCAACGCCTTCGGTTGGGTATTTAAGGTCCTCTTCATAGATACAACTATTTGTATACCATCCCATATAGTCTAGTGAATAATGGTCGTTAAAAGTAGCCCATGCCATTACTCCACCCCATTCACGCATACTACAACGTACTGCTTGTCCAGTATTCAAAACAGGTACACACCCGTCGTAACGTTGATGGGCATCACCACCAAAGCAATAACCATGTTCACGAATTTCTTCGGCAACTGCTTCAATAACATCATCTGTTAATGGTGCATCAATATAGTCATAATTTGACCACCACGTCCAACCTACAACTTTGTAGGTTAATTTCTTTTCTTTGTTTTCATCCATAATTAAAAATTTCCTCAAGTAATATTTTTAAAATAATTATATTAGATTATAGAGCAATTATACCATAGTTTATATTAATATTCAAATAATAAATAAAATGCTATGAAAATATATTAATATGATAAACATTCAAATTGCCATGGTGAGGAGTTGAGCTATATTTTTTATAAAAACTGGTTAGTCTTTATTTAAATAAACAATAATACACATATACTATCAGTCTACTTGTGGTTGATTTTCCCATTATTTCAAATAAATGGTTGAATATATATAAATATAATGATATAATGTTAGCAAAGAAGAAAAAGGAGGAAAAAGAAAATGAAGAGAAAAACATTTATTTTGTTATGTGTCATTTTAAGTGCACTATTCATTAGTAGTTGTAAAATTTGCGTTGATCCGCCAACTAACCCCAATGATCCTAATTATAATCAACAAGAAAAAATAGATGGAACTTATTCCGCAAAAGCATTGCATTACGGAAATATCCCTGAATCATATACTATTACCATTAAAGACGAAAAGTATAATAATGCTAAATTTGAAAAGAAAGTTTTAGAAGAAGATTTAAGGTTTTGGATAAGAATTGATAATAGCTGTGAACCTGAACTAGTTGTGTATCCAAAAGGTACTTCTTGTTATTACATAATCGCAGAACCGCATTATTATTATACAAATATTCAATCAACTGAAACTACATTATCCCTAAATCAGCCCGCAATATCATATGAATATTATCTTTTTAAAACAAACGATAAACTCTATTTTGTTGAAATGACGGTTGAGGTATATGAAAATAATAATAGTGCAATAATTAAAGGGCAACCAACATTAAATGGATATTATGAATTAACTAAAATAGAAGATTTATTAAACACTAAAGGATATTATGTAGAAGAATCTAATGTTGGTAGTCTATTCTATAGAAATGGAACGCCTTCTTTCTTTGTTGAATATGAAGGAATCTTTAAAACTAAAGAACAAATTAGTGAAACGCTTGAACAAAATAATATGTATTCAACTTTAGCCTTAATTAAATATAATGATGAGTTTTTCAAAAAATATGATTTAATTGTTCTATCAGCTCAAATACAGTATGGTACAATAGTTTCGGTAGAAGATATTAAAATAAACAAAGAAAATGCTAAAGTAGAATTAACTTTAAAAAATATTTCTATCACACAAATTGCTCCTGACATTGTTGCGCCATACCATGTAATAGTAGTAATTAAAAAAGGTCTTGTTGGAGATATTACTAAATTAGTAACTATTAGATTATACTAATAATATATTTTGAAATGAATTGTTTGCTAAAAAAATCATAATGGTATAATATATCATTAGGTGATAAAAAATGAAAGCTAGATTATACTTATTAGAAGGTACTTATCCAAGTAAAGTTATCATTAAGAATAATTTGATAACTAAAGAATATACCTATCAAAACTCACAAGAATTTATTAACGACATTAATAACTTATTTGAAATTAATAATAATCCTGACACAACAGTAATACTTGTACTTGATCCAAGTATTTGTAGAAACATTGCTATGGATAATGGTTTTGGAAAATTTCAATTAGCAGGTTATAATAATCTTAATAATTATGATGATATAAGGTTTTATCGCTATGATGAGAAAAATGATTTAGAAATATTTGAAGATATATATCAAAAAGATATACAGTCTTCAGATAATAAATTATTAAACCTAGCGTTACAAAAAGATGTAAATCTAGAACTAGTTAAAAAAGGTGAAAACCTAATAAAAGAAATTAAATGTGAAATTCTTGAAATAGGTGAAAATAAAGAATTAGTAGAATATATTGAAAAAGATTTATTAACAGATAAAAAACTAATAAGTATTGTAAATAAATATGACAAGATTAATACAATTAATAATCTTAAAGCCTCGATTTATGCGATTTATCAAATATGTAATAACCATAATGATATAAAAGAAATCATAAGAAATTGGATTCTATCTACTGAACCAATTATAAAAAATAATGACTATACTACTTTAACTTCTAAATTTGAAAGCATAGCAAAAGTATGTGATAATATATGTAATGATAGAACATATTTAACTTTTGAAGAAATTGAAGAAACGATAAAAGATAAATTTAATTACTTAATGATAATGAATATTGATTTATTAGAAGAATATAAATATCAAATAACATCAATAGATTTCAAAGAGAAAAAGGTATATTTTAAACCATATTATTATTAGCAAATACTAAAATATAGATTTGATGGATAGTCAAATCTCTATTTCTTTTTTACACCTTTTCGCATACTTAATAAAAGTACCCCTACTAATGTTTAATAGGCTTGCGGCAACAACACTAGTTATTTCTTTATTACAATAACTCTTAAAAACTTGTATAAAATAACTTGTAATTTGATAAGGCGGTCTACCCATATGGATACCTTTTTCTTTGGCAATTTTGATACCTTCAGCCTGGCGTTGTCTAATATTTTCCCTCTCATTTTGGGCAACAAAACTAAGAACTTGCAAAACAATATCACTAATAAATTTACCTACTAAGTTCTTATTATCGGTTCTAGTATCAAGCAATGGAAAATCTAAAACCACAATATCTGCTTTAATATCTTTGGTAATACTAGACCATTCTTCAATAATCATCTCATAATTTCTCCCCAAGCGATCAATTGATTTGATAATTAATAAGTCATTTTCTTTCAATCTTTTTTTCATCTTTTGATAATTAGGTCTTTCAAAATCTTTTCCACTTTGCTTATCAATGTAAATTTGTTTTTCATCAAGACCTTGTTTAAACATTTCATCTAACTGCCTATCAACATTTTGCGTAGTAGTAGATACTCTAACATAACCATATTCCATTTTATTTACCTCCATTTAGTTATGGGTAAATTATAACAAATTTTACTGTTAATAACATACAACAAAGTAAACAAACAAGGAAATAATCGATTATTAAAAAACACAATAATTACTAAAAAAAGTATATATACTAAAAAATGCCATCTTACAAATACGCCGTTATTATGATAAAAATTGACAAAATACATAAAAAGTGATATAATACACTTGTATGTATAGTTGTCATATACGATGACTAATTTCATATAATGTATTATTAAAATGAAAGATTTTTTAAGAAAGGGAATTATTTTAAAAATGAAAAGAAAAACATTAACATTAACATTGAGTATTCTTGCTTGCCTAGCATTAATTGGGGTAGGCTTTGCATCATGGATAATTTCAGCAGATACTTCTGCTAATGCAGAAGGTAACATTATTGTTGATACTGTTACAGATAAATCATATGTTATAAGTGCAGCTAGTTGGAAAGATGGAAATTCTAAAATTTCTTTTGGTGCTCCTAAAAAAGCTGAAATGACTGAAACTGGTGCTTGGCTAACTAATGATTCAGCTGGTGAAGCAGAAAATTTAACAGTAACATATCAATTAACAGTAACTTATGCTGATAATACACCTGCTACAGGACTTGTTGATTCCAAAAAAATTGCAGCTACTTTTGATGCTCCTAATGATACAAATTATAAAAAGGCTATATCTGATGAATTAATTATAGCTCAAGAAAGTACTACAATAAAAGAAACTTCTGCTGGCGTTTATGAAATCACTGTAACATATAAATGGGGAAAACATTTTGCAAATTCTGCTGATGCTACAGAAGGTGTTAATCCATACACATATTACAATGGAAATGGAAGAAAAGCAACTGATAAAATAGGCGAAACATCAACTACTTATATGCAAGATGCAAAAACAAGTCTTGAAACTTTACAAGCCATTGGAGCAAAAGTTACATTTACTTTAACAATTAATATCACAAAATAGGTTTTAAATTATGGCAAAGTTAACAAGAAATTCTTATAAGAGAAAAATTATTCTTTTCGGTGTAATTGTATTCATGTCTATAGCATTAATCTCTACAGGTTTTGCCGCATGGGTAATGTCACAAGAAAAGAAACAATCTACATCAGGCAATGTAACTGTTGGTGCCGTTACAGAAGGAAATATTGAAGTTATTATTGATCCATTAACAGTTAAAGATTTCAAGTTTGAACCAAAAGAAGGAGACGACACAGGTCGTGTTCGTAATGATGGTACAAATTTTGAATCATTAACTGTAACAGTAACTGGTACTATTAAGAATACACAATTCTTAGATGTAAACAATACAACTATTAAGATGAATGTAAAAGATGCAGTAAAACAAGCTGAAACTGCTGGCTATATTATTTTACCAGAATGTGCTAATAGTGAAGTTGTTTTAACACTTACTAAAAGTGGTACAAATGAAAAGAAATTCTCATATGATATAACATTTAAATGGGGTTCAAAATTCGGAAATGTAAATCCTGGTGAATATTATGACAGTGCTGCATTTAATCCAAGTGAAGAAGAATTAAATAGCTTTGAAGGCACACAAGAAGAAAAAATAACAGCTTACATTAAGAGTGTATTAGATGCATTCCATACATTAATGGATACATCTACCTATGAAGTAGTCGTTACTGCAAAACTTAATTAGTAGGTAATTATGTCTCCTTCTGAAATACTTTCAATCATAGTTACTGTTATCGGGGTATTTAGTTTCGCAACAATATTTACGATATTATACAAAAGTTATGCAAACTCGCAAATTGCAGAACTTAATTCAGGTAAAAAAGACATTGAATTAATTGATGAAGTAATCTATGAAAAACAAGAAAAAGTTAGAAGGCGCAGAAAGATAACTGGAACTATACGTACAGTTGTCTTTTATGCTATTATGGTGGTACTTATTCCATTGTTTATTTTTTCATTGATTAATCGATTTCAAAACAATGTCACAATGATAGGCAATAGAACTGTTATGGTTGTTGCAAGTAACTCAATGAGTTACAAAAATGAAGCTAATAGTTACTTATTTGATGACAGTTTAGGATTAAACAATCAGTTTAATACATACGATCTCATTATTCTTGAAAAAGTGAACAATGAAACCGACTTAAAAAAATATGATGTTATCGCGTTTAGAAATTCAAAAGGTAGTAATACCATTCACCGTATCATCGATATTGATTACAGTAGTACTCCATATAAATATACTACTAGAGGAGATATATACGACGAAAAAGGAACCGATGGTGAAAAACCTACTTTTGATAAAGTTATAGGTAGATATACTGGAAAACGTCTTGGTGGTGTAGGAATGTTCATCTTATTCCTACAATCATATGCGGGGATAATTACAGTATCATCGCTTATATATTGCTTATTAATGATTGATCGCATTGCAAATAAAATGGATAAAGTACAAGAAGAACGAATCAAAAAACTTGAAGAAGCTTTAGAATATGAAAATGAAGATAATTTAAATGAATTTAAAGCTATTTATACTGAAACAATTTATTACAAAGGCTATGCGTATAAATTTGATGAAAATGGTTTTGTTGATAAAACCGAAATAAATAACAACGAATACTTAGAAAAATCGGATAGTACAATGATTAAAGAATTGACTAACCAAGAAACTTCAGAAACCAAAACTGAAGAAATTACAATAAATGAAGAACAGGGAGAGTAACCTTATGAAAAAACCCTATTTTACAAGAAAGAACTTGATAGTTTTATCACTTGCATTTTTTTATTCTTTCTTACTACTATTTGTAGGTTTATGCCTAGATGGATCTCATCTACTAATAGGTAAAAAGAATCCAATAGCACTTGTTGCGGGAAAAATAAACTTTGAACCAATAAGATGTGGTGTAACAGGATATGTAAGTTTAATACTTGTTGCAATATATATATCTGTATTTGTAGCATTGTTCTTATACGAAAAAAGATATGCAGTTTTAAACAATAAAAAGCCATATAGTCTAAAAATGATTCTATCTTATCTTGCATCACTAGTAGTATGCTTTATATTATCATTTGGCGTTGGTATGTTAATTTGTGGAAAAAATGGCATCAAAACAATGTATCAATTTACTGGCCAAAGTTTATTAATAACAACATGTATATATATTCTTGCATTTGCTTTTATTGGCGGAATATTGATGTTTATTGTAAACTTTACTCAAGTTGATAGACCATTTAGGGCATTTGAAGATAAAAACTATCCAGTACTTGATGACGATGATCTTGTTAAAAATGATGTTAGTTCAAACTTTGATGCTGTACCATCAAGTAAAGTTAGTGGCACAGTAAGTGGTGAGGTTGGAATTGGTCAACCTGCTGCTACTGACAACAACAATTCAAGTGTTATTCGTCAAACAGAAGAACTAGATGACCGTGAAAAAGTATTCCCAGCATTATCAATGATGGATGAAGAATACGAAGGTTATGCGGTTGAAAATGTTGTTAGTGATAACTTAACATTAAATGAAATTGCAACAAGATTTAGGAATTATCTTGCCAAAGAAGAAAAATTATATTTTGATATTGATACAATTCGTTTCTTTGTAAGCGGATTTGCCGCAAGTCATTTCATGATTTTAGAAGGTTTATCTGGTACAGGTAAATCAAGCTTACCAAGATATTTTGCAAAGTTTATCAATGCTAATCTATTATTTGTTCCTGTCCAAGCAACATGGAGAGATAAAACTAACCTAATCGGTTACTTTAATGATTTCTCTAAAGCTTACAGTGAAACTGAATTCTTAACAAGCTTATATCATGCTAACTATAATCCTGATATGATACATATGTTTGTACTTGATGAAATGAACATTTCAAGAGTTGAATATTATTTTGCTGACTTCTTATCAGTGCTTGAATATCCTGAAGAAGAATGGAAAATAAAAATAATGCAACTTCCATATAACTTCATCCCTCCTGCAAAATTAGATGATGGTGTTATTCAAATACCTAATAACGTATACTTTGTAGGTACCGCAAACAAAGATGACTCAACATTCACAATTACTGATAAAGTTTATGACCGTGCAATCACAATTGATTTTGACAATCGTAATGATGCATTTAATGTAAATGGTGACGCATCAACAATTAACCTTAGTAGAAGTGCCCTTGCTAAACTATATCAAGAAGCTAAAAACAATAAGAGTTATCAAATGACTGATAATGATTATCAAAAATTCCAAACTATAAGTGATTACATTTATGATCAATTTGATATTACTTTTGGTAACCGTATTTTAAATCAAATATCTGAACTTGTTCCAGTATTTGTATCATGTGGTGGTACAAAAGAAGAAGCTCTTGACTTCTTACTTTCACGAAAAGTTATTAGCAAAATTGAAGGCCGTTTTGAAGAATATGTTAAAAATGCTTTAAGAGAATTACTTAACTTAATTCATAAAACATACGGAAAAGATGTTTTAAAACGTAGTGAAAAAACAATTCAAAATTTAATGAGAAGGTTATAACAATATGAAAATCATCGAAGAAAATCTTTTAAAAAAGATGATAACACAACTAAATAATTACGAAAAAAAGTATCAAGATGTAAAAGAACGTTTTACTCATTTAGAAGAAATTGAGTTTATATCTTTACAAGAACTTTCTTTCGAAAAAGATAATGAATTCTTCGATGAAGTAGCCTTTATCTTAAGTGTTATCACTTCGATAATTGCTCATCCTCAAATATCTAACCGTGATGAAGATATTATCGAACGAGCTGAACAAGTTGGCAACATTACCAATGAAGCATTAAAACAAACAATACGTGATGCAAGTTTGTGGAAAGAAAAAGATTTTGAATTAGTTCCTGAATATATTCATTATCATCAACACATTGATGATTTAAAAATTTATGAAAATATCTTCATTGGTATGCTAATTCATCTAATTGATACAGAACTTGCTAAATATGATGTTTTCTATCAAAGACTTATTCCAAGTATGCAAACTGATGCATTGTTTATTGAAGAAAGCGAAAAAATTGAAAAGACATTAACAAAAATAGATAGTTTAAAACGCAAAATGTTACATATTAAAAATACAGCTTTTTACAAAGAAATATCTAAAGTTAATTTAAATTTAAGAAAAATACAACCAACCAATATTTTATTAAAAAACAAACTATATAATTTATGTTATAAATTCTATCGCAAATTTGTTATTTATGAAGATAATAAAAACTTACAAATTGATTTTAAAAAGTATTATTACTATCAAATATTAAGAGTATTTAAATTAAATGAATTTAAGCTTGATGATAAAAATCAAAGTCTAGTATTTAACTATCAAGATAAAAAAATAAAACTAGTAGATAATGAAGAAAATTCTAAAATTAGTTTAGAAATTAAATATCACAATAATGTCTATAAACATCTTTTAATTCTATCAACTGATCGTGAATTAATAGATGAATACGTTGAAGATAAAGATTACATAACAACAGAAGTAATTTCCCTTTGGAATTTATATAACGTTGATACAAATGAAATTGTCTTCAACAATCAAGCAAGTGAAATAGAAATTGCTAGAAAATGGGTAATGAGTAAACTTCAAGAAGTAGTTGCAAAGAAAATGATTTACTCAAAATATTGCCCAATATGTAAAGATAAAAACTTAACAATTGAAAATGATATATATCATTGTAACAATTGTAAATCAATTTATACATTCAAAAAAGAAACGAAAGATGTAATTTGGTTTATTAAATTAAGGAGGTAACTCGCATGGAACAAAACATCCAAGAACCTAAAAAAACCACTATATTAATAGAAGACTTATATAAATCATATGGTGAAAAAGAAGTTCTACTTGGACTAAATTTAGAAGTTCATGAAGGCGAATTATTTGGATTTATTGGCCGAAATGGTATTGGTAAATCAACAACCATAGATTGCATGATTGGCGCTAAAAAATTCAATAAAGGTAGAATTGAATTAAATGGTTATGATATTGTAAAAGATCCTATTTATGCTAAAAAAAGTCTTGGATACGTTGCAAGTGAACCAACTTGTTATGAGGAAATGACAGGTTATGACTATTTAGAATTTGTTGCAAGCATATATGGTATGACTGAAGGTGACTTTAGAAGAAACAGTGAATATCTTTGTAACAGATTACAACTAAATTTAGATGAATTAAATAACCCTATTTCTGATTATTCACATGGTATGAAACAAAAACTATGTTTGGTTGCAAGCCTTATACATAGCCCTAAAGTATGGGTTTTAGATGAACCTACAGTAGGGCTTGACATAATGGCAGTAGAAGAACTTAAAAAAATGTTAAGGGAATATGCAAATCACAATAATACGGTTTTCGTTACAAGCCATAACATTGAATTAGTATCTAAAATATGTGATAAAGTTGCCATTATAAATGATGGTAAAGTTGTTGCATTATATGACTTAAATAAAAACCCTAATAAACGATTACAACTTTCAAAAATCTTTCTTGACACATATGGAGGTTAAAGATGCTAAACCTTTTAGCAAAAGATTTTAAACTTCTATTTGGAAAAGAAAAAAGTATTGCAAGAAGAATTGCAACTATTCTTGTAACCCTTATATTTATAGCGTGCTTTATTGCAATTGAAGTTTTTCTATTTACTACAATTTTAAATAAAATCAGTAAATATGATCAAGCACCAATTGCTTATATGAACCTATTTCTTACCGTAATATCAATACTAATAATTATTGCAAATATTTTTCAAGCAAAAAGATTATTCTTTAATGAAAAAGATATTGAACAACTAGCCAATAGACCAGTAAGTAATGGGCAAATAATAAGTTCTAAAATGGTTTTCTTACTTATTATGCATTATGGTACAAGTTTATTATTTGTTTATCCACTGTTTGTAGCATACGGAATTATCTTTTCAAGAAGTTTCATATTCTACTATTTGGCTTTATTTTATCCATTATGTTCATTCTTATTTGAAATGGGAATTGCTTTAATCTTAGTTTATCCCGTATGGCTTATTAATAAATATCTTAGAAAACATCTAATAATCAGATTTATTTGTGCTTTAGTAATCATATTCATATGTTGTTATCTATATTCAAAAGTATTGAATTTATTTATTGAAATTGTCGCAGATAACAATATAAATGTTTTATTTACTACCGATTCAATAAGCTTCTTTATGAATCTTAGAAAATATGAATTTCCAACTAACTTTCTAGTAGATATTTTTATAAGTTATCGCACATCAAGAATTTGGATGTATCTACTAATTGCAATAGGAGTGTTTGTAATTGGTTGTACAATTTGTATAGCAGCTTATGGTTATGTAAGAAATATTTCAATTAAAAATAAAGCAAAGAAAATTAAAAAAGAACCTAAATTAGTTAGTCCTAAAAAAGCTCTACTAAAAAAAGAATTTCTTTTAATTACTAAAAATCCTGGATATATTTTATCATTTACGGGTTTATTAATCGTTCAACCATTTTTAGTATTTTTAGTAACCAAATCAATGAATACAATTTTTTCTAAAGGTATCTTTAAATACTATGTATCTGTTGTACCTAATTTCTTACCATTAATGGATGTGCTTATCCTAATGTTATTTACGGTAATTATTGCACAAGGCGCATCGAGCTACATATCAATGGAGAAAAAAACAATTAAAGTAATAAAAATACTTCCAGTTGAACCGCAAACCCAATTAATGATAAAAGTATTAATACCATTAGTGATGTCAATATCTTCACTATTTGTAACAACATTAGTTCTATTAGTTGGTAAACTAATAAACTTCCCAACCTTCATATTTGGTTTCTTATTAACCCTTGCATTACTCTTAATTTTTAGTATGATTTGTTTAAGAGAAGAATTACACATAAGACATTTAAAACCTAGGTCAACATTTAGATCTAATTTATGTGCATACCTTTTACCAATTGCTTACTTTGTAATTACAGCTTTATTATCATATTTAAAAATTAACCTAATACTTGCTTACTTTATAGGTTTAATTCTAATTTCAATAATAGGAGTTATTATGGCAATTATACTTAAGAAGAATGCAAAATCATGGTTTATGGATTTGGATGTGGTGAACTAAATGAAAAAGAAAAACTTAATAATCTTATTATTAATACCTTTTGTAATTACCCTTGTTGGTGTAATTACCATTAACACAACTTTTAATTTTATTGAAAACGATATGATTGGGATAGATTGGTCTTATGATGAAATAGAAGGCATCAAATTAGAAGATAAACTTCACAAATTAGTTGCAAGTCCTATCTATGAACAAGGTTATCCCCCACTAAAAGAAGAAGCGCTGGTTTGGAGCGTTTATGATAGCGATAATCATGAAGAAAATAAATATGCAAAAATTGTAAATGAGGATGATAACTGGTATTTACAACCATTACAAATTGGCGAAGTAAAAGTAACATGCTCAAATAAAAAAGGCAACATCTTTAAAACGATGACCGTTATAATTTTTAAAGAAGGAGCAATTGTTGTTCAAAGCAAAATCAAAGCATCACAAAATAATATTGATCCTAATATCTATTATGGTGAATATGACTTTGACAACAATCTAAATAAGCAAAAAGCTACCTTTGAATTTGAAGTAAAAACTATTGGTGATTTACAAATAAATGACTTACAATATGTAAATAACACCCCTGATATTATTGAAATAGATGAAGTAAATAAAATTGTTAAAATTAAAACATCAGGTGATGCAAGTTTTACGGTAAAAACTAACAATGATGAAATGGTAAAACCAATGACTTATTCATTTAAAGTAGTAAAAGATGGCGTAAATGTCTATGACTATAATCAACTACTTGCATGTACAAATAAATCAACCAATGGTGAAATTGTTGTACTTAGAAAGTCATTTGAATCTGTTAATAATTTAAATAATACAACTGATAATAACGTAGTATGTTTTGGCAACTATACAGATGGTAAAAAAATTGATTTTACATCTGATGTATATTCATTTGAAACAACATATAATCAAGATTATATTAAAGCTTGGAACGAATTTGTAAATAGCAATCCAAGTTATAAGAAGATATCTAATAGAGTGCTTGCGGGGATAAGAGTACAAAAAGATTTCTATGGTAATGGTTACACAATAAATCTTCATAATTTAACTTTCCCATCAAGTACAATGGATGTAGTTGATAGTAATGGTAATAAAACGACAATTCCTGCTCTTTCAAAAGATGATCTATATAGAGGGCCTCTACCATTTTACAGTTTAGGCGAACATGATAATATGCCACTTATTGAAGCATTCGGTCAAGATAATGTCGGTATGTATGTAGATGGCAGTAATATTTTAATTAATGACGTTAATTTAAAAAACTGTGATTTTGGTAACTTAATGTCAAACTTAGATTATGTTGGTACCGTTCTTGAAACTAATGGTAATAACATTACAATTAAAAATTCAAGATTATCTAATGGTAAACAAGTTGTTAGAAGTTTCTCTTCTACTAACGTATCAATCGTAAATTCAATGTTAAGTAACGCAAGAAATTTCTTATTAACAATTGGCTCTAACGATTATATTAAAGCAGATTTATTAAAAGAATACGAGTTTACTCTTTTAAATGGTGAAAAAATAACTAGCACAATAAACAACTATTTGATGAAAAGCAATGCGGGAGACGACACTTTAAATGCTTTCGTAATTGGTTCATTTACTGATAAAGAAAAAATGCGTAAAGCTATCTTAGATATCCAAAACGCTTTAAACGATGAAAGTTTAATAAAAGATATTTATAAAGGTAGTATGAACATTAAAGATACAATGTTTTATCGAAGTGGTATTGCCTCAATTGGTATGGACACGATGTTTAGTGGTCCGTTCCTTGAATCAAGCACTCCATCAGTTGTGAATATGTTGCTTACAGGACTAAATGTGCCATACATTCCAAATCATGTTGGAGGTATGTCATATCCAGTAGAACTTAATATTACCGGTAAGACTAAATTTTATGATTACAAAGAATGGAACAACTTAGATATCACAGGCTTAATAAATGAAAATATATCAAGTTTTGTTGATGATGCTAAAGAAATGTTTGGTGTTACTGATGCAGACATTGGTGATATATCAATAGATACAATATTCCCAATTAAGAGTTTCTTAAAATCAAGTGTTGTTACAACAACATCAAGTGATGGTAAAGTCTATGTTAATATTCCAATTGCTTACTATGGTGGTGGTGCTAACCTCTCCAAAGTAACGTTTGATACAGAAGATTTAAAATATGACTCATGCAAATTAACAGTTGTTGATTTATTAGATAAATATTTATCACTGAAAGGAATTGATCCATCTAATGTTAATTTAGATAAACTTGATTTAGCAGTTATTAAAAACGTTATGTTAAAATGTGTTACAATCGTAACAGGCTATGAACCATTTAAGTTCATATCTGTAAATAAACAAGGCTATTTATTTGATGAAGGTCCACGTGCACCTCAAGCCTTGGAATTAATTAAAAATGCACAAGGAGAATAAACATGAAAAAAATTATCTCTATTCTATCCATCCTATTAATAGCATGTTTTGCTTTAACAAGCTGTGGTAGTTTTAGCACAGCTGAAGATGGTAAAATAATAAAAGCAATTACTACTAAAGAAGAAAAAGATGGTACTATCAAAATGGTAATATCTTATACCGATGAAGAACTTGCAAATGATGAGTTTATTCTTCCAAGAGGTGTTACAGGAAATGGTATTAAGAGTATATTTACGTATGAATCACTTGACAAAACAGGTATAGTGATTCGTGTAAACTATACAGATGAAACGATTGAACCAACAGAGTTTACTTTACTTCATGGTAAAAATGGTGTAGATGGTATATCAATAGCAGGAATTGAAACAACTGTTAATGAAGAAACTGGTGAAACAACCGTTACAATAACTTACACCGATGAAGAAAAAGAACCTGTATCATTCACAATTCCAAAAGGTGAAAAAGGTGAAACAGGTCGTGGAATCTTAAGTATCGAAAAAACTTCTTCAGATGAATTAAATGATGTTTATACAATAACATTCACTGATAATACAACAACAACTTATACGATTTCTAATGGTAAAGATGGTAAGGATGGCATATATATCACTGATATAATTGGAACAACTACATCAACTGAATATATCGTAAAATTTATTTTTTCAGATAAAACTACTAAAGAAATAACTCTTGAAAAACCATCAACAAACAAATGGATTAGTGGAAGTTCATTTCCTAAAGTAGATGTAGGAAATGACAACGATTATTATTTTGATACATATCATAAAATAATCTACACTAAACGTGACGGTGTATGGACATTAGTAATTAGTTTCAATGATAGTCAAGAAACATATAAAGTAATATTTAACTTAAACGATAAAACAGATGGTGGCCCAGAAGCAAGTATGCCTGATGGCTTCGATCTTCCTTATTGTTACATTCAAAGAAATACTTACTTTAAACAAAATGGTTATGGTAATATCCCAGTTCCAACAAGAGAAGGTTATACATTCCTTGGATGGTATACAACTAAAACCATTGGCCCAACAAGCGGAGTATTAACAGATTTAACACCAATACTTTCTGATTTAGAACTTTACGCACAATGGGCTAAAAAGTAAAACAAAAATAATTCTTAGTATCTAGTTATCTAGATACTAAGAATCCATTTGAAATTTTATATATGCACTTTAGTAAAAAACATACTAAAATATATATATAAAACTTCAAAAGAAAGGAAAGGCTATATGAAAAGTAGTAAACTAAAATATTACATAACAATGATCTTAATAAGCTTATCACTAATTAGTATAGGCTTTGCTTCGTGGACCATTTCAAATGATGTAAAAATAAAAGATGATAGCATAATTATTGTTGATGATGTAATGAAATATAATGATTATTTAAGCTATACATTAACACCATTTAGTTATTATAAAACTGGTTTTGTAAGTAATACGGGAGAACTCACTAACGACGGAATTATTAGTGTTGAATTAGTTGTCAATATTGATAATTGTAAAACTAAGTTTACAAGTAGTAGTTTAGAACTTGAATTAACTTTAAGAACAATTGGAGCTGACACAGTTAACTTATTCAATAATGCTGATTTACCACTTACAGTATCAATAAATGGTACTGTACTAAATGATTCTCAAGTTACTAAGAATAATACTAGTGCAGTAACTAAATATGTTATTAATGATTTATCGCAAAGTTCACTAACACTTAGGTTTGAATACAAACTTACTAAAAACGACTCATTAAATTTTCAAGAAATAATTTATAACACTTTCTATAACAAAGAAGTATATTTTGGACTCAGTGCTAAAATAACGGAGGTGGAATAGATGAAGCAAATTAGGAAACCTTTTAATATCGTTATGGCTTTGATATTACTCATTGTTGTAACAATTGCTACAATTGCTTTTTCATCTTGGCTAATAACTGATGAAATAACTGAAAAGCCAATTTACCAACCAGGTACAGTTGCTAAGTATTATCTAGATAATCAAAAAGATACTTATGATGGAACTGGCCAAGCTCCAACCTCACCATTATTTGCTGAAGGTGAATTATCTTATCAGTATAGAAAAAGTGGTGATACAGACTATATATCTGGTAAACCTACGAATGCAGGAAGATACGATATTCGTGTTACAATAAAAGAAAATAATGAAAAAGTAGATGTAGGTTACCAAATAAAACCAAAACCATTTAATAATGATTTTACTGTCCAAGTTAAGGGTGATAAATTCGTTCATACAGGTACCGCAATAACTCCAAAAATAACATTAATGGATGGTACAACAACGCTCATAGAAGGAACAGATTATACTCTTGATTATGAAAACAACATTGCTTTAGGTAAAGCTAAAATCATAATCACAGGTATAGGAAATTATGAAGGTACTTTAAATCAAGAATTTACAATTGTTGGTACAAGTAAACTTGAAATTGTATGTACAAACATGCAACAGCTTACTTACAATGGTAAATCACAATTACCTGAATATACAGTTAAATGTGGCTCAGATGTTATTACAGATGCAACAATCGAAGTAAAATATAAAACTCTTACTGGAACAACTTATGAAACAGGGTCACCAACTCATAAAGGGACATATTGGATTCAATTTGTTGCCAAAAAAGATGGTTATGAAGATTCAGATGCAAAAGAAGTTCAAGTAATAATAAATCAAAAAGAAATTACAGTTACATGGGAAAATTTAAACTTTGTGTACAATAAAACAGAACAATGCCCAACTGCTAAATCGACTGATTTGGAAAATGATGGTACAACACTAATAGTTACAGGTAAACAAACTAACGCAGGTAACTATACTGCTAATGCAATAGTTTATGGCGAATACGCTGCAAACTATACAATAAAATCTGGTGAAAGCAGTTCATTTACTATAAAACCACTAGGACTTAGTCTAAATAAATATTTGATTGAAATGAATTATGATAGTAGTAAACGTACATGGGCACTAATTCAAACATATATTTCTGGACAACTTTCGCTAGGTGGACTATTATCTGGTGATACAGTATCACTTTCAATAAGTGGCATGAATGATGGTACATTTGGATATGGAAGCGATACAAGTATAACAGGTATAAACAATAATGACAAAACAGGTATAACTTCATATACAAATGTTGTCGGAAGTACATATTTAGTAACTGCAGCCTTATCAGGTTCTTCTGCGGCTAACTATACGTTAGAAATTACTAATCCAATTATATTTAAATATAAAACCGCAAAAGTAAACGGAGCATACTATACAGTAGAAGATGCAATAACAAGTACAACAGGCGATATAACGTTTGAGGGGGATGCTAGTAATGCTACTTCATTTGTTTATAGTGCATTTTCAAATCTTGCAAGCAGTATTAATCCTTATAGTAACAATAAAAATGAATATTTAATTAGTAGTAGAAAATTTATTGTACCTTGTAGTACATCAGTTTCAGAAAAAAAATATAGTAGAACAGAAACAGAAGGAAATGTATATTCTTCAGTATACATACCTGAAGCAATAGCTCTTAATTTTGTAAGCAGTTCAGAACTTTTAGCAGATGGTGTAATAGGTTTTAAACATCCTATTACAACCATAACATGTACAAGAGGGGTTCTTTATAATAATGGGCATATATCAATAGCTAATGGCTGTTCATTAAATGCATATGGATATGTAAAAGGATTTGGAACAATAGATTTAGCAAAAGGATCAAGTGCAATTGATTGTATGCATACATATGACTGGCCTGGTGGCGTTGCTGGTAGTGAAATGTATAATGATGTATTGCCAACTAATGCCTGGTCTGTACATAATATCTCATGCAAAATGGCAATTTATGCAGGGGCAATATATAAAGCTTTTGTGTACACATATTTATCTAAGTTTGGAATAACAAAAGATGCCGCACCAATAAGTAATTTAATAGGTAGTGCAACTACTAAAAATTGTTTATTCAAAATTACAAGTGGGTATGCCGAAAAAATAGCTACCCCTGCCGCAAGTACTCCAAACGATAAAGCGTTATATTTGGTAACTGGTTCTAATCAGGAAAAAGGACAACGAGATTTAATAAAAATATATGGCAATTGTGAAGACAATGTACTAGATATAACACTAAAAGTTATAATTACTGTTAGTTTGCAAACAGGCACAGATAAACCGGCTACAGTTGGATATATGAATATATCAGTTGAGGAAGGTTCAAAATTCACCTTGACTAAATCAGATTATTTGTTCCTTCCTGGTTCTAGTTTAACCGTAAAAAAAGGAGCAACAGTAACAATAGGTTCTAATGTTGATGTAACTATGGCAACTTGGTCCGAAATAAATGGCCTTAGTGGAGGATTTAAAAATCATTGCAAAGATAAAGTTGACGCAAAAGCAATAGTAAATGGAGCGGTAATAGTTAATGGTAGTATTGGTGGAATTTGGGAATCTACCGAAGAAAGTGCAATATTAAATATAAGTGGTGGAAATACAACAGCAGCCTATGTAACAATGCTTGGTTCTAGTTCACCATATTATCACAGAGGAACACTTGCTGCTACCGGTAATATCAACGGCACTATTAATTCTAATTTTAGCAAAACAGTATATGTTTCTGTAAATAATAATGGCACATATTATTGGACTGAAGCAACGAATGTTACAGAATTTACTTTGAATTTCCATGATGGTAATACTCTTCTTGAGTCTAAAACTATATTGGTTGTAGGCGATACTACTTATATTGTTACAGGTAGCGAATACGCATCAACTAAAAAATATTATGATTTTGTTGAATGGACATTAGATAAAGAGGGTACAATTAAACTAAATTCTGAAAATGGCAAGTTAACAAAAGGCATTAACGATACAATTAATTTATATGCACAATGGGAAGCTAAGAAATATAGTATTAGTTATGCGGCTGGATATGGTGAAACTGAAGATGGCGAAACAAGATATATCTTACTTGATGATTTAACTAATAATGAGAATTTAATAACAGAGTTTACAATTAATGATTTCGTTAATAATGAAATACAATTGTATAAAGATGTAAAATACTATGTTAATGATGTAGAAAAATACTTCGAAGGTTGGTATGTTGGAATTGATAAATCAACTGGTGTAATTATAGACAAAATGACTATTAAATATTTAGATGCTTTTATTGAACAATATGGTGAATCTCAACCAATTCCGTTATTCTGTAACTTTACAGATCAAAAACCAATTGAAATAACATATAATACCAGTGTAGGAAGTTTAACAAAGGATAAAGATATATTGTCATCTACAGGTACAATTACTCTACCAGATATTAGCCAAGCTACATATAACGAATATCAATATAATAGAGATTATGATAAGTATTTTGTTGGATGGCAAATAAATGGAACTGGTACAATATATGCTGCTAATCAAGAAGTTAATATCGCTGAAAATACAATATTTACTGCTGTATGGAGTAACAAATATACTGTAAACTTTGATTTAGATGGTGGTAGTTTTGCAGACACAAATAGTAATGTGACATATTACTATTGTCCAAATGAAGCAATTGATACAAACACTTTCGAATCGCCAACTAAAGAACACTTTACATTTAATGGATGGTCAGCTACAAATGCAATTATTAGCAATGGTATCTTATCATTTAATACTTCTTCAAGTAATGGCGTAACTCTTAAAGCAAGCTATAAAGAAATAAAATACACGATTACAATAAAGAATTCTAGTGGCCGAACTATAACAACACTAAGAATTGAATTCCAAAATAACAAAGATTTATATGGCTCACAAGAAAGCTATAGTAATATTTCAGATGGAACTAGTAAAGAGGTTTCTTATAGAGAAGGTACGGTTGTCAAAATATACTGCGAAACTCGTAGCAAAGAAGGCTATTTAGAGCTTGATGGTAATAAAGAATGTACATTAGATGGAAATAAAGAATACGTTGTTACAAAAGATTCTGTTTGTATTACTAAAGGATCAAAAATTACATTATATGATGGAACGCAAAAAAATATTGAAGACATTAATTCTAACGATATTTTATTAGTATTCAATCATATTACTGGTAAATTTGAAGGTGCACCTGCATCATATGTTATCCATAAAAATAGCGAAGAAATGTTATATAGAGTAATAAAACTACAATTCTCAAATGGAAAAGAAGTACATATAGTTGGAGAACATGGATTCTACGATATAGATTTGAAGAAATATGTTTATATCACTGAAGAAAATGTTGATGATTTCATTGGCCACTCATTTGCAACTACCGATGATATTGAAAATATGACTACTACTACATTAACAGGATATGAAGTAGTTGAAGAAGTAACATCAATATATAGTCCTATAACATATAGTTATTTAAATTGTTTCGTTGATGGAATCTTAACAATAACTAATTTCTCAGATGGACTTATTAATATGTTTGAATTTGGTGATGATATGTGCTATGATGCTGAAAAGATGCAAGCAGATATTGAAAAGTATGGTTTATATACATATGAAGATTTTGCTGAATATGCAACTCTTGAACAATTCAATGCATTTAATGGTAAGTACTTAAAAGTTTCAGTTGAAAAAGGTTTAATAACTTATGATGAATTAATCAATCTTTTAAAGACTTTCTTGTCTGAAGAAAATAAGTTATAATAGTTAACCCAAAAGTGATAATAGATTGTTAGTCTATTATCACTTTTTACTTCTATTTAATTCTTTTAAGTATATTTCTTTTTAAGTTATTCAAAATTTTGTATAATATATTGTGTGGGTGAAGTATGAAAAACATAGGGTATTATAGTAGTGGTAAGTATTTATACGAAATCATAGAAGAAAATGGCTATATTGTCAAAATTGGGGTTGTAGATTCAATCCGTGATGGTGTTTATTCATCTTTAGTAATTGATGAATGTATTAAAGAATTAGATGAATATTTTAATAAAAAGAGAACTGTGTTTAATGTTCCAATTAAACAATTTGGAACAGAGTTTCAAATGAAGGTATTTGAAGTATTAAAGTCAATACCTTATGGGCATACTTTATCATATAAGGATGTTGCAATATTAATTGGTAATCCTAAGGCATCAAGAGCAGTAGGCAATGTATGTAATAAGAATCCAATTATGATTGTTGTGCCATGCCATAGAGTTATTGGTAAAAAAGGTAAACTCGTAGGTTTTGCGTATGGTACAGATTTAAAAGAAGAATTACTAGAATTAGAGAGGTAATTTATGAATGTAATCGATTATTTAAAAAAATATGGTAATATCAGTTTTACTGATAAACCCTTTAATGAAGTAGATGCATTAGTATATAGTCAATTATCTTACTTTGATTTTTCTGATACATCATGTTGTAATGAAAATCTAGATTATAGTTTAAAATCATTTCTTGATAATGATTATAATAAGAAAAGGGTTGCCGCAATCTGGAATGCTAAAGAAAATCATAGGTTTGCAATGGAATTGAAAAAGAGTTCTAGGTTTTATAATAGTGGAGTTGGCTTTTATCGTTTTGATATATGTAATAAAACCGAAAAACAATTTTCCGCATGTGTATTCTCAATAACTGATAGTTTATATTACATAGGTTACCGGGGTACTGATGCTAGTTTTGTAGGATGGAAAGAAGATTTAAATTTAGGTTATTTAGATGTTATTCCTTCTCAAAAAGAAGCTTTAGATTATTTTGTTAATTTTGCAAGTAAATATGATGGTACATATATAATAGGTGGTCACTCTAAGGGTGGAAATCTTGCGGTATACGCCGCAACCTTTGCCCCAAGTGAACTAAAAGCAAAAATTAAAATGGTGTATAGCCATGATGGACCTGGCTTCTTACCAAACTTTTATAAGACTCAAGAATTTGAAAATATTCAAAGTAGAATATGTAAAATTATTCCTAAAGCAGCTGTAGTTGGTCTTATAATGGAACAATATAATAATTATAAAGTTGTTAATAGTAAAGCTGTTTTATTATTACAACATGATTTGTTAAAATGGCAAATTGTTGATGACCATTTAGATTATGTAAGTGATGTAAATAAATTTTCTAAACATACCAGAAAAACTATGAACTCTTGGATTAGTGATATGGATATGGAAACAAGAAAAGTTTTTGTTAATACAATATATGAATTAATAGTAGAAACAAAAGCGGAAAGAATTTCACAATTTCTAAAGAATTGGCCTAAGAATTTAGTAACAATTAACAAGAAAGTAAAAGATCTAGATCCTCAGGTAAGAAAGTGTGTATTACAAGCATTCAATGAATTCTTCAAGCTATATATTAAACGTAATTAGTTAAACGTTTTCTTGTAGCAAAAACAAAGCATAAATATATAACATTTAGTATAATAGGAAATAGAAGGAAGAATAATATGCAGAAAGTAATTAAAAAAAGAAGTTATGAAATGGATATGACAGAAGGGCCATTCTTTAAAAAGATTGTCCTTTTTTGTATACCCTTAATGTTAACAGGTATATTACAATTATTATATAATGCGGCTGATTTAATTATCGTAGGAAAGTTTGGTACAACTAGTGGAGCTGTTGGAGCAGTTGGTTCAACTTCTGCTTTAATAAATCTAATAGTTAACTTATTTATGGGATTATCAGTTGGAGCTAATGTTCTTGCCGCAAGACGCTTTGCCTCAAAAGATAATGATGGATTATCTAGAGTAGTACATACGTCTATAACTGTAAGTTTTATCTTTGGGATATTTCTTGGAATTATTGGCTTTATTTTCGCAAAACAATTCTTACAATTAATGAATAATGAAAGAAGTCTTGCTGTAACATATTTAAAAATATATTTTATTGGTATGCCATTTAATATGTTATATAATTTTGCCGCAAGTATTCTTCGTGGTATTGGTGATACTAAAAGACCATTATATTATCTAACAATTGCCGGAGCTATTAATGTCGTTTTAAATATTATATTTGTTGCAGTATTCCATCTTGATGTTGATGGGGTTGCTATAGCAACAGTAATTTCTCAAGTAATATCTTGTGTCTTAATAATTAATTGTTTATTAAAAACTAAAGAAGCTTATGGTTTTTCATTTAAGAAGATTCATATATATAAAGATGAATTAATTGAAATAACTAAAATTGGACTTCCTGCTGGTATCCAAGGTTCAGTATTCTCAATTTCAAATGTAATAATTCAAACATCAGTAAATCGCTTTGACCCTTATTTTGATTTCGTAATGGATGGTAACTCAATAGCTCAAAGTCTAGAAGGCTTTGTATATACATCGATGAACTCCGTATATCATGCAGCTCTTGCATTTACAGGTCAAAATGTAGGTGCTAACAAACTTAAAAATGTCACCAAAGTAACCATAAATTGTTTAGCATTAGTAACAATCATTGGGGTTGTAATGGGTGGTTCATTCTACTTACTTGGTGGACCTTTATCAAGTATCTATGCAAATAAGAATGAAGCTAACTATTTAGATCAAATAGCTGTATCATGTTTTAGATTAAATTATTTATGTTTACCATATTTCTTATGTGGTATTATGGATGTAATGGTTGGTATTCTAAGAGGTCTTGGATATTCAATTATGCCAATGATTGTTTCAATTCTTGGTGTATGTGGATTTAGAATTGGTTGGATATATTTAATTTTCTATAATGTAACTGATTTTACTCGTTGGCAAGATTTACACTATTTATATATATCATATCCAATATCATGGATTATAACTTTTGCTATTCATTTAACATGTTATGAAGTAATATATCATAAATTACTAAAAAAAGATAAAATGGCAAATGAAATAGTTTAGGTACATATATGAAAGTAATTAAATTTGAAGAGATTAATTCAACTAATGAATATGCTAAAACCGCTTATCAAGAACTTGATAATAACACCGTGATTATCGCAAAACATCAAACTGCGGGGAAAGGTAGACTTGGTAGAACTTGGTTAGATAAAGATGCCAATAGTGCTTTATTTACTATTTTAATTAAAGACCATCTTAACACTTCCAACATTAGTAATTTAACTCTATTAATGGCAACTAGTGTATTAAAAGTATTAAATAATATAACACCAGGTTTTTCCATTAAATGGCCTAATGATATATATTATCAAGATAAAAAAGTTGTAGGCATCTTAACTGAGAGTAAGATTAATAATAATAATGTAGAATACGTTATTATCGGAGTTGGTATTAATGTTAATCAAAGTGAATTTGATGATTCACTAAATGCTATATCAGTAAGACAAATAACAAATCAAAAAACTGATATAGATACAATAATAATAGAAATTGCAACAACGTTTATTAGTGATTTAACTAATTATTTTAAAAATGATTTAACATATTTACAAATTATTGAAGATAATTTCTACTTAAAAGATAAACAAGTAACTTTTATTTATAACAACGAAGAAAGAACTGGTAAAGTTGTAGGAATAGATAAATTTGGTGGAATCTTAATTGAAGAGAATAATACAGTTAAATCATATCAAACAGGAGAAATGCTGTTAAAGAAAAAATAAGGAGGAAGTATGAAAAAAGTTTTACTAAAATTAAGTATTGTAATTATTGTTGTGCTTTGTGTATTTTTTGTTGGTTGTAAAAAGAAAGAAAATAATCAACCAGAAACTAAATTACACGATAGTACTAAATGGTTCACTGAAGAAGAACTTTCAAAAAAAGGTTTGTCAGGCCTTGGTGCACCAACTGGTTTAAGTGGTCAAATGTCTACTAGTGATAGTTGGTTTAATAATGGTTATTCTTTTTCACAAGTATGTCCAAATGAAGATGTTTTCTTCGAAAACGCTAAAAAATATTTCGAATATTTTAAAGAACATTATAGTGGCTTATTTGGTAAAATTACCATTGAAAAATTTTCAATGAGTAGTAATGAAAATTGGTATATAATTGAACAAAGTAATAATATTGAAGATTACTTTGATGATAACCCTAGTAAATTATATGAATTTTATTATGTAACTGATAACACATTAGAAGATGGCTATTTCAAAAAAGGCACTGTATATACTTTTGAAATAAGATATGAATTTGATACTAATCGCAATGCCTACTGTTTTAAACTATTTGTTGAAAGTGCTGATGGAAGTCGTAACGGTGTGTATACAAATTACTATAAAACAAGATAATTTGGAAAAACTGGTAGAAATATCAGTTTTTTTATTGTTATTAATTGTCTTTTTTAATAAAAATTAATAAAAAAATTTACAAAAATAAAATAATTTGATATAATGATTGTGTGGGGCAAAATCCATACTCTAAGATGGTTACGTAATTACCTTAAAGTATAGTAGTATAATACGGGGGAAAAGATTTACTCTCTTAGATATAAGGGAGATTTTTGTTTTAAAGGCCAAGGATTAAGGGGGAAAAACATGAAAAGTTATTTAGTGTTTGAAAGAATCATCAGAGAATATTTAGTTGTATGATATGTAACAAAAGCAAAATTAAAACAAAAGAAACGGGGAAAAATATGAAAAAAATAGCAATAGTAATTTTACTTTTATTGATACTTTGTCTTTGTGGTTGCGAACGAAACGAAGGAGAAATTATGGAAAATGATCCATTCTATAGTCTACAAAAGATTTATAATGATAAACTACTCACGCGAGACGAATTAAGAAAAATAAATAGAAAATATTATGAAGAAACTGATTTTGATTTAAGTGAAGATTTAGCAAGTGAAATTAAAGATGATTATCGACGTGTATACAAAGTAAAAGATGATGAAGAAATTATCATAAATCGTTGTATAGGTATTTATGAAAATTTGGTAGTCATTATGATTTCTAGTGAAAACCAAATTTTTCATAGTTGTATAATAGAAGAAATGATTGGTGGCTTTTCTTTTACCTATGTTTGCGATCAAAAAATTATTGTTTGGAAAAAAACTAAATAGGAGATTAATTCTGTTTTTGATAAATGTTAAAAATTGGTCTATAATTATATAGGGCAAACAGAATTACCCATTATATAAAAAAGATTTTATATAATATTATTTACAACGAGAAACGAACTAATTAAGGGGTGAAAACATGGAATTTGAAAAATATACCAAAAAATCTTTTGTATTATTAGGAATGGAAGGAAGTGTTCACGGGGATCCAATAATCATATTAAAACTTTGGAAGTATGCTAATCTACGCCACGAAAGAATTGAACAATATATCATCAGAAATGAAGAAGGAAAGATTGATGGTGTGTGGGGAGCAAAAAGTGATTTCTCCTATTCTTTTAAACCTTGGGAAAATAATCACACCGAAGGAATTTACCTTGCGGGGGTGGAATGCGTAGAAGATGCCGAACCACCGAGAGGATGGGACAAATGGATTATGCCAGGTTATGAATATATAAAGGTAGAGTGTGTAGAAGATGACAACCTTTTTAATGAAATGACTTTTAATGAAGCAATGCAATATTTTGATGAAAATAGTATTGAAGTAATTGCTTCAGTACAAGAATATACTGATTTAAAAACTAGGAAAAACTATCTACTTTTTCCAATAAAAGAATTAAAAGATTAAATAAAAACTAAAGTATAATTAGATTTTATACTTTAGTTTTTTTATTTATCTAGGGTTATTCTAATATAATAGTGTAATTTTTTGTAAATGCTTTCAAATGCAAATATGAACCAATTAGTTGTAAATGGAATTACAATAAATAAGAAAAGGGATGAAAAATATGAAGACAAGTTTAATAAAGGGTAAACCATTTCTTGCTTTATTCCTATTTGCTTTACCAATGATTTTATCTGTAACATTACAACAATTTTATAATATCTGTGACAGTATGATTGCGGGAAAATTTGTAAGTTCAAAAGCACTTGCGGCCGTAAGTGCATCATATCCAATAACAATGATATATCTTGCTATTGGAGCAGGTTTTGGAGTAGGGGTTAATATTGTAGTATCACGTTTTATCGGTGAAAATAATTTATTACACGCTAAACAAACAATTTATACTTCAATACTTACAATAGTATTAACAGGACTTGTACTTACCATTGTAGGATATTTCTTAGTCGGAAAACTAATTCAACTAATCAATGTAAGTGATGATTATTATAATGATGCGGTAGTATATTTAAAATATTATACGTTAGGTATTATTTTCTTATTTTTGTATAACGTTGTAACATCAATCTTCCAGGCAATAGGTAATTCGAGAATACCATTATATTTTCTAATATTCTCAACTTTATTAAATATTGGTCTTGATATATATTTTGTAACAATCTTTAATATGGGAGTAGAGGGATTAGCACTTGCAACTTTTATTGCCCAGATGATAGCATCAATTGTATCTTTCTTAGTACTTATCATATATGTTAAAAAATGTATTGGTAAAGAAAAGAAAATTTTGAATTTCTCTATACTAAAAAAAGTATTACCAATCGCTCTTCCTTCGATTATTCAAGCATCAACTATCTCAATAGGACAATTGTTAATTCAAACACTTATTAATAAACAAGGTTCAGATGTTGTTGCCGGATATGGAGCTGCATATAAAATAAGTTATGTTGTTATTAATATTTTTGTAACAATCTCAAATGCGTTATCAACATATGTTTCACAAAATGCCGGTGCCAAAGAATATAAAAGAATTAATCAAGGCTTTATTTCCGCAACAATTATGTGTATAATATTAACTATTGTGACAACTACATTGTTTTTAACAATGCCTAATGTATTCTTAAGCATTTTTGAAAAAGAAAATGAACCATTAACCGTTACTGAAACAGGCTGTATGTTCCTTACAACTATTGCTCCATTTATCTTCCTTATGGCCGCAAAAATTCCATGTGATGGTGTGCTAAAGGGTTGTAAAGATATGCGTTCATTCATTATTGGAACGATGGCTGATTTAGTAATTAGAGTTGTTTTTTCTTATATATTAGTAGAACCTTTAGGGGTTAAGGGTATATTCATTGCTTGGCCAATTGGTTGGGCAATAGGAGCGATTCTTTCTATTACTTTCTACTTTATTGGTAGATGGAAGAATCTTATTGGTTATGAAAGACAAACTTGTACAGATTAGTACAAGTTCGTTTTTAGATTAGGAAATTAAACTAGTAACTATATTGAATATAATTAATATTTAATTTATTTCTAAAAGACAAATCATAACAAGAAATTTCGAGAAATGAATAGCTATTTCTAGTATAATTGAATCATGTGAAGCAAAAGGATGAAAACATATGGAATGGGTAAAAATTATAGGTGATGCATTAGAATATATTGAAAAGCATATAACAGAAGATTTAGATATTGATGACATAGCTAAAGCTGTTAACGTATCGCCGTTTTATTTTCAAAAGGATTTGTTATGCTATGCGGATTCACGGTTGCATAATACGTACGAAACCGTAAACTAGCGCTTGCGGGAAACTACATTGCGACATCCAATGAAAAGATAATCGACATTGCTTTAAAGTATGGCTATGATTCACCCGATGGCTTTACCAAAGCCTTTACTAGATTTCACGGGATAACGCCGATGGCAGCTCGGAAAGATTCTGTATTGTTGAAATCATTTGCTCCACTAAAGATTAAATTTTCATTAGAAGGAGGTTATATTTTGAATTACAGAATTGAAAACAAAGAATCATTTACTGTTGTAGGTAATGCTAAAGAATTTACTTATGAGGATGCTAAAGTCCAAGTGCCAAAGTTTTGGCAAGAACATTTTGCTAGTGGTAAAGGTAAGGTAGTAATGGAACTTATGGTGTTAATCTTGTTGAACAATTTGACAGTAAAACATTTGAATATTTAATTGCTGACCATTATAAAGCTAATCAAGAAGTATCAGAGGGGTTTGTTGTAAAGACGATACCAGCTTTCACTTGTGTAGGTCCACTACCTAAGGAATTACAAGACGTTAACGTTAAAATTTTTGCGGAATGGTTTCCAGCTCTTAGAGAATATGATTTTGCGGCAGGATATTGTGTTGAATACTATGATGATTGTAGAAAGTATGAAAAAGGTACGTTTGTTGATAAATACTACTGTGAAATTTGGATACCAGTAAAAAAGAAGATGTTAGATAAAAAAACTATTTTACACTTAAATTTGTGTAGAATAGTTTTTTATTTTATAAAGATTCAATTATTTTTTCTAAGCCTTTAATCAAAATATCTAAATCAATACCCTTATTGTCAACTTGATTTTTATATAAAGGGAAATGAATAAATACCGTTTCAATGTCAGGATAATAATGCATTACTTGGTAATATAAAGCATTGCATATATATTCCCCCGCATTGTTACTAAGCTCAACAGGTATGTCATTATGAAGTAAATAAGATAGGGCTTCAACGGTTGGAAACTTTGAAAAATAGGCGGTAGGTCCGTCCTTAACAATAATGTTTGAAGTTATTTCGTCGCTTTTATCAATGCTTCGACCAAGGACATTTCTAGCTTTAGTTTCAATTGATATTTTAGATCTACTAGCAGCTTGACCACACAATATAATAATATCAGGGTTTACTTCGTCAATATGTTTTTTTAGTATTGAAAAAGATTCATGTAGTTTAACTGGTAAAAAGATTTTAGTAATGTTTGATTTTTGTTTTAATCCCTTTACTACTTCATAAGAAGAGTTAGTATTTAACCCCATAAAGGGTTCAAAGGCTGTAATCAATAGTTTCATTTTATCACCTACTTCATTTACATTATAACAAAAAAAGCAATAAAAATCAAAAATAATGCTAATCGATTATTTCCAAAAGTGTTAAAAAACATATATATTTTTTCTAAGAATTAAAACGTGTTCATAAAGATTATTTTCGCCCCGCTTGAATATTTTTTGGATGTGTGCTATAATAAATCATATATAAGGGGTGGTAAATATGCTAAAAGCAATTCATCAAAACATCGTTTTGCAAAAAGTAGAAAAAACTAATAGTAGAGGAATATTTATGCCAGGACTAAGTAATGATATATACTTAGTTTTAAATATAGGCGAAGATGTTAAATCAGTAAAAGTAAACAATAAAGTTGTTCTTGAAAAAGATCCTAAAAAAATTCAACTAGATTTAACTGACTACTATTTAACTAACGAAGAAAACGTAATGGCAAAAGTGGAGGAAGATCATGAGTAATCAACTATTATTCTCTAAAGATGCTAGAGCCAAGATGGCAGAAGGAGCAAGTATCCTTGCAAAAGCGGTAAAAGTTACACTTGGACCACGTGGCAGAAATGTTGTAATTGAACAAGATTTTGGTGCACCACTAATTGTGAATGATGGTGTTACTATTGCTAAATCAATAAATTTGCCAGATAAGTTTCAAAACCTAGGTGCCAGTATTTTAATTGAAGCTGCTACTAAAACGAATGATTTAGTAGGCGATGGTACTACTACCGCAATTTTACTTACATCTAAGTTAATTGCAGAAGGACTTAAAAAATTAGAAGAGGGTGTAAATCCCGTTATTTTAAGAAATGGTCTTAATTATTATCTTCCCTTTATCCAGAAAAGAATTGATGAATTATCTACACCCATTAAAGAAGCAACCGATCTAGCAAAAATTGCCACAATCTCATCAGGCGCCGAAGAAGTAGGAATTCTAATTAGCAACGCTTATCAAGAAGTAGGACAAAAAGGAATTGTTACAATTGAAGAATCACAAGGTTTAGAAGATTATCTTGATGTTGTTAAAGGCTATTCATATGATAGAGGTTATTTATCAAGTTATATGATAAATGACAAAGAAAAAAATCAAGCTGTGTTAGACAACCCATTAGTGCTTATAACTGATAAAAAAATAAATGCTATGAAAGAGATTGTTCCATTTTTAGAAGAAGCAATGAAGCAGGGTAAACCGCTTTTAATCATATGTGATGACATGGAACAAGAAGTGTTAGGTGCTATCGTTGTAAATAAATTACGTGGTGTGTTTAATGTTGTTGTTACTAAAGCTCCTTCTTTTGGAGAACGTAAAACTAAACAATTACAAGATATTGCTTTTTTAACTAAAGCAATCTTAATTGATGAAAGTCTAGGTATGTCATTAAATGAAACAATGCCTAGTAGTACACTTGGAAGAGCCGAAAAAATCATTGTTAATAAAGATCAAACAATAATTGTAAATGGTATGGCAACAAGTGAAGAAATAGTAAATTACGCTAAAGGTATTGAAAATAGTATCAAAGACATTACTAGTGAATATGACAAAGAAAAAGCTGAAGAACGGGTTGCAAAATTACTTGGTGGTATTGCCGTAATAAAAATAGGAGCTGAAACTGAACCGGTTTTAAAAGAAAAAAAATTACGAATTGAAGATGCTTTAAATGCAACTAAAGCAGCCATGACTTCAGGAATTATTGAAGGTGGCGGTAAAGTATTTTATCAAATGGCTGATACCATCAAAAATATTGAAGCACCAACTGAATATCTTCCCGCCCTTCAAGTATTAGAACAAGCATTAAAGGCCCCATTTAAACAAATAGTTGAAAATGCAGGTGGCGATTTTGCCAAGATAAGTAAAGAAGTAACCAATGATTTATGGTATGATGCCTTAAGTCAAAAAATGGTAAATTTAAAAGATGCTGGAATAATTGATCCCGCAAGTGTAGAAAAAAGCGCAATTATGAGTGCTATTAGTATAGCAGGAATATTTTTGACTACTGAATGCGCAATAATAAACGAAGAAGAAAAAAAACCAGTAAATGAGGAGAATCTACTATAATGAATAATAGTTCAATTACCGAAATTAAAGATGAAGTAAAAAAGGCTAATGAAGAACTAAAAGAAACAATGAATCCACTTCATTCCCCTTTAATTGAATATTATTTATCAAGATATTTAGAAATACATGAATATACTCTAAATAATCGACTTGCAAAACTTGATGATGAAATCTCTAAATGCCAAAAAGAGTACGAAGAACTAATGTCAAGAGAAGATCATCTAGAAGAAATTGCATCAAAAAATAAAAATATTCAAGAAAGAATTAATGTGATTGATGCTAAAATAAAAGCTAATAATGAATTTTTAGAAGAAAAAAATCAAGCATTTAAAGAAAAGGCTGATAAAGTTACTAACCAAGAAAACAACTTATATAATGCATGTCTTGATTATTACCAAAATATTTTATCAAAGCTTAGTATGGGTAATATTGATGATATCTTAGAATATATAAACTTCGTTATGGATGTTTTAAAATACACCATTTATGATGAAGTTGTAAATTACAAAGAAAATGCTTTGAATGCCCTAAATGATTTAGATGATTTAAATTTATTAGAAGCACAAACTAAGAACACTAATGTCACATTAAATCAAGAAAAGCAATCACTTAATAGTGAAATAGAATCAATTTCATTTGAAGAAACTGAACAGCGTTTAGATGCTATTGCTTATGAAATAAACGATAAAAAAGAAGCAAAAGAAGAACTTATCAAGTTATTTGAACAATTGAAAAAGAAAAATGTTAAGCATGTTGTAGATGAAATTAGACATTTTGAAATACTTGAATACTCAAATCAACAAATTGCTTTACAATTAGATGATATCATTCTTGATTATCGTAGCACTCTTGCAACAGTAGATACGGATGCTAATATTCTAGCAAGTAAACGTGCTAAACTAAAGAAATTAACTGACCAGCGTCTTGCGATGATGCCACTTAAGAATGCTTTTGATAATGCACAAGAAGAATACAACCAGTTAGTTGGAATGTATCAGACAATTTCAAAAAATATTGATGAAATTGAAAACTTTGTTGCACAGGCAAAAAAATTAATTGATGTTAATCAAGATTTTAAACAAGTTGTTAAAAATTATAGTGAATTACTAGTAAAACAAGTAACTCTTGAACAAAACAAAGAAACTTATCGTATTCGTAATATTAATTTAGTTGAAACTAGAAAATCTAAATTAAATGACCCATATGGCAAAGAAGAACTACAAAGAATTGATGAAGAGTTAAAAAATGTTCAAGATGGTTTAAATACTTTTGAAAATGACTTGCTTGCTATTAATCAAGAAATGTGTAGATTAAAAGCTACCGAACAAGACTATAAAGTTATAACTATTTATGAAGAATGTAATGAATGTGAAGAACAACTTCCGAGTCTATATGATAAACAGCGTTTATTTAGTTCGTTAGTAAATGATAAATATATATATATAACAAACTTGAAACCTAAAGTTGCTAATTTTGATGAATTAACACTTGAAATTGATCAGTTAAATGATGAAATTGAAAATAACTAATGAATTAAAAAAACTTGTTCCAAGTTTTAAAGTGTCTTGTTACACTTTTACAACCCTTGAAAAAAACGATAAAGAAAATTTATCAAATGATTTAACAGAGGCTTTTAATAATATCGCTAAAGAATATCAAGAAAAATATATTCTTTCCGAGGTTACTAAGATTCCTAAACTTAAAAGTACAAGGGATGGCTATAAAATGCTTGGAAAAGATCCATCACATACTAGACCTGCATGTGAGGCTCTAGTTAGAAGAATTATTAGAGATGGTTCGATATATAGACTAGGCAATCTGATTGACTTTGGTAATTACCTTTCAATAAAATTAATGAAGTCTGTTTGTATGGTTGATTTAGATAAAATACAAGGTGATGTCACAATTAGAATTGGTAGCGATAGTGATTACTACGAAGGGATTAATCGTGGTATTATAAATGTTACTAATTTACCCCTTTATACTGATGAAATTGGTCCATTTGGTAATCCTACTAGTGATACCATTCGTACAGCTATAACAAATGATACGACCAATGTTCTAATAATGTTAATACATTTTGATGATAACATTGAAGATGAAGATGAAATGTTATTGTTATTAAACAAATACTTAAAAATAACTAATTTAACAAAGATTTATGAGGAGAACAATATATATGATGAACGACAATTCTAATTTTATTAAGACTATAATGAAAGAAGAATTAGATAATGGTGTAGTGGATCACATCCTAACAAGATTTCCACCAGAACCCAATGCATACTTACACATTGGACATGCAAGAGCCATTATTATGAATTTTGAACTTGCTAAATGCTTTGACGGAGCTACTAACCTTCGTTTTGATGACACTAATCCCTCAAAAGAAGATACTGAATATATCGAAGCAATCAAAAAAGATATTGCTTGGTTAGGCTATACTCCTAAATCAATTCATTATGGTTCCGAGTATTTTGAAAGAACTTATGAAAAAGCAAAATTATTAATCAAAAAAGGCTTAGCCTTTGTTGATGACTTAACTCAAGAACAGTTATCAGAATACCGCGGTTCAATAAATGAACCTGGTAAACCATCTCCTTTTAGAAATCGTAGTGTAGAAGAAAACCTTCGTTTATTTGAAGAAATGAAAGAAGGCAAATATGCAAATGGTGAAAAAACTTTACGTGCAAAAATTGATATGGCAAGTCCTAACATCAATATGCGTGATCCTGTAATCTATCGTATTATGCATGTAACTCATCACCAAACTAAAGATAAATGGTGTATTTATCCAATGTATGATTTTGCGCACCCATTACAAGATGCCTTTGAAGGTATAACTCACTCATTATGTAGTATTGAATTTGAAGATCATCGTCCACTTTACGAATGGGTTATCGCAAATTGTGAAGTTGATGCCAAACCACGCCAAATTGAATGGGGTAGACTTGGTATAACTCATATGATAATGAGTAAGAGATATCTTAAAAAACTTGTTGATGAAAAAGTTGTTGAAGGTTATGATGATCCAAGAATGCCTACACTTGTTGGCTTAAGAAGAAGAGGCTTTACACCAAACGCCATCAAAGAATTTATTTTATCAACTGGTTTATCAAAAGTAAACTCAACAGTTGATTATGGTATGTTAGAACACTTCTTAAGAGAAGATTTAAAACTAAAAACAACTAGACCAATGGCTGTTATTAATCCTCTAAAAGTAATAATTACTAATTACCCAGAAGGTCAAATTGAATATGTAGATGCTCCTAACAATATGGAAAATGAAGCTCTAGGTACTCATAAGATGGCTTTTGGTAGAGAATTATATATAGAAAGAGAAGACTTCTGTGAAGTTAAACCTAATAAACACTGGAAACGTCTTTCAAAAGATATTGAAGTAAGATTAATGCATGCATACTTTATTAAATGCAATGAAGTAATCAAAGATGAAAATGGTGAAATTGTTGAAATTCATTGTACTTATGATCCAATGACAAAGTCAGGATCAGGATTTAATGAAAGAAAGCCTAATGGTAATATTCATTATGTTGAAGCAACTACTGCCCTTCCCGCAACTTTCAATTCTTTTGAACCGTTATTACTAGATGAAAAAGTATCTACTGAAAACTTTATGGAAAGACTTAATAGAAATTCATGGCATACTAGTGAAGGTTTTGTTGAAGAGTATTTAAAAGATACTTTACCTGAAGACAAATATCAATTTATTCGTAATGGTTACTATACTACTGATAAAAATTCAAAAGGAGATAATTTGATTTTTAACCTAACAGTAGGTTTGAAATCATCTTATAATGCTTAATATGAGTGAAAATCCAATCTTAGCAAACTTAAATAAAGAACAACTTGAAGCAGTAACTACAGTTGATGGTGCTGTAATGGTTTTTGCGGGAGCAGGAACAGGAAAAACTAAAACCCTTATAAGCCGTATAGCTTATATGATTGATGAAAAAAATATTCAGCCATATCATATTCTTGCAATTACCTTTACTAAAAAAGCAACCAATGAAATGCGTGAACGTTTAAATAAATTGATTGGTAGTAAAGCAGCTCAAGTGCACATCTCAACAATTCATTCTTTGTGCGCAATGATTTTAAGAAGAAATTGTGAAGCTCTTGATTTTGCCAGAAATTTTGAAATCATCGATGAAGAAGATCAATTAAAGGTAATGACTGAAATCTTCAAAAAGAATAATATTGAAAAAAGAGTTCTTGCGCCAAGAGTAGCAATTAAGGCAATTGGTGATTATAAAAATAAAACTTGTAATGAATTATTAGGGTTATTAAATACCGTTTATAATGAATACCAAGCATATTTAAAAGAACATAATCTAATGGACTTTGAAGATTTATTAACTTATACCGCAAAATTATTCAACGAAAATCCGGAAATATTAAGTTTTTATCAAAATATTTACCAATATGTATTAGTTGATGAATTACAGGATACTAATGCGGTGCAATATGAAATTATTAACTTACTTTGCGAGAATCATGGTAATTTGTTTGCGGTAGGCGATGATGATCAAAGCATTTACTCATTTAGAGGTGCTAAAATCGAAAACATGGTTAAGTTTAGAGAAGATCATCCTGATGCTAAAGTAATTAAATTAGTTCAAAATTATCGCTCAACTAATAATATCTTAAAATGTTCAAATGCTTTAATTAAAAATAATAAAATAAGAGAACCTAAAGAATTATATAGCAATATTGAAGGAACTAAGAATGATATATCAGTTCAAGAAGCATACTATTATGAAGATGAAATTCGCTTTGTTATAAATGAAATTGCTTCACTTGTTAACCATAATGGTTATGAATATAAAGATATTGCGGTACTATATCGTAATAGTGCTTTATCAAGAAACTTTGAACTTGCCTTTATTCAAGAACATATACCATATAACATTTACGGTAGTTTTGCTTTCTTAAAACGTAAAGAAGTAAAAGATATAATTAGTTATCTACGTTTCATTGCATCACCTACCAAAATGCTTCACTTTAAACGTATTATTAACGTTCCTGCACGTGGAGTTGGTGATAAAACTATTGAAAAGCTTCAAGAATATATGCACGAGACTAATTGTGATATATTAGGTTCAATAGATATATTTAAAGAACGTAATTCTACTTCAAAAGCAGATGCTTTATTAGAATTTAAAAAGATAATGGTAGAATTAATGGATGACTTAAATAAAATGAGTCTACCTGATTTCTTTGATACAATGCTTGAAAAAACGGGTTATTTAGACTGGCTAAAAGCAAATGAAGAAAACGATGAAGTACATCGTGTTGAAAATGTCAAAGAATTTAAGTCAATCTTATATCAACTAGATAATGATAATCTAAATGAAGGTCTAAATAATGTAGAAAAAATAGAAATTGGGTTAGATGAATTATTATTAGATACTACTATGGTTGATGATCATCAACAAAATGGAGTTGTTCTTTCAACTGTACATTCTGTTAAGGGCTTAGAGTTTAGAGCTGTATTTGTTGTAGGACTTGAAGAAGGAATATTCCCTGCCATTCGTGATGAAGCAGACATTGAAGAAGAACGTCGTGTTGCTTATGTTGCATTTACGCGCGCCAAAGAAAAACTATATATAACTTGTTCAACTAGTAGATTAATTTATGGACGAGTTGTTAGAAATCCTAAGTCAAGATTTTTGATGGAACTACTTAGTGCTAGCGATAAAAAAGAACAAGCAACCAAACAAAATGAAAACAAACCTATAGGTGAAATCGAACTAGGTTCACGTGTAAATCACAAATACTTTGGTAATGGCTTAGTCATTGCTAAAGACGATCGCTTTATCCAAATTCTTTTTGATAAAGATCAATCAATTAAAAAGATTGCAAAAGATCATCAAACAATTACTAAACTAGATAGTTAATCTATCTAGTTTTAAAAACACAAGAATAGGTGGAAACTATGATTAACCAAACAATTAAAGATCGAATGGATCAATTGTATGAACAATTAAATTTGTATAACTATCAATATTATGTTCTAGATAGTCCGACTATAGAAGATACCGAATATGATAGTTTAATTAGAGAATTAGAAGAATTAGAAAAAGCATATCCTGAATTTGCAAGAGAGGTTTCTCCAACTAAACAAGTTGGTAGCTATATTAATACTTCTTTAGAATCTATTACTCATGAAGTACCTATGATGTCATTAGGTGACGTATTTAATTTTGATGAACTACGCGAATTTGATGAAAAAATTAAAAAAGTAGTTGATCAATATAGTTACGTGGTTGAATTAAAAATTGATGGAATTGCTAGTACAGCCCATTATAAATCAGGTATGTTCAATCTTGGAGCCACTAGAGGAAATGGCCAAGTGGGTGAAAATGTTACAACCAACATGTTAACAATTAATTCCCTTCCTAAAATACTAACATCACCTATTGATGTTGAAGTACGTGGTGAAGTGTATATGAAAAAATCAGTTTTAGATAAACTGAATGAAGAGCGTAAAAATGATGGACTTCCCCTTTTGGCTAATCCGCGAAATGCGGCAGGAGGTAGTCTTCGCCAACTAGACCCTAATATTACAAAACAAAGAAAATTAGATCAATTTGCTTATACTTTGGTTAATCCTGAAAAATATAATGTAAAAAACCAAATGGATGCTTTAGATTACTTAAAGACCTTAGGCTTTAATGTTAACCCTAACCATGTTCATTGTAAAGACATAGAAGAAGTTATAGAAACAATTGAAAAGTATGATTCACTTCGTAAAACCCTTGATTATGCAACTGATGGTATAGTTATTAAAGTAAATGAATTTGATTTATACGATACAATTGGTTATACAGTTAAGGTTCCTAAATGGGCTATTGCTTATAAGTTTCCAGCTGAAGTTGTAACAACTAGATTAAATGATATTATTTTTACAATAGGAAGAACTGGTAAAATTATTCCTAATGCGGTACTTGATCCTGTTTATATTGCGGGGACAAAAGTTGCTAGAGCTACTTTAAATAACGAAGATTTTATCGTATCAAGAGATATTAGAGTTGGTGATTATGTTAAAGTAAGAAAAGCCGGCGAAATTATCCCAGAAGTAATAGAGGTTGATTTTTCTCGTAGACCAGAAGGTTTAAAACCTTTTGAAATGTTGAAGTACTGTCCAATGTGTGGATCACTAATTGTAAAGTCTAAATCTGATTCATTACATTTTTGTCCTAACAAAGAATGTGGAGGTAGACGTTTAGAAGAAATAATTCACTATGCTTCACGTGTTGCAATGGATATTGAAGGATTAGGCGAAAAACAAATTGAATTACTTTATTCACTAGGATATTTAAAAGATATATCAGATATATATATTTTAAAAAACTATGAACAAGAATTACTAGCAATTGAGCGTTTTGGTAAAAAGAAAATTGATAACTTATTAAATGCTATTGAAGAGAGCAAAAATAATAATCTAGATCAATTTATTTTTGGCCTTGGTATCCATTATATTGGCGCAAAGGCATCCAAAACACTTGCTAAAGCATTTACAAGTATTGATGCTTTAAAACAAGCTACATATGATGAATTAATAATATTACCAGATTTTGGAGAAGTAATGGTTGATAGTATTATCTCATACTTCAAAGATGAAAAACACAATGAGTTAATTCAAAAACTAAAAGAGTATGGTGTAGACCCTAAATCAAAGACTATTGAGATTAATGATAAGTTTAGTGGTTTAACTTTTGTATTAACGGGAACACTACCCAATATGACAAGAGATGAAGCTAGTAAAATAATTGAATCACTTGGTGGTAAAACTTCAAATAGCGTTAGTAAAAAAACATCTTACGTGCTTGCGGGAGAGAATGCCGGAAGTAAACTTGAAAAGGCTCAAGCACTAAATGTAAAAATAATTGATGAAGAAGAATTTAAATCAATGATAAAATAGCATCTTAGGAGGTGCACTATGAATGACAAAATAATAATCAAAGGGGCAAGAGAAAATAATCTAAAGAATATAGATTTAGAAATTCCCCGTGACAAGCTCGTAGTAATGACTGGTGTATCTGGTTCAGGAAAAAGTTCATTAGCCTTTGATACAATATATGCGGAAGGACAGAGAAGATATGTTGAAAGTCTTTCAGCCTACGCAAGACAATTTCTTGACAATGTTGATAAACCCGATGTAGATTCCATTGAAGGTTTATCTCCTGCTATTTCAATAGATCAAAAAACAACTAGTAGAAATCCTCGTTCTACGGTAGGTACAGTAACTGAAATATATGATTATTTACGTTTATTATACGCAAGAATAGGACATCCAACTTGTCCTACTCATGGCATTGAAATTACTTCGCAAACTATTGAACAAATGTGCGATAAAATATTGTCATATGATGAAGAAAGTAAGGTAGTTATTTTATCACCGATTGCGGAAAACCGTAAAGGTACTTTCGAAAAAACACTTGAATTATTACGAAAAGATGGTTATACAAAAGTAATAATCGATGACGAAACTTTTGATTTAGATGAAGAAATAGAATTAGACAAAAACAAAAAACATAACATTTTTGTTATAGTTGATAGACTAAAACTTCGTAGTGAAATTCGTTCAAGATTATATGAATCACTTGAAGCCGCATGTAAATTGTCTGATGGAAAAATCTTTGTTGATATCAATGATGAAAGACTATTATTTTCTGAACATTATGCTTGTCCATATTGTGAATTTACCGTAGGAAAATTAGAACCAACGCTCTTTTCTTTCAATTCACCACTTGGGGCTTGTCCTACATGTCATGGGTTAGGATTTATTTCAACGATTGATGAAAATTCACTAATAACTGATGAAAATCTGTCTATAGCAGACGGAGCAATTAGATATTTAAAAAATATTGTATTCACGGAAAATATTGAATGGCAAATGTATAAAGCCTTATTTGAATTTTACAAAATAGATTTATTTAAACCATTCAAAGATTTAACTCCACTTCAAAAAGATGTAATATTTAATGGTTCAAAAGAACCAATTGCCTATGAAATTCATTCAGTTGGTGGAATATCAATGCGAAAGAATAAAGTTATTGAAGGATTGGCTAGTTTAATTACTAGAAGATATCAAGAAACTTCTTCAAATATGCAAAGAGATTATTATGGATCATATATGCGTGAAGTGATGTGTCCAACTTGTCATGGTATGCGTTTATCAGAAAGTGCATTGTCAGTTAAAGTTGGTGGTAAAAATATATATGAATTCACTGAAATGTCAATTAGTGATGCTTTAACTTTTGTTGATAGTTTACAACTAACAACGCTCGAAGCAAAAATTGGTAATCTAATAATAAAAGAGATTCATAATCGATTAGCTTTCTTAAAAGAAGTAGGTTTAGAATATCTAACACTATCAAGAAAAGCGGGAAGCCTTTCAGGTGGTGAAGCTCAACGTATCAGACTTGCTACGCAAATAGGATCTAAGTTAACCGGTGTTTTATATGTCTTAGATGAACCATCAATTGGTCTTCACCAACGAGATAATCATAAATTAATAGATGCTTTAAAAGAAATGCGAGATTTAGGTAATACTTTAATTGTTGTTGAACATGATGAAGAAATCATGCATGAATGTGATTACATAGTAGATATTGGACCTTATGCGGGAATCCACGGTGGTGAGGTTGTAGGATATGGTACACCTGAAGAATTTAAAAAACTAAAAGGTTCAATCACGGCGGACTATCTTTCAGGAAGAAGAAAAATTGATGTGCCAACTTCTAGAAGACCTGGTAATGGTAAACACTTACTAATAAAAGGTTGTAGAGAAAATAACCTAAAGAACATTGATGTAGATATCCCATTAAATAAATTAGTATTAGTAACTGGTGTATCTGGCTCTGGGAAATCAACTTTAGTAAATGATATTTTATATAATGCACTAGCATCAAGACTATATCGTAGTAAAGTAGAAGTAGGTAAACATGATTCAATTGAAGGTGTCGAAGAAATTGACCGAGTTATTAATATCGATCAAGCACCAATTGGTAGAACTCCTAGAAGTAATCCGGCTACATATGTTGGCGTATTTGATGCAATCCGTGATTTGTACGCAACAACTATTGAAGCAAAAGTAAGAGGATACACTAAGAGTAGATTCTCATTTAACGTAAAAGGTGGTCGTTGTGAATCTTGTCAAGGTGATGGTGTAATAAGAATAGCAATGAACTTCTTACCAGATGTGTATGTACCATGTGAGGCATGTCATGGTTCTAGATATAATCGTGAAACACTAGAATGTAAATATAAAGATAAATCAATTGCGGATGTATTAAAAATGACAATTGATGAAGCAGTTGAATTTTTTAAGAATATCCCTACCATCTATCCTAAATTAAAAACAATGCAAGATGTTGGTTTAGGATATGTAAAACTAGGACAAAGTGCAACTACTTTATCTGGTGGTGAAGCACAAAGAGTTAAGCTTGCCAGTGAATTGCACAAAAAAATTACTGATAAAACAATGTTTATCTTTGATGAACCAACAACAGGTTTACATACATATGACGTTGATAAACTAATGAAAATGATTGAAAAAATTGTTGATATTGGTGCAACAGCCGTAATCATTGAACATAATCTTGATGTAATCAAAATGGCTGATTATATCATCGATTTAGGTCCTAATGGTGGTGATGGTGGTGGCCAAATTGTCGCAACAGGAACTCCAGAAGAAGTAATGTTAAATGAAAATTCCGCAACCGCTCCATATCTAAAAAAAGTATTGGTTGGTAGTTGGAGTAAAAAGAATATAGAATAACAAAAAACTTAGATTTTATTCTAAGTTTTTTTAAATTCAATAAACTTTTTAGGCTTTTTCTAATAGAGCATTCAAAATTAGCATAAACTAAAATAATAAAAGTAAGCAAATTGAAAAACACACGGGGATGTGGTATAATGAGAAATGAAATAGTTGTCTATATATTAGCAATTGTTTTGTGTTTTTTTCTAATAGATAATATTTTTAAAATAACCAAAAAACCAATATATCTAATACTTTACTTAATTATCTATTTAATATTTTTATATTTTTGTCTCTTTGATCGTAAAATTAGTGATGATAATAATTTCAGTGATGGAGCCTACATTCATAACTGGTTTAAGATATTATTTACTAATAAGGTAGTATTCAAAAATATCGTTGGAAACATCTTAATTTTTATACCTATGGGATGCTTCTTAAAAATATTAAAGGTAAATACCATTTTTAAAATATTATATATATTAATAATTATTGTTGGTATTGAATTAATTCAATATATGACTAAGACAGGTATTTTTGATGTATTAGATATAATATTAAATATATTAGGCACAAGCATAGGCTATGTTATGACAAACAAAAAGAGGTGGAACTATGAATAAAGTAACTTTAAAGAAATTAGTTAAAGAATTAAATTTAGAAGTAATTTATGGGAACAGTTATCTAGAACGTACTGTAACTAAAGCAATGTCAAGTAGACCAAGTGTTGAAATGTATTGTGGTTATTTTGATTACTTTGAAAAAGATCGTATTCAAGTAATAGGTACTAAAGAATTAACTTTATTTAATATGCTTAGTGCAAGTCAAAAGAAAGAACGTTTAGCTAAATTATTTAGTTACAATTCTCCTGCTTTTGTATTTACTAAAAATGTTGACGCACCAAAAGAATTCGTTGAAGCAGCAATTGCTTGTCAAATTCCTATTTTCAAAAGCAAACTTTCAACTTCAGGCTTTATTGGTGATTTAACAAATTATTTACAAAGTGAACTTGCACAAAGAAACAAAATTAATGGTTCAATGGTAGAAGTATTTGGCGTAGGTGTTTTAATTGAGGGTGCAGATGGCATTGGTAAAAGTGAAACCGTACTTGAATTATTAAACAAAGGTCAAATTATGATATCAGATGATATAACTAAAATTTATCAACCTGAACCGGGTAGAGTAGTATGTGAAGCACCAAAAGAACGTCAAGGCTTTATGGAAATAAAAGATTTAGGAATGATTGATGTAAAGAATATGTATGGTATAGGTGCTATCAGAAACCATAAGAATTTGCAATTAGTAGTTGAATTAGTAAAAGGTGAAACTTCAAAAGTAACTGAAGAAACTTTCTTTGATACAGCAGTGCCAAAAATTCAAATTGAAGTAGAAGCTGGTAGAAATGTTGCAACTTTGGTTGAAAGTGCAGCTCTAAATTATCGTTTAAAACAATCAGGCTATGACGCTGAAGAAGTATATCAAAATCGTTGTATTCATGAAACATACAAGGGTGGAGAAGAGTAATAATGAATTTAACAATAGTATTGAATAGTATATATAGCTATTTGGTAAATTTACGACCAGAATATGATCGCAGTAGTAGAATAGCTTTCACTATCGGTAATATATCAGTAATGTGGTATGCCATTATCATAATGAGTGGTGCAATTATTGGAACGCTATATGGCTACTATCGCTTTGGTAAAAGACTAGGATTAGATAGTGATACTGTTTTAACAGGACTTGCTTTAGGTCTTATTTTTGGTATTATTGGTGCTAGATTATATTACGTAATTTTTACCGCTTCCGCAAACGAGATTGAATATAAAAGTTTCCTAGATGTTATCAACCCACGAGATGGTGGACTTGCCATTCATGGTGCTTTGATTGCGGTGGCAATATATCTACCAATTTTTTGTAAACTTAATAAAATAAAACTATTAACATTACTTGAAATAGCATTACCATTAATATTATTTGCACAAGTAGTAGGAAGATGGGGAAACTTTGTTAACCAAGAAGCGTTTGGTGGATTAGTAAAAGTACCAAATCTTGCAAACTATGGTGAAATAACAAGATATACTGTGCTTGACGATGCAACTTTAATTGCTCAACGTGAGGCCTTATCACATATGTTAATTCCTAATTTTGTTATTAATAGAATGTATATATCATACTCTAATGCAAATGGTTTCTTGTGTGCAGGTTACTATTATCCAACTTTCTATTTTGAATCAGTACTTAATTTAACTGGTATTGTTATATATATGATTGCAAGAAAACATATCAAGAAAATATTAGTTGGTGATGGCATCAGTTTTTATCTAATATGGTATGGTATCGTTCGCTTTATTGTTGAAACAATGAGAACTGACCCATTATATCTTGGAACAACAGGAATCAAGATGGCTGAACTTACTTCAATAATATACATTGTATTAGGTATTACTTGGTTAATCGTTCGTCGCATCAAAAAAATCCAAATGATATCTTGTTGGGATGCCCTCTATAAAGAAGGTGCGAATATGCGATATGATGATTATGTAATGAAACCTAAGAAAGAAAAACAAAATGAGCAATAAAGAATATGCAATAATATTTGATTGTGATGGCACTGTACTAGACACATATCAATTAATAATTGAAACCGTCTACCAAACCTTTGCTAAAATGTTACCTAATTATCCATTAACATATGAAGAAGCCGATGCTTTTTTTGGCCCCTTATTAGCTGACACATTTAGTAAATATGCCAAAGATAAAAAACAATTAAATGAATTAATAGAATGTTACCGAGTAATAAGCAACAATTTAATGGAAAAATACATAAAAGCATTTCCAGGTATTTTAGATTTATTGAAAGATTTAAAAATGCGTAATTACAAAATTGCCATTGTATCAAACAAAGTTAGCGATGCTGTAAAAAAAGGTTTAGACATATGTAAACTAACACCTTATTTTGATTTAATCATTGGAGCTGAAAAACTAAAAATCGCAAAACCAGATCCTGATGGTATATATCAAGTTTTAAATAATTTCAATATGAATAATGCAATAATGATTGGTGATACAATAATTGACATTGATACTGGAAACAATGCTAAAATAAAAACAATTGGGGTAACTTGGTGTAGAACTAAGCAAGAAGAATTTTTAAGACATCATGCAAGTTATGTAGTTGATACTCCCAAAGAAATATTAAAGATTATTGAGGAATTATAAAGAATGTATGACGTTATAATATGTGGCTCTGGACCAGCGGGTATGTCAGCAGCACTATTCTTAAGAAGGGCCAACTTAAACATTTTAATAGTTGAAAAGGGTACACCAGGTGGGAAATTAATAAGTACTGCCCTCATTGAAAATTATCCAGGTTATATTGAAAATACTGGTATTGATCTTGCAATGATAATGTATCGCCAAGTAAAACATTTTAAAATACCTTATGCCTTTTCAGAAGTTATGAAAATTGAAAAATTAGGCGATGAACATTTTGTAGTTCACACTAAAGAAGGCGACTATGAATCTAAAATGGTAATATGGGCAGCCGGAACAATTGCTAAACAGATTGAAGCAGAAGGCGAAGAAGAATATGTGGGTAGGGGAATCAGCTATTGTGCAATTTGCGATGGAAGCTTTCACGAAAAACAAAATGTTGTTGTAATTGGTGGAGGTAATTCCGCAATCGAAGAAGCACTATATCTTGCAAAAATTTGTAAGAAGGTAACAATAATAACTAGAGGACATCATTTCAGAGCAGATCCCGTGTTAATGGAAAAAGTAATGCGTGCAAATAATGTAGATTTAGTAACTCATCATGTTATTACTAAATTTACGGGGAAAGATTTACTAGAACAAGTTACTGCGAAAGATCGTGACTCTGATAATGAAATAGTCTTAAATGTAAGAGGCGCATTTATATATGTTGGTTTTACTCCATCAAGTACACTTTTAGAAAATTTTGATATTCTTGATGAAGACAAATATATAATTGTAGATAGAAATTGTGAAACAAAAGTAACAGGATTGTATGCGGCAGGCGATTGCATTCAAAAAAACATTAGACAAATTGCAACGGCTGTGGCAGATGGTATTACTTGTGCTTCGGCAATCGTAAGAAAAATTTAATTATGAGTTTTGCAAGTGAAGTAAAAAAAGAATTAATGAGTGTAGAACTAACCGATAAATGTTGTGAAAAAGCCTTAGTGATGGGAATCCTTCATGGTGGTAGTGAAATAGTTATATCAAAAGACGGTAACTATATTATTGTTAAATCATATATTTTAAGTGCTATACAAAAAGTAATGCAAATAGTTAAAAAAAATTATGATGTAAATTTAGTAATAAAATATGGTGATGAGAATAACCTAAATAAAAAACGATATTATTATTTAGAAATTTCAAATAACATAAACCCATTAATTCGTGAATTTAATCTTTATCCATTTGATACACTTAACATAAAACATCCATTATTGATAAATGATTGTTGTAAAGCAAGTTTCATAAGGGGATTGTTTATTGCTAGAGGATCAATTAATGATCCAAGAAAGAATTGTTATCACTTGGAAATAACTTGTCACAGAAGTGATATAGCTCAAGTTGCCAAACATATTCTTGCGAGTAATCAAATAAATGCTAAAATTAGAGAACGAAAAGACAACTATGTTTTGTATATCAAAAAAAGCGAAGAAATATCAGCCTGTCTTGCCTATATTGGCGCATCAAGTGGTGTATTTTACTTTGAAGATTCAAGAATAGTTCGTGATATTGCTAATATGGCAAATAGAATGACCAATTGCGATATTGCTAATTTGAAAAAAAGTAGTGTTACAGCTAACAAACAATTAAAGGCAATAAAGTACATTAGAAAAATGGGTTACTTTAACAAAATGCCAGTTAGACTTCAGACAATATCAATAATGAGAGAGGAATATCCTGATTCAACACTTGATGAATTATCAGCTTTCTCAGATAATTATTTTGGTAAAACTTTAACTAAATCAGGAGTTAGCCATTGTTTAAGATCACTTATGCAATTTTATTATGAATTAGCAAGTAAAAATAGTGTAACTAAAAACCAAAGTGAAAAAAATAACGAATAATTATTAATTATCGTTTATTGTGCATAATAAAAAGCTAAAGAAAACTTTAGCTTTTTTACATGGTTTTTATTTGTAAATTGTTATGCATTGTAATTTCTCTTGTAGGAATATTCTTCATCATCATCTGGTATTGCCCATGCTACAGCAGATACTACTGCCGCAATACCTACTAATGAATAAATAATACGTGAAATAATAACACTAAATCCATCAAACAAGAACGAAACAAGGTTGAAATCGAAAATTCCGACTAAACCCCAGTTAAGTCCACCGATGATAAGAAATACTAAAGCTGTATTTTTTAATATTTTCAAAAAAATTACCTCCTATCACAAATTTACATTATTATTGTTTGCGAAAAATGTAAAAATAATAGTGGAAAAAAATTCTATATTAATTGGCATTATTTTTAAATCACCTACATAAAATTTAACAAGTGAGGTAAAGATAATGAAAAAACAATTTAAAATTATAAATTTTATTTTAATTTTATTTTTAATTATGACACTAACAGGTTGTAAAAAGAAAAAACAAGTTGAAACTACTTTCCCAGAAATTGTTAATAAATTAACATCATATAAATTAGTTGGTAGATTAGAATCAACATTTCCAAGTGGGACTAAGGAATGCAATGTAACTACGTATTATAGAAGTCCTGGTGAATATCGTGTAGAAATTCAAAATCCTAATGTTAATGAAACCCAAATAATGGTTAAAAATAACTCAGGCGTATATGTAATTATACCTAGTATAAATAAAACTTTTAAAGTAAATAGCAGTTGGCCAGAAAATATGAGTTACCCATATCTATTACAATCTCTCAGTAATGATATTGTTCAAGATAGCAATTTAAGAACTACAACAGAAGGTAAATCTACAATTGTAGAATTAAAGGCGAAGTTGTTCACTGAAGATGAAACAACAACTCAAAAAATTATTTTCGATGAAAATAAAATGCCAAAAGAAGTTTTAATATATGATGGTAATAAAAATTTATTAACAAAATTTGTTATCACATCAATTGAACAAAACCCAACACTAGCAAATGAATTATTTAATGTTTCTGAAAGCCTTGAAACTCTTTATACATATTATGAAAACAATCCAATTGAATTTGTAAGAACAGTAAGTTACCCAACCTATTTTCCTGAAGGAACATCTCTAAAAGAAGAAACGATTACTGGAACTTCTTTAAACAAACTTGCAATAATGAAGTTTGGGGGAGAATGTAGTTATACAATAGTTCAACAGTTTGTTAACCTAACAACTGATGCAACCACAGAATATGTTAATGGTAGTATTTACTTAATGGGGGGAGCCTTTGTTTTTGTTAACTCTAATAACATTCAGTTTTATGAGAATGGTATCGAATATACTATTGCTTCAAACGATATAAGTTGCTTAGAAATGATCAAAATGGGTGAATCATTAAAATCAAAAGAAGATAAATAATTCAAAATATTAATTAATTTCTTGCAAATAACTAAAATAAGTGGTAGAATATATATGGTACTAAAATAGTACCACACCCTCAATATGTGTCATCAATTTAATTGATGACATTTTTTTATATATAATATTATTTACAAAATTAGACTAAATATTTGTAAAGCATTTGAATAAGTAGCTAACTTATGTTAAGATATAGTCGTACATTAAATATATTTATAAGTTTGTAATGGGGGAACACTCTTAGAAATTAATCGCAAAACGTTAAAGACTCCCTATTTTTTGGGAGTTTTTGTTTTATATAATCTTGTTATTATATTGATATAGGAGTTTTAGCATATGAAAAAGATATTAACTATTTTTTTAGTAATTTTTGTGGCCTTATTTTTCTTCTTTGGACATCTTTATTATGAGGGAGTTTTTAAAAAAGAAGAATATAGTGGTTTATTAATATATCGAGTTGATATTCTTGAATATTATACTAGTATTGAATCACTGCCAATAAAGGAAGAATATGATCTAGAATTACCAGAAAATGGCAAATTGAGACTTGGAGTAGGTAGTGGTTGGGTGTATAGTATAAAATACTATGAGAGAGAAAAACAATTTCCTAAGATTTTTTATAAAATGTGTGATTTTACACTATATAAAAATGGAGAAGTATATTTGGAGGATAATTATGACGTAAATACCGAACCATATATCAAAGGAGGACTTGTTGATACTAGTAATTTTTTTAAAACAAGTGGCTTTAGTGTAAATCCCAATCCATTTGACTTTATTATTATGCAAAAAGGAAAATACGAGTTAGTAATTGACTTATATATTAATATAAATGATAAAGATTTATCTGAATCTAAAAAAATTATATTTAATATAAATTAAAGGAGGATATAAAATATGAATGTAAAAAAATATTAAAAATAATTATCGTTATTATGTTTGTCCAATATTTTTGGGTAGGTTCATATCTAATACTAGATATATGATAAAATTAATTCTCAAAAAATTATTTAAATATAATATAAGTATATATCAACCCCTTACTTTTCTTGACATATCAACAAGATTATGGTATTATGTTATAGTATAAAAGTGTAATAGGTGTATTAAAATGAACACTAAAGGAATTAAAAAAATATTATTTTTGATAATAATCTTAATTAGTCTATCATCTTGTAATAAAAAGATTAACAAATATAAGCAATTGAATGAAATAGCTTATTCTGATATTCTTTTGCAAAAAGAAGATAGATATTTAGTTTATATTATGAGTAATACTTGTAAGGCTTGTGAAGATATAAAAAATGATATTTTTTCTTATGCTAACAAAGCAAAAACAAATAGTGAATTACCGCCTATATATTACATTAATATATCAAATGTTTCAAAAAACAATGGACTTGTTACTGAAGATGATAGTAGTTATGAATATTTTGTTGGTACAACCAATTATACTGATATTAAAATAACTGCTACACCCGCTTTAATAATCATTGCAAATGGGAAAGTTGAAAACTTTATTTCTTCAAAAGTTACTCAAACAACCAAAAGTGATATACAAAATTATCTTATAGACTTATCAAAATAGGAGAACCAAAATGGAAAAGACAAAAAAAATTAAAAACTTAGATTTATGGATTATCTTAGCAGCAGTTACTTTATGCGCTGCTGTTGCGGCAATATTACTAATTGTAAAACCAGGTGAAATCAAAGAAGTTGAAGATATTAAAGTAATTACAACTGAACAATATAAAGTATTAAATGCTAATGAAACTAAACGATTTGTTATTGTATATGATTCAAGTAGTGTAGATAATGAGTTATTACTTCAAACTGCTGTTCGTTATGCAGAATATACAAGAAAGAACAAAAAAGCTCCTAAATTATATTTAATTGATACACAAACTAATTCAACAATTATAACTGATTTAGAAGAATCAAAAGTATCTCCACGTAAAGCCCCTTGCTTACTAACAATAACTCCAAATAATAGTACTACAAAAATAACTTCTACAGCAAATGTTCCTGATATTTGTAATCAATTAGAAGATTATATTAGTGGTAAAGTATCTTAAAAAATGCTAGATTTACTGATTAAATAGAATCAGTTGTAGTCTAAATAAAACACTTGCATTATTTTCCATATTATGGTAAAATAAAATTGTAATATATTAATATTTCCTAAGTCTGCTTTAATACACTCTTAAGAATATATATACTGACTAGATACAAGCTCTCTTAGGAAAAGGGGGCTTTTTTTGTCTGAAAATAGATTATTATGTGTAAAGTTCATATAATAATAGTGATAAAACATAAAAGACAGTATGGGGAGAACTATATGTTAATTTATTTAGTATTAAAACGAATTATCAAAGAGCTAGTTGGACATTGTATACGGCCAGAAGTATGTTAATTAACTTAAAAAGCGGAAGGAGAAGAAAAAAATGAAAAGAATAATAGTATTATTTATAATGCTTACATTAAGTGTTGCAATTGTTGGATGTAATAATGACACTAAAACTTATACGAGTGAAGAATTAGCACAAAATTTACAATTGATAAAAAATAATAAAAATGATTCTGAAGGTGAAACAAAGTTCATTGACGATAATGATAGCTTATTAACAAAAGTAAAAGAAATGAATATAATGGAATTTCAAAAATTCGCGTCTACCTACAAATCTATAAATTTCAAAAAGTATACTTTTGTTTTATTTGATGAAGATGTATTAATAATTGTTAAGTATTCTGATGATTATTCGAAAATTATTGATGGAAAAATTATGAATAATATAATTCCCACAGAAACTAATAAAAATCAATTAATGAAAGGACAAAGCGTAGATGTAGTAGTTTCATTAATGGGATATCCTTATATGGTTACAATGAGTAGTGAGAATTCATTAAGTTTTAAATTAACAAATGAAGAAATAATCAAAGTAATTTTTGATGAAAATATGCATTCACTAAAAATAATACATATAGATTTTGAATCTATTAAAGATCCTTCGTATGTTGTAGATGAAAAATGTGATCCAAATGAGAATCCAAAAGATATTGAAAGTGCAATTCTTATTTCTGAAAATATGTGTTTTGAAGAAGTTGTTGCATTAATGGGTAAACCACAAAGATCTTTTGGTTCTGGAGCTATTTGGTATGAATGGGATTTAAAAGAAAATAAATCATTGAAAGTTATGTTTGGTAGAAAATCTATGAATGACGATAATTTATATGTAATAAAATATTATATTAAATAATTTAAATCATTTTTTGAGTCTTAAGAGTTAGTAGAGATACTGGCTCTTTTTTAAGTTTTAAAGATAAATTAGTGAATTATTTTTTGAAAATAAAAAAACACCCGCTTTACGGGTGGCTTTAATTAAATTAAAGAATTTTCTCCATACCTATTTTTTGTACACTTAGACCACATTTTTCATAAAACTTAAGTGCACTGTTATTACATGCCCAAACATTTAAAGTTACATTATAACAACCAGCATCTTTTGCAAATTGTAAAACATAATTATATAATGATGTTCCAACTTTTTTACCCCTTGCATTTTCATCAACACATAGATCATCAATATATAAAGTTAAAATATCTGTTAAAGAATTAGAATTATTTTTAATGAAAACACAAAATGCATAACCTAATATATCATCATTATCTACATACACAAAAATAGGTCTATTATCATCAACTATAATTTTTGCAAGTTCTTCATTTGTATATTTCTTAGAACCAACTTTAAATAAATCAGGTCTTTTATCAGAATGAACTTTATGTACCTCATATAATAATTTATTAATACCATCAATATCAGTTAATGTAGCTCTTCTAATTTGCATAATACCTCCTAAATAAAAAAAAGAGTCAATAGACTCCTAAATTTCAAATGGTGATTCGTACGGGATTCGAACCCGTGAATGCATGCGTGAAAGGCATGTGAGTTAAGCCGCTTCTCCAACGAACCAGCATGGCGGAGTAGAAGGGATTTGAACCCTTGCGCCAGTTTCCCGACCTACACCCTTAGCAGGGGCGCCTCTTCAGCCTCTTGAGTACTACTCCATTGCGCTTTATTATTATACCTTTTTTTTAAGCTTTTGTCAAATAATATGTAAATTATAAAAAATAATAATACCAGTATAGAACAATTCATCTTGGTAATAATAAATGCGAAAGGAAGAAAAAAATATGCCAAAATTAAAATGTAAAGTAGATCAATGCGCATATAATAAAACTGGGCTATGCGCAAAAAATTATATTGATGTAGATGGCCCTGAAGCATCAAGTAAAAAAGAAACAAGTTGTAAAAGTTATTTATTTAAAGATGTAGAAACATCATATGATTATGAGTTTGCAACAATGGATTCTAATCCAAGTTTACAAACAGAAGTATATTGTGATGCTACTCAATGTGTATATGAAAAAGGTCAACGTTGTTATGCGGATAGAATAGAAATCTCAAACGTTGATGAAACAACAGCTAAAGATTATAAAAAATCACAAAAACCAAGTGTTACTGAATGTAAAACATTTGAACCACGTGATTAATGAATAAAACGAAATAGACACTAGCGTGTCTATTTTTTTAATACTTATTATTTGCTTCCGCAATTATATCGGCTAGCGAATGTTTGATAACAACATCAACATAATTAATAGTTAATTGTTTATCCATAGTATCCATATGAATCATCCAGTCATAAAGAGCTATGGCAATCATGCTAGTTAAAGTAGAGGTTAAAAAAGTAATAAAGCGGTCAGAAATATTATAAGACTTTTCATCAATAATTTTCTTTATTTGTTTAAAAATAAAATCATTAAAGTTATTTACAAAGAAATTCTTTATGTAATTAGTACTAACTGAATCAATAGCACAATTTATAATATGATGATTTTTTTCTACATAATCCATTGCAAATCTTACTGCGTCATCAAAGTTAGTCATTAAATCAAAACTTTTTATGATACTAACCGCATCTTCTTGTAATGTCCATTCTAACAAATCATATATATCAATAAAGTGATAGTAAAAGGTTTTACGGTTAACATCGCACATTTCAACGATTTCCGTGATAGTAATTTTAGATACGGGTTTTTTACACATTAGTTTCTTTAAAGCATTTGATAGTTTTAATTTAGTTCTATAGTTTATTTCATTTTGTTTCATATAATCACCAATCATATTTTATCATATTATTAATAATATATCTAGTTAAACATTTACCCAATTTCTCACATTTGGGTAAAATTTCTCATTTGAGAGAATTTGACCATTTCATATCGGCATTTATCATAGTATAATTACTGGTGTGAAAACAAAAAAGCAGTATGTGAAAGGAGCAAAAATGTATAAATTTGGAAAATTTATTTCAAAACATCACGTTATAGTATTGATTGTTTCAATTTTACTAATAATACCAGCTGTATTTGGAATGGTTAATACAAGAGTAAATTATGATATGTTATCATATTTACCTGATGATTTAGATACCGTTAAAGGTCAAGATATTTTGTTAAATGAGTTTGGTAAAGGTGCATTCTCATATGTAATAGTCGAAAATATGGAAGACAATGAAGTTGCAAAATTACGTGAACAAATTATTAAAGTTAATCATGTATCTGATGCAATTTGGTATGATAGTATAGCGTCTATTGATATACCAAAAGAAGTATTACCTGACAAAATATATGATGCATTTAATAGTGAAAATTCTACTATAATTGCGGTATTCTTTGATAGTTCATCATCTTCAGAAGAAACAATTGAAGCAGTAGAACAAATAAGAAAAATTACTGATAAGAAAGTATTTATATCAGGTATTTCTGCCTTAGTAGTTGACTTAAAAAATCTTTGTGAAAAAGAAGAACCAATATATGTTGCAATAGCAGTTGCGTGTGCTTTACTTGCAATGATGATATTTAGTGATTGTTGGATTACGCCAATTCTATTCTTAATAAATATAGCTATGGCAATATTATACAATATGGGTACTAATTTTGTATTTGGTAGTATTTCATATATAACTAAAGCTTTAGTTGCTGTATTGCAACTTGCGGTAACAATGGATTACTCAATATTCTTGTGGCATTCATATCAAGATATGAAAAAACAACATGATGATAATGTCGAAGCAATGGCTTATGCCATTAAAGAAACCTTTATTTCTATAGCAAGTAGTTCACTTACAACAATAGCAGGATTCCTAGCTCTTTGCTTTATGAGTTATAAGATAGGAAAAGATTTGGGTATTGTTATGGCAAAAGGAGTAGTTTTTGGATTAATTAGTTGCGTAACAATTTTACCTTCATTAATTCTTATTTTTGACAAATTAATTAGTAAAACAATGCATAAATCATTAATACCTAATATGAATAAATTTAGTGGTTTTATTACTAAAAATTATCTAGCATTTGTAATTATTGCAATTTGCCTATTTATTCCATCAACTATTGGATATGCTAAAAAACCAATATATTACGATTTTACTAAAATACTAGAAACTGAAGATGGCGAAGGAATCAATCAAGATGATATTTTAAGTATTGTTGCGGATATGAAATTAAAAGAAGAATATGGTGTATCATCAACTCACATGATATTATGTGATGCCAAGATGAATGCAACAAAAGCTACAACAATGTTAAGTGAATTAGAAAAAGTAAATGGTGTAAAATTAGTACTTGGGTATAACTCTTTGGTTAGTGATACGATACCAGAAGAAATCATACCTGATAGATTAACAAGTATCTTAAAGAGTAATAATTGGCAATTAATATTAGTAAATAGTGAGTACACTGCTTCAACTACTGATTGTAATAATCAATTAGAAAATTTAAATAAAATAATAAAAAATTATGACGACAATGCAATGCTAATAGGTGAAGCTGCTTGTACTAAAGATTTAATTAGTATTACCGATGTTGATTTTAAAGTAGTATCTTTGGTTTCAATAGCATTTATCTTTGTTATAATTCTATTTACTTTCAAATCTATAACATTACCAGTAATACTTGTTGCGATAATAGAATTTGCTATTTTCCTAAATTTAGGATTAACATTCTATACAAAGACTGATATGGCATTTATTATTCCTGTTTGTATAAGTACTATTCAATTAGGTTCATCAGTTGACTATGCGATTTTATTAACTTCAAAATACAAAAAAGAAAGACTTAACAATGAAGATAGAAAAGAAGCCGTTAAAGATGCTTTAGCATCTTCTTCAAGTTCAATTATTACAAGTGCTTTTGGAATGTTCTTTGCAACAATTGGTGTAGCTATATATTCTGAAATCAATGTAATAAGTACTATGTGTAATTTGCTTGCTAGAGGTGCAATATTTAGTATGTTAGCAGTATTAATAGTACTTCCAGGTTTATTAATTATTTTTGATAAAGTTATTTGTAAAACAAGTTTAGATTTTAAAAACATAACAAAAGGAGAAATACATGAAGAAATTAAATTATAAAAGAATAAGTTTATTACTATTATTAACTATTATTTGTATCCCTCTTTGTGCTTGTAAAAAGCCTGAAACTGAAGAACCTTCAGAACAACCAAATGAACAAATACAAGCACCAACAAGAACACCATCCACAGATAAAAACGAAAAAAATGAAATGGTTTATATAATTCTTGATAAAACAGGAAAAAAACAAAAAGTAATTGTTAATGATCGTATAATAAATAAACAATGTTTAGATGAAATAAAAGACTTAACAAGTTTAGATAATTTAAAATTAATTAAAGGTGATGCAACCTTTACTAAAGATTTAAATAATGTTACATGGAATGCCAATAAAGAAGATATATATTATACAGGCGAAACAGATAAAGAAATACCTGTAAACATCAGTATAAAATATTATCTAAATGAAAACGAAGTAACTTATGAACAATTACAAGGTAAAAGTGGTAAAGTAACAATTCGTTTTGATTATACATGCAATCAAAGTGAAATAGTAAAAATTAATAATGAGGACAAAACAATATATGTACCATACCTTATAATTAGTGGAGTTGCATTCAATAATGCAAAAACTGCCAATATTACGTCTCAAAATGGCAAAGTAATCGATGATGGCAAAAATAGTTTTGTTGTAGGCTGTGCAATACCAGGATTAAAGGAAGACTTAGAAATTGAAGATTTAAATATACCTACATATTTTGAAATAAGTATGGATGCGGTAGACTTTAATATGGATACTACTTTTTCTGTAGCTACTAATCAATTTATGAATGGTATCAATTCAAACGATATAAAGGATAATAAACAAACACTTGATGAAAAAATAACTGATTTATCAACAAAACTAACAATGGCTTTAGGGGGGACTCAAGATTTAGTTAATGGTACAACTGATTTACTAAATGGTATAACAACTTTATGTAGTAAAATTAATACTCTTGCAAGTAGTATAGAACAATTATCTAGTCATAGTGAAGAACTAAGAGAAGGATCAAAAAAAGTATTCATGAGCTTATTACAAAATGTAAATGATCAATTTGCCCAAAAAGATATTCCTCTTGATACTTTAACAATAGCTAATTATAAAACTACATTAAATAATTTGTTACAAAATCCTACTGATGAACAAAAAAATGTTTTAATAACAATGACAACTACTGAACTAGATAATAAATTAACTGATGTACCAGATGCCTATAAAACTTGTTTTAAAGTAATGATGTATGATGCAATAGTGGAAAACAATATGACAAAAGATGAAGCTATTACTTTCGCAACAACTAAATTAAAAAATGCCATTATTGCTAATACTGTATCAACAAATACCGAAATAACACCAGATGCTACAGTTTACAATTTATTGAAGTCTCAAGGCTTAGATGACGCAACTGCCGGATTAATGGCAAAGATTTGTAATTATCTTGCTATTCAAACTGGTGGAAATGCTACTGATTATATTGCAACTTCTAAAACAATACTTGAAGATGCGCAAATAGTAAAACTTGCAATGGCTGATGAAAAACAAACAACCAAAGTAAATACATTATGTTTAATGCTTGCTAAAGAAGAATTATTACCAACAGTAAATGAAGTAGTAAAGAGTTTAGATGAATATAATGATTACTATAAAGGAGTAATTGATTACACAAGTGGTGTGGATCAAATGGATCAAGAAATCAAAGCAGGTAACTTAGAAAACAAGTTGCAAGAACTATTAGATGGTAGTAAGAAGTTAAATGATGGTACTATTAAATTAAATACTGAATTACAAGAATTCTATGAAAACACTTTAAAGGATATACTAGAAAAATATAATAATGACTTTACAAATATGGTAGAACGTATATGCATAATTAATGATGTAATTGCTAAATATCAAATGTTTACTAGTGTATCTAGAGATATGATAGGTAAAACTACCTATATTTACACAACAAAATAAACCTTCCAAAATTTTTCATCCCCAAAAGGCCTATAAAAATAGGCCTTACTTTTTTTAGATTTAATCGCTTGCACAAAGTCTTTTTTTTTGGTATAATAATAAAGCAATCAATTAGGGGCATCGTACAACGGTAGTACACCGGTCTCCAAAACCGTCAATGTGGGTTCGATTCCTACTGCCCCTGCCATTGATAACATGGCGAATATGGTGAAGTGGTTAACACAGCGGATTGTGGCTCCGTCATGCGTGGGTTCGAATCCCACTATTCGCCCCATTAAAGTAAATCGATAAGTCTTCTAATAAGGCTTATTTTTTTTGACTTTTAGGCTAGAATACCTTATTTTTTATGCGAATATAGTGTTCGTGTACACAATCTAGTGTACATAAACATTGGAATAATTAATTAAACAGTTGCATTATTTGTCAAATTATGGTATAATCAAAACATAAATAATAAATATCCTAAGTTTGCTTTTGGGGGAAGACACTCTTAAGAATACACATACTGATTATAAAAACTCCCTAAGAAAAAAGGGAGTTTTTTGCATTAAAATAAGTTATTATGTGTAAATTGCATATAATAATATGATATGATGTAAAAGAAAGTATGGGGAGGTACTATATAAGAATTTATTTAGTATTAAAACGAATCATCAAAGAGCTAGTTGGCCATAGTATACGGCCAGAAGTATACTAATAAACTTAAGAAGTGAAAGGAGAAGAAAAACTAAAATGAAAAGAATAATTGCATTTTTTATGTGTTTAATAGTCATAATAGGTCTAGCTGGATGTAAAATAAAGGAAAAGACAGAATTACACTTTTATACTAGACCAAATACTAATTATCAAATGGCTTACATAATATATGAGATTTATGGAGAACCAACTAAAATCATTGATGGATTTTATTTTGAAAAGAATGATATAGTGTTAAATATTAAATATGGATGGAATGAAGCAAAAATAGAATCCTTATTAAACGGTGCAAATAATAAACAATATGAATTAATTTGTTTTGGAAGTTATATATATTTAGAGCGACAACCATCAAATAGTATTTGTGATGATTACAAAAACTTTGAAAAAAGCATTCTAATTGAAGAGATAGATAAAGAAGTCTTTTTATCAGATTATTATAAAGCAAATTTAGGAAAAAGTAATTTTTTTAATTCCAAACCTCCAATTTTTTCTAAAGAAAATGAGGGCATTAAATTAAAATTAACGCCTGAATATATAAATTGGCTAGAAGAATCAACAGAAAATTATAGTAAAGTATTTTATTTTGCAGTTGTTCCAATTTATTATGATTCAACCAATAATAAGTACTTATTGTCTTTTGGTAGTAAGTATGATGGCATAGAAATTGAATACCATTATGATGAAGAAAAAAATTTAGTACATATGAATGCAAGTTAAAGGATGGCATATGAAGAAGATATTTTTATTATTTATTTGTTTTTTGACCATTGGTTCGATTGTTTTTGGCAATTCTTTGAATGTGTATGCATCTGATGATGAGTCAAATATCACTATAACAAGTAGTGACCAATTTTTTTCTTATTCGTTTGCTGGAATGACGTATACTAGTAATATTTCATTAGATGATGCTTGGAATAATGCAATGGAATCCCAATATGAATTAGGGAATTTGGGTTTGAATGACATAGAAATAGAATACGGATTATATAATTCAAGTGCAATAAATCATATTGTCCCAAATGAAAATTCAAGGAGTTCATCAAGAAATCCAGAGGAAGATGGTATTAAAGTTCATTTAGAATGGCAACCCACTTCCAATGGAAACTATATTCCTTTAAAATATATGAAAGTGCAATTATATTATATTTATTATAATAATGATAGTCCATTGACTTCAATAGTTTTAGAAGAGGGATATACAGATGATAATGGAAATTATGTTTTTACTGATATATTAAGCTGGAAAGAACTGTTACATCCAGTAAGTGGAATAAGCTTGAGTATGATTAATGGTATAGAACTTCGTGTACGTATATGTCCTGATGGTAAAACTTTTAAAATTCAAAAGGATTGGCTTAATGTATTAAACCTTGCAGGAGAAGTGCTAACAGATTGGAGTATTGTAAATGGAATAATTGAAGAGTTTTTGTCTTATAGTGTAATTACTAATTCGATTAATGTTGGGTATTTTGATAGAAATGGAGACTTTGGAACAATACAAAATCCATATGGAATCAAACTAAATGATACAGGTGGATTAGTAGAATCAAATGTCTTAAATAGATCTTTTAAAATTGCTCAAAGTCTTGCAATGGGTCAAAAATTTATTAACGAACAAGGAATTGATATTACAAATAAAGTGAACGTGGCATATCCCGCATTTTATGGTTCGGATATGGATACCAATGCTTTTTGTTATTATGATTATAATTTGCAATCAGGATTAATGTGTATAGGCGGATTACGAGACCCTATGTCAAGACTTGATTATGATTGGTACTCAAACAATGAAAATGTTGCAGTAGTAAGTCAATATGGTACAGTTTTAGCAAAACCAGTTGATAGTAATACAATAGTTACAATCTATGCAGTATTAAAGAAAGATCCAAGTGTTGTTTATCGTACAACATTTACAATATTAAATGATACTTCTGAAGAAATAATTGAAATAGAATGTAATATGTCATATTCATTCAATGAAAAAAATGGATATTATAATTTTGAATTGAATGATTCTAATTGTCCATATCCAATGATTCAATATTATGATTGGATCATATTTGTTCCTTGTCAAGAAAATGATATTTCTGTAACAATGGGTGCTTGGGGGTATATTACTTCGAGTGGTCCTGGAATAGCAATCATAACTGGAACATATGAATTTAATCCAAGAGTTACAATAATTATTAATTTATCGATTACAGAATAATATTTTAAAGGAAATTAGTAGCAATACTAGTTTCTTTTTTATTTATAAGGAAATCCTATTTTTGTGGTTGATAACAAAAAAGTTCTAATAGAGGATTTTAAAAGTAAATTGCATAATTAAAACCAGAACCACTTAGTAAATTTTTTCGGAGTTCTGTTATTAAAAAGTGTGAATTAATTGTTATAAGCTTATTTCATTAAGTGACTAGCAAGAATCATAATCCTTTATTACAACAGGTACATTTTATTTTTAGATATGCTGACTTTTCATATAAGTCTTGAATATCAAGCATTTTCATATAAATATCATAAAACATATCATCAGTTTTTTTTAACATTTAGTACAAGTCATATTAACAAATTTTTGTTTTCTAATTCAATACCATCATCTCTAATGTCGATACCATTAACCATATGATATGGTATATTATGGGCTTTCAAGTGTTAGGATGCATTAAAGCACGAATTTTTTCTAATTTATGAAGTTTTTCATAATAAGAAGAATGATGATTTTTAGCAGCATATAGTTCATAATATCTAATAGTTTTAAAATGTTTATTATGAATGTTGCGTATGGTGTTAGCGGTAAATTAAAAAACATGTTCAGTAACACATGTTCAGTAACAGTACACGCTTGTGAGTTTTATGATATTGTACCAATAAGTAATTAAATCATCATCATAAACAATATTAGTAATTCTAGCTTCAACGATAGCAGGTTTACCAGAATAAAGCATAACATATTCAGTACCTTTTTTAATGTTAGAATACTTAACAAATATTTTATAAAAATATATAATAGTATATACAATAAAACTAGAAAGTTGAAGTACTTTCTATTATAGTTAATCGTAAGCCCTAAACGATTTATTTCTTTAAAATATTGGAGTCCTATAGTGGACTCCTTTTTTAACCTAAAAAAAGATAAATTATCTTTCGATGTTAGAAAATTACCTATTTATGAAGTTCATAATTTAGATTTGTATAAATAATAATGGAAATATGATTAGTATTATGATATAATATTAGTGTGAAAGGAGTGGTATTAATGAATTATAATAATGTTAAATTTAAAGGTAATTTCAGAAGTTATCAACAAAGAATATTAGATTCAGCAGATTTATATTTAACTGATGGGAAAATTAATATTGTTGCCGCTCCTGGAAGTGGTAAAACTATATTAGGTTTGGAACTTATTAGAAGATTAGGTAAACCTTGTATTATTTTATCTCCTACAACCACTATAAGAGATCAATGGGGTGAAAGATTTAAAGAATCATTTTTGCCGGATGATTATAATATTAATGAATATGTAAATTATGATTTAAATAAAATTGTACTTATCAATTCAATTACATATCAAGCATTATATTCTGCTATGAATAGAATAAGCTCTTCAAGTGGAGACGAAATAGTTGATTATTCTAATATAGATTTATTTAAATTAATAAAAGAAAAGGAAATTAAAACAATATGTTTAGATGAAGCACATCATTTGCAAAACGAATGGCAAAAAGCTTTAGAAAAATTTATTAAAGCTTTGGATAAAGATATTACAATTATTTCTTTAACTGCTACTCCTCCATATGATGCTAATACGACAGAATGGCAAAGGTATATCAGCATTTGTGGTGAAATTGATGAAGAAATCTTTGTTCCTGAACTTGTAAAGCAAGGTACACTTTGCCCTCATCAAGATTATGTATTATTTAATTATCCTACTGAAGATGAGGTAAAAAGTTTTAAAGAATATAAAGAAAAAGCATTTTTGGTAATTGATGAAATAGGGAAACTAGACTATATTATTGAAATAAATCAATTATTGAATATTAATTATCAAAATATGTTAATGGATATATATGCTAATGTTAAAGAGTATATTGCATTATTAATATTATTTAATTATTATGAATATCCTGTTAATAATAGATTAGTAAAAATTCTAACTGATGTAAATCATTTACCAAATATAAATTTACATTATGCTGAAGTTGCAATACAATTTTTAATTGATTCCAATTTACTTAACAAAGAAGAAAAAAATATACTATTAAAATTATTAAAAGAAAATTCACTATATGATAATAAGCAAGTAAACCTAGATTTGGATGAAAAGCTAAAAAGAAGACTTATCAGTTCTCTTGGCAAAATGGATAGTATTTCAAAAATTGTTGATAGTGAATATGCTTCTTTAAAAGAAAAATTGCGAATGCTTATTTTAACAGATTATATAAAAAAAGAATCGTTAACAAAAGTTGGTTCTGACGATTCAATAGATAATGTAAGTGTTGTAAGTATATATGAGGTTTTAAGAAAAAAAAAGGACATTAGAATTGCTGTTCTTTCAGGAAGTTTAGTGATATTACCTAATATAGTAATTGAAGAAATCAAAAATAAATATGATTTATCTTCGAAAATACTTGAGAATACAGAGTATTCTGTAGTTAATTTTAAAGGCACAAATAAAGATAAGGTTAAAATTGTATCCAGCCTTTTTGAAGATGGGCTATTTAATATTTTAATCGGAACTAAATCATTACTTGGAGAAGGATGGGATTCACCATGTATTAATTCATTAATTCTTGCAAGTTTTGTAGGAAGTTTTATGCTTTCTAATCAAATGCGGGGTAGAGCGATAAGAATTAACAAAAAAGATCCCGATAAAGTGTCGAATATTTGGCATCTAGTGACTATTGAACCTGATTATATTTTTGAAGAAAATAAGGTTAAAAAAATAGGAATATTTTTATCTAATCCTAAAAATATTATTCAATCTATAGATTATGAAACTTTGGTTAGAAGATTTGATTGCTTTATGGGACCTAGTTATGATTCTAATTCTATAGAAAGCGGTATAGATAGAGTTTCAGTGATAAAACCACCTTTTGATAAAAATGGTATAGATACGATAAATAAAGAAACATTAGAGCTTTCAAAAAATAGAAATTTGATAAAAGATAAATGGAATAATGCTTTAGCTGAATCAACAAAAATTGGAATTGAAACAGAAGTGCCTAAAGATAGAAAAATTCCTGCCTTTACTTTTATTAACATTGGTAAAATATTGTTGATTTTAAGCTTTCAAAGCACATTGATTAGTGTTTGTGCTCAAACATTGGCTAAATTGCCTGTTCAATCAAAGTCAGGCTTGTTAGCTTTAGTGATAATGTTTCTATCTACAATTATTTTTGTTTTTTCGATTACATTTGTGACTCAAAAATTAATTGCCAATGCAAATCCGACAAGTCAGATAAAGAGTTTTGCAAAATGTATTTTAAAAACATTAAAAGATATTGGTATTATTGAATCTGCTTGTAGTTTGAAAGTGAAAAGCGATCCTAATGGAATGTTTGTAAATGTGTCTTTAGTGAATGCAACCATTCATGAATCAAATATTTTTAATAAATCAATAGCTGAATTTCTAAGCCCTATTGATAACCCTAGATACATTGTTATTAAAAGAGGATTATTACATAAGTATAATTATAAATATTCATTTGCTTGTCCATCTATTATTGGTAAAAATAAAGAAACTGCTGATTTGTTTAACAAATATCTATCAAAAATTATTGGTAAATATGAGTTAGTTTATACAAGACATGAGAATGGCAGAAAATTTATACTAAAATGCAGAATCAAGTCATATATTTCTTACAATGCTAAAAAAGTAAATAATAAACATAAAATATCAAGATGGGATTAAAGTGAATTGTTCTGTGCGATTCACTTTTTATTGTGTCATAGATATAAAAGACTTATAGTGATGAATAAAAAGATGCATCGTGAAACATTTCGTCCACCACACATAAGCATAGCCGATTCTAATCTAGTTTTTTTGTTTATTATGTCTCTTTGTTTCCTCTATAGGCAAAATATAACAAAAAAATAAAGTATAATATGCTCGATATTTTGCCGATAATATGATATAATGATAGTGAATAGAGGTGTTATTATGAATTTTTTAAGCGTAGCTGAAGTAGCAAAACTATGGAGTATGTCAGAACGAAGTGTTAGAAATTATTGTGCTGAAGGGAGAATCCCTGGAGCGATACTTGTTGGTAAAACTTGGATGATACCTAGTGATGCTGCTAAACCTAATAGAAAAGCAAGAACTAGCAATAGTAAGAAAACATTACTTTATATTTTAAAATTAGAAAAAGAATCTAAACTTAAAGGTGGAATATATCACAAGGTTCAAATAGAACTTACATATAACTCTAATCATATAGAAGGAAGTTGTCTTACACATGATCAAACAAGATACATATATGAAACTAACACAATTGGTTTAACAAATGAAGTTATTAATGTTGATGATATTGTTGAAACTGCTAATCACTTTAGATGTATAGATTTAATCATAGATAAAGCTAATCTAAATATTACTGAAAATTTAATAAAACAATTACATTTTATTTTAAAAAATGGCACGACTGATAGTAGAAAAAATTGGTTCGTTGTAGGTGATTATAAAAAGCTTCCTAATGAGGTTGGTGGAAGAGTTACAACAAGCCCTGAAAAAGTAGAGGATGAAGTTAAATCTTTAATAGAATGGTACAACAATATTAAAAATAAAACATTAAAAGATATAATCGAGTTTCATTATAGATTTGAATGCATTCATCCTTTTCAAGATGGTAATGGTAGAGTAGGTAGACTTTTAATGTTTAAAGAATGCCTTAAATATAATATAGTTCCTTTTATAATAGATGATAAACTAAAGACGTTCTATTATAGAGGGCTAAAAGAATGGAAACAGGAAAAAGGATACTTGGTTGACACGTGTCTTGCAGCACAAGATCAATTTAAAGTGTATCTTGATTATTTTAGAATAGAGCATGATAAGTAACTTTTTGTTATTTAAATAAAATTAGTATATTACTACAAAAATGAATTGTCTACTTTAGAGACATCATATCTTTTATTCTCAGTTTTTAATTTTAAATATACAAGTAGAAATATATTTAAAAGTATGTTAAAATTATTAATGATAAAATGTCACCTTTTTAGATTTCAATTGTATTATAGGTGAAAGGGATTTAAATTATGAAAATATCACAAGAACAATTTGACTATGTATATGAAGAATATGCCAAAGAATTACTACAAATAGCATATGGTTATACAAAAAATAAAGAAGATTCAATTGATATAATGCAAAATGCATATGTAGCTTTATTAGAATCTAACAAAAAATTTGAATCTAACGAACATGTAAAATATTTTTTGATTAGAGTTACTATAAATGAATCGATTAACTTTGTAAAATCACATAATAAAAAAAGAGTAGTATATGACAATGATATTGTAATGAATGCCCCTGACCAAACAAAATTTGAAATGCCATATGATATTTAAAAAATTGTCACCCTTTTATCGGAAAAATACAAAACAATAATTATTTTGTATTATTACGATGAAATGAAAATTAAAGATATTTCTAGAGTTCTAAAAATTTCTGAATCTGCAGTAAAGAAAAGACTAGAACGAGCAAGAAATTTAATTAGAGAAATTATAGAAAGGAATTACAAAAATGATTGATAAAGAGTTATCAGAATTAAAGAATGATATTCCAGAGTATAATATTGATGAATACAAAAATGAAATTTATAATAAATATAATAATAAAAAAACAAGGGATTATCGTTTTCCTAAACTTACCTTTGCGACCATTTTAATAGTTGCTATGTTACTTGGTATTATAGGCCTTGGTACATATTCTATAAAGGTAGAAGCAAAAGAATACAATACGGCAGTAGAGTTTTTTGAAATCAATCAATTATCAACTGAAGGATTAACAAGAACTGAGGTTAAAGAAATTTACTATGATATTATTACTAATAAATTTGAATATAAGAAAACTGGAGAAGTAATCGTAAAAAGCATTAAAAGTAAAGTTCCAGGTTATAGTATTGACCTTAAGAATGTGGACGCAAGTACGGTTGCTAGTTTTTGGGAATTATGGGATAATATACTTAAACAGTCGAAGCCATCGGATATAGAAATAAGCTACTATGATTATGAAGATATTTCTAATCCAGATAGTTATACTTACAAAAAATCTAAAGTTACTAAATATGAAACTACAATAAAGTGTTGGGAAACTGAATTATATTATTTTGCAAATGGTTATATCAAATCTAATGATTACATAATTGTATATGGTACACAACTAAATGATGGTGAGTACATTAGGACGGCCTACATAACTAAAATTAATAATGATGGAAAAATAATTTGGGAACAAAAGTTTGAAGATTCTAGTAAATTCTTTAAAATATTTATAAATAAAGATGACACAATAACGGCTTTTGCTAATAAATCTTATCAAAATACATATTTGAAAATGTATAAAGTAAACCATGATGGTGAAATTATATATAACTACCAAAATTCATTTAATGATTTGGATGGTAACAGAGTTAATGAAATCACAGAAACAACTGATGGTTACTTAGTACATTTAATTAATAGAGAATATAATGCCAAGTTTGTTAAGATTAATAAAGATGGTATATTACAACAAGAATTTAGTTACGAGTTTAGTGCTAGTTGTGAGGCTGAAAATTATAAATATTTCTTCACAAATATGATTGAATTTGAAGGTAAGTTATATTTATCTGGATATTCGGTTCCATCATCATCTAATGGATCAAGCGGAGTTGAAAAAATAATTGATCAATTAATGCAAATGGATTATGGAGAAATAACAGATGAATTAGTTTTATCTTTGTTTAAACAAAACTTTAAAGCCGTTTTATTGGTTTGTGATAATGAAGATGGTGAATTAAGTAAGTTTTATAGTGTTGATGCGGGGGTCGGTTCAAATTTAAGAATAGAAGATGATAAACTTGTTTGGGAAGTAGAATACTTTATAACTATGGGCTATTCACCATTTACTAGTTCATTTACTTTTGGTGGTGTAACTCAAGTATATAATTATATTTTCGATAAAGATGGCAAATTCTTAAATGCTAGTGAAACCGAAATTAATCGAATGTTTAGAAGATAGTTTTTAAGTCAGTTATCAATTTGGTAACTGACTTTTTATATGAAAAATATATTATTCAGTATTATCATTTATGAAATTGATTATAATTAAAATATGGTGATGAAAAGATTTTGAAAGAAAATATTTCGGTAATGCTAAAAATAATTAATTAAATAGGTTACGGTTATAAAATGCTTTTATACAATTTATTTCAGATTTAAGACTAAATAATCTTAAAGTCATTGATGTGTTAGAACTTTAAAATCTTTATTTTAATTACTATGACTATAATATTTGAATAAAAAAAACAAAAGGCTTGACTTTTTCGGGTGGGTGGTATAATTAAGTCATATTAAAAAAGAAGGAGTCGCAAAAATGAATGAAAATTTAAAAAAGCAATTAGAAGAAATTGATAAAACGAGCGTTATAAAAAGATTAAAATCTTTACTTGATATCAAAGAAAGAAATGAAACGAAAGTAAAAATTACGCAAGAATGTGTTGATAAAATAAAAAAATATTTATTAATGCTTGATTTAATAGTAAATTGTCCTGATCGATACGAAAGTGGTAAAAAGGTAGATCACTACATTTTTTCGCAACCGGGAATGAGATATTCAATAACAAAAGCGTTAGTTTATTCACTGTTGCAAGATGAATATTTCAAATCACTTTCAGAAAGTGATAAAGAATATATTACAAATAAAGTATTAACGGATGTTAAAGGAAGAATGTTGGAAGAAATAGTTTTATTAGAAGTAAATAAGGTAATCCATAAGAATAAAGAAGCGTTTAAATTCAAATTTGATGCGGGGGGAGAATATGATATGATAATTTATGATAAATCAACTAACACTTGTAAATTATACGAGATAAAACATAGTGATAAAATTGATGATAGACAAATCCGTTTTCTAGTTGATAAAGACAAATGTGAGTTAATTGAAAACAAATATGGTACCATTGTTGGTAAGTATGTTTTATATAGAGGACAAAATAAAAAAATTGAAAGCATCGATTATATAAATGTTGAAGTATTTTTAACTAACTTAAAGTATATATAGATTAGGTGATATAGTATGAATAATAAAAAAAATGATATTGATATATTCCAAAAATATTTAAAAAGCGAAGAAAAATATATAAAAATTGCCCTCACTGACAGCTCGTATAAAAATTATTGCGAAAAGCATAATCTTTCCTTTTGCGATGATAATAAAAATTTAGCAACCTTGGGTGATGCTATAATAAAATTTGTATATGCAAAAATGTTATACAATGAATGTAAAAATAAAAAATATTCAAAAGAAATAGAAAAATACATTACAGATGAAAAGCTTGTTAGAATTGCTTCCAAATATGATTTAATACAATATATTGACTTAGATGAAGATGATGATAAAATAAGAAAAGACTATGATTATGTGCCTAAAAAAGGTAAAAGTCCACATAAATATATTGCAACAGCTGTTGAAGCCATGGTTGCCGCAATATATTATAATAATAATTTAGAAGAAATTGAAAAAATATTAGATAATTGGAAAGATTTATGAATAAATATATCTTAAAATTAGAAAAAAAATAAATATTTTGTTATAATATGATAAATAATTAAAGAGAATAGGAAAAACAAAAAATAATGAAGAAGAAATTAACAGTTAGAGATTACATTTATATTGGAAGTATGCTTTTTGGAATGTTTTTTGGTGCTGGTAACTTAATATTTCCAGTTTTAATGGGACAGTTATCAGGAAGTAACGCTTGGCTTGCAATTTTTGGTTTTTTAATCACGGGTGTTGGATTACCTTTACTTGGTGTTGCCGCACTAGGAATTAGTAAAAGTGATGGCTTGTATGAACTATCAAGTAAGGCAGGTCGACCATATGCAATGTTTTTCACCCTTGCTTTATATTTAACAATAGGACCATTTTTTGCAATACCAAGATGTGCTACTACATCTTTTACGGTAGGTCTTGAACAATTGATACCAAGTGATGAACACTTATGGTTATATCTATTAATATTTTCAATTGTCTTTTTTACAGTAGCATTAATACTTTCACTTTATCCAGGTAAGATTTTAACATGGATAGGTAAGATTCTTAATCCAATATTTTTGGTATTCTTAGCCATTTTAGTAATAGTAGTAATGTTTACTAAAACAAATCAAAATCTAACAATTGAACCAACGGGTAATTATATAACAAAACCATTTATGACTGGTTTTCTTGAAGGTTACAATACAATGGATGCTTTAGCAAGTCTTGCTTTTGGTATAGTAGTAGTCAAAGTAATATATGATCTTGGCGTGGAAGATGAGAATGTTGTTGCGAAAAGCACCCTAAAATCAGGTATTATTAGTTGCGTATTAATGGCGGTTATATATGTTGCGGTGACATTTATTGGAGTTCGTAGTAGATATGTTTTAGAACCCGCTGAAAATGGTGGTGCAGCTTTTGCACAAATTGCCGAATATTATTTAGGTAAAGGTGGTTTGATTATTTTAGCAATAATGGTTACTGTTGCTTGCCTTAAGACCGCAATTGGTTTAATTACAAGTTGTTCAGAAATGTTTACAACAATATTTCCTAAAGGCCCATGTTACAAAGTTTGGGTGTATATATTTAGCGCAATATCGTTTACACTTGCTAACTTAGGATTAAGTTCAATTATTAAAATTTCAATACCAGTATTAATGTTTTTATATCCTCTAGCAATAGTATTAATTTTGCTAGCATTATTTGGGAAATTATTTAACAATAGTAAGATAATCTATAAATGGACAATCGGATTCACAATAATTGGCGCAGTATATGATTTTTGTTGTGCATTACCTGCTGATTTTTTAAATTCAATCCATTTAGTAAAGCCACTCGAATTTATAAGAAAAATACTCCCTCTTTCACAATATGGCTTGGGTTGGATATGCCCTACATTAGTGGGTTTATTTATTGGTATAGTAATATTGCTTTTCAACAATACTGAAAAGAAGGATAAAATAGTAGAGGGATGATGACGTATGTATATAATGATAAAATACATAATTAAATTTAAAGACAGAATATATATAAATTTTAGGCAAAAGATAAATAAGCTGTTAACATATGCAATACTTTGGATTCTGGCAGTAATTGTCGCGACTTATTTAGCATTTTATGGATATGGAAGAGTGATTACCTGGTATGACTACTTCTTTGGATTGCTATTATACATTTTTTCAACATTAGCTTATATCATATACATTTTTTGGTGGTTATTTCATGATTATAGTTTAGGGTTAAAAGGTGAAGTAAAATGGTCAATAAATAAACCGGAAGAAAGTAGTGTGTGGAAATATAAACTAACTGCTAATAAACGGAATCGTTGTTATGAAGAAGAAGGAACAATCGAAAAGGTTGAAGAAAGCAAACGATTCATCATCATAACTACTGATACTAATCGAGAACACATAATAATAAAAAAGAAAATAACCGAAGAAGAGGTTAGGTTTTTACAACAAATTAAGAAAGAGTTAAATGAAAAACAGCGAGAAAATAATGAAATATCAAATACCTAAAAATGAAAAATTATTAGAAAAGGTGAAACAGCTTTCAGTTGAACAACTATTAAAGATTGTTGTATGTCCTAATTATCGAAATGAGAATGAAAGGATATATGATACATATTTTGCATTTGTACATCCCACTACTATTGAAAATGCTAAAAAGGTTGATTACTAAAATAAAAAAAGTAAATCTCCCAGTGTTGATAGCATCAGATATGGAAGCTGGACCCGGGTCAGCAATTGTAGGAGCTACAGAATTTCCATCAATTCGAGCAATCTGTGAAACAAAAAAAGAAATATTAGCGTACGAAACAGGAAAAATTGCCGCAATAGAATCAAGATAAGCGTTATACGATTGGACTTTTGGACCATGTGTAGATATTTTAAAAAATCATTTTTCACCAATAACCTCAATAAGAAGTGCTAGTGAAGATTATAAAGAAGTAATTAAATACACAAAACAGTACATTTTAGGCTTACATGATAATGGCTTAATTGCCACTGCAAAGCATTTTCCTGGCGATGGAGCTTGTCTATTTGATCATCATTTAACTACTCCAATAAATCCTCTTTCAAAAGAAGAATGGAACAATAGTTACAAAAAAGTATATGAAGAAATTATTAACTCAAACATTAAATCAATAATGATTGGACATATTGCGTTACCATATTATGATGAAAAAGATGAAGAAACTAATCTTTATCCTCCCGCAACCCTTTCATATAGATTAATGACTAATTTACTAAAAGATGAATTAGGTTTTGAGGGACTTATAATATCAGATGCTATAGAAATGAGTGGTTTTTGTGGATACATCAATTACTATGAAGCTTGTGCCCGATTTTTAATGAGTGGCGGCGATTGTTTATTGTTTGCACATCCTGATGAGGAATTTATTATGAAAATGTCTGAATTAATCGATAAAGGGATTTTGAAATTGGATATCTTAGTGAATAGAGCATATAGAGTTATTAGTTTTGTAAATGATTGTTATAATATATCTACTGATATAAAATTTGATATAGAAGAACATCAAAAAATTGCTAGAGAAGTAGTAGAAAAATCTGTCAAAGTTTATAGAGATAGAAAAAACATCTTGCCTTTATCTGAAAAGTATTTAAAAATTGCTCATATAGTTATTGCTAAACAAATAAAAACAGATATTATCGGGGAATTTACCAATGAACTTGCCAAATATGCGGAAGTTACTGAGTTTATTGATCCAGGTTGTAGCGCTATAAAGAATCTTGCCAAAAGCAAGGTATATGATGCGATAATATGTACGATAGGATGTTCACAATGGTATGGAACAAATCAAATAACGCTATCGGGAACTGTTGCAAGAAATATGATGAATGGTTGGATGAAATATGAAACACCTACAATATTTGTTGATTTTGGCAATCCATACATTCATGAAGAATATGATGCAATGATAGATACGCTCATTTATACTTATGGTTATGCTAAAGATAGTTGTAGAGTGGTCGCTAAAAAAATATTTGGAGTAAGTGAGTAATAATATGAATGAACTAAATATATATCAATTAATAGGAGAAATCATTGAAAACTGTCAATGTATTGAACATGACTTAAAAATTATTTATGCAATAGCTAAGCCTGGTGATTTTAATTATAATTTAGAAGATACTAAAAAATGGAACTTAGGCGAAATAATTGCAAAGATTGAAGAACTAGATCACAGAAATATCTTCCCTTTTGATCTTGACGATAAAGATTATGAATTACTTAATTCAATTAGAAATGAAAGAAACTTTGTTTGCCATGAATGTTTTCAAAGCTATGAATATATAGAGGACTATCATTTTAAAAGGGTAGAGTATGAAAAAGTAGTAAATCGAGTAGCTAATTTTCATAAAATTAGTAAGCGGCTTTCACAAGCAATTGGAACAATTAGAGTGGCTATTGTTAAAGAATACAGAGGTTATAATTAAACAATTTTAGTAAGAAAGTATCTATTTACTTTCTTGCTTTTTTCATATAATAAATGACTAAAATAAATTGCTATTTATGAAATCGTTTTCAGCCTAAAATAGGTCTTTTTTCAAATAATATTATTTGATTAAATTATAAAAAAGAATATAATTACTTTGTTAAAATTTAAACCAAAAAAGATAAATATAACAATGGAGAATTAAATGAAAAAAGTACTTATTGAACTAAATGATTTAGTTAAAGTTTTTGATGATGAAAAAGTAGTAAATCATATAAATCTACAAATATATGAGAATGAATTCTTGACAATTCTTGGACCATCTGGCTGTGGGAAAACAACTACCCTTAGAATGATTGCGGGATTCGTAAAACCTGATGAAGGTGAAATTATAATAAATGATAAAGTGGTAAATGAATTAGAACCATATGCAAGACCTGTTAATACCGTTTTTCAAAAGTATGCATTATTTCCCCATTTAAATGTAATAAAGAATGTATCTTTTGGTTTAGATAATAAAGACTTCAATAGTCTATACGAATTCTTTGGAAAAGATAAGATTATAGAAGATATAAAAAATGAAACTAAGAGTGATAAAGTAACTAAAAAACAAATCAAAAAATATCTTGATAAGAAGATTGAAGAAGAAGCTAAAAGAGTACTAAAATTAGTTAAACTTGAAGGCTATGAACAAAAGCGTATAAATCTACTTTCAGGTGGTCAACAACAACGAGTAGCTCTAGCCAGAGCACTTATCAATAGACCACAAATCTTACTTTTAGATGAACCTATGGCAGCTCTTGATTTAAAACTAAGACAAGATATGCAATATGAACTAAAAGAAATGCAAAGAAAGTTAGGAATAACTTTTATCTTTATTACTCATGATCAAGAAGAAGCAATGACAATGAGTGATCGTATCGTTGTCATGAATGGTGGAATTATTCAACAACTTGGAACCCCTAAGGATATATATAATGAACCAATAAATCGTTTTGTTGCCAACTTTATAGGTGAAAGTAACATTATCGAAGGAATCTATATTGATGAAAACCATGTAAGATTTATGAATCAAGATTTTGAATGTGTTGGTTATAAATTTGAAAAAGGAGAAAAAGTAGATGTTGTCATTAGACCTGAGGACTGGGATGTAGTACCTTTAGAAAAAGCTAAACTAACAGGTAAAGTAACTTCAAGTATCTTTAAAGGCGTATATTATGAAATATGTGCAGATATTTTAGGAATGGAAATGGTTATTCATGCCTATGAAGATGTGCCGGTTTCGTCTACCATCGGCCTTAGTGTAGACCCTTATGAAATTCATTTAATGAAGGTAAAGCAAAATGAACAATAAATTAAAGAAAATGGCTACACCTTATTTAATATGGCTATATGTGTTAGCACTTGCGCCAGCAGTATTTATGTTCATATTAATGTTTTTAGACACTGAAGGAATTGATACCGAGGGATTAAAGTTTACCTTTAAAAATTTCGCCCAATTAAAAGAACCATCTACAATTATTGCATTATTGAATAGTTTGAAATTTTCAATTATATCAACAGTCATATGTATTTTACTTGGGTATATTACCGCATATTATTTATATAAATCACATTTAAAAAATAAATTTCTTTTACTAACTATTCTAATATTGCCAATGTGGTCTAATCTTTTACTAAGAACGCAAGCATTAGCTAATATAATGGAACCTAATAATATATTTACTAGTATTTTTAATATAACGGTAAAAGAAGATGCAAAAGGACTTGCAGGGAGCGAACTTGCAATCATTATTGGATTAGTATTTACCTACTTGCCATTTATGATTTTGCCAATTTATACTGCTCTTGAAAAAATTGAACCAATGTTAGAAGAAGCATCCTTAGATCTTGGGGCTGATGAATTTAAAACTTTTAGAAAAGTAATTTTGCCATTATCATTAAAAGGAGTAGTAACGGGTTCAGTTATGGTATTTTTACCTTGTATGAGTGGCTTTGCTATTCCAGAAATTTTAGGTAAGGGTAATATCGTAATGATTGGTAACTTAATTGAACAATTCTTTAAAAATATGAACTATAACATAGGATCATTACTTGCCATTTTGATTTTAGTTTTGATTCTACTTTCTATCTATTTAGTTAATAAATTTGATAAGGAAGGAGAAACAATACTATAATGGAAAAACTTAGTCCTATCAGTAATAAACCCATTGCGACAATGAAAGAGTATGGGTATAAAGATCATACAACTTTGAAAAAGATTTTAAAATTATTAGGTTTAATAACTGTTATTATGGTAGCAGTAATGTTGTATCTTTCAATATTTATCATTTTTATTTATTCATTTAATTCTAACAAGAGTGTAAACGAATTTGGCGAATTTACTTTAAAATGGTACAAAGAAATATTTAAACATCGTATGTTAAGAAATTCAATTATTAATACCTTTATAGTTAGTATTATTGCAACCATTTGTTCAGTAATTCTTGGAACTTTAATCGCTATAGGTATTCATTTTTCTTCAAAGAAAAGAAAAAGACTAATAATGTTATTAAACAATATCCCACTACTTAATGCGGATATCGTAACAGGTATCAGCCTAATGTTAATATTTTCAATATTGTTGAAAATATTTCCATATATATTTGGATTTCCAACATTATTAATTGCTCATATATATTTTACTCTTCCATATGTAATTTTAAATGTTTTACCTAAATTAAAAGAAATGGACCCTAATTTAATAGATGCTGCATTGGATCTTGGAGTAAAACCAATTAAAGCTATTTGGAAAGTTGTTCTCCCCGCAATAAAATCAGGTGTATTATCCGGTGCTCTTATGGCCTTTACGATGAGTTTTGATGACTTTGTAATCAGTTATTTCACTACTGGTAATGGGTTTGACAATTTATCTATTTGGATTTATGGCTCAATTGGTAGAAAAGATTTAACACCTGCTGTTTATGCGTTTAATAGTATTGTTATTTTTGGCGCAATGGCAATCCTTTTAGCTGTTAATGCTTTAAAAATCAAAAATGAAAAGAAGAGGGAAAAGTAATGCTAGATAAGAAATTTTTTAAAATTATATGTTTTATCGCTTTGTTATTAACTAGTGTTATTTCTCTTTCAAGTTGTGCAAATAACAATCAACTATTATTACTAAATTGGGGTGAATATATAAATGAAGATTTAGTAAGAGAATTTGAAGAAGAATATAATTGTAGTGTTTCAATTAGTGTTGCGGAAAGCAATGAGTTGTTTTACTCAAAAATAAAAAGTGGAACAACTGCTTACGATTTAGTAATTCCATCAGATTATATGGTTGAAAAAATGTATAATAAGGGACTACTTCAACCAATTGATTTTTCAAAACTCCCTAACTATGATGAAAACAATTTATTACCAGGAGCTAAAGCTATCATTGAACAATTAGAGTTAACTTTTGAAGATGCTAGAAGTTATTTAGTTCCATATCTTTGGGGTACCTTTGGTTTGATGTACAATAAAAATAAAGAAGGATTGGAAGAAAGTATTGTTAATAATAATGGTTGGGCAGCCTACTTTAATCATGACTTATTGCCAAGTGGTACTAAGGTAGGTATGTATAATGTGCCAAGATTTACTTATGCGACAACTATGTTTTATCAAAATATGAGTCCAAACATTGTAACTAAAGATACAATAGCCATAAGTAAGAAAATTCTAACATCAACCAAGTTTAGCCAATGGGGTACTGACCAATTAAAAAAACAAATAGCAAGTGGTAATTTAGATCTTGCTTATATGTATACAGGAGATTTCTTAGATCAACTTTATATTGAATTGCAAAATGGTACTAAACTAGAAGATATTAGCTTTGATATATATATTCCCGACAACACCATTGCTTTTATGGACAATTTAGTAATTCCCAAAAAAGCCCGTCATGTAGACCTTGCTCATAAATTCATTAACTTCATGATAAAAAAAGAAAATGCATATTTGAACTCATCGGTTGTTGGTTATTGTACACCATACCAAGCTTCATATGATATGATTGTAAATTGGCAAACCGTTGATGAAAAATGGAAGCTATATTTTAACGAAGAAGAATATGGTAGTGATTGGTTGAAAAATTGGAGTTATGCAATGCAAACATATTATCCACTACCAAAAGCAAGTGATAAAGTAAAGTTTAAAGGTACAGTACTTTCTAACAAAAACATAACTAATGATGATTTAACTGATATAACCAATATGGTTAATAATGCAAAGGTAAATTAAAAAAGTTCACAAAAGTGAACTTTTTGTTTTTTATAACTTATACGATAACTGAATGAGCTATATATGTAAGGTGGTCACCTAAACGTTCAAGATTAGAAACTAGGTTAATAAAAATACCACTACTTTCAGCTTTACAGATACCTTTATTTAAACGTTCGATGTGAGCATCAATTAAACGTTTACGAAGATTATCAATACCTTCTTCAACTTCATCAACTTGAATAAGTAGTTTGTCATTTTTAGAAGTTACTACATCTTTAGTTAATGAATAAAGTTTTTCAATTTCACCTATCATATTTTTAATTTCAGTCATAACTTGATCTGAGAATTCAATATGTTTGGTAACTTCATTTCTAGTATATTTAGTGAAGTTATCGGCGATTTCCGCAATCCTCATAATATCACCTATGCTATTATGAATATTGGAGATATATTGTTCTTCTTGAACAGTACATTTTGCGGAAACCTTGATTAGATAATTGATAATATTTTGGCTTATACGATTAGCTTTATCAATTCCTTGTTGTATTTCATCAACTCTTGATACATCACGCTCAACAAAAGATTGATAAGATAATCTAAATGAACTCATTGCAACATCTGATAGTAATATCATTTCTTTTTCTAATTGAGTGATAGCAAGTGATGCTGAATTAATAATACGTTCATCAAGATAAGTGATTTCAAGACTTTCTTTCTTATCTTTAATAATTAATTGTGATAATTTAACAAATAAATTAGAGAAAGGTAAGAAGATTATTGTGCAAGTTACATTGAAGAATGTGTGGAACATTGCAATTTGAGTTGCAGTAGAGTTAAACCATTTTTGGAATGTAACGCACATGAAATTTGGAAATAGTATTAAGAATATAAAGAAAAGAACTGATCCAAACACATTAAATAATAGATGGATTAAACTAGCTCGTTTAGCGTTTGGACTAGCACCAAATGAAGACATTAGTGCAGTAACGCAAGAACCGATGTTTGTACCTAAAATTATGTATAAAACTTCGTTTCTTCCTGTTCCAATTGTAAGTCCCGCAACTGACATTGCAATAATAACTGAAGTTGTGGCAGAACTAGATTGAACAATTGCAGTAACAAGTATTCCAATAAACAATAAAAAGAAAGGATTAGTAACTACTTCAAAAATTCCTTGAAGAGTTTCACGATTTGTTTGCATGGCATCAGACATAATCTTTAAGCCAATAAAAACAAGTCCAAGTCCCGCAATTATATATCCAACTTTCTTTGTACGATCTTTTTGGCATAACATAGCAATCATAATACCAATAAAAGATAGTAATTCAAGATATGTTGTAATTGGGAAAGCACTTAGCGCTGCTATTTGAGCAGTAATAGTAGTACCAATATTCGCACCCATAATTAAAGCTGTTGCTTGTGCCAAATTGATTAGTCCAACGTTTACAAAACCAACAATTAAAACGGTTGTTACTCCTGAGCTTTGAATAAAGGCAGTAGTTAAAGTACCAATACCAACATTTACCAGTTTTTTATTAGCCGTCTTATTAAAAATCTTTCTTATTTTAGAAGTAGCTAATTGTTCAATATTGGCTGTTAGCATACTAACGCCTACTAAAAATACGCCAGTACCAGCTAGTACTTTAACAATAAAAAATATTATTTCTTGTGTTGTCATAATTCCTCATAGTATGTCATTAAAATTTTCCCCTAAATATTATACACCTTGACAAGTAATATGTAAAATAGTATAATATTATAAAGTTTATAAGTAATTACTTATGAGGTGTAATATGACAATTAGACATTTAAAAGTATTTGTGGAAGTATGCGAAAATTCAAGTATTACGAAAACAGCAGAAATCATGCATATAGCCCAGCCCGCAATAAGTCAAACCATTGCGGATATTGAAAAATATTATAATGTAATTTTATTTAATAGAATAAATCAAAGATTAGTTATAACTGAAACTGGTAAAATATTACTTCAAAAAGCAAAAGAAGTAATTGCTAACTTTGATGAATTTGAAAATCTAGCAATTGCAACATTGGAGAATCCCATAATCCATATTGGTGCATCTTTAACTTTTGGTATTACGCATTTGCCAAGAATAATGAATTATGTAAAACAAAACTATCCTAATGTTCAACTACTAACTACTATTAATAATTCAAAAGAAATTGAACAAGGAGTTTTAGATGGAACAATTGACTTTGGCATTGTTGAAGGTAGTATCTCTAACAAAAATATTAAGATAGAAAACTTTATTGATGATAAACTGTTAATAGTTTGTGGATATGATTATCCAATAAACTCAAAAATAACAATCACTGAACTTGCAAGAGAAAAACTATTATTAAGGGAAAAAGGAAGTTCATCGAGAGATCACTTAGAACATTTATTTAATTTAAATGGTATTGAGTGTTTTCCAGTAATGGAATCAATTAGTAATCAAACAATAATAGAGGCTACTAGAGCGAATTTAGGAATTGCCGTATTACCTGAGGCTTTAGTTAGAGGTCATATTATTAATAAAAGGTTAAAACCTATTGAACTACAAGGTGTTGAACTAGTCCGTAAATCATATATAATTTCGCATAAAAACAAAAAGTTCAACAATACTTTTAAACAGATATATGATTATTGTTGTTCATTTGAAAAATAAGGGATCTCATAGGAGGTTCTTTTTATTTTTTTTAAGCAAAATACTTTTAAAAAACTTAAAAATAATTATAATATTAATTAGTTTGAAAACTAACTAATTTATAGGAGGTACGAATGCAAAAAAATAATGATATACCAATCGGTGCAAGACTTAGCAATCTCGATAAAATATTCAAAGAATCAGTAAGAAGCTATTGTAACAAACATGGTCTAAACTTTACATACTCTAAAATAATCATGATGTTACACCGTCATCCTGAAGGAGTAATACAAAATGACATTGTTGACAACACTTATCTAAAAAAATCAACAATAAGCTTAACATTAAAAAGTATGGAACAAGAAGGTTATATTACAAGAGTTACTTGTGCAGATGATAATCGAAAAATAATTGTTAAAATCACCGAAGAAGGTAAAAAATTTGATAACAAAATAAGGAAATGCTTTGGTGTAATTGAAAATTATATGATAGAAGATTTAACTGAAGAAGAAATTGAAAACTTTGTTAATCTCATCGAAAAAATGAAAAACAGCTTAGAAAGACAGAAAGGAGATAAATAATGTTTAAATTATTGAAGTATTTGAAAAAATATTGGTACTTTGCATTACTTGCGCCAATATTCATGATTGCTGAAGTAACTATGGATATGCTTGTAACTAACAAAATGGGTACCATGATTGATATCGTTAATAGTTATGGCCCTACCTCAAATAATAATCAATTTTTAAATACTATTGTAAGTAATGGTATTATAATGCTTGCATTAGTTTTAATTGGGGTTGTAAGTGGTATTCTAAGTGGGGTATTTGCCAATTTAGCTAGCCAAAAATTTGCCAATGATTTAAGAAAAGGTTTATTCAGTAAAATAATGCACTTATCTTTTCAACAATCAGATGATTTTTCAACAGCCTCACTTGTTACAAGAGTTACCAATGATGTAACTGCTGTTCAAACAATGATTGCAATGGCAATAAGAATGTTTATTAGATCACTTAGTATGTTTATACTTGGTATAGTATTTACTCTTCAAATAAGTAAACAATTTATGATCATTTTAGCGGTAGCATTACCATTAGAAATTTTAATAATGGTTTTCTTCATGATAAAAGCTTTCCCAATGTTCTCAATTGTTCAAACTAAACTTGATAAAGTTAACTCTGTAGTACATGAAAATTTAACAGGTGCAAGAGTTGTTAAAGCTTTTTCAAAAGAAGATTATGAATACAATCGATTTGTTGAAGCAAATGATACACTTACTAGTATAACTTTGAAAGTCAATAAATTAATGGCAATTATTATGCCTTTATTTATGCTAATTGTATATGCAGGTATGATTGCTATTTACTATATAGGTGCAAACAGTCAATTTGATGCAATGCTTTATTTAGAAAACTTTGCAACATCAATAGATCCTAAAATATCAGTAGGTGAAATGGAAAAAGCTACAACATATATAATGATGATAATGAGTTCACTATTAATGATTGGAATGACTTTTGCTAATATGGCAAGAGCTGTAGCATCTGGAAAACGTATTAATGAAGTATTAGAAACACCTGATATTATTTGTGATGGTAATTTAGATGTTACAACTTTAAAAGAAACTGGTACTATCGAATTTAAAAATGTCGATTTTGCTTATCCTAATGCAAGTGCATCGGTATTAGAAAATATTAATTTAAAAATTGAAAAAGGCGAAACTGTTGCTATAGTTGGCGCAACAGGTTCAGGTAAAACTACCTTAGTTAATTTAATAACTCGTTTTTATGATGTAACAAAAGGTGAAATACTTGTTGATGGTGAAAATATTAAAAATTATAAACTAGTAGATTTAAGAAATAAAATAGCTATTGTTTTACAGAAAGCTGAACTTTTTGCGGGAACAATCAAAGAAAATATAAAATGGGGTAATCCCAATGCTACGGATGAAGAAGTAGAATGGGCGGCAAATATTGCTCAAGCTATTGAATTTATTGATAGTAAAGAAAAAAAATTTGATGAATACGTGGAAGAAAAAGGAACTTCACTATCAGGAGGACAACGACAAAGATTAAGTATAGCAAGAGCAATTGTTAAAAAACCTGAAATACTAATATTTGATGATTCAACTAGTGCCCTTGACTTAGTTACTGAAGCAAAATTATATAAAGCAATGCGTGATAATATAGCCGATACTACTAAAATAGTAGTTGCTCAACGTATTGCTACTGCAAAAAATGCTGATAAAATTGTAGTATTAGATGGCGGAACAATTATTGCATATGATACTCACGAAAACTTATTAGCAAATTGTGAAATCTATCAAGACATATATAATTCACAACTTAAGAGAGAAGGTGACATCAATGGCTAATGAAAAAGTTCAAAATAACCGAAGACCAATGGGTGGTCCAGGTAGAGGCCCTGGTGGTCGTTTTATGATGCCAAATGAAAAACCGAAAAATGTTAAAAAAGTTGTTAGTAGATTATTAAAATATATTGGAGCATTTAAAGTATTATTTATAATCTTAATAATTGTAGTAATACTTTCAACTCTTGCAACACTTGAATCTAACATTGCGATAAAAGATCTTGTTGAATCTCTTGGTTCATATGATATAATAAATCATAGTTGGGTAATAAAAGATGGTGTTACACAACTACCTAGTAAAACGCTATTTTATAATTCACTATTGTTATTAATTGGATGTTACGTTTTACAAGTAATTTGTCAATATTTCACAACTTTAATTGGTGCATATCTTGCAATTAAAACTACAAGAAAAATGCGTAATGATTTATTTGCAAAATTAGTTAAATTGCCTATTTCATATACGGATACGCATGCTCATGGTGATTTAATGTCTAGAATGACTAACGATGTAGATAATATCTCAAATACTGTATCTAGTACTCTTGGTTCACTAGTATCTGGTGTTTTAACAATTATTGGATGCTTGGCTATAATGATATGGTACTCACCATTACTAACTTTGGTTTCAATGGTTTCTTTAGTACTTACATTACTCGTTACCGCATTCATGAGTAAATTTATGAGACCATTATTTCAAAAACAACAATCACTATTAGGAAACTTGAATACTCAAACTGAAGAAATGGTTACTGGTATAAAAACTGTTGCGGCATACAATCACCAAGAAATTGCTAAAGATGAATTCAATCACTTTAGTGATACTTATTGTAAAGTTGGTTTAAAAGCTCAAATTATATCTGGTTCAATGGGTCCAGTTATGAATTTTATTGGTAACTTAGGATATTTCTTAGTTTGCTTCTTTGGTGCTATTTTTGCAATCAAAGGAATTGGAACTACTCTACAAGGAGAAGTAATTGGAGCAGGCATTATTGCTATGTTTTTAAAAACTAGTAAACAATTTACCAGACCAATAAACGAAATTGCTCAATTATATTCACAAATATTAACAGCACTAACAGGTGCAGAACGTGTATTCGAAATATTGGATGAAAAAACCGAAGACTTTACAGGTGAAATAAAAGTAGATTCAAGTAAACTTCATGGTGATATTGATTTTGAACATGTCGCATTCGGATATGTAAAAGATAAACCAGTATTAAAAGACTTTACGGTTGATGTATATTCAGGACATAAAATTGCTTTAGTTGGGGCAACTGGATCAGGAAAGACTACGATTGTAAATCTTCTAATGCGTTTCTATGATATTGATTCAGGTAAAATTTCAATCGATGGTATTGATATTTCTAAAATATCAAAGAAAGATTTGCGAGATAATATTGCCATAGTATTACAAGATGCAGTATTATTTGAAGATACTATTGAAAATAATGTCAAATATGGCAAAGAAAATGCAACCGATGAAGAATTTAACCGTGCAATTGAAATGGCAAATTGTGCAAAATTCATTAGACGTTTACCAGAACAAGAAAAAACAATGTTAACTGAAGGTGGAGCTAATTTATCACAAGGTCAAAGACAATTGTTGACAATTGCTAGAGCAGTACTTGCAGATCCTAAGATTTTAATACTTGATGAAGCAACTTCAAGTGTAGATACAAGAACTGAAAAGAAAATTCAAGATGCAATGGTAAAATTAATGACCAATAGAACTTCAATAATAATTGCACACCGTTTATCTACTATTCAAGATGCCGATTTAATTGTTGTATTAGATCAAGGTGTAGTAGTTGAAATGGGAAATCACCAAGAATTGTTAGCTAAAAAAGGTGTATACAATCGTTTATATCAAACTCAATTCTCTGGACTTGATACATAGGAATATAAAGCCACTTCCTAGTGAAGTGGTTTTATTTATTGATAAAAAAGAAAAAGTATGTTAAAATATTAACAGTAAAGGATTAATTATGAGTAGAAGATTAGATTATTTACCAAATCATGAAGAAATAAAAATGTACCAAGATGATGAAATGTTTTGTATAAATACTGATACAATGGTACTTGGTGAATTTTTAGACATAAAAAAGAAAGACATTGTATTAGATATTGGAACTAATACAGGTGCACTTCTCTTATATGCATCTAAATTTAAACCTAAAAAATTGATAGGTATTGACATAAACGAAAAAGCATTAGAATTAGCAAAAGAAAATATGAAATTAAACAATATTACTAACGTTGAACTAATCCACGCAGATGGTAATACTTTCAGAAATAATGAAGAAGTAGATGTAGTGATATTTAACCCACCATATTTTAAAACACCATCAAGTGATAAAGGAAGCAATAAGTATCTTGCTCTAGCAAAACATGAAGATAATTTCCCCCTAGAAAGCATGATACAATGTGTAAACAGAAATTTAAGAAACAATGGTACTTTGTATTTTCTTTTTCAAACAACAAGATTAAATGAAGTTTTAAAGGTGTTAAATGAAAAGAAACTTGTTGTAAAGAAAATGCAATTTGTCTATGATGAGAACAAAGAAAACTCAACTGTTGTAATGTTAAAAGTAGTTAAAGGTGCAAAAGAAGGTGTATTGGTACAAAAACCAAGATATATTACGCGTTAATAAAAAGCAATTGTGGCGGAATTGGTAGACGCGCTACATTCAGGCTGTAGTGTTATTAAAACGTGTGAGTTCGAATCTCATCAATTGCACCAACATATTAAAATGATAAGCCTTCTATAGTTAAGGCTTATTTTTCATTTTTTATAGATCATTTTGTCAAAAGCATAATAATTGCAATGCATATATTGAACTGCTAAATAAAATTGAGAAGATTACAACATAAATATAAAAACAATAATAAAAATATACATTTTTAATTTAGTTACTTGGTATCAATAACAAATGATTTAAATTAATATAATTTGACATCATCAAAATAAATTGATACAATAATTATAAGTGAAGTAGCATAGTATTAAAAAGAATGATAGGTGGTTAGTATATAATGACTCTTGTAAAGTTGGATTATTCAGTAAATAACATTGATGATATATTAAAAACGATGGCATTACTAACAGTGGAAACAACATCATGGATCTATGGTGATGATATGGGACTGCCTGAAAATATTAAAATGTACATCGAATATAAGAAAAAAACAATGCCAATAACATATCTAATGTATGATGGCACAAAAATGTTTGCATATCTTACTTTAAGCATAAACAATAATATTTTAAATATTGAGGATATACATATATTAAAAGACTATCGAAATAATAGCAGTACTATGATGGCAATTCTAAGTGCGATAGCAAAAGAATATCTTGCTAATAAATTAACAATTAATAAAGTTGTATATTATATAAATAAGAAAAATGAACTATCACAACATAATTTTGCTAAATATTCAAAAAGTAGAATAGAAAATAAAAATAACTATATGTATGAATTAGATTTAGAAAATCAATTTATCCTAAAATTGTTAGAAAAATGTAAAGAAGAAGCTTAGTTTAAAATTAATATAAACTCTAATAAAATAAGTATATTATTATGTTTTTAGAATATCATATAAAAACAATTGAAATAATTAATTAAACAGTTGCATTATTTGTCAAATTATGGTATAATACTAATGTAAATAATATTTTTAAGTCTGCTGTGGGGGAACACTCTTAGAAACAATATACTGATAGAAAATAAGTTCCCTTAAAAAGGGAGTTTTTTTTGTTTTAAAATAGATTGATTCTTCAAATTA